>ERZ1034952.2687-NODE-2687-length-12779-cov-11.722650_pt1 | contig 12779 bp, 15 predicted proteins | sample MGYA00520625_ERZ1034952 | MGnify/ENA primary metagenome ERZ1034952 (study PRJEB33766, sample SAMN09781773) | gut metagenome | biome: gut microbiome | host: Homo sapiens | place: Madagascar | study: EMG produced TPA metagenomics assembly of the PRJNA485056 data... | reverse complement strand
AAGCTTTCCAGCATTCCGGCACGGGTGCAAAGACGATGCACACGCTCTCTCCGGTGCAGTTCTGACATCTGGCGTTCAAGGTTCTTCTCCCGGTGCTGACAAGAGCGCAGTTTCTGTTCGGCTTTGGCTTTTTCGCTGCGGAGATAGGCAAGGTCGGTTTTCGGTTGGGTCATGGCATCACGCTCCTTCTTTCTTGAAAATCAATAAGTAGTTATCACGTTAATATGTCCTGCAAGGCATGATTAAAAGCAAAAAAGTTTTTATCGTTTTCTGATGAACAGTTAAATGCAAACACAATGCTGTCAAACAGTTTTCCATACGCGGAAAGAACATTTCTATATGCTACCGCTACAATTTCTGGGGGATTACGAAACGCTCCACATCCAAATGCTCCCAAAATAAGATTTGATATATGGTGCCTTGCCGCGCATTGAAAAATATTTTTTGCACGTTCTTCATGATAGATCAAAAGTTCATCTTTTGAAGGCATCTCTGACACCTTGCGAAGATTGGGTGCTGCACAAACGATTACATCAATGGGAAGATACTGTTCTTCTGAGAATCGGGTCATAGGACTTTCTGGATTTTTTATAATTTGCACTTCGGGAATATAAATGCAGGTACTGCGTCTGATAAGACAAGCGTCCCTTCTATTCTTCTCGTAGTAATTTTCTCTGAGAAAATCGGAGTTCAGGTTAAAATATAATGTCGTATATCGACACATATCTTCTTCTTGGCCTCTTGATCCAATCAGAACCCCTCCTCCTGGCATTGTAGCTGATGCAAAATCCAAGATAGCGGTTCTTTTATGAATTGATTTTTGAGCTACAACAAGAGCACTACTTCTTGTTAGTGTTATCCTCGCATTCGATAGCCAAGTCTCTTTATTTATCACATTATCGGTAAAGCTAACAAGTTCAATTTCATTCTGCGATAGTTGAACTTTACGTTGCAATGTCGTACTAGAAAAATATTGAGCAAGCGTATCTTCAAAGGTAAGAATTCGTTGAGCCGTTTCACTATCTATTGAAGCCACAGCTCACCCCTCCAATTTAAGTATCTTATTATATAAAGCCGTCACATCATCATAATTTTTATCTAAATGATAATGTCCAAAATACCAGTGTTTGAAATGAATAGCCTTCTTTAACTCCTCCAAGTAATTGTTTACATCTGAAATCAAAAAGCCGTGATGCTGAACTTTGCTACTATCACTGACCATATAACTCCAGCTCGTCGGACAATCATGTGTTATAACATAGTCTACCGTATTATTCACTTTGCTGAGGTTTTCTAAGGCTTCTTCATATTCTTCAAATGTTGGGATTTCCTGTGGCCACCACGATTCATGAGGACTACGCCGGTCTTTATCATAAGACAACGCACCACCAAATGTAAAAAAGGTATTTTCCTCGATGGAATAAACCTGTCCTCTCATCAAGTGAATTATCGAATCAGAAATAAATTGAACTTTTCCTCCATTCCAATTAGATACAGCATATTCCGCCAACATATCATAATTTTCATGGTTTCCATCGATAAACAAGACAGTATATGGAAGATAAGTATACAGGTTTATCATATGGTTGCTCTTTACTGGATCAAAAAGAACCCCACAATCGCCACAAATTAAAATATAATCTTTCTTTGTGAGATTTTTGAATCTATCATCCAATAATTTATAGAAGTCGCGAGTGCCATGTGTATCACCTGTAATATAAATCATATGATTTTTCCTTTTATGGGTTTATACAGTAGAACCGCCACAGTGAACAAATTGCTTGAATTGTACTGTAGTGATTTTTTCGGCTACCTTTTTTAATTCGACACTGCGGTTAAGATAAATAGCGTCAATATATTCATGCAAGGCATAATTGAATGTATACGTTGAATCATCGTTTTTTAAGACACGTGATTGAATTACAGCTTTTTGATAATCCATGACTTCCTCTAAAACATCCGATTGATAACCTTCGAATATAGTGGGAATGCTATCTAACACCTCGGCATAGTGATGCAAAAAAAGTTTTCTTATTGCAACTTCAAAGGAACAGTTTTGAATATTCTCATTTGGCTCTGAAATTTCCCAAGAGAAATCATTCATTCCAATTCTATGTAACTGGCTTATAATACTTTCAAGTAACGTATGGAGAGGAGAATTTGCATGAGTCAAATGATACTCTAAAACTTGTAAATAGAATATGTTGTACGGAAGTCTATGGCTATGAAAAAGATGCATTGCAACACAATCCATGAGCATTCCACAATGAAGTGCTTTTACTGCGCATCCATATAAATGTGCTTTACACCAATCTTCAAAGGACATTGTGCTTGTCTCAACAACCAAATTTGATTTTTCCTGAACGATTTCATTGCCAATTACATCGAACCTTCTAAATGGAACGGATTTTATTTTAATGCCATAAAGGTTTACTTTATCCGGTTGGCCAAGATCGCTGTTTCGGAGAAGTTCAAAATTATAGATGTTAATAGAATGATGCTGGCCGTTTTCCATTAACAACCCTAACCCCTTTGTAAAGGATTCAAATGTTTCACAAGGAAGTCCTAAAATAATCTCAGAATAAGTTTTGATCCCTGCCGCGTTATATTTTTCCATTAGGGCACGAAATCGATCCAAGCCCATATTAGTGCGTCCGATTGCCTTTAGCGTAGCGGGATTAAGGCTTTGAAAAGACAGTGTTGCACCTTGGAGCATATTAGCCAAATTAAACTTTCGTGTAATCTCAAACACTCGATTATCGCTGCTTTTGCTAAACGAAACAAAATAATGCTTCGGGAATCCATACTTTTCTTTCGTCTGCACCAGCTTATCTGCATAATCTATATCCTGTGGAAACATTCCGAAATTTGAGTCAGCTCCATAGCAGGTGTGGATTTCATGGACGCCCATCCACTCGATATCCTTCATCACCCGTTCATATGTCATTTTACGAACCGGAACATTATTAAGGCCCCAATCGCAATAGCCACATGAAAAGGGGCATCCTCTGTTCGTTTCAAGTGTTCCTGTAAACTTATATTTACCTTGATTTTGAATGATGATATTGTCCAGTATTCCGGCCTCATATGGAGAGGGAAATGTATCGGGAATGTGCTTTGCGTCTATATGATTACAATGACTTCTTTTTTGATTTCTATACGCAATGTTTGGTATTTCTGACAAGTTTTCGCCCTGCTGAAGTGCAACCAAAATTTCAGAGAACGCCAGCTCTCCTTCTCCAAAAATCAGAAGATCAATATAGTCATTTGCATCCAAGAGTTCTGTTGAATTCATGGGCACACTATGTCCGCCAAATAAAATAAGTGTCTCTGGATATGCTTTCTTTATTTCGCGTGCAAGAATCAAATTATATTCAATATTCCAAATGTATGATGAAAATCCCACAAGGAAAGGTTTGTCCATTTGAGAAACAATTTCCTGTGGATTCTTTTTCTCAAAAATAATAGGCTGAAATGTGTAATTCGCTTGAATGAGCGAATTTTTCAAAGCATAGACTTCCAAAACAGCCGCTGCATACGGGAGCGGCATTTCTGTTGAGTGCAATGAAGACGCTTGAATCAAATAAATGTTTTTCATAATTATCCTTTAATCAATATATTCGCCAATCATAGCTTGAATTAGCCAGCATGTATAATATGTTGATTCATTACATACCTCGACTCAAAAAAACAACTATTTTAAATACGCACGCCCTTATTTACAATTATTAGCATAGCTCACATAGCAAGGAAGCATCTTGACGAGTTGTTTCTTTCGCTCTTCTGAAAAAGCAAGCAATCCTTTTGACAGGTAACAAATGTCCACTAGAAACCACATTGGAATCAGCATATTTTTTATTATAGCGTATATCTCACGATCAATTAGAGATTCTTTAATCATTATCTGAAGCTCATCTTCTAACAGTCGAAAATCTGTATATTGATTTTTCTTTTGAAGATAATGCCAACACAGAAAAAAAGAAAGTTCCATCTCTTTAGGGCCACTTCGCAAGTATTCCCAGTCAATCAGGTATATGTTGTTCATCCAGTACAGCATATTTCCTTCATGCAAATCACCATGCAGAATCTCATATCGGTAGAAATATTTATCCTTATACTTAGCAATGCCCTTATTCCACATCTTCAAACAGATGTCGAAGCTCTCTTGCAAGTTTGTTGGAATTGATACGCTTTCGATAAGACTGTCTATTTCTTTTGCAAGGTATCTATAATAATACGGATTTTCTCCTCGGCGATTTATCCCACATCTTGCAAACGAATAGATTCCTTCAGAATATGTTTTTACCCGCAATTCGTATATCTTTTTAAGTTTTGGAATTAAAAGACTTAAATCAGGACGTTCATTGCTATGCAACCGTGATCCAGATGGCATAATTTCGATGTCACGAAGCAATATAAATGGAAGAGCCGCCTTTTTTAATTCAGGCACATCTCTCACTGCTAACAGCTTTTCATATTCGCATTTCTTCAAAACTTTGATATGCATATTCTATCCCGTGCATCCCGACTTTTATTTTATAAATGCAGAATCAATATGAACATACCCATTTCTGAAAGCCGGATTTTTAAACCAGTCATTGTACTCTCTACGAAGATTTCCGTTCTTATCTAGCAGAGAACGATTCAGAAAATCTTTTGTATATTCCGATCCGCTATCAACCAGTCGAGTGAAATCAACATAATCAGCCGAATATTTTCGCCCTAATGAGATAAATTCAAGCATTTCAGAATAATTGGCTTTTTGAACCACAAATCGAAAAACCAACTTTGAAATTACACCAGTCACACGTTGTATTTTCATCAAGGAGAGCTTTTCCAGCAGGTTAAAGAAATCTCCATTTCGTCGCAAGTATTGATAAGTTGTAGAAGTAGCTGCATCAATCGATACATAGACGGAAAGTGACTTGCACTTTTTTGATAAAGACTCTACAAGCTCATTTGAATATAGCTGCCCATTCGTCACAAGATTTAAGTTCTGATTCGGAGATATGCTTTTTATCAACTCCCTATAGGTGCTGCTCAAAAACACTTCGCCATTTCCAGCAAAATATAGATTTGGAATGTTATTCAAATCTTCAAGAAGAGCTGTGGCAATCAATGTCCTTCTTTCAGTTTTTTCTGCCGTTACTATTGGCGGACAAGTTCGACAAAAACGACAGCAAAGATTACACGTATCATCAATTGCTACATTCAACTCATACGGCCATGCTGTTGGGGACACCTTTTGATATGTATATTCTTCATTACTTGTCTGTGCATTCTGACATATATCCGAATTACAAAAGCAAAGTGTACCATTTAATGCGCTCAACCGAAGAACTTTCGCATAAAATGAATGCCATGCACCATATAATCCTTCGGACAACACATTTCCCATCGGGAATTTTTGCCACGCAGAACAACAAGCATAAACATCCCCCTCCTTATCAACTTCTGCGCTATACAATGCACGATTGCACGGTCTGAAGCTTTTGTGGGGAGCAGAATATACACGCATAAACATCTCTGACGCACAAAGACCGTTCTGAATCGGGAATACTGCATCAAGTATGCCTGCCAAATCGCTTGCTAAATAATACGCCACCCCATGTTGAAAATCATCTAATGCAACCTTGCTCACAAAATCGGCTTCATTTTCCACACATACAAAAATGTCTCCATAATGTAGCCTAATCAATTGCGCTATTTCGGGGTAATTGTCCACAACAATATATTGGCCACCTAATTTTTCACCCAAAATATACTGCACATCAAAAATGCAGGATTCACTTCCTACGGCAACCATTTACATATTCTCCAGCATACTGACTCTTATAGGCCATCACATTTTCTATGTCTAGCTTTTGAAAGCGTATGGCCATCTGGTTACAAGTACAGAAATCTCCATACCGTTTCCAATCGCTAAACTGTCCTCTTGGCGGATTTCCCATAGAAATATACTCATCTAAAACTCTGCTGGTATACTTTATGCCAAGAGGTCGATTGGATATCTTGAACTTGTATTTTTTTCCATAAGGATCATGCTCAAAAATCAACCGCAACTCTTCGGGGAAAAAACTTTGTTGTGCATACAATTCATCTACCGAACGGTTTTGAAGCAGCTTTTCTGTCAGCGTTTTGCAACGATCTGCTGAACAAGACTGGTGGCATGAAAAGGCACAGCCATTATTCAGTAGCAGTGTCACACCATACGAATGATCAATCAGTCTATGGCGCATTGCTTCATTTCTTAGAAACTCTTTTCCCACCACAATCGTATCGAATCCTGCTGGAAGCTTTTCTAAGTTCAAGCTGTTATTAAAACTATATTTGAGTTCAACTGTAGGATATTTGTCTTTTATCGCTTTTCCATAATTTTCAAGACAAACGATTTCTTCTGGAACGAAAGTCGCATCCATATACGAAAAAGCTCGTTTTAAGTCCTCCATAGAAAGGTGATACGTATTCAGCGTAACCTCTCTGCGAATACCATACTGGCCGATTGCTTGGACAATCCTGAGAAATTTTTCTTCATCGCGGTACTCCTGTTCTAATTGCGTCCGCGAATAAAATGTCCTACCCAATGGAAGCGAAAAATACACACTGTTCAGCACTTCATGATACTTTTCCATGAAGTCAATGATATCTTCCTCCGGTTCAGATAAATTCAATCCGACAGAAAACTTCTTTTCAAACATCTCTTTCCACCTATACTCAACAAGTTGGCTTCTGGAGCTTTTTCAACTGGTCATAAATATAATGAACAATTACTTTTTGACTTGCACAATTAAAGTCATGGTCAAGGCCAGTGAGTGCTTCTGCATCACGATAGTATGGGCAACCGCCATAGCAGAAGTTATAAATGTCACAACTGCCACACTTTCCCTGCTTCAGCGTTTCCCACCGACTAGGTTTTTTCATCTCACGCTCAATAATTTCAGCCAAGCTCTCTTTGGTGAAGTCTCCAATATCGCCATCATCCAGATTGCAGTAATGCAGGCACTGATATATCTTGCCTGTTGTATCTATTGCAATGTTGACATGTCTACAGTCTTTGACATACGTGCAAACTTCCATGCTTCCGCAAGGCTTGATCATATTTTTAATAATTCGTTCAAAGGGACGAATGCTAATGGAATTTTCCTGATCCGTTGACCACAAATCGAACAGTCTCATTAGGAATCGGCTATATTCTTTATCATCCAAGCGATTGTTTTGATTACAGGACTGTGGAGATGTATAGCAGGCATTGAATCCAAGATTCAGGTGATTTTGAGCGTAAAAATTATAAAATTCTTCTGGATTCTGTGAAATCGACCTCGTAATCGTTGCCATCGTTCCAAACGAGAGACCTGCTGCTCGCAGTTTCTCAATGCCTTTTAAGACACGGTCATGTGTTCCTCTTTCGCCACAATCAACACGATTTTCATCATGCGTTCTCTGGCAACCATCAATACTGATGCCAACATTGAAATTCCACTTTTTCAAAACATCAATCATTTCATCCGTAAGCAGCGTTCCATTCGTCTGCACATTGAATGTGACGGCATCCGTTTGATTCTTGATGAATGCACACATCTCGTCGATATACTTGGGATAAATCAGTAACGGTTCACCGCCATGAAACGTGAAAACATCTTTCTGTCCTTTTTTACGATTATATTCAATTAACTGCGTGCAAAACTCCTTGATCATCGGCATTGCAGCTACAAAGGTTTGATTTATTTTTTCTCTGCTCGGTAAAACAACAGACTTGAAATTTTCTTCTTCAAAGCAATATCGACAGCGAAGATTACATTCTCTCGTACACAATATTAGGCCAATCATTTTACCATTCTCCTTGTAAAATCAAAATACTAAATAAAAATGAGCCGAGAAAGCCCAGTGTCCGCTTTCTCGGCTCATTAGGCATGGTTTTAGAACATGACGCCGTAGCCGCTATCATCCGAAACCGTATAAACAGTTTCGCTATGTTCCGCAGAAATCACGTCCTCATGAGCCAGTGCCTGTGCAATTTTGGCCAGCTTAACGTCTTGCGGCATCTCAAATTCAGATGCGTCGACATGAAGAGCCTTGACAGTTGCAGTGTTGTCCATAGTTTATTACTCCTTTCTTTTTTACCATTTCACAAAATGTGAACAGCTTATATGTTCCTCGTGACACTGTCACGATTCACCTAATTAATAGCTTTTGCCTCAGAGATTTTGTCCAGCTTATGCTGAACAAACGCCATACAACCAGCAGCACACCGTTGAGACTGCCGCTGGTGACAAGTTATACAATCTTCTTCACATGGAATATGGTAGACATAACTGTCAATCATATTTATGAAATAGTCCCGAAGCTCGCCCAAATTAGAAAAATCCGAAATGGGAACCTTTAGAAAATCAGACATTCCAAAGCAGCGTACGGCATTCAGGTTTGGAAGAATATCAATTACCGGTTTACAAAAAGAGTGATACCCCAACAAGTTGGTACGCTTTACTCCAAATCCATCAATAATAGCCTGTATCTCTTTTATTTCCTCATCATTCCAAATGCACTGAGGTATCGAATTGCAATCATAGTACGGAAGAATTTGATTTTCAGCACAGTCCTTAATAAACTGTAATGTAAACTTCTTTCGACTTCTCAAATATTCCATTGAAGATTGATCTTTATTTTCCGAAAGGTTCGGAACTGTCACAGACATTCGCAGACGATGAACATTGTACTTTTTCGCCAACTCAAGAATATAGGAATAATCCATTGAGTCCGAATACAAATTGATTCCAAGCGATACCCTATTCTTCGCATCTTCGATAGAATACAGCAAATCAAGCTGCTTTACGAGGTTTTCAAAATTACTTTCTCCAATAACTTTCGGGGAATTGCAATTTACAAGAATATAGAATTTTTCGTCTTTTAGATAATCAATAAAATCAGAAATCAGCAAACCATTTGTATAGATCGTTGCCCGAACGATTTTCTCATTCTGAGAAATTTGCTCCAGATATTCGGAAAAATGGGGATGAATTGTAGGCTCACCGCCAATCAATCCGATTGCGCACTCTCCATCAGAGGTCAGAAAATCAATTGCTTTTTTGAAATTTTCGGGTGTGATGTCGACATTGCTTCCATTTACAAATTCATTCGCAAAGCAATAACTACATCTCAAATTGCACCGATATGTCAGCATGACATTGGGCATTTACTCATCCTTCTCTCTTTTGTTTTATCCTTACGGCAGTAACATTGCATCACTAAGATAAATCGGCGTAAATCCGCAGTTGATGCTCTCAACTTCCAAGTCCTTGACATTAGACACGTCAATTTCAAATGTAACCGGGTCATCGCCGCCATTCATCGTGATTCGCTGAAGCTGAACATCATCCCCTGTAATAATAAGATCGCCTGCCCAGCCACCAGTGCTTGATGTAAACACCGTTCCAGTAAAGGTACTATATTGTTTATCCAGTCTTACCGCAGACAGGTTCGACATCATACTTCCGGCATACATATGGAGACTATTTTCATGGTTAGTGCCGAAGCAATCTTCAACTGTTCCATAGTTTGCAAACGAACTGCCACGGAAGACCCGCATCATGTCCAGCCGTGTTGCTCCACTTTTTCTATAATCGTTGATTTTGGCAATAATGTCTGCATCTGCCTTCAGCTGCGCCGGTGCATTATTTAAAACATCGAGTGCTGCTTTCCAGCCCGATGCACTATTACAGCTTTCTGCATTAGCAAGCAAAGCATTTTTGCAGTCCGTTAAAAGATGATCATATGCAACCGCCAATTCCGCAGATTCGGGCATACGTTCTACTGCATCGCTCAAAATTTGGATTGCGGAATCATAGTTGCCCGCGTTATATGCAGCCGCAGAATTATTTGTTGCCACATTATAATAAGCGGCTTTTACACTCGCCGTTTTTTCTATTGCAGCTGCATACTTTGCCGAACTCGGAAGAATTTGGGACAACGTATCTAATGCCTTTGCATAATCACCTGTGGACTCATAGGCAGAAGCAAGTTCATAAAGCCGTTCGCCATCATCAACCACTGCTACCACAGATGATGCACTGGTGGTTTCCTGAACAGTCGAAGACACAGATACAGTATTCGATGAAGTCCCGGTATTCGCAATTTTACTTGCAACAGCTCCACCAACTAAAATGGCCAGTATTACAATTCCTACGGAAGCGGTGATATGAAACAGGGGCGTTTCCGTATATCTGTTTTTCATTTTTGTTATCCTCCGAGCAACATGTCTGTTTTCTCCAACATATTTGCCAAGACCTTATTTTCAACCTCTAGCGAAATGTCCTCATTGCGATAGAGTGCATCCAATTCTTGCGATGCGATTTTCTGCATTGTTGCGATATATTGGATGATTTGTTTTTTGATAGAGGCAATGTTGTGAGTATTACTAGATGGTAAGGAAGTGTAACGTTCCAAAATTTCAATCAAATCGGGCAAATTTGAGTTTTTGTAACGCGAAACCCTCGATTCCTTTTCAGGGTATAAGCTGATTTCTTTATAGATAGCTTCTGAATCCGTGATGATTGACTTCACAGATTCTCTTAATTCGGCGTCTTGAATACGATCCTTCAAGAATTTTAGGCGCTGTAGCAGTTCGTCCCAGCCTAGACTATACGAAACCAGTTTGTCGGGAAAAAACTTTTTAGACTCGTAAAATGTTAGAAAGCAAGCAGCAATTCCAAGGCAACTGCCAAGATAACTTTTGTATGTTATGGTCCATGCCCATACAACACCCACAGCAGCTGCCATATAATAAGGTATAATAGAGTACTTTGTGTGAGTTTGTTTCATTTTGATCCTATCTATCCTTGGATTTGAAATGTGTACTTTTCAAATCGACAACAAAATCATGGTAATGTTACTAAATTATCTTGAAACAGGACGAGAATTGTGGCATAATTTTGTCTAGAAGATGTGTTCTCAAAAATTTCAAAAAGTACACATTTCAAAATTTTGCAAGGTATTTGCTTAGGTGGACTTTTCAAACCGAATGGCTTTCCCATAGAACGTGCCTACGGGCAAATCACAGGCTTCAGCAGCTTCTTTAAGGGTCATTTTCTTATCTCTCCATGCTTTATGCACCTCATAGAAGTTATCTGGAAGCGGTTTTGGGGGTCTGCCAAACTTTACGCCACGGGCTTTCGCCGCCGCAATGCCCTCCGCCTGCCGCTGCCGGATGTTGGTGCGCTCGTTCTCAGCCACAAAGGAGAGCACCTGCAGCACGATGTCGCTCAGGAAAGTGCCCATCAGGTCTTTACCACGCCGGGTATCCAGCAGCGGCATATCCAGCACCACAATGTCTGCGCCCTTTGTCTGGGTGAGCAGCCGCCACTGTTCTAAAATTTCCGCATAGTTGCGTCCAAGACGGTCGATGCTCTTGATGTAGAGCAGATCGTCTTTTTTCAATTTCCGCACCAGCCGCTTGTACTGCGGGCGGTTGAAGTCCTTGCCGGACTGTTTATCCATAAAAATGTTTTTCTCCGGGATCTTCAATTCCCGCAGTGCAATCAACTGCCGATCCTCGTTCTGGTCACGGGTGCTGACCCGGATATAGCCATATAAATTCCCCAATAAATCGCCCCCTCTGCTAAAAGTGAATTTCATCGTTCTATGTAAAACGGGCAAAGCATCCCTCCTGACGCTTTGCCCGTTGCACTTTATTCTACCATAGCAGATCGGTTATCGCTCTCAAGATGCCCGCACGGGCTGGATAGCCAGCGCTGCACCCCTGACCTGATACGTCACCCCGCCAGTTTCGCTCCTTGCTTTCCTCTGGCACACCTCCGGGTGCTGCGTTGCAAGGGCATCAAGCTGCTTCTGCAAGTCGGGATTCAGCGTAAACACGCTGCTTGTTCCGTCCTCGCTGGCGTAGATCATGGTCTCCAGCTTAAACATCGTCAATCAGCTCTTCCTCCTCGGATTCGTCAAAGATGGTCGGTCTCCAGTCCTCGTCCTCCTCGATGTCCCGTGACATTTTCTGCATCATGGCGTAATGCTCCATCTCGGAACGGACGAAGTAGAACATCTGGTCGTACCAGTCTGCCAGCGTTTCATCCTCCAGCTTCCGGCAGAAGTCAAGCACCAGCTTGTTCTGGTCGGGGTCAACCGTCAGCCCGGCAACTCCGCACAGCCGCTTGCGGGTCAGTTCCAGATCGGCGCAGCCATAGGTGTAGAGCAGCTTCTTTTCCTCAAATGTCAGTTTCATAAGCTTGTTCCTCCGTATTAAAAAGGGCCTGCCCTGTGCAGACCCGATGTAGCAAAAAGACCGCCGTGCGTTGTGCAGGGCGGTCTTGAACTCAGGATTGGAGAAAATCCCGGAGTTCATCAGCGAAAATAGAGATTTTTGCGATGATCGACATCGCTATGTAAGGTAGGACGAAAACCACAAATGCGGTAATCAGCATTTTCAGAACTTCGCCGCGTCTGCCAGCTTCATGACCCAGCTTGCCAGAGCCACAAAGAAGAACAGCCCAGCCAGCAGATTCGTCAGGACAGTGGAGAAGGTCGTGAGGAAGATGCCCACCCACTGTGCCAGAATCAGCAGCAGAAGCAGCGGAAGAAGGGCAAGTTTCAGCATCGGTTTCAGCACAGCCATCGTGGACACCTCCTTATACAAAAATCATCTCAGTCTTAATGATCTCCTCAGCACGGTTGCGGATGCTGTTCATCAGGCGCACCCATTCCAGTTGATCGGCGGCTTTCAGGGCTTCGGTCACGCCCTCGGCTTCCTGCATCTGCCGGACGGTCAATGCAAG
>ERZ1034952.2683-NODE-2683-length-12783-cov-32.060025_pt1 | contig 12783 bp, 10 predicted proteins | sample MGYA00520625_ERZ1034952 | MGnify/ENA primary metagenome ERZ1034952 (study PRJEB33766, sample SAMN09781773) | gut metagenome | biome: gut microbiome | host: Homo sapiens | place: Madagascar | study: EMG produced TPA metagenomics assembly of the PRJNA485056 data... | reverse complement strand
TGTTGCTCTTGCCACGTGGAGAGAAGTCGGAACCACCCTTAGCACCACCCATTGGGAGAGTAGTAAGAGAGTTCTTGAATGTCTGCTCGAAAGCCAAGAACTTCAAAATACCCAAGTTTACTGACTTGTGGTAGCGAAGACCTCCCTTGTAAGGGCCAATCGCGTTGTTGTGCTGTACGCGGTAACCCATGTTAGTCTGTACGTTGCCCTTATCATCTACCCAAGATACGCGGAACTGGATGATGCGGTCTGGAATGCAGAGACGCTCGATGAGGTTTGCCTTCTCAAACTCTGGGTGCTTGTTGTACTCTTCCTCGATAGTACCGAGAACCTGACTAACTGCCTGAATGTACTCAGGCTCATTTGGGAATCTTCTTTGGAGATTCGCGATTACTTCAGATGCTTTCATAATCTTTAATCTTTTATTGTGTTTAAATTCTTATTTTTTATTTCTGCTTGCAAAGATACATGTTTTTCTTGAAAACACCAACAAAAAGAAAGAAAAAATGCAGAAAAAGTAGAAAAAAGTCATTTTTTAACATTTTTAGCCACGTTTTGTAGCACATTTGTGTACGCACACCTTATTATATAAGAGACGTTTTCCGGGGGTTAAGCCTTTATCTCTGTTTTAGGGGAATCTCGCATTCTGACGACTTCTGTTTATCTATCCTGCGCCATAGGGCATAAATGAGCAGGATGATAGCGTAGAGACCGATTACCTGAGGCAGACTGATTCTTACGTTTTCGATGCTTGCTCCAGGCAGCATGCTGATCAGTTTTATGGCTGTATTCAAAAACTGGGTGATGCTGGTCAGGGCACCTGATGTAAGGCTGATGAGTGGGGCGACAACCGGTGCTATGGGCGCCCATAACGTGAGTGGGGAGAACAGGATTAAGGCTGCTCCAAGATATAGGATGAGGGTTGCTGCGGGAATGGCGATGTAATTGGTGAGAAGTGAATAGCACGATATTCTGCCGAAGGAGTAGACGATGACCGGAAGGGTTCCTATCTGGGCTGCCAGTGAAACGCAAAGGAGTCCCCATGCCCAACGGATGAAACGGCTGCGGATGGGGAGGAGGGTGTAAAGGGGTGTGAAGAACAGCAGTATGGAGGCTACGGCAAGGAACGAAAGCTGGAAACTCAACTCGAAAAGATAGAGCGGACTGATGAAGAGCATAAATATATAAGCTGAGGCTAAGGTATTGAGCGGCAGACCGGTACGATGGAAGGCTAAACTTAAGCTGTAGGCCGAAAGCATGATGGCTGCACGGACTGCACTTGCCGGCAATCCTATGAGAAAAACGTAGGTCCAGATGGAGATGAGGGACAGGATGATGGTGTAAACTGAGTATTTTCTGCCGCCTAGCAGAAAGATGAAAAGCTGGAAGATAATGCCTATATGAAGTCCGCTTACTGCCAGGATGTGACTGGCTCCGGAAATGGAGTAACTGTTTCGGGTGTTCGAATCGAGTGCGCTCTTGTCGCCCAGCGCCATGGCTGCGATGACTGCATAGTCTTGCTGTTTTACGTGAAGGGAAACCAGTTTGCTTTCAATATTGCTTTTATAGCGTTCGGTATTGATTTTTGCCCGTGTGAGGTAAGACAGTTCCTGCCAGTTCTTCAGTTGTGTAGAGGTTTGGGAATCAGCTATTTGCTTACAGGTAAGAAAAGCCCCAAGGCTCAGGATACATAAATGAATCATCACGCATTGGGAGAAGATGAGAAACTGGTGGTTCCTGCTGAAGTAAGCTTTTTTGCTTAAGAACTCAGTAAGGAAAAAGATGATGCTGCCAAGGGCGCATGAAATGATGGAGATGATGAGCCAGAAGCGCATGTTGAAATCATCATAGCCCCATTTGGCTATGATGATTCCGATCGTCAGTGTGAGGCTGATGGTCATGAGCGGGGTGAGGGATAGCTCTTTCATCATTCCTCTTTCCTTTTTAAAAGATAATTTATTTCCTATTTCTTGAATCCGAAGATGCGCTTGATGAATGTCTTCACAGCGTTTTCTTTCTTCTGTGGATTTACGATAGGGGTGTGCTTGCGTGCCGCCGGCTTGTCGCCCTTTTTCTGGGCTACGCCTCTGCCACGGCCGTTGCTGCCTGGGCGAACATTGTTCTCGGTGCCTGGGCGCTGCTGGTTGCTGTTATTGCTGTTATTGCGGCGCTTCTGGCTGTTGCTGTTCTTTGGCTGCTCGCCTGGCTGGGCTGGCTTTCTGTTCTGCTGCTTTGCGTTCTGCTGCCTGTTGCCCTGCTGTGGCTGCTGCTTTGCGTTCTGCTGCCTGTTGCCCTGCTGAGGCTGCTGCTTTGCGTTCTGCTGCTTGTTGCCTTGCTGTGGCTGCTGCTCGTTGTTGCGTGGCGCTTTTTCCTGACGCTCGTTTGGCTTGTTCGGCTTGCGCTTGTGAGAAGTCTGGTCGCGGTCTTTCTGTCGGCGGTTCTTGGCGCTGTTCTTTCCGGCCTCGCCGTTTCCGCCGTTACCGCGTCTGTTGTTTCTTCCGTTTGCGCCTTTCTTCTTCGGCTTGTTGAGCTTGATGTATTCAGGACCTTCGCCGCATCCCTCAGGGAGAGGCATCTTTTCTACCACCTTCTCCAGGAACTTTTCTATCTGCTGGAACCAGTACTGGTCTTCTTCGCTCACGAAGGTGATGGCTCTACCATCGCGGTTGGCACGGGCTGTACGGCCAATGCGGTGAACGTAATCTTCAGTATCGTGGGGAACATCGTAATTGATGACCATCTCAATATCATCGATGTCGATTCCGCGCGCCACAATGTCGGTAGCCACGAGAACATCATACTTGCCGCTCTTGAACTTGAACATCACATCATCACGCTCAGCCTGTTCCAGGTCGCTGTGCATGGCTCCGCAGTTTACTCCAATCTGCTGGAGGGAAGCTGCGAGTTGCTTCACCTTGAATTTGCTGCCGCTGAAGACGATGACGCGCTTCAGGTCGCCCGCCTTGAAGATGTCCTTGATGATGGTCATCTTCTGGGTTTCGTAGCATACGTATGCTTCCTGCTTGATTTTCTCGGCTGGCTTGCTGACGGCAAGTTTGATTTCTACCGGATTCTTGAGCAGGGTCTTAGCCAGTTCTTCTATCTTCTCAGGCATGGTTGCCGAGAACATGATGGTCTGGCAGGTCTTTGGCAGTTTTGCCGCGATGGTCTTGATGTCGTCAGAGAAACCCATGTCGAGCATGCGGTCGGCCTCGTCGAGAATGAAGAAGCTTACCTTGCTGAGGTCTACATTGCCCAGAGAGATATGGGAGATGAGACGGCCCGGGGTGGCGATGACTACATCGGCGCCCATGCGGAGGCTGCGCAACTCCTGATCGTAACGGTTGCCGTCGTTGCCGCCGTATACGGCTACGCTGCTCACGCCCTGCAGGTAATAGCCGAAGCCTTGCATCGCCTGGTCTATCTGCTGGGCGAGCTCGCGGGTTGGTGACATGATGACGCAGTTGATGGCGTCTTTCGGATAACCGCCGTCATCGAGCTTGCTCAATACTGGCAGCAGATAGGCTGCGGTTTTGCCGGTTCCGGTCTGGGCTACGCCCAAGACATCGTGACCTTCTAATATCTCTGGAATGCACTTTTCCTGTACTGGAGTGCATGTGTCGAAGCGCATGTCGTATAATGCGTCGAGCACGTTGTCGTTTAAATCTAATTCGTCGAAATACATTCTTCTATAATTTATAGTTTATTCAAGTTTCGCAAGTGAGTTCCACACGCCCTGAAAGGGCAGAAGCCCCTAGCCCAGGGCAGCGCCCTGGGTAATTACGGACGCAAACCTGTCGCCCTGTAAGGGCAAAAGCTTTAAAACTCCAGACAAAACATAAAGCTTTTGCCCTTACAGGGCGCCTTACTGATTGCCATTATACCCAGGGCGATGCCCTGGGCTAGGAGCTTCTGCCCTTTCAGGGCGTGCTGCTTCTGGAGCTTTTGGGCCTTCAGCCCGTACTTGAACCACATGCGAAAGTTCAGTTAATTGATAATTACCTCGGTGCCTTGCGGTAGCAGAAGTAGGCTACGATGGCGAAGAGGAAGTTTGGAAGCCACGCTGCCAGAACAGGCGGGAAATTGGCCTGGATGGCGAAGGTGGCAGAAACCGTCTGCAGCATGATGTAGCCGAAACTCAGCGCAAGACCTACGCCCAATGCTGCTCCCATGCCGCCCTTGCGCTTGCGGGCTGAGAGGGAGACGCCGATGATGGTGAGGATGAACGAGGCGAAGGAAGAGGCGATGCGCTTGTGGTATTCTACCTTGTACTGCACTACGTTGCCCGAACCGCGGTTGATCTGCTTGGAGATGTAATCGCGGAGCTCAGGACTGGTGAAGGTTTCCTGCTGACCCTTGGAATAGACCAGGTCGGTAGGTTCCATCATGATGATGGTGTCCTTCTGCGCTCCGCTGGTAATATGCTCCTTCATGCCCTGGAGCTTGCGGATTTTCCAGTTGCTCAGTTTCCAATGATACTTGCTGTCGGAAATGGTGTCGTACTGGATGTCCATCGCTGTAAGGTGGCTTACGAGTTTCTTGTCCTGGAACTTGTCGAGACAGAATCCGTAGCCGCGTTTCATGCTGTTGTCGTAATGCTGCATATAGGCAATCACTCCCTTGTCTACCTGCAGCTGTACATTCTCGGCACTGGTATTCTTCTTCTTGTTCTTGTACATCGTCTCGAAGTTCTGCCTGATGACGGTTCCGTGGGGAATGACGTAGGCTGAGAGCCCGAAGGAGAGGGCTGAGAGCAGCACGCAGGTAATCATGTATGGGCGAAGGAGACGCTTGAAGGATACTCCCGACGCCAGGATGGCGATGATTTCGGAATTGCTTGCCAGCTTGGTGGTGAAGAGAATGACCGCCACGAACACGAACAGCGCACTGAAGAGATTGGCAAAATAGGGCACGAAGTTGGCGTAGTAATCGAAGATGATTGCGCGCGCCGGTGCATGGTGCTCTGTGAATTTTGACAGGTTCTCGTTGAAGTCGAAGACGATGGCGATGGAGATGATCAGGGCGATGGAAAAGAAATAGTAGCCCAGAAACTTCTTGATAATGTACCAGTCGAGCTTCTTGATGTACCTGAACGGGTTGAGAAACCGGAATATGCGCAGGAACCGGAGCTTGTGAGCCAGCCAGCGCACAGCCCTGATGAGCCACCCGAACTTGCGGGAAGCCCATCGGCCGGTGCGGTAGAGCCGGCGGTGTTTTCTTATTTTCTTAAAATATTTCATGATGCTTGCTTACTTAAATTCTTCGGCCAAGCTGGTCGATGATGGAATTCTTCCATGCCACGAAATCGCCCTGCTCGATATGATGGCGGGCATCGGTCACGAGGCGCAGATAGAAAGAGAGGTTGTGGATGCTGGCTATCTGCATCGCCAGCAGCTCCTGGGCCTTGAAGAGGTGGTGGAGGTAGGCCTTCGTGGTTACGAGGTCGATGTCGCAGCCGTCTGGATCTACCGGACTGAAATCTTTCTCCCACTTCTTGTTGCGCATGTTCATCGTGCCCTGATAGGTGAAGAGCATGGCGTTGCGGCCGTTGCGGGTCGGCATTACGCAGTCGAACATGTCTACGCCGCGCTCGATGGCTTCGAGGATGTTCTGCGGGGTTCCTACGCCCATCAGATATCTCGGCTTGTCTTTCGGCAGGATTTCGTTCACTACTTCTATCATCTCATACATCACCTCGGTAGGCTCTCCTACGGCAAGTCCGCCGATGGCATTTCCGTCGGCTCCCTTGTCGGCAATGTATTTGGCTGCTTCGCGGCGCAGGTCCGGGAAGGTGCAGCCCTGAACGATAGGGAAGAGACTCTGCTGATAGCCGTAGAGGGGCTCGGTTTCGTTGAACCGCTTGATGCAGCGGTCTAGCCAGCGCTGGGTGAGCATGAGGCTGTTCTTGGCGTACTGGTAATCGCTCTGTCCCGGTGGACATTCATCGAAGGCCATCATGATGTCGGCTCCGATGATACGCTCGGTGTCCATCACGTTCTCCGGTGTGAAGAAGTGCTTGCTGCCGTCGATGTGGGAGCGGAACTCGCAGCCTTCTTCCTTGAGCTTGCGGATGCCGGTGAGCGAGAAGACCTGGAAGCCGCCGCTATCGGTGAGGATAGGACGGTCCCAGCCGTTGAACTTGTGCAATCCGCCTGCTGCCCTGATGACGTCAAGACCTGGGCGCAGGTAGAGGTGATAGGTGTTGCCGAGGATGATCTGCGCCATGACCTGCTTCTTGAGTTCCTCGAAGTGGACGCCCTTCACGCTTCCTACGGTTCCTACGGGCATGAAGATTGGGGTCTTGATCTGTCCGTGGTCGGTGGTGATGATGCCTGTACGCGCATCGCTTGCTTTATCTGTTACTTGTAATTCAAATTTCATTTCTTTTCTTTTTTATCATTTTCCTCAATGCTGAAGTCTGTAGGGTTTTTCACCTTCTCGTCGGTCAGCGCGAACTGCCAGACATCAGCCACGTTCTCTACATAGTGGAAGTCTACGCCCTTGAGATATTTCTCCGGTATTTCCTCTACGTTCTTCTGGTTCTCCCTGCACATCACGATGTGCTTGATTCCTGCCCGCTTGGCTGCCAGAATTTTCTCCTTGATTCCACCTACCGGGAGCACTTTGCCGCGGAGGGTAATCTCGCCGGTCATGGCTGTGTTGGCACGCACCTTGCGCTGGGTGATGGCTGAGGCGATGCTGGTGGCGATGGTGATTCCGGCAGAAGGACCGTCTTTCGGGGTGGCTCCCTCTGGCACGTGGATGTGGATGTTCCACTGCTCGAAGATGCGGTAGTCTACCTGCAGCAGGTCGATGTGCGACTTGACGTATTCCAGTGCGATAATGGCTGATTCCTTCATCACGTCGCCCAGATTTCCGGTCAGGGTGAGCTTGCCAGCCTTGCCCTTGCTGAGCGAGGTTTCGATGTAGAGGATTTCGCCGCCCACTGAGGTCCAGGCGAGTCCGGTTACCACTCCTGCGTAGTCGTTGCCCTGGTAGATGTCGCGGTTGAACGGCGGATTGCCCAGCAGGTCTTTTACTTCGGCAGGGGTGATGGTGTAGTTCTTCAGCTCCTGGTTGCAGGCAAGTTTGTAAGCCATCTTTCGCAGACTCTTGTCAATCTGCTTCTTCAGCTGTCTTACGCCGCTCTCCCGGGTATAATGCTCGATGATGAACTCGAGGGCATTCTTGTTGAAGCTTACCTTTGGCGAAACCTTGTCGAGTCCGGTGCTTTCCAGCTCTTCCGGTACGAGATGGCGCTTGGCAATCTCTGTCTTCTCTTCGGTGATGTAGCCGCCTACTTCTATCAGCTCCATACGGTCGAGGAGCGGACGCGGAATGACGCTCAGGTCATTGGCTGTGGCGATGAAGAGCACCTTGGAGAGGTCGTAATCCATATCGAGATAGTTGTCGTGGAAGGCATTGTTCTGTTCCGGGTCCAGCACTTCGAGCAGGGCTGATGCTGGGTCACCGTTGAAATTGCTCTGCGCCACCTTGTCAATCTCGTCGAGGATGAAGACCGGATTGCTGCTGCCTGCCTTCAGCATGTTCTTGATGATGCGGCCCGGCATGGCTCCCACATAGGTGCGGCGGTGACCGCGGATTTCGGCTTCATCGTGCAGACCGCCCAGCGACATGCGTACATACTTGCGCTTCATGGCTGCTGCGATGCTCTTGCCCAGACTGGTCTTTCCTACGCCCGGAGGACCGTAGAGGCAGAGGATAGGACTCTTGCCGCCGCCATTCAGCGCTCTTACGGCGAGGAATTCCAGGATGCGCTCCTTTACTTTCTCCATGCCGTAGTGGTCGTGGTTCAGAATGCGCTTGGCACGGGTCAGACTGAGGTCGTCCTGGGTGTAGGAGTTCCAAGGCAAATCTACCATCGTCTGCAGGAATCCAATCTGTATAGAATAGTCAGGACTCTGCTGGTTCAGCGTGTCGAGCTTGGCGATTTCTTTCTTGAAGATTTTGGCGGTTTCCTCGCTCCAGTTCTTCTGTTTCGCCTTCTCCAGAATCTCCTTCTTCTCCGGACTGGCGCTGCCTTCTCCCAGTTCTTCCCTGATGTTCTTGATCTGCTGCTTGAGGAAGTATTCCTTCTGCTGTTCATCGAGATCGTAGTGGGTTTTGTTCTCAATCTCAGTCTGGATGCGTAGCAGATGGCGCACCTTGTTCAGGGATCTGATGGCAATCATGATGCGCTCGCTGAGATTTTCCTCTTTCAGCATCTTGATTTTATCCTCGATGGAGAAAGGAAGGAGGGAGCACATGAAGTTGCACTGCATGTGAATGCTCGAGAGTTCGTTGATGGCCTGGATAGCATCATCAGAATAGTTGGCGCTCGACTTGATATAGTCTGTCGCTTCGTAATGGAAGTTCTCGTAGAGCATTCTGAAGAGTTCATCGTTGTTCTCGTCAGGCCATTTCTCCGGAAGACTTTTTACGTCAATTACTGTGTAAGGCTCTTTTTGAACGAGATGTTTCATCTGACATCTGCCCAGACCCTGGATGATGATGCTCATCTGGTCTGTGCCAGGCATCTTGATCACCTTGATGAGTTTGGCGAAGACGCCTACAGGGTAGAGGTCTTCTTCGTAGGGTAATTCTGTGTCTTTATTCTTCTGGCAGAATACACAGAATGTGGTGTCTGGCTTCTTTTCCAGCATCCGGACGAGATTCAGACTTTCCTTTCTGCCCACAACGATAGGGGTCATATTGGTAGGGAAAACTACAATATCTCGCATGCAGAGGGTAGGGTACAAGCCTTCTTCCTGGTCTTCGATCAGAGTTTTCGGGTCGCCCTCGTAATCTGCAATCATTTGTATTCGGGTACTTGTTCTTCTATTATCCATTTTTTTGTTATGATTTCTATTTTCCGTGCAAAGGTACTCATTTTTTATGAAATATCGTGGAAGATGATAGATTATTTAATAATAAAATTGCTTTTTCTATATATTAGTACCCGTTTTTATAGATGTAAGTAGCTGCTTTTGCAGGTGGAAGTGGCAATTTCTGCTGCTTGCGATAAAATAAATCGGCGGCGGCTTCGTTTTCTTCTGTAAAGAGACAGGAGAATTTATGGGTAATTTTCGATTTAAACAGTTTGAGATAGAGCAAGACCGTTGTGCCATGAAAGTGGGAACTGACGGCGTTTTGCTGGGTGCATGGGCACAAGGTGGCAGGCGGATTCTGGACATTGGCTCCGGAACGGGACTGATTTCGCTCATGATGGCGCAGCGTTTTCCTGAAGCTGAGGTCGTAGGGATTGATATGGATGCTGATGCCTGCGGACAGGCGAGGGAGAATGTGATGGCAAGTCCGTTTCGCGACAGGGTGGAAATAGAATGCTGCAGACTGCAGGATTTCGGGGCTGATGGTTGTGCATCAGAAACTGCTGGCTTGAAAACTGGTGCTTTGGAAACTGCTGCAGATTTGAAATCTTCCGGTGTTTTTGATGCGATAGTAAGCAATCCTCCGTTCTTTGTAGATAGCTTGAAAAATCCGGACAGTAAGAGGACGATGGCGAGACATACGGACAGTCTTCCGTTCCGCGATTTGTTTGCGGGTGTAAAACGGCTGCTTTCTGATGACGGCATTTTCTCTGCTATTGTTCCCGTAGAAGTAGTGGAGCAGTTTGTCGCAGAGTCTTGTATATTAGGTTTTTATCTTATACGGAAGTGTGGCGTAAAGACGGTAGAACACAAGCAGCCCAAACGCTTTATGCTGAGTTTTGCCAAGCATCGCATTTCACCTTATGAAGAGTGTGCTGAAACGATGATGGATTCGCAGGGAAACCGCTCGGAATGGTATAGGAAAATAACGGAAGAATTCTACCTTTTCTAGGAGTGTTGAATGTTGAGTGTTGAATGTTGAATGAACACTCCCTCTAAATTCAACACTCAACATTCAACACTCAACATTCCCTCAAAGGTTCAACACTCAACATTCAACACTCAACACTCCCTCTAAATTCAACATTCAACATTCAACACTCAACATTCCCTCAAAGGTTCAGCTTCTTCTGTACCAGTTTGCTGATGGCTTCTACTCTTTTGCTCTGGCGCTGGATGTCTTTATGAATATCATCGCGCACGGCATTGATGTCGTTGAAGAAATCGGCAAAGGCAGACTGAAACATGTTCGGCTTGCGGTCGTTCTTGTTGGCAAATGGGTTCACCAGCATCTTGATTCCCTTTTCTTCCAGGTGAACATCAATCTCTGCACCCGTCATCACAGGGTCGCCATCATAATGGATTACGCCTGGCTGACTGCGGGTGATATGGAGCTTCTTGCAGCGGAACGACTTGATCTTCGAGTTCTTGTCCAACGTCTTGTTGAACATGTCGAAACTTACCTGAGGCGCCTCGATAACATCGAATGGTTCCATGATGACGACATCCATCAAACCGTCGCTCATGGATGCTTGAGGGGCAATATAGGCATTGTTGCCATACTGAGATGCGTTGGCACAGGAAATGAGGAACGCCTTATACTGTTTGGTGCCCGTCTCGTCCTCCAGCGTGTAAGTCTCAGGCTTATACTTCAATCCCTCGCGCAGGATATTTTCAGCATAAGTGATAGGACCGCGCTTGCCGCTCTCGGCAAACTTCATGCTGACGAAAGCGTCAAAGCCCATGCCGCAGGTGCAGAAGAACGGGTGGTCGTTGATGACACCATAATCCAAATCTCTAATCTGGCATTGGTTGATGACCTCTATGCATTTCTTCAGGTTCATCGGGAGCAGCAGATGTCTTGCCAGTCCGTTGCCCGAACCGCAAGGCAGAATGCCGAGGGCAGTATCGGAGTGAACCAGCGAGCGGGCCACCTCGTTGACGGTTCCGTCACCACCAACCGCCACAACCACATCTATATGGTTGTTCTTCGCTTCGGTAGCAATTTCCGAAGCGTGCCCAGCTCTTTCAGTCATTCTTATCTCGTACTCAAAAAGCTCTTTGTCCAAACCAGAATCTATCAGACTGGGAACTGCTGCCTTGCTGGCTGTTCCTGAAATCGGATTCATGATGAAAAGTATCTTTTTCTTCATTATATAGTCAAGAGTTTGTAAAATTTAGGCTGCAAAAGTAATAAAAATACCCAAAATAACAAGAAATATCGATTAAAAAAACTATAAAAGTAAACTTTCTTATAAAAAAAGCCGTTTATTGAGTTCTTTTTTGTATCTTTGCACCCTGAAAGTTAGAAAAGTATAAAAAAAGAAAATAAAGTACACCTATTAATAATGGGACAATTACAAGAAAGATACAAGAATTATCGTGAACCTCAGAAGTATATGGCTGCCGGTGTGTATCCATATTTCCGCGAGATCACAAGTAAGCAGATGACAGAGGTAACCGACATCGATGGTCATAAGATTCTGATGTTCGGTTCTAATGCTTATCAGGGTTTGACTAATGACCAGCGTGTTATTGATGCAGCAAAGGCTGCGCTCGACAAGTATGGTTCGGGTTGTGCAGGAAGCCGTTTCCTCAATGGTACGCTCGATTTGCACGTGCAGCTCGAAAAGGAGCTTGCTGAGTTTATGGGCAAGGATGAAACTTTGTGTTTCTCTACAGGATTCTCTGTAAACCAGGGTGTCTTGGCTTGCGTAGTAGGTCGTAACGACTATATTATCTGCGATGACCGCGACCACGCAAGTATCGTAGATGGCCGCCGCCTCTCATTCGCTACCCAGCTCCACTACAAGCACAACGATATGGAAGATTTGGAGCGCGTGCTCTCAAAGCTCCCTCAGGAGGCTATCAAGCTCATCGTTGTTGACGGTGTGTTCTCTATGGAGGGCGACCTGGCTAACTTGCCTGAGATTGTAAAGCTCAAGCATAAGTACAACTGCTCTATCATGGTAGACGAGGCTCATGGTCTTGGCGTATTCGGCAAGCAGGGTCGTGGTGTATGCGACCACTTCGGTCTGACCGACGAGGTAGACCTCATCATGGGTACATTCTCTAAGAGTCTGGCTTCTATCGGCGGTTTCATCGCATCAGACAAGGATACTATCAACTTCCTCCGTCACAACTGCCGTACTTACATCTTCAGCGCCTCTAACACTCCAGCTGCCACAGCAGCAGCTCTCGAGGCTCTCCACATCATTCAGAATGAGCCAGAGCGTTTCGAGAATCTCTGGGATGTAACCAACTATGCCTTGAAGCGTTTCCGCGAGGAAGGTTTCGAGATTGGCGAGACAGAGAGTCCTATCATTCCTCTCTATGTACGCGATGCTGAGAAGACATTCGTTGTTACCAAGATGGCTTACGATGCAGGTGTGTTCATCAACCCTGTTATTCCTCCAGCTTGTGCTCCTCAGGATACATTGGTACGTTTCGCTCTCATGGCTACTCACACAAGAGACCAGGTTGAGCAGGCTGTCCAGATCTTGAAGAAGATTTTCGTAGAAGAGGGAATCATCAAGTAAAATCAGATTTGCCGGTCTTCTCGGTTTGACAGATTCGGGCAGCCGGTTTCTGATTTAAAAGTTCAGCAAGTATGGTTGCGGTTCTTTGCCGCTACTATATATATAATAAGGTATAAGGGCAATTCCGGATAGGGGTTGCCCTTGTTTTTTTCCTGTTTCCCAGCCATTTTGCATTAAAATGCATGTTTTTTTGAAAAAAGTTAGGTAAAAATTTGGTGGAATCGAAAAAATGTAGTACCTTTGCACTCGCAATTCAGAAATGATGCTTAAAGCAATGCTTAAGAGGTATCGTAGAGATGAGTAAGCGGGGTGTAGCGCAGCCCGGTAGCGCTCCTGTTTTGGGAACAGGTGGTCGC
>ERZ1034952.2682-NODE-2682-length-12784-cov-37.463509_pt1 | contig 12784 bp, 10 predicted proteins | sample MGYA00520625_ERZ1034952 | MGnify/ENA primary metagenome ERZ1034952 (study PRJEB33766, sample SAMN09781773) | gut metagenome | biome: gut microbiome | host: Homo sapiens | place: Madagascar | study: EMG produced TPA metagenomics assembly of the PRJNA485056 data... | reverse complement strand
CTACCTTCTGAGCTCATTTTAGGGTCCGAGGAGGGGCATTTTTCACTCCTAGAAGAGGGGGTAAAACATCTTCCTAACCTCCATATTTTGCATTTTTCCGTTAAATAACGTGATAAAATTCTTGGGTTTGCCAACTTTTTATTATCTTTGCTAACAATTAACAAATTATTGACGTAGCAATAGTCTGGAAAGCTAGAAACTACATAATAACAGTACTAAGATGAAAAGGTGTAACTTCTTGACGTACAAAGCTTTAGGGGGGGTAATTTTGCTCAGGCAAAGTTAGCCCAATATCATCATGTTCTTATCCGCAGGCGAATATTATCTTATTTTTATATGATAATAGTCGCTTTTTTTATGCTTTCTTCCACCGCCTGTTCTAGCGACGAAGAAACAGAAAAATCAGAGGCTTTTGATTACGAAACCACATTTTTAGCCCACGAATGGCAGATTTCAGCCCTTTATCAGCGCGTTGGAAGTATCTTTATCGACGTAAAAGAGGCTCCTTTGTTCTGCAGTTTCACTTCAGATGCTCTTTCTTTCTCCGAAACGACGGAAGTGAACCACTTCGACGAAGGCGGTAAAATAACCCAAACTACCACCGAAAACGTTGCTTGCGGTCAGTACACCTATTTAATAAAGGAGAACAAAATACAGATAGATAATCAGATATTCACCATTACGGACAACAACGGGACCCTCGTTCTGCAGAATGAGGACTGGAAGCTTGTGCTCGTAGAAAAATAAACATATTATGGCTAAGAAACAAGATACAATCAGCATAGGTTTTGAAGAGAAAATATGGAAGGCTGCCGATATTCTGAGAGGCAACCTCAGCGCTTCGCAATACGAGGGCGTAGTGCTCGGACTCATTTTTCTGAAATACATCAGCGACCGCTTCGAACAGAAGTTTCAGGAGCTGCAGGGTGACGAATACGCCGACCCGGAAGATAAGGATGAATACACTGCCGAGAACATCTTCTTCGTGCCTGCAGAAGCCCGATGGAGCAAGATTAGTGCTGCTGCCCACACCCCGGAAATAGGTGTGATAATAGATGAAGCACTTACTGCCATTGAGCGTGAAAACGAAAGATTGAAGGGCATTCTGCCTAAGAATTTCGCCCGTCCGGAGCTGGACAAGCGCCGTCTGGGCGATGTGGTAGATCTCTTTACGAATATAGAAATGCACGATGCTGGCGAGGAGAAAGACCTGCTGGGCAGAACCTACGAATACTGTCTGCAGCAGTTTGCCAGTCTGGAGGGCAAGAATGGTGGCGAGTTCTATACGCCTTCCTGCATTGTCCGCACGCTGGTAGAGATTTTGGAGCCTTACGAGGGCAGAGTCTATGACCCTTGTTGCGGAAGCGGTGGTATGTTTGTACAGAGCGCCAAGTTTATCGAGCGTCACAAGGGAAACCTGCGCAAAATCAGTATCTATGGTCAGGAGGCAAACCCTGATACGTGGAAGATGGCGCACATGAACCTTGCCATCCGTGGCTTGGATGCGAACCTGGGCAATATCTTTGCCGACACATTCTATGATGACCAGCACCCTACGCTGAAGGCAGATTACATTCTTGCCAATCCTCCTTTCAATCTCAGCGACTGGGGACAGAGTGCGCTTCAGGAAGATGTGCGCTGGCAGTATGGTTTGCCACCTGCTGGCAACGCCAACTTTGCGTGGATGCAGCACATGATTCACCATCTGGCACCTAACGGAAAGATAGGTTTAGTGCTGGCGAATGGTGCGCTTTCGAGTCAGAGTGGCGGCGAGGGACAGATTCGCCAAGCCATCATCGAAGCCGACCTGGTAGAGGGAATCGTGGCTTTGCCTTCGCAGCTGTTCTACAGTACGGGTATTCCTGTAAGTCTTTGGTTTATCAGCCGCAACAAGGCGCAGAAGGGCAAGACCGTGTTTATCGATGCCCGCAATCTGGGCACGATGGTTACTCGTAAATTGCGCGAACTGATGCCTGATACGGATATTAAAAAAATCTCTGACACCTTCCATGCGTTCCAGCAGGGAACCCTGGAGGATGAAAAGGGCTTCTGTGCCGTATGCACTACTGAGCAGATTGCTGCTCAGGACTTCATCCTGACTCCTGGCAGATACGTAGGAATCGCCGAAGACGAAGGCGACGGAGTGCCTTTCGAGGAGAAAATGACGAATCTCACCGGTGAGCTGAAGCAGCTGTTTGAGGAAAGTAAGAAGCAGGAAGAAGAGATCAGATTGCAGTTGAAGAAAATTGGATGGGAGGTGTAAAGTATGGAGTGGAAAGAAGTTACTCTTGGAGAAGTCTCTTCAAAAATAGGAGATGGACTTCATGGAACACCCCAATATGATGGTGACGGTTCTTATTATTTTATTAATGGCAACAATTTAAATTGCGGGAAAATAATAATAAAGGACGATACTAAACGAGTTGGAATAGACGAGTTTGTTAAGAATCAAAAAGAACTTAATGAACAGACACTTCTTGTTTCAATAAATGGAACAATTGGAAACGTTGCGAAATATAATAATGAACCATGCATATTAGGGAAAAGTGCGTGTTATATTAATGTTATAAAAGAAGTAGATAAAGAATTTATATATTATGTTCTAACATCTGCAAATTTTAAAAGAAATATAACAAACGAAGCAACAGGTACTACAATAAAGAATGTTTCTCTTAAACAAATGAGAGAATACAAATTTAATATTCCTTGCAATATTGCAGACCAGCACCGCATAGCTTCCATCCTTTCTTCTCTCGACCGGAAGATAGAGTTGAACAACAAGATCAATGCTGATTTGGAGGAGATGGCGCAGGCTATTTTCAAGAATTGGTTCGTTGACTTTGAGCCTTTCAAGGATGGTAAGTTCGTGGATAGTGAATTGGGAATGATTCCGGAAGGATGGAAAGTAGGAAGGCTTGATGAAATAGCTGATGTAGTAGGTGGAAGTACTCCTTCAAAAGCTAAGCCAGAGTATTACACTCAGAAGGGAATAGCCTGGTTAACACCGAAGGACTTATCTAACCATCCAGCCGTTTACACTTCAAGAGGAGTAATCGACATAACAGAAGAAGGCTACAATAGCACATCGACAAAGTTAATGCCTAAGGGTACTATATTGTTTACATCAAGAGCACCTATTGGATATATTTCAATTGCTCAGAATGATATTTGTACCAATCAGGGTTTTAAATCTCTTGTTCCAAAGAAAGCAGGAACTTGTTTTTTGTATTGCTTCTTGAAATATGTAACTCCTGAGATTGAAAACAAATCTACAGGGTCAACGTTTAAGGAAGCATCGAGATCATTGATGAAGTCTCTGCAAGTAATAATGCCGGAGCAAAAAGTATTTGAGGAATTTGAGGAGATTGTGTCTCCCTTATTTGCAAGAATTGAATCCTTGGAAAAAGAGTCCTCCCGCCTCTCCCTCCTCCGTGACACCCTTCTCCCTCGCTTAATGTCAAGCGAGCTGGAAGTCCCGGAATAAGAAGAGCAACGAAAGAAAATAACGAGAAAGAAAATATAAAATATTAACAATATGGCAGACGACAAGAAATTCACCGAAGACGCATACGAGCAAACGCTCATTGCCCTGTTCCGGGACGAACTCGGCTATGCGTACGAATGTGGCTACGACGTGGAGCGCGACTATAAGGAGCCCTTCTATCGTGTCGATTTGGTCGCCTCGATGCGACGGCTTAATCCTCAACTGCCAGCCGATGCAATGGATGAAGGAATCAAGCAAATCACCAACATCAGCATCGGTACTTTAGAACAGAACAACGAGCAGTTTACACTCTGGATGCAAAACGGTCTGGAGGTGGGATTCCTGCAAGATGGCGAAGAACGAACAGCCCTGGTGAGGCTCATCGACTTCGACCACCCCGAAAGAAACCTCTTCAAGGTGGTGAACCAGTGGCGGGTAGAAGAGTATAAGAACAAGCGCTGCGACATAGTGGTGATGGTCAACGGATTGCCCCTCGTGGTGGTGGAGCTGAAAAGCGCCATTTCCGAAGATGCAACCGTAGAAGATGCCTACAAGCAGATCAAGAACTATCAGCAGAGCATTCCGAGCCTCTTCAGCTACAACGCCTTCAACGTCATCAGCGACATGAGCGAGACTCGTGCCGGAACCATCACCGCCAAGCTAGAACGCTACATGGAATGGAAGACCGTGGACGGTTCATACGAGTCAACCCTCTTTGCCGACTATCGCACCTTCTTCCTCGGCATGTTCCAGAAGCAGCGACTGCTCGACATCCTGCAGAACTTCATCTGCTTCGACAAGAACCAGGGCAAATACGCCAAGATTCTAACCGCCTACCATCAGTACTACGCCGTGGGCAAAGCCCTGCAGCGCACCCGTACCGCAGTGGAAGGCAACGGAAAAATCGGCGTGTTCTGGCACACGCAGGGTTCGGGCAAGAGCCTCTCCATGGTGTTCTACGCCCACCAGCTGGTGCAACGGTTGCCCGAAGTAACCATCGTGGTGGTAACCGACCGCAAGGACCTCGACAACCAGCTCTTCGGTCAGTTCTGCCGCTGCCAGGACTTCCTTCGTCAGGAACCTCAGAACGCCCAGAGCCGTGAAGACTTGGGCAATCTGCTGCGCAACCGCAAGAGTGGGGGAATCATCTTTACCACCATTCAGAAGTTTGAAGAAGGCGACTCGGCACTCTCCACCCGCCGCAACATCATCGTGATGACCGATGAGGCGCACCGCTCGCAATACGGCGATGAACACTGGGACAACAAGAGTCTGACGATGAAGAAGGGATTCAGCCGGAAGATGAGAGAAGCCCTGCCAGGCGCCTCATTTATCGGCTTCACCGGAACGCCTATCAGCGACCGCGACAGAGACACGGAGGAAGTGTTCGGCAACTACATCGACGTTTACGACATGAGTCAGGCTGTGGATGATGGAGCCACCCGTCCGGTCTATTACGAGAGCCGTGTGGTGAATTTGAACCTCGACGAAGACACGACGAAGCTGCTGAACGATGAGTTCGACAACCTCGCCGATGAGGGAGCCACCGAGGAGCAGATCAGGCAGGCAAAGCAGGAGCACAGCCGACTGGAAGTGCTCCTGGGTGAAGACGCCACCATCGACACGCTGGTAAGGGACATCATCCAGCACTACGAGCAGAACCGTGCGCAGGAACTCACCGGCAAGGCAATGATTGTAGCGCTGACCCGAAGCATCGCCATCAAAATCTACCGCAAGATGCTGGAACTTCGCCCCCAGTGGACGGAGAAGGTAAAGGTAGTGATGAGCGGTTCGAACCAGGACCCCGAAGACTGGCAGCCGATCATCGGCAACGAAGCTTACAAGAAGGAACTGGCAAGAAAATTCAAGGACAACGACGATGAGATGAAAATCGCCATCGTAAGAGATATGTGGCTCACGGGCTTCGATGTTCCGTCGCTCGCCACCATGTACGTATATAAGCCGATGAGCGGTCATAACCTGATGCAGGCAATAGCCCGTGTGAACCGAGTGTTCCCGGGCAAGGAAGGCGGACTGATAGTGGATTACGTAGGCATTGCGCAGGCGCTGAAGAGTGCCATGCAGCAGTACACCAACCGTGACCGCCGCCGCTTCGGAGACCCCGACATCGCCAAGACCGCCCTAGTGAAATGGAAGGAAGAGATGGAAATCTGCCGAGACCAGCTTCATGGTTTCGACTATTCCGGCTTCTTCGAACAGGACAACTCGAAGCGGGCACTCGCCATTACGAGCGGAGCCAACTTCCTGAGTTCTCCAGCCATGGTTCAGCGCAAGAAGAATTTCATGGAGCACAGCAATCTGCTTCACAACGCCACCACGCTCTGCCGTTCGCTTCTGAATGAGCAGCAGAAGGCAGAGGTGTGCTATATGGATGCGTTGCGCGTGATGATGCTCAAACTCTCGCAGAAGGGCAAGATCAGCCGCCATGAAATCAACGAGCGCATCGGTGAGCTGCTCCGTCAGAGCGTGAAGACCGACGGAGTCATCAATCTCTTCGGTGACCGCCAGATAGAGTTCTCGCTCTTCGACGACGCCTTCATCCAGGAGGTGAAGAACATGAAGGAGCGGAATCTTGCCGTAGAACTGCTCACCAAGCTGATGAAAGAGAAAATCAAGCAGCAGCAGAAGACCAACGTGGTTCAGAGCGACCTCTTCTCCGACATGCTCAGCCAGAGTCTCTCCAACTATCTGAAGGGCTTGCTCACCAATGAGGAAGTGATAGAGGAACTGTTGAAGATGGCTCAGCAGATGAAGCAGGCAGAGGCAGAGGGCAACGACCTGGGACTTTCGCCCGAGGAGAAGGCATTCTATGATGCACTCTCCACGCCCGAAGGTGTGCGGCAGGCTTACTCCGACGAGGAGTTTGTGGCACTGACCCGGGAACTGACGGAAGTCTTGCACCGCAACCGCACCATCGACTGGAACCGTAAGGAATCGGCGAGGGCGAAGATGCGAGTGATGGTGAAGCGACTGCTCAAAAAGTATAAGTATCCACCAGAGGGTGCAGAAAAGGCGCTGGAAACCGTGATGCGCCAATGCGACCACTGGGCGGATGATGAAGAAAACGTAGTATAAACCCTTTAAAATTTGAAGTAAGAAACAGAAAGTAAACAAGAGAAAATAACATATAAATATTGACGCTGATTATCTGCACTTCTACAGTATTTAGAACCTGCAAAATTCAAAAACGACAAGAAGAAGGTGACAGCAAGGCGTCCACTCCTCTACGGCGTGGGCAGTACTTGTTTGTACCTTGTCGTAGGTTCTTGCAGGTACCTTAATACTGGTACTTACAGGGAACCCCATGCCGCTTATTTAAACAACATAACAAACAAACCTAGAAAAGTAATATGCAGACAGAGGAACAAGATGAGCAACTGACATTGCTGGAAGATAAAGCCGCCCGATTCAAATTCAGCTTTCGCCTTTTGGGCAAAGAAGAAGTGGAAACAAACAAAGAGGAAGTAATAACAGCCTGGAAACTAATCTTGCGTAATTATGTGAGAGATATTTTCGATTTACTGAATTTGTTGAAAGAAAATATTGCATGGTCTTTGCTGGATGATAAGAAAGAGCGATTCTATCAGGTTAAGATAGAATTGGAACCTATGCTTACCAACTATAAAGACTATGAAGGAGAAGAAATGCGCAAAATGATCAATGACATCATCCTCATGCTTGATGAGGGATTTCATGGTTTCAGGCAATCCTTCATCAGTGAAACCTATTACGAAGACCTGTTCCGGAAGGTACTGAAACGTTATCGTGAGGAAAATGAGGAGAGATTGGAGCTAATCTACATGCAGGACAGCCAGGATGAAGCGCTTATCTATCCTGATGCTACCCAGCTGAAGAATACCATTGTCGTAGAACGGGCTAATATTCTTTTCGCTTGCCGATTCGGACAGGTATTTCACAACAATGGCAGGAATATCAAACTGATTGTTGCTTATATTCTGGAACAGAAAGAACAGACCTACAACGATATTTACGATTTTCTCGATAAGTATCTTTCTTATCAGATTGCCAAGGAGCATAGCAGATTGAAGGTTGAAGCCGTATTCAAGAACATCGCATTCAAGGAGAATGTGGATGTAGACAAGCTGATGCTTAAACTTAAAGACTTAATCGAAGACAAAACGCTCAACGCCCAGAAACATTGGTTTATTGTTTATAAGGTTTTCTTTAACAAGAATTGGCTGAAGAAGTCAACTCAGCGTCTTTTCATTGACCAGATCAATTCTGCATTCAGTACCTTACTAAAATGTTCTACGGCCGATTTTCATGAGATAAATTCTTATTTCAAGCAAAATGACTATAATGAATGGACACTTGCTGATTGTGATGCGCCACAATGTTGTGACATTTACAGAGAGATTGCTGACAAGTTGGATGATGAATTTCAAGACACCAAGTATGCTAAGCCGGGAACGGTGATAAATACAAAAAGAGTGGAAAAGTTCAGATAGTATCCCCCAATAGTATCCCCTAAAAATATAAACTATATCCCCCACATCCCCCAAACGGATTCGTGGAGGATTTTTTTTGCTTTTACGTTTGGAAATCATTATATCTTTGCAGCGTCGAAGAAACAAGACAACGCTGAAATGGTTTGGTGCTCTTGAAAACCTCTTCGTACAATAATATAATATGTATACTCAGATTATGAGAGTAGTGCAGCAGGGCGAGACCTTTGCTGTGCAGAGTCAGAAAAGTGAGAACGGACAGATGATGAAATGCAACATCGTTCTCCAAGAGATGGGCGGCAAGTATGAGAACCAGTACGCTGCGGCAATGTTGGGCAATATGGCGCAATGTAAGTATGCTCCGGGCGAGCTGGTGGCGGTTACGCTCCGCTTTACTACCCATGAGCACAATGGTCAGGTTTATCAGGACATCCTGGTTACGGACATTGAAAAGGTAAAAGGGTAAAAGGCTTTTTTAAAGGTAAAAAGGGTAAAAAAGTAAAAAGGTAAAAAGGAGGCTTCGCTTGGAGACTTATTGCGGAGATTCTTAGTTATTAACTGAGTTGAAACTGAGGAGGATTTTCCATGGTAAAGCGCGCAACAATCCGGATGTTTCTTCTCCTAAAATTCAATTCAGATTATGGTTAAGAAAGTAAACAAGGTTCAGAACAATACTCAGAATAATGTTCAGAACCAGCAGGTGAATAATAATGACTGCCAGCATGTGCAGTTGGGTGGAATGGCTTACTATGATGCTAAGCAGTATTTCCTCTTCAGTCCTCAGGAATCGGGGGTGAATAAGGTTCCTCGATTCCGTTCGATGGGCGTGGCTCAGCAAATGCCTGACGGAACATTTGATTTCGTGGTTCAGCACCGCCTCAGAACTCAGTCGGAACTGATTAAGAAACTGGCGCACGGTCGTGTGAGCAAGACCAAGGACGGTGCTATTCAGCTCACCTTGAAGGTGTTTTGCCATGAGGGAATCAACATCGCCCAAACGCTGGCTGTTGAGGCAGAAGAAGGGGCTGAGGCGGTATTGGATTACCAACTGAAACATTAGGATTTTTGTATTCAACTTAAAACGATAAGTAGAAACAGATAGATGAGTTGTTATTTAATAAAGGTGGAGAATGGGCACAAGGTTGCCCGCTCCATCACCTCGGAAGAGGAGTATAAGCAGCTGCGTGGAAGCAATGAGCAGAAGGCGAATCTTCGTCTGGCTCGTGCCGGAAACGATGCTGCGAAAAGAAGACTTGTGCAGTTTAATTATTCCGGCCATTATCCGCAAGGCGTGGTGAAGGGAATGAAACTGCCAAGCGGTGCTTTCGGGTTTGATATGGATGAGCCGGAGGCTTTTGCCAAGGCTGCCAAAATGCTGCTGAAGGAACCGGATAAGTACGGACTGCTGATGCTGGAACGTAGTGCAAGACAGGGCGGACATGCGGTTTTTGAACGCGAAAAGGGCAAGACGGTTCTGGAGAATCAGGTACGAATTGCTACGATGCTCAAGTGCGAAATGGATACTTCGGCTCACGACATTAACAGGGTTTATTTCACTACTACATCGGATGGCGAAGATTTGCTCTTCCTTTCGCCACGGCTCTTCAAGGATGAATACGATGAGGCTGCCGTGGCTGCTGAAGGGAAAGTGCTGGAAGAGCGTGAAAGATACGGACAGGAGAAACTGCCGGAAGGAGCGCACAAGGCAAACAAGCATTATGAGCCTTGGAAGGAAGAATTCAAGAAGGATTCTCAAGGGGTTTTTAAGGGTCAAGAATTTAAGAATTCGAGAATTTCTACTTCTGCTACTTCAACCTCTGCTGCGTCAACTTCTGCTGCTTCAACTACTTCTGCTGCTCAGGACAATTATCTCGGGATTCCTTATGGGGAAATCATTAAGAAGTGGTGGCAACTGTATAATGATGGGCAGGAACCGATGCGCTCCAACCGCAATACGCTGACCTTCGAACTGGCTGTGAATCTGCGCCACATCTGTGGTTTTGACCGCAATCTGCTGGCTCAGATTATTCCCTGCTACGATGGGTTTCCCGAACAGGAAAAGATGGCTTGCATCAACTCGGCATTGAACGAGAAAATCACGCAAATGCCTAAGCGACTGAAGGATGTGCTCTCTGCCAACCGTCAGGAACGAATGAAGCAGGGAAATGCGGGTGGTGGTTCGGCGGCTGACAATGAGGCGCTGGTTAATGCGCTGGACGAGGCTAACGCCAAGGATGATCTGTTCTATTATAATGCGCTGCCTAAGTTGCCGCAAGGCATTCGGGATTCCATCAGCGCAGTGGGTCCGGCACTGGCACTGCCTGTAATCACAGCCATCTGTCCTGCCATCGGAATGCTCGCAACGGGCGTGAAGGTTTCCGTTCACGGCAAGATGAACTCGCTGAACCTCATCTCCTACATCGCCGGTGATTTTGCATCTGGCAAGGGAAGTATTGACCCCGTGATTGACGCATGGACTTCGGAAGTGAAGGAAATGGACAAAATGTATCAGCAGAAGGAGGATGAATGGCGAGCCAAGAAACGTGCAGCCAAGAACAAGAAGGAGCAGCCGGAAGAGCCGAAACTGCCTGTAAGATGCTTGACACTGAACAATACGGTGGCAAATCTGGCTGAACGACTGGCTAACACAGAAGGCAAGCACGCCTTCTCGTTTACTCCGGAAGCTGACACCGTAGCGCAGAAGTGGAAATCGGCAATGAGCGACTTTTCTGTCATGTTGAGACAGGCTTACGACGGAACAAGCTATGAGCGTGAAGCAAGAAGTGCAGATGCAGTGAATGTTCATATAGACAGACTGTTATGGAACGTAGTGATGTGTGGAACGCCCGATGCGCTTTATCGAGTGGTAAGCAACTACACGGATGGTTTTCAGAGCCGTATCATCGTGGCAAAAACGCCCGATAATACCTTCACTCCACTTTCAGACAACATGTATGTAATGAACGAACGCCAGCGCGACCGCATCATTCAGATTGCTCATCTTCTGCCTTTGCTGACCGGTGAGGTGGTTCTGCCAAAGCTGGAGGATAAGGGTAGGGAATGGCTGGAACAGGTAAGACTCGAAACGATGAAAAATGACGACAAGGTGAAAGCCCGCCAGCGTTTCCGTATCTGTCCAACCACCATGCGAATGATGACCTGCATCATGCTCTGCAAGGTTCTAGAAACGCTGATTCAGAAGCATGGTTTCAATGGAGCCGAGAAACAGCTGAAGGAGTCACCTGATTTGTGGAAGGGAATGCTCGTAAAGACGCAGACACCAACCATGCTCGAAGCCTTCAATATCCTGGCAGATTATCAGTTGGACAATGCACTCTACTTCTTCCGTAGTCGCATAGAGGATGCGTTCTCATCCAAGAATTATTGCAGTCAGTCGCCCTACGATCGTACACATAGAGGTAAGAATGATTCCATCTTCGAACGTCTTGACGTAACTTTCACCTTTGAGCAGGCAGAGCAGCAGAGTGTTGCCGTAAAGGGCGCAACTGCTACCCATGAGACGGTAAGGCAGATGCTGAAGAATTGGAAGCGTCAAGGTTTGATCAGTATTTTACCAGACAAGCGTTATCAGAAAGTTACTTCTATCATATAAAATCCGGTCATTTCCGGTCATGGTCATTTCCGGTCATTTTGATTTTCGGTTCTTAAATCAGCCTTAATGGCCGGCCTTGATCCAATTATTCATTATCAATTATTAATTGTAAATTATCATGAACATCAATATATTCCGCCGTCGCTTCACTCCATGGAGTGTGGATGGCACAATGGTTATAGGTGGCAAGATTTTCTGTGACACCTTAGAACGTCCTAACCGTCATTTGCCAGCAGGACGTTATAAGATTTCTCTCATTCCTACCAAGCAAAAGAAGGTGTCGGAGACAAAGAAGAAAAATAAGTATGAAAGAGGAAAATATGAAATTGTTATCAAGCCTGTTATTCTGTTAAGATCCCATTACGTGCCTCGTACTGTTAGGCGCAGAGCTCGCTTCGTGCCTGGCAACGGTCCGCTACGTCTGAGAAACAAGAGTATCATTCTGGGCAAGTCTCATTATACCGGAATCGTTACGCAATCAGAAGAATGCTATAATGAATTTTGCCAGTTGTTGAATGAGGAATTCAAGAGGATGAAGAAAAAGCATCTACCGTGCAGAATCAATCTGTTTATCAGGGATTGGGGTGTTGACGAAATCCCCCTTAATTATCTGCTTATTTTTCAATAATTAATATTCAATATCATGCGTAAGATAAAGGAAATCATCATTCATTGCAGTGCGACCAAGGAAGGTCGCAACTTCACCGTAGCGGATATTGACCGCTGGCACCGGGAGCGCGGAATGCGCTGCATAGGTTATCATTTCGTGATTTATCGTGACGGCAGCATTCATGTAGGCCGTGCGATAGAGGAGGTTGGCGCCCATTGCAAGGGCCATAATTCCATCAGTATAGGCGTTTGCTACATCGGCGGCTTATCAAAGAAAGGCAAGCCGAAGGATACAAGAACCCGAGACCAGAAAGCGGCAATGCGCTCGCTCATCGAGCAGCTGAAGGAGGAATATCCATTAGCCACGATTCATGGTCATAATGAATTTGCCAACAAAGCCTGTCCCTGCTTTAATGTAAAGAAGGAGTGGGGGAAGGAGTAAACAAAAAAAAATAGCGGATCTGTCACAGACCCGCTATTTCCTATCATTTAAAATTTTTAAACAATGTTTATTGTTAATTTTCTTGCCTTATACAATGCCCTGAGCCATCATAGCCTTAGCTACCTTCAGGAAGCCGGCTACGTTTGCAC
>ERZ1034952.2679-NODE-2679-length-12793-cov-15.310174_pt1 | contig 12793 bp, 12 predicted proteins | sample MGYA00520625_ERZ1034952 | MGnify/ENA primary metagenome ERZ1034952 (study PRJEB33766, sample SAMN09781773) | gut metagenome | biome: gut microbiome | host: Homo sapiens | place: Madagascar | study: EMG produced TPA metagenomics assembly of the PRJNA485056 data... | reverse complement strand
TTCAAAACGGATCAGTGCAGTTGTATCAAATCTGATCAATATAGAATGATCCGAAATAACGCTCTCTAAAAAAATAAAAAAAGTTATTGACAAATAACAAAAGTTAGTGTAATCTAACTATCAGAAAAGGAAATGAGTTCTCGCAACTCTTTCTTTTTTAAACAGGAGTTAGGAAAAACTAACTATACATGTTATGACGATGGATCATAAATTCATCGATCTATGGGAGATGACCATGAGCAGGGAAGTGTTAGAGATTCTGGAGAAGATGGATAAAAAAGAATTAAAGACTCAACTGGCACTGCAATGTGCCCCGCTTCTTACGGGAATTAAACTGTCAAATCTTCTTACGGTGACAAAAAGCAACGAAGAAGATGTGAGAGATTTGTTCCGTAATACAGAAATTACTGTACATACACTCTACCAGACAAAACATCGTACGATATTCCTGCTTTTTCGTGAAAAACAACTACTCGCTTATCTGAACGAAGAAGATGTGAAGGAAACGATGAGATTGTTTGGGTATCAGACATTACGCCTTATCGACATTTTTGAAAAACTGTGTGCCCGCTATCAAAAATATATGAAGGATCATCTGTCTTTTCCACATGAGCTTGGACTGCTCTTGGGTTATCCTGTAGAAGATGTATTGGGGTTTATCCGAAACGAAGGACGCAATTACCTGTATTGCGGCTACTGGAAAGTATACGGAGATGTGAATGCGGCAAGAATAACATTTGACCGCTACAATCAGGCAAAAGAAGATGCAATCCGCCTGATATCATCCGGAATGGAAATCCATGAACTTTTGCTTTATGGCAAAATGCTGGAATCAGCATAAATGGATTAAAAGTCAGATACGTAAAAAACGGATACCATCCGGTCAGCTCTGGCAAAGGCGTTGGAACTGAATCGGCGATCCGCTTGTATAAAATGAATGTGTAAAAATAAGCACAGGAATGGAGGAAATATGAGTAAGATTATCGTGGCATACTGGTCCCAGACGGGAAATACTGAGGCAATGGCAAATGCAGTCGGAGAGGGAATCAAAGCAGCAGGAGGAGAAGCAGATGTTGTTCCGGTATCTGCAGTATCCGTAGATGAATTAAAAGCTGCATCCTCATTTGCATTAGGCTGCCCGGCAATGGGAGCTGAGGTATTAGAGGAGAGCGAGATGGAGCCGTTTGTAGAAGAGGTAGAAGGCTTTGCAGCAGGCAAAAAGATCGCGTTATTTGGCTCTTATGGATGGGGCGATGGACAGTGGATGCGTGACTGGGAAGAACGCATGAATGCAGCTGGAGCAGTTGTTGTAAACGGTGAAGGTGTGATTGCACATGAAGCACCGGATGATGATGCATTAGAGGCTTGCAGAAGTCTTGGTAAAGCACTCGTATAGGGAAATAGCAGTAAAATTTAAATGAATAAAAAGATTGAGTCAGGCAGGTCATAAAAGACCTGCCTGTTTGTGTGTAATTCATAATAATAGAATATTACGTTACGGACATTCTATTATTTGCCCTATGATATTTTATGGAAAAATGATATAATCCAGTAGTTGATAAACAATAATATTTTTCAAACACAAGTTTGTTAAAAAAACTGGAATGAGCAAAGATAAGCACAGGAATGGGGATTAAGATGTTAAAAAAATTTGTAAAATATGTTTCTCAGAACATGCTTGGCATGGTAGGTATGTCGGTTTATATTCTGGCAGATACCTACTTTATTTCTGTTGCGGTGGGGACAGATGGTATCACGGCACTCAATCTGGTATTGCCGGTGTATAATTTAATTTTTGCCGTCGGCGCAATGATGGGAGTCGGTTCCGCAATCCGGTTGGTGATCGAACGGAACCAGAAAAATCCGGATGCAGACGGATATTTTTTTCATGCACTGTTGTGGGCATTTATCGTTAGCCTGCTGTTTATGTTTGTCGGCATATTCCTGCCGGATAAACTGATTGCCCTGCTTGGCGGAGATGCAAAGATCATTGCGGTCGGAAAAAATTATACGCGCATTTTTATGAGTTTTGCGCCGCTTTTTATGTGGAATTATATCTGCAATGCATTTGTGCGTAACGATGGAAATCCGTCGATTGCAATGGCAGCGACTTTATTCAGCAGTCTGTTTAACATCGTATTTGACTATGTATTGATGTTTCCGCTGGGACTTTCCATGGAGGGAGCTGCGCTTGCGACAGCACTTTCCCCGGTTGTCGGTATTCTGATCTGCTGTATTCATTTCCGGTCGGAAAAATGTACTATAAAACTAAAACCCGTGCTGCCGTCTGTGCGAAAAATATTTTTTTGCTGTAAGTATGGTGTCTCATCCTTTGTAGGTGAAATTTCATCCGGAGTGATCACAATTGTTTTTAACATGATCATCCTTGGACTTGCCGGAAATACCGGAGTGGCTGCTTATGGAGTGGTCGCAAATGCGTCACTTGTTGCAGTCGCTTTATTTAATGGGGTGGCGCAGGGCTCCCAACCGCTGATCAGCGAGGCATATGGTAAGGATATTCATAAAGATGTGAAAACGTATTTGAAAATGGCAGTTACGACTGCGATAGGGGTTTCTGTCCTTTTGCTTATTTTTATTTATCTGTTCGCACCAGTGGTGACGGCTGTATTTAATGGAGAACATAATCAGATGCTTGCAGATTATGCGGAAAACGGACTGCGGCTTTACTTTATAGGTTTTTTATTTGCCGGGATCAATATTGTAGGAACATCCATATTAAGCGCGGTTGAATCTACGGGATATGCATTTGCTGCGTCAATTTCCCGTGGATTTGTTGTAATTATTTTCTTTGCATTTTTACTGTCAACATTGTTTGGGTTAAATGGAGTCTGGCTGGCATTTCCGGCAGCAGAATTTGTGACAATGCTGATTACGATAAAAGGCTTATGGATGATCCGGTTTGTTGATAAAAATTCCTGATAACTGAAAATCTCTTGACAAAGTGTATATCATGATGTAAATTCAAGATACCCAATAGGGGTATATGGTATATACCGATGAAAAACCGTGATAAAAAATCAAAAACAGCACAGACTATACAGACCGGAGGTAGACAGATGGCATGTGAAAAATGCAGTGCGAATGGAGATAATGTGAAGCATAAGCAGCGTGAGAGTGCAGAAAAGAAAGCGCTGTTAACGAGACTTTCCCGGATAGAAGGACAGGTGCGGGGAGTGCGTGCCATGGTGGAGGATGACAGATATTGTGTAGATATCGTCACACAGGTATCTTCTATTCAGGCGGCATTAAACGGATTTAACAAAGAACTTTTAGCACGCCATATCAAGACCTGTGTTTCCGAAGATATCAAAGAGGGTAATGAGCAGGCTGTCGACGAACTCTGTGAACTGTTAAAGAAGCTGATGAAATAACGGTTTGTATTTTATACAATAGGAGATTGACATGAAGGAAAAGTTTGACGTAACAGGCATGAGCTGTTCGGCATGTTCCTCCCATGTGGAAAAAAGTGTTTCCAAATTAGAGGGCGTACATGCAGTCAGCGTGAATCTGCTGACGAACAGTATGCAGGTTGAGTATGATGAGACAAAACTGGGCACAGAAAACATTATAGAAGCGGTAGAGCATGCCGGATATGGTGCCTCAGTAAAAAATGAAGCAAAGACAGGGGAGACGGAGGATGCGGTTTCCATCCAGCAGAAAAATATCAAAAATATGAAGATCAGACTGATCGTATCTGTGATATTTCTGATACCGTTAATGTATGTATCAATGGGGCATATGATCTACAATGCGCTTGGTGTTCCTATGCCGCCGGTTACCATGAAGTTTTTTCATGGAAGTGAAAATGCGGTTATTTACGCATTTACGCAGTTTTTACTGTTACTTCCGATCCTGTTTGCAAATCAGAAATACTTCCGGAACGGATTTGCAACATTAGCACGCAGGAGCCCGAATATGGACAGCCTGATCGCGATGGGAGCAACAGCGGCGACGGTATACGGTATTTTTGCAATTTACCGGATCGGCTGGGGATTTTCTACCGGAAACATGGAGCTTGTACACCAGTATAGTCATGATCTTTATTTTGAATCGGCCGGAACAATTCTTACACTGATCACAGTTGGAAAGTACCTTGAGACAAAGTCAAAAGGAAAGACGAGCGAGGCAATCACAAAACTGATGAACTTAGCACCAAAGACAGTGACGGTAGTGCGCGATGGAAAAGAGCAGGTCATCGATGCTGCTGACGTGGTACAGGGTGATATTTTTGTGATCAAACCCGGAGAATCGGTTGCAGTGGATGGTGTGATCGTAGAAGGGAAATCTTCCTTTGATGAATCAGCGATCACCGGAGAGAGTATTCCTGTGTTAAAACAGGAAGGGGACAAGGTCATATCAGCATCTATCAATAAAGCAGGACTGATCCATGCGCGGGCAACACGTGTCGGCAAAGATACAACAATCGCACAGATCATAAGTCTTGTGGAGGAAGCATCTTCAAGTAAGGCACCGATCGCACGTCTCGCCGATAAGATCGCAGGTGTTTTTGTCCCGACAGTGATCGGGATCGCGATCGTCACATTCATTGTCTGGCTGGCAAGCGGAGCAGATTTCGAGTTTGCAATGTCCTGTGGAATCGCAGTTCTTGTTATTTCCTGTCCGTGTGCGCTTGGACTGGCAACGCCGGTGGCGATTATGGTCGGAACCGGAAAAGGTGCAGAAAACGGTATTCTGATCAAGTCGGGAGAAGCATTAGAGACAGCGCATATTGTTGATACTGTTGTGATGGACAAGACAGGAACGATCACTTATGGAAACCCGGTTGTGACGGATATACGGACATATGCGGGAATTTCAGAAAATGACCTGTTAAAAGCTGCCGGCAGCCTGGAAAAGGGCAGTGAGCACCCATTGGCAGAAGCAATCGTTTCAGATTGTGAGAAAAAGAATATCATTCCGGAAAAAGTAAACGATTTTGAGGCGCTGTTTGGAAAAGGAATTAAAGGCAGGTTATCTTCTGGAAAACTTTACTATGCCGGAAATGAAAAACTGATGGATGAGGCACACATTGCTATATCTTCAGAAATAAAAAAAGAGATAGAACAGTTTGCAAAACAGGGGAAAACTCCTTTACTGTTTGCAGATGAGACACAGATCATAGGAATGATCGCCGTTGCAGATGTGGTAAAACCGACCAGCCGTGAGGCAGTCAGACAATTTAAAGAATACGGAATCCATGTCATTATGCTTACCGGTGATAATGAAGTGACGGCACAGGCGATCAAAGATCAGGTGGGTATCGATGAAGTCATTGCCGGGGTGCTTCCGACGCAGAAGGAAGAAAAGATATCTGCCTTAAAGAACAGCGGACACAAAGTTGCAATGATCGGAGACGGTATCAATGATGCCCCGGCACTTGCATCCGCAGACGTTGGAATTGCCATCGGTGCAGGTACGGATGTCGCAATTGAGAGCGCGGATATTGTGCTGATGAAAAATGACCTGCTTGATGCAGTCGGAGCAATCCGTTTAAGCAAGGCGGTTATCCGCAATATCAAGGAAAACCTGTTCTGGGCATTTTTCTATAACAGCATTGGTATACCGCTTGCCGCAGGACTTTTATATCCGATCTGGGGATTAAAATTAAACCCGATGTTTGGTGCGGCAGCCATGAGTTTAAGCAGTGTCTGTGTGGTAAGTAACGCGCTGCGTTTAAGATGGGTAAAACTTGGAAAAAAATCTTCATCCGAAAATGGAACAGATAATATGGAACAGGAGAGTGCGGTCTGTGAAAACAGAACGGTCACTTCTGAAATAAAGAGTGATGTAACAGAAAGCGAGGAAAAAACAATGAAAACAACATTAAGTATTGAAGGAATGATGTGCGGACACTGCCAGGCAACTGTCGAGAAGGCTTTAAAAGGAGTACAGGGTGTGTCTGAGGTAGTGGTAAGTTTAGAGGACAAAAATGCAGTTGTTACCGCAGATGCATCAGTCAGTGCAGATACATTAAAAAATGCCATTGTAGATGCCGGCTATGAAGTAACCGATATTCAGTAAGGAATAGTTGCGGGTGCAGCAGTTATATTTTGCTGATTAAAAATGAAAAGAATGAAAAGAAGGGGAAACCGTGATCAACCGGCTTCTCCTTCTTCTACGATCTGCTCTAATACGCGGATAAGATCCTGCATGTTATTAAGCTGTACATTACGCTCTAAGATCAGGTTCTTCAGATCCGTTGAAAGTGTTTCAAATTTGTCTTTGATCATGGGTGATACATAAGATGCCATAGAGTTCTCCTTTTATTACTGTTAACAGATTTGCCTGCGAAATATGCTGTCTGTTGTTTTTATGTGGTTACCAGTTTATCATGTACAAAAAATCAGAAAAATATGCAGTGAAAAACACTTCTTGTAAAAATTGCCGTTATCCTTTAATATAAAGGAGGCATATGACAAAGAAGATCAGATGTCATTGTATAAGAAGTAATTTATATATTATAAATGAAAGAATGGAAACACCATGGATTACTACAGCAGTCAGATCAGCAAGTTAATACAGGAATTATCGTCCCTTCCGGGAATCGGTGCAAAATCTGCACAGCGTCTGGCATTTCATATTTTAAATATGCCGGTAGAGCAGGTCGAAGAACTTTCGGCTGCGATCGTGGATGCCAGAAAAAACGTCCGTTACTGCAAGGAATGTTTTACACTGACGGATGATGAATTATGTCCGATCTGTAAAGATGCCGGGCGTAATCATAAGACGATCATGGTTGTGGAGGATACCAGAGACCTTGCAGCGTATGAAAAAACAGGTAAATACGATGGTGTTTATCATGTTCTTCATGGTGCAATCTCGCCAATGCTTGGAATCGGGCCCGCAGATATTAAGTTAAAAGAGCTGATGCAGCGTCTGCAAAAGGATGTTGACGAGGTCATTATTGCGACGAACTCAAGTCTTGAGGGGGAAACGACTGCAATGTATATCAGCAAACTGATCAAACCTACCGGGATTAAAGTGACAAGGATCGCAAGCGGTGTTCCGGTCGGCGGAGATTTAGAGTATATTGATGAGGTAACACTGCTCCGTGCCTTAGAAGGCAGAACGGAGATTTAATAAAAGAAACAGAAAGGAACATGACTAGACTATGACAAATCTGGAACTCGAAAAAACAGCGAACGAAGTCCGCAAAAGTATTGTAACTGCAGTACACAGCGCAAAAGCCGGACATCCGGGCGGATCACTCTCCGCAGCAGATATTTTTACTTATCTGTACTTTGAGGAGTTAAATATTGACCCGAAAAATCCTAAGATGGCAGACCGCGACCGTTTTGTACTTTCTAAAGGTCATACGGCTCCGGGACTTTATGCAGTTCTGGCAGAACGTGGATTTTTCCCGAAGGAGGATCTTGTTACACTGCGTCATACAGGATCTTATCTGCAGGGACATCCGGATATGAAGCATATTCCTGGTATTGATATGTCATCCGGTTCTTTGGGACAGGGACTCTCCGCGGCGGCAGGAATGGCAGCAGCAGGAAAGTTTGACAAAAAAGATTACCGTGTTTATGCACTTTGCGGAGACGGCGAGATTCAGGAAGGACAGATCTGGGAAGCTGCTATGTGGGCAGGATTCCGCAAGCTGGATAATCTGGTCGTGATCGTTGATAATAATAATCTTCAGATTGACGGAACTATTGATGAAGTATGTTCTCCTTATCCGATCGACAAAAAGTTTGAGGCATTCAATTTCCATACGATCAACATCAATGGAAATGATTTTGATGAGATCCGTGCAGCATTCAAAGAGGCACGCGAAACAAAAGGAATGCCGACTGCGATCATTGCAAAGACATTAAAAGGAAAAGGTGTATCCTTTATGGAGAATGCCGTAGACTGGCATGGAAAAGCTCCGAACGACGAGCAGTATGAGATCGCAATGAAAGACCTGGAGAAAGTGGGGGAAGCATTATGTCAGAAATAAAGAAAATCGCAACAAGGGAAAGTTATGGAAATGCTCTGGTAGAAGTGGGAAAAGAGCATGAAGATCTGATCGTATTAGATGCAGACCTTGCAGGTGCGACCAAGACCGGAATTTTTAAGAAAGCATTTCCAGAGCGCCATTGGGATGTTGGTATCGCAGAAGCAAACATGACAGGTATCGCAGCAGGACTTGCAACTTGTGGAAAAGTACCGTTTATCAGCTCTTTTGCAATGTTTGCAGCAGGCAGAAACTTTGAGCAGGTGCGCAACTCCATCGGATATCCGCATCTGAATGTCAAGATCGGCGCAACACACGCAGGTATCTCTGTTGGTGAAGATGGTGCGACTCATCAGTGCTTAGAAGATATCGCTTTAATGCGTACGATACCAGGCATGGTAGTGATCAATCCGGCAGATGATGTTGAGGCAAGAGCAGCAGTACACGCTGCATACGATCATGTAGGACCGGTTTACCTTCGTTTTGGACGTCTTGCAGTTCCGGTATTCAATGATGAGGCAACTTACAAATTTGAGATCGGCAAAGGAATTGTTTTAAAAGAAGGAAAAGATGTGACAATTTTTGCAACCGGACTTTGTGTAAATGAGACGGTAGAGGCAGAAAAGCTGCTTGCAAAAGATGGCATTGATGCAGAGATCATCAATATCCATACTATCAAACCGATCGACCGTGAACTGGTTGTAAAATCAGCATTAAAGACCGGAAAAGTTGTTACAGTTGAGGAACATTCCGTGATCGGAGGACTTGGAAGTGCAGTATGTGATGTGCTTTGCGAGGAGGCACCTACTAAAGTATTAAAGATTGGTGTTAATGACGTATTCGGTGAATCCGGACCGGCATTAGAACTGCTTCATAAATATGAGCTCGATGCAGAAGGCATCTACAAAAAAGTAAAAGCATTTGTAAAATAATCAGACATAAAAAGACTGCTGTTATTACGGTAAAACGTATGCAGCAGTTTTTTTGCGTCTTTTTCTGTCGAAAAGTTTTTGGAAAACTGCCCATAAAACCACAAAAAAATCGGACATGCTGTGATACGATTGCAAAATAAAAAGTGATTTTGAATGTAAACACCGGCGTCTTTGCGCTGTAAGATCGCGTGAAAACAAATTTTTGCGCACAGGAATGGAGGATTGGAATGATAGAGATTATCCGGGAAGAAAATTGGGATGATACGAAAGAAAAAAAACTGCCAAAAGATATCAGACAGATTGGGAGACCGGATGTTGGGGAGAGAATATACATAGAGGATGAGGTATATAAGTATCTGCACCCATATGAAAGCAACTGTGAAAAACTTGTATATGTTTTACTTGGAAGATTTGAAAATTACAGCGGAAGACAGTGTACATTTGTGGAGGCAGCAATACAACTGGAATATTTAGAATTTGATGGTGAAATTCCAAGATGGAGCGACCGTGAATGGGCGTATATATATAAACGATTAAAGAATGAATATGACAGTATGGTCATTGTTGGATGGGCATTGGATCACAGAGGGTGCCTTCCGAATATGACAAAACAGATTGAACAATTTCATCAGACTCATTTTGGAGGCATCCATCAGACATTATTTCTGATGGATAGTCTGGAAAAGGAGGAAACATTTTTTAGCATCCGGAACGGACATCTGTACCGGAGAGAAGGATTTTACATTTATTATGACAAGCATGCCCTGACCAGATCAAAAAAGGTGGAACTTCAGGAGGGAAAAGGGGAAGAAGTTAATTTGCCCAAGACCGATGAAATCGTGTTTGCGAAGCAGGACGAGCCTGTACCTGCAATGAAAGAAAAAGAGAACCTGAATGATATTCTGGAAGAAGAACTGTATCTGGAGGAGAGTATGCAGCAGGATGAACCGGAACCGGTTCCACAGACGGAATTAAAAAGTAAGGGACGGTATCGGAAACAGCTTGAAGAAGCAGAAAAAACAGAAGAAGCAAAGATTCCGGTATATTCTTCGCTTGTGCTGGCTGTTGTGGTGCTTACACTTGGATTTACCGCCTATCAGAATCATAAGAAAATGAATGAAATGGAAAATACTCTGGCACAGATGAACCAGGTGCATATTGTGACAGAGATGCAGGAAACAGAAAAAAAAGCTGATACCGGGATCGTGGTGGAAAATATTGCGGGAGAAGTAGAAAAAACGGAGGCGTCTGCGACGATGGAAACATCGGATATGCAGGCAGAAACAAAAATGCCAGAAACAGCAGAGACACAGGCAGGTGCAGAGAAAAAGGCAGACACAGAAACAGCAGAGGTACAGACTAAAACAGAAATGTCAGAGACGACAGAGGTGCAGGCTAAAACAGAAATGTCAGAGACGACAGAGGCACGGGCTAAAACAGAAATGCCAGAAACAACGGGAGCGCAGGCAGGCACACCGGATGAAACGAATAAAAATAAGGAAGACGTTAAAGAAACAGCAGCACAGGCAGATGAGGCACAGACATATTTAAAACAGGGATATTATGTGGTACAAAAGGGGGATAATCTGGCGGCAATCTGCCGAAAAGTATATAAGACAACAGCTATGATGGACAAGGTGTGCCAGGCAAACGGAATCGATGATCCTGATGCAATATATGCAGGGCAATACCTAACGCTTCCAAATTGATGAAGCTGCCAGCTCTAAAAATAAGATGAAACATCCGGGGAATAATGCTATAATATCGAAAGATTAAGAGGAAAGTGAGATTAGTATGGCGGAAAAAAACAAGAGGGGATTTCATACGGTAGAAGAACCGGATATGGAAGAATATGAACGCAAACTGCGTGAACATCGCATAAAGGTGGTCAGAAGGACGGTTATTCTGATCATTACCGTGCTGGCAGTTTCTGCAGGACTCTGGGTGTTTATGGCACTGCGCCATTATGAGAACTTTGATGTGACATCATCTGTTGACAGGGCTGATACGGAAGCAACAAAGTTTGCAGATTTTGGGGGGAATATTTTAAAATACAGCAATGACGGAGCATTTTATACGGATACAGCAAATGAACTGATCTGGAATCAGACTTATGAGATGGCGGATCCACAGATTGATATTTGTGAAGATTACCTGACTATCTATGACAGAAAAGGAACGATGATCTATATCATGACAAAGGAGGGAATCTTAGGCGGAATTGAAACGACGATGCCAATCCAGCAGGTATGTGTGGCAGCGCAGGGAACGGTGGCAGTTCTGATGAAAAAAGATGCCGCCGGTTATCTTGCAATGTACGATAAGACAGGTGAGAAACTGACAGAAGGAGAGATTCACGGTGCCAAGAAAGGCTATCCGATCGCAATTGCATTATCTTCAGATGCTTTAAGGCTTGCCGTTGCCATGTTAGATATTAATGATGGAAGTATAAAAAGCACCATTGCCTTTTACAATTTTGGAACAGCGGGAGAAAGCGAGATCGATCATGTGGTTGGAGCACAGACATTTCCGGATACAGTGATACCGGAAATTGTCTATCTGGCAGATAACAGACTTGCGGCGTTTTCAGATACCGGGGTTATCCTGTTTGAAGGATCGCAGAAACCAAAACAGTCCGGTACGATTCCTTTTGAAAAAGAAGTGAAGAGCATTTTTTATAATGATAATTATATTGGCTGTGTGACCGGCAATGATGATGAGGCAGTGACACATCATATAAGTGTCTATGATCTGGAAGGAAAAAGTGTTCTGGAAAAAGATTTTACAATGGAGTACACCGGCGTAGAATTTCTTGCAGATAATGAAATCTGTATTATAAATGAAAATGCATGTGATATATATACCATACATGGCATATATAAGTTCCACCATGAGTTCGAACAAACACTTTATAAGGTCATTTCAGGGGGTGGTGCACTGAATTATACATTTATACTGGAAGATACAACGGAAAAAATAAGACTGAAATAAGGAGCATACATATGAACTGGGTTTTGTTACTGGTATTACTGATACTGGGATATAATATTATAAGAGGCTACAGAAAAGGATTTTTGCGAATTGTATATTCTCTGGTATCGTGGGTCATAGTACTTACTTTTGTTACTGTTACAACTCCGTACATTAATACATATCTGATGGAATACACAACGTTATACGAACAGATTGAGAAACAGTGCAGTGAACAGATAAAAAAATCAGTAGAGGAAAAACAGAAATCCGTTCAGAGTGAAAATAGTCTGGATAATCAGGAACTGTCACAGTTTGGAATTATGCTGCCAGACTCGGTAGTAAATGATATTTTTGATAAGACAGGGAATGTGGCAGGAGAGATTATGGCACAAAGTGGTCTTTATGATGAGATTGCAAAACAGATTGCAGAATTTATTGTAGAGGGAATAGCATTTTTAATTGCGCTGGTTGCAGCGTGGACGATCGTTCATATAATAGCGCGTATGTTAAGAATTGTCTCACGAATCCCGGTATTGAGCGGTGTGAATCGTACGCTGGGGGTATTTGCCGGTGGAATATACGGGGTGATACTGGTGTGGATCGGGTTTTATATTGTAGCAGTGACAAGCACAAGTGAACTGGGTGGTATGCTCGTTACATATATATATCAGAGCAACCTGTTAAAGTATTTATATGAAAACAACGCTATTCTGACGATTGTTATGAATTTTCTATAGTTTGTAAAAAGTTAGTAAAAAAAGTGTTGACATATCAAAACAATAATGGTAGTATAAAAGTCCACTGCGAAAGACAAGTGCTTTTACAGCGGCGAAAAAAGATACTTGATTGCTTATCTTTTGGAAAATAAAAAAAGTTCTTGACAAACAGAACAACACATGATAAGATATCAGAGTTGTCGCGT
>ERZ1034952.2678-NODE-2678-length-12796-cov-4.274861_pt1 | contig 12796 bp, 10 predicted proteins | sample MGYA00520625_ERZ1034952 | MGnify/ENA primary metagenome ERZ1034952 (study PRJEB33766, sample SAMN09781773) | gut metagenome | biome: gut microbiome | host: Homo sapiens | place: Madagascar | study: EMG produced TPA metagenomics assembly of the PRJNA485056 data... | reverse complement strand
GTCGCGCCACAGGCGAAACGTGAGATAGTCGGCAAGTCGCGAGGAGCCCCCTCGAAGAGGCGCTCGACCCGCAAGTTCGACACCCCCACTATTCTGCTGACGCACCCCACTAAGACCCGTTGGGGGTAGCGGTGCGCCCGCTGCACCACCAGCGCACGGACCCCGTTCAGTCATGGCTTCGAAGATGTGCGCGAGCACCGCCGAGCGCTCGGCATCCCTCAGGCTGCGCGGCAACCAGAGCGGCAGGGCAAGCGCTTCTGCCCACGCAATGCCCGACAACGCGCTCAAACCAGCCCGCCGACGCCGCCATCCCCCCGCCAGGGCGGCCTTGTCGCCGCATGACGCCAGCGATCGCTCGAGCTCGTCCGATGACAGCGCGTCGCCGCAGCGCCGCACGAAGGATCGCGCACATGCGAACGAGGACGCGTCGAACAGGGCGGCTCCTGTACGCATGCGCACCGCGCTGCAGCGTACGCAGACGACGTCCTCGAACCAAGCGGCGGGCACGACGAGAACCCGCGCAGGCGGCTCACTCGTGGGGAGCGCACGCATGATCTCGAGCGCCGCTGTCATCTTCTCCGCCAATGCGCGCCCGCTGCGCGAAACAGCGAAGTCGGCAGGAGCATTCCAGCCGACAACATCCTCGATCAGCGCTTCGAACAGCAGGAGCGGATCGTGCGAAAGGAGCGCCTCCCCCACTGGCACGACGTCCCGAGAGTCGATAACGTGATCGGAGAAAAAGAGCGAGCGGTGATGCGGGTTTTCCGATGTGCGCATGGCTAAAACACCTCGACTTCGATCCCCTGGGTAAAGAGAGCCGCTCAAACAGGAAGCGAGGCGGAGGGAGTAGCCGCCGCTCCCCTCGAGCCCACGGGCCGCCGCCAAGGAAAGCGACGGCCCGCCGCGTTTGCATCGGCTCCTTGCATGCGCTCACTCTATCACGGAAAGAAGAACGTTTGTTTGCTATTTGAAGGCACGCCGCGACAAAGCGCAAAGAAGCACCTCACCTGGGACACCAAGCGATGTTTTTCAGACGACTCGCCCGCAAACGCAAAGAAGGCCGCGCTCTGCGCGGCCTTCTTCATCGTTCTCAATTAGGAGCGGAAGACGACCTCTCCCGTCGCGGCGTCCATCGACTCGACAATCGCAAGCGATTGCAGATCGTAGCCGCGCTGGCGCAGGTCGTCGCCGCCCGGCTGGAAGCCCTTCTCGATGGCGATGCCGATGCCCTCGACCGTGGCGCCCGCGCTCTCGCAGATCTCGATCAATCCGTTGAGCGCACAGCCGTTGGCCAGAAAATCATCGATGATCAGCACATGATCGTCGGGGCCGATGTAGCGCATCGACACGATGACGTCGAACGTTCTGCCGTGAGTGAACGACTTGATGCGCGTCGCGTACACCGTGCCGTCGAGGTTGATGCTCTGTGACTTCTTCGCGAACACCACCGGCACGCCGAAACGCGCACCCGCGATGGCAGCGATGCCGATGCCCGACGCCTCGATGGTGAGGATCTTGTTGATGGGCGCGTCGGCGAACAGGCGCTTGAGCTCCTTGCCCATCTCGTTGAACAGGTTGATGTCCATCTGGTGGTTCAGAAAACCGTCGACTTTCAACACATCGCCGCTCTTCACCGTGCCGTCGCGCCTGATTCGATCCTCAAGCAGCTTCATCGTGCGCTCCTCCTTCTACCCCTGCGGGAACCGCAAACCCATCTCAAGCGAACACCGGAAGCGAAGCGCTCAGCGCCGCTTCTGCTCCAGCGCGCGGATCTCGTTGTTCGCCCGCATGTAGTCGCGCGAACCCCAGCCGGCAACGCCCGCCATCACCACGACGAACATGAAGAACAGTCCGTTGACGATGATGTCGGAGGCAAGCTGGACGCCCTGGTACACGAGGGCCTCCTTCACCGCCGTGACCACGACGAACGCCACGATGGCCGCAATGAGGCGCATCATGCCGTTGCGGCGTTTGATCTTGAGCGCCTCGATTTCGTGCGCGATGCGCTTCTTCTTCTGAACCCCTCGGCCCATTGCGGGACCCTCCTTCAAAAAACGCCGCGCGATGAAGGCGCGGCGGCTCGTTTTGCTTGGAACTTTAATCATAGCATAGACGACGTATGCCCAGAAAAGACGAGGGCCGCCTCCGCGTGCGGAGACGGCCCTCGAACCGATGCGAAACCGACGGTCTAGGCAGACTTCGTGTCGGTGAGCTCAGCCTCGAAGCCGAGCTCCTCGAGCGAATGCACCGCCTTGCGCTTATGCACCTCACGCAACGGCGTGCGACCGAACTTCCAGTTGTAGATGAAGAACGTGAACAGCGCCGTGATGGCGAGGCCCGTGACGGCGAGCGCGAACGAGCCGAGGTGCAGCAGCGCCGTGCTCGCATGCCCGAGGGCGAAGTCGAGGCCGACGTTGTACATGTTGTAACCGCCGACGAGGATCAGCACGGAAAAGCCCTGGCCCGCGAAGTTGGCAAGCGCAGCGGAGATGCCCATCGGAGCAAGAACGCAGCCAACCATCCAGGCAGTGATCAGGATGTGCAGGTGATTCACCTTCGGCGTGATGCGCTGAATGATCATGTACAGGCACTGGAACAGCGCCGCGAGGATGCCGCCCACCACGAACGCGAAGAAGAAGAGCATGCCGCCCTCGGTCTTGGGCACCTCGATGACCGGGTTGTGCAGGCCGAGTGAGCCGCAGGCGAAGCCGATCGCGATGCAGATGGCCGCAAACAGCAGGTTGAACCACACGACGAACCAGACGCAGTTCCACACGCACTTGCCGAGCTTCTCGTTCTGCGTGGTCCACGGGCCGACAGCCTTCATGCCGACCGCCATGGCGAAACCGGAGAACGGAAGCAGCGCACCGAAGTCGCCCCACTCCTCAACGTACTGGTACACGGCGAAACCGCCCAAGATGCAGCCGATGACGCCCATGGACACGAGCGTGGCGCCGCCCATGAAGAACTCCATCGGCGTGCCCGCGAGCGCGAACGTCCAGAAAGCGAGAATAGCCTGGGCGATCAGCGCGAACATGCCTCCGATCAGGAAACTGTATACGATGGACTTAGCTGGCTTCATAATCATCCCCTTACCCTACAAAGCCCCCAGCATGCAAAAGCCCGCGGCACAGCGGCCTCAAGACCGACAAACGCAAGCGTAATCCCTAGTTTTTACGCAAACGCGGACACCGCATTATAGCAAAGGACGCAAAAAGAAGGGCCGAGGCGACATTCCGCCTCGGCCCTTGACCTTCGAAAACGCGATCAGCAGCCCTCAGCACGACCTGCGGTGTACGGAGAACACGCTGCAGCAGACCCCGTTAGTTGCCCGCTGCGCGCGCTGCCTCGTACGCCTCCACGAGCTTCGCCGTCACATCGCGCGGCGCCTCCTGGTAGCCGTCGATCTCGAGCGTGTAGGAACCCGAACCGCGCGTGAGCGAGCGCAGGTCCTTTGTGTACGTGATGACCTCGGCATACGGCACGCGCACCATGATGACCGTCTCGCCGGCATCGTTGGAGTCGGTGCCAATGATGCGACCGCGGCGCGTGGAGATGTCGCCCATGATGGTACCGGCGTACTCCTCGCCTACCGTGATGTCCATGCTCGCCATCGGCTCGAGGATGACGGGATCGGCCTTCTCGCACGCCGCACGGAAACCGATGCGCGCCGCCGTCTTGAACGCCATCTCATTCGAGTCGACCGAGTGATACGAACCGTCGAACACAGCGCACTTGATGTCGACCATCGGATAGCCGGCGAGGAAGCCCTCAGCCATCGCCTCCTGAACGCCCTTGTCGACCGCGGGGATGAGGCCGTTCGGAATGGCGCCGCCCTTGATCTCGTCGACGAACTCGTAGCCTGCGCCCGGGTTGGGCTCGAGACGCAGCCAGCAATCGCCGAACTGGCCGGCGCCGCCCGTCTGCTTCTTGTGGCGACCCTGAGCCTCGGCGGTCTTGCGAATCGTCTCGCGGTAGGGCACGCGCACCGGCACGAGCTTCACCTCGACGCCCGTCTGCTCCTTGAGGTGGCCGAGCAGCATATCGACCTGCGTGTCACCCATGGCGGTGAGGATCGTCTGATGCGTGTCTTCGTTGCGCGTGAGGCGAATGGTGGGATCGGCCTCGGCGGCACGTGCGAGGAAGGTGCCGAGCTTGTCCTCCTCATTCTTGTTCACCGCCTCGATAGCCACCGGGTACTGCGGCGCAGGCAGCGGCATCGGCTCGATGGCGATGTCGCCCTCGACCGACAGCGTGTCGCCCGAGCGGGTCTCGGCGAGCTTGGGAACCACGATGATGTCGCCCGCCTTGGCGCTCTTCACGTCGGTGGTCTCCTTGCCCATCATCACCTGGAGCTTGCCGAGGCGCTCCTTCTTGCCCGTGCGGCCGTTGATGAGCTCGAGGCCCGGCTCCAGATAGCCCGTGAGTACCTTGAGGAAGCTCAGGCGGCCGACGAACGGATCGGACACCGTCTTGAACACGAACGCCGAGGGGCGCTTCGTCTCGTCAATCGGCACGGTGACGCCGTCGGCGAGCTGGAAGCGGCCATGGGAACGCGGATGCGGGAAGTACGTGCAGATGTCCTCCATGAGGCCCTGGACGCCCTGCATGATGATGGTGGAACCCACGAACACGGGGATGAACAGCTCCTGGGCGATCGCCTTGTCGAGCAGGCTCTCAAGTTCCTCCTGGGTGAGCTGCTCCTCGCCGTCAAGGTACTTCATCATGAGCTCGTCGTCGGCTTCCGCCACGAGATCGCACAGCTTGTCGCGCGCGGCCTGGGCGGTCTCGGCATACTCCTCGGGAATGTCCTCGACGCGCTCGGCCGAGCTGCCCTCGTCGAAGTAACGTGCCTTCATGCGGATGATGTCGATGACGCCCTTGAAGTCGGCGTCCACGCCCATAGGGATGGTGACCGCGCCCAGACGCGAGCCGAAGCGCGCATGCAGCGTGGCCATGATGGTGTCGAAGTTCGCGTTCTCGCGATCGATGTGGTTGATGTATACGGCTCGTGACAAGCGCATGTTCTCCGCCTCGCGCCACAGCTTGGTGGTCATGACCTGTGGGCCGGCGACGGCGTCCACCATAAACAGCGCCATTTCAGCAGCCTGCATGGTCGCCAGCGTGTCACCGATGAAATCGGGATGGCCGGACGTGTCGAGCACGTTGATCTTGTAGTCCTTGTACGGAATGGGAGCGATGGACGTGCTGATGGTGAACTTGCGCTTGATCTCCTCGGGATCGTAGTCGAGGTAGGACTTCCCGTCGTGCGTCGTGCCCATGCGCGGGGTCTTGCCGGAGATGTAGAGCATGGCCTCGGCGAGAGAAGTCTTGCCGGCGCCATCTTGTCCTACAAGCACCACGTTGCGCACATGTTCGGTAGCAGGAGCTGCCATGTTGACCACCAACTTTCGTCTTGCGCGGTCGCGTCCCGTCCAGTCCGTGAGGCGCGATTCCGCTCGAGCCTTCGTACAGGCAAAACAACAATCCGCCGACCGACGCGTGCGCGCCGACCGACGGAATTTAGTTTAACGCAACTTTTACAGGGAGAGGGGCACGGAAACGATGTTGTTAAGACGCCGAAAAAATGGTGTGTGACGTGGTGTTTTCTTCTTTATATGGACACGCGCGGAGGCGTGGCGTGATCATGCGGCAATTCCCTTGCAATTCCGCCCGACGCGCCTACAATCCGCTAAGGAAAAACAGGAGGATGAAAAGGCAGCGCATTATGACCAACTGGCTCGTGAAACATTTCGTCAAGGACGCCGACAACGTGACCGATCCGGCCGTGCGCACGCGCTACGGGCAGTTCGCGGGCATCGTGGGCATCATCTGCAACGTGGCGCTCTGCCTCGCGAAGGGCGTGATCGGCCTCATCGCGGGCTCGGTGTCGATCGTGGCCGACGCGGTGAACAACCTCTCCGACGCGTCGAGCAACGTCATCAGCTTGCTCGGCTTCAAGATGGCGAGCAAACCAGCCGACCCCGAGCACCCTTACGGACACGGGCGCTACGAATACCTCTCGGGCCTCGTAGTGGCCGTCATCATCCTGCTCATCGGCGTAGAGCTTCTGAAGTCGTCCTTCGACAAGATCACGAACCCCGCCGCCACCGAGTTCAACGCTGCGGTGGTGTGCGTGCTGGCGCTCTCGATCCTCGTGAAGCTGTGGATGATGGTGTTCAACCGCGCCATCGGGCGCCGCATCTCGTCCACCACACTCGAGGCGACGGCAATCGACTCGCGCAACGACGTGATCTCCACGGGCGTCGTGCTCGCCTCCGCCGTCATCTCCCACTTCACCGGCGTCGACCTCGACGGCTGGGTGGGTCTCGCCGTGGGCGCGTTCATCCTCTGGAGCGGCGTGGGGCTCGTGCGCGAGACGGTCGACCCGCTGCTCGGACAGGCGCCCGACCCGGCACTCGTCGAGCACATCCGCACGAAGATCATGAGCTACCCGGGCGTGCTCGGCACCCACGACCTCATGGTGCACGACTACGGCCCCGGACGCCAGTTCGCGAGCGCCCACGTGGAGATGGCCGCCGAAGCCGACCCCATGGAGAGCCACGACCTCATCGACAACATCGAGCAGGATTTCAAGAACGACGACCGCCTCATCGTCACGCTGCACTACGACCCCATCGTGACGAACGATCCCGAGGTGCGCGACATGCGCAACTGGATCGACGCGCAGGTGAAGCTCATCGACAAGCGTCTGTCGATCCATGATCTGCGCACCGTCCCGGGCCCCACGCACACCAACGTGCTGTTCGACTGCGTGCGCCCCGCCGACGCCGCGATCTCGGAAGACGAGCTGCGCGACCGCGTCACCGCGCTCGTGGAGGAACACTACCCGAACACCATCTGCAAGATCACCATCGACCAGAGCTACGTGAGCCCGCGCCAATAGTCGTCGCGCGCTTTTCGCGCAATGCGGCGGCGTTGCACTGCGCGACGCCCTGCGTGCGTTCGGCATGCCGTGCGAAAACGCCTTCCGTTCCAAATTCGTACCCTTCTGCCTCTTACGCTCCGCCGCATCAGCGTATACAATGCTGATACCCACCGCGCTTCAACGAGCTGCGCCTCGCACGGGGAAGCATGCGGCGAAACCGCGAGCGAAGGAGCCGCCCATGCGCGAGAGACACCGCAAGCAGCACATCGTGCATCCACCCGCCAGCGCGGAGGAACCGGTCCGCCCGTGCCGCCCGTCTGCCGAAGCGTGCGCAACCTCATGTGCAGGATGTCCGACCCGAACCCCCGCCGCTCCATCGCGTGCACGCGTCATCGCCTCCGCGCTTGCCATCGGCATAACGGGCTATTCGATCGGCGCGATCATGGGCCTTGCGGCGGGTTCGACGGCTCCCTTCGAAATCGGGCACGCCATCCTCGGCGGATGCGTCTTCGCCGCGCTGCTCGGCGCGGGCCTCGCCGCCGCCCTACCGCGCACGCCAGTATGTGACGGCGGCACGGCAAACGTCAGCGGCAATCCCGACCGCACTGCAACCGGCGCCCAACCGTTCCACCGCGCACCTGCGCCGCTCGAAAGCACGCTCGCACGAGCGGCGCTCACCGCACAGGAGATCATGATCGCGCGCCTCATCGCAGGGCCTGAGCCCTACCGCGTCATCGCCGACCAGCTCTGCCTTACCGAAAGCACGGTCAAGTTCCACGCGCGCAACATCTTCCGGAAGACGCACGTGCGCAATCGAAGTGAGTTTCGCATCTTCGCGCGCGCCGCAGCGCAGCGCGCGCAGGAAACGCCCGCACGTGCAAGCTCCGCACAGAAAAACGGGACGGCGCCCGAAGAGCACCGCCCCGCTGTCGGTCGTTAGCCGCGCTTTGCTACAGCTCGGCGATGATGCGCTGCGAACGCGCGCTCACCTCGGCCTTCGCACGCTCGATGTCGATGGTCGGCCAGCTGCCGTCGCGGTACACCACCGCGCCGTCGGCCATCGTGAGCACCACATCGGACCCCGAGCCCGCAAACACCACGTTGTAGATCGGGTCAGTCATGGGGCACCACTGCGGGCCCGTCACGTCGAGCACGCACAGGTCGGCCTTCATGCCCTCCTTCACCAGGCCGCAGTCCTCGCGGCCCTGGGCCAGCGCGCCGGCGCGCGTGGCGGCGTTCACCACCTGCTTCGGCGTGATGATCGCCGGATCAAGTTCGTGTCCCTTGTAGATGAGGCCCATGAGGTACATGTCCTGGAACATGTCGTGGTTGTTGTTCGACGCCATGCCGTCGGTGCCGAGGCACACATTCACGCCGCGCTCAAGCATTTTCGCAACGGGCGCGTAGCCGCTGCCGAGCTTCATGTTCGACGCCGGGTTGTTCACCACCGACACGCCGCGGCGCAGCATGATGTCGATGTCGCTATCCTCCACCCACACGCAGTGAGCGGCGATCACGGGCACGTCGAGCACGCCGATCGACTCGAAGTACGCAAGCGGCGTCATGCCGCCGTGGCGCTCCTTGCACTCCTCGTGCTCGCTTTTCGTCTCCGACGCGTGGATGTGGATGCGCAGGCCCGCCTCCTTGGCGGCCTCGGCCAGACCGCGGCACGTCAGCTCGTTGGAGGTGTATTCAGCGTGGATGTTGTAGTCCACGAGGATGCGCCCGTCGGCGGCTCCGTGGTAGCGCTCGATGAAGCCAGGCATCTTCTGGCTGATGGCGTATTCGGCATACGGCTTGGGCTCGAAGAACAGCTCGCTCTCGCACACGTTCATCTTCATGCCCGCCTCAACGACGGCGCGCACGCGCTCGTCGGTGTGGTAGTACATATCGGACAGGCTCACGCAGCCGTAGCGCGCCATCTCGGCACACGCCAGCAGCGTGCCCCAGTAGTTGTCCTCGGCCGTCATCTTGCCCTCGAACGGCCAGCACTTCGTCTCGAGCCAGGCCTGCAGCGGCAGGTTCTCGGCGAAACCGCGCAGCAGCGTCATGGGCGCATGGGCATGCGCGTTGTAGAGCGCGGGCATGAGCAGCTTGCCCGCTCCGTCGTATACTTCGCCGTACGATGCGGCGTCTGCGGGCTCGACATCGCCGATGTAGGCGATGCGCCCGTCTTTCACCCCGACCCAGCGGTCGGCTTGATAATCGAGATGCTCATCGAGCACGCCGATGTTCTTGAACAGCATGAGCTATCCCCCTTGTTTCTCCTTGATGGAACGCTATAGGACTTAATCTAATACTTGCATGGCATTGTACGAGAAAGAAACCATTCGCAGCAAGACGTTCTTTCTTCCCGCCCATTTTCACTACAATGCTCTCACCTGTAAAGTAAAGGAGTCGGCTCCGCTGTCTGCCGAAGGAAGGCTCGACGAGCACGCAGCCGAGCCAATCCCGTCGTCCGCTGAAGAAAGGCGCGCCATGATCGGAACCATCGCCAACACCATCGCGATCCTCGTCGGCAGCGCCATCGGCGGAACGGTGCGCCACGGGCTCAAAGAGAAGTACCAGGAGATCCTCTACGTGGCGATGGGGCTTGCGGCGACGGGCCTCGGCATCAACGCCGTGGTGCAGAACATGGCGAACAGCGTCTACCCCGTCCTGTTCATCGCGAGTCTCGCGATCGGCGGCGTGATCGGCACGCTCATCGACATCCAGGGAGGGTTCAACCGCCTCGTCGAGCGCTTCTCGAAAGACGGCTCGCAGCTCTCGCGCGGCCTGTCCACCGCCATCATGCTGTTCTGCATCGGCACGCTGTCCATCTTGGGACCCATCAACAGCGCGCTTTACGGCGACGAGACGTTTCTCTTCACCAACGCCATGCTCGACCTCGTCACCTCTATGGTGCTCGCCTCCACGTTCGGCTACGGCATCGCCGTCGCTGCCGGGGTGCTGTTCTGCTGGCAGGGCTCCATCTTCCTGCTCGCCAACCTGGCGGCGCCGCTGCTTTCGGGCGGCCTCATGACCGAGATCTCCATCGTGGGCGGATTCCTCATCTTCGCCTCGGGCCTGTCCATCTTGAAGATCAAGGAGATCTCCACGATGAACCTGCTGCCCGCCCTGCTCGTGCCACCCCTATGGTTCGCGCTCATCCAGCTGACGGGCGGATTCGGCGGCCTGCTGTAGGAGCCGCGAAACGCCCGCACAACGAGCGGACCTGTTCACTTGTCACCAACGCCCAACGCATGCGTCCTTTTGCAGGCGAAGCGCGACCCGAACCCCGGCGTTCGAACGGTGCGCGAACGCCGATCGGATAAGGTGGAAGCATCTCGCGTCGGAGCTGCTCGACGCGCACGCCCCAGGTTGCCTCCGAGCACGCGCAACGCGAAGCCACCCCTGCGAAGAGAAGGGAGCGGACGTATGCTGCTCGAAGGAAAAACCGCTGTTGTCACGGGAGGAACGCGCGGAATCGGATTCGCCATCGTCAAGCGATTCCTTGAGGAAGGCGCCAACGTTGCCCTGTGCGGCAGCCGCCCCGAAACAGCACAGAAAGCCGTCGATGCCATCCTCGCCGAAAACCCCGACGCGCCCGTCATGGGGCTCTCCCCCGTGCTCACCGACGAGGCCGACGTCGAAGCCGCGTTTCGCTCGGTGGTCGAGCGCTTCGGCGCGCTCGACATCGTGTGCAACAACGCGGGCATCTCGCAGTCGACGCCGTTCGACGACTACACGCCCGAGGAGTTCGACAGGGCGATCGACACCAACATCAAGAGCGTGCTCAACGGCTGCCAGGCGGCCGCGCACATCATGGGCAACGCCGGCGGCGTGATCATCAACACGAGCTCGATGGTGAGCAAGAACGGCCAGCCGTCGGGCGTGGGCTACCCCATGTCGAAGTTCGCCGTGAACGGCATCACTGTGTCGCTTGCCCGCGAACTCGGCCCGCGCGGCATCCGCGTGAACGCCGTGGCGCCAGGCGTGACGGCCACCGACATGGTGGCGGCGCTGCCCGAAGAGATGATCAAGCCGATCGCCGACGCCATTCCCATGAAGCGCGTCGGCCAGCCCGAGGATGTGGCGAACGCGTTCGTGTTCCTCGCGAGCGACCTGGCGTCATATGTGACGGGCGAGGTTCTCTCCGTCGACGGCGGTATGACGGTGTAGAGGCTCGCACCGCGAAGCGGCCCCGCAGGCAGAAGCCCGCAGGGCCGCTTTTTGTTAGGGATGTCTGAAAATAAAAACGGCCGCCAACTTCCGCTGACGACCGCGTCATTGATGGTGGAGCCTAGGGGGATGCGGCATCCGCTCCCTGCGGTCGTGTCTGGTGATCTCGCCCTCCGGGCTCGGCCCGCAACAGCCCACCAGGCTGTTGCGCCCTCGCGGGGTTCGATCCCCGGCGAGCGCGACAAATAAAAAAGCCTGCCGATGTAGGCAGGCTGCTGTTAATGGTGGAGCCTAGGGGGATCGAACCCCTGACCTCATGGCTGCCAGCCATGCGCTCTCCCAGCTGAGCTAAGGCCCCGAAAAGGTGCGAGGGATATTTTAGCACAAGCACTTGCTCTGACAAGAGGTATTTTCAAATTTTTTCGGAAGGCACTCTGCATGCCACGCAGCGCCCTGCCATCGAGCGCATGACAAAAGCGTAAGGAGCGCGCAAGGCAAATCGATGGCAGCCCACACGCCCTGCGCCGACAATCGAACCTGTCAACGTCGGCGAAAGGTTCGGTCATGGGGTTCATCACGCGGTTTCTCTCCAGCTACAGCGCGAGCTTCGAGGCGGCGCTGCTCATCTGGCCGTTCGCATCGATGGCTCTCACGCTGCCCATCCTCGCCTACCTGTACCACCGCGACGGGCACATCCGCGCACTGTCGGCCGCCGGCGCATACATCGCGGTGCTCTATCTCATGGGCCTCGCCTGCTTCACGCTCTACCCGCTTCCCTCGGGCGATACAGGCCCGGGCATCACCTACGGGCTCGACCCTATCCTCAACCCGCTCCACTTCATCGACGACATCCGCAAAGATGGCATCGCACCCGTAGCACAGCTCGTCGCCAACACGGCGCTCTTCGTGCCGCTCGGCTTCATCGTGCAGCGCGGCCTGCGCTGGGGATGGCCCCATGCGTTCGTCGTCGGATTCGCCGTATCGCTCGTCATCGAATGTGCGCAGCTCACGGGCCTCTTCGGCATCTATCCGTACGCCTACCGCACCTTCGAGACGACCGATCTCATCACCAACACCGCCGGCGCGGTGATCGGGTGGTTCGGCGCCGCGGCGCTCGGCCGCGTACTCCCCGCACGCCCCGACGTCGAGCCGCCCATTACGGACAAACCTGGCTTCGTGCGCCGCATGGTGGCGTTCTGCATCGATGCGACGCTTGCGCTCGTCGCGTCGCTCGTGGCGGGCGCCGCCCTCATGCTGGCGCTCTACGCAACCGGCGCACCCTTCGCGCCCCTCTTCGCACCGCCCCTCACGGCGCTGCTCGGCACACTCGCACTTGTCGTCGTTGAAGTGGTCATCCCCTGGCGCCGCGGCGGCAGGACGCCCGGCGGCTCGTTCGTGCGCATGACGTTCGAGACGCGGCCGCGCGCGGGTGCGCGCCGCATCCTCTTCTACGCCGCGCGCTTTTTCGTGATCCTCTGCGCCTGCGGGTTGCCTGGCATCGAGCCGCGATTCGGTCTCGTGACGCTTTTCTGCCTCGTGTTCTACCTGATCAAGCGAAAGATGCCCTACGACCTCATCTGATTGCGCGCGTTCGCTCGACCCAGCGACCCCTCCTGCCCGCGAAATCCGCCCACCCGAAAGCGAAGCGAACCGACGAACCGCCAAGATCGCTCATGTTGGCGCAAATGCCCCCAGCGCGCCCTCCCGAAATCCAAGACGTACCGAACCTCTCTCGCTGCTCGCAGA
>ERZ1034952.2677-NODE-2677-length-12806-cov-3.742452_pt1 | contig 12806 bp, 9 predicted proteins | sample MGYA00520625_ERZ1034952 | MGnify/ENA primary metagenome ERZ1034952 (study PRJEB33766, sample SAMN09781773) | gut metagenome | biome: gut microbiome | host: Homo sapiens | place: Madagascar | study: EMG produced TPA metagenomics assembly of the PRJNA485056 data... | reverse complement strand
GCCGTGGGCCGCGCGAGCCAGAAGAGCTGCGCACGCAGCTTCAACATCCTCGAGCCCCGCGGCACGAAATGGCACCTCTACAAGTGGTTCGCCTTCGCGGGCAACTACATCCTCATGATGTTCTACACCACCGTCGCCGGCTGGATGGTGGCCTACGCGTTCAAGACCGCCACAGGAGAGCTCAACGGCGTCGCGCCCGAGGCGACGGGCGCGGTGTTCTCGGCGCTGCAGGCCGACCCGATCCAGATGCTGCTGTGGATGCTGTTCATCTGCGCGATCGGCTTCGGCATCTGCGGCATGGGCCTGCAGAACGGCGTCGAGCGCATCACGAAAGTCATGATGGCGTGCCTGTTCGTGGCGATCATCATCCTTGCGGTGAACTCGGTGCTGCTGCCGGGCGCAGACGCCGGCCTCAAGTTCTACCTCATGCCCGACTTCGGCAAGATGATCGAGAACGGCTTCGGCGATGCGGTGTACGCCGCCATGGGTCAGGCCTTCTTCACGTTGTCGATCGGCGCGTCGGGCATGGCCATCTTCGGCAGCTACATCGGCCGCGACCGCCGTCTCACCGGCGAGGCCGTGAGCGTGGCGGGACTGTCTACCATGATCTCGCTGCTCGCGGGCCTCATCATCTTCCCCGCGTGCTTCGCCTTCGGCGTGAGCCCCGACTCGGGCCCCAACCTCGTGTTCGTGACGCTGCCGAGCGTGTTCAACCAGATGTGGCTGGGTCAGCTGTGGGGCACGCTCTTCTTCATCTTCATGAGCTTCGCGGCGCTGTCCACCGTCATCGGCGTGTTCGAGAACATCATCGCGTTCACCATGGACCAGTGGAACGTCTCGCGCCGCCGCGCCGTGCTCATCAACGCCGTCGGCATCATCGTGCTGTCGATCCCCTGCGTGCTCGGATTCAACCTGTGGTCGGGCTTCCAGGTGCCGGGCATCGGCGACATCCAGAGCCTCGAGGACTTCATCGTGTCGAACAACGTGCTGCCCCTCGGCGGCCTGTTCTACGTGATCTTCTGCACGAGCCGCTACGGCTGGGGCTGGAAGAATTTCGTGCGCGAGGCCGACGAGGGCCGCGGCATCAAGTTCGCCTCGTGGAGCTACGCGTGGATCAAGTACGGCATTCCCGTGCTCATGGTGATCATCTTCATCATGGGGTACGTGCCGAAGTTCCAGATCTGGCTGGGGCTGGCCTAGCGAAACGCCCCGCGCGCGAGCGGCGGGCAACCGAGCGCATGGTGCGCCCCCGCGCGCAAGCGGCGGGCGAAGCCTGGTCGCGCCGCCTCCCTGGATCGCATCCGCCCTCGCACCGCAATTCAGCAGCAGGCGGAACCCCCGGCAGCGCTACAGATCGAACTCCGCCGCCTGGGCCATGATCGCGAAGAGCTCGTCATTCGAAAGCGCAAGATCGACACTCGCGATGTCGCAGAAGATGCCGACCGCCGCCACCGCCTGCGACACGAGCATACCCGCGCCGTCGAAGGCCGCGCACCCCGCATCGCGCGCCGCCGCCACGAGCGCCGTGGTGCCGTGACCATACACCACGTCGAACACCGTCTGGCGCGCCGAGAGCAGCGCAGGGTCGAACGGCGCCGGGTCGCCCTCATGCATGCCGAGCGTGGTGGCGTCGATGATCACGTCGGCTGCTGCAATGGCCTTGGTGGAAGTGGTGTAGCTGCCGAAACGCAGACCCACCTTGTCGTACGCCTCGCGGAAGCCGAGGTGCCCCGGCTGCGCCGAGGTGATGTCGACAGCCGCCGCCGTGAGCGCGCGGTACGTCTCGGCGTACTCCTCGAGCACAGCCTGAGCGCGGCGCTTATCGCGCGAGAGCAGCAGCACCTCCTCGGCGCCGGCAAGCGACGCCGCATGGAGGATCGCCAACGCCGTGGGACCCGTGCCGCACACCGCCACGCGCGCGCCGGCGATCTTCACGCCCTCGTGCTCGAGGTAGCCGATGCAGCCCCGGCCGTCCACGTTGTACGCGATGAGCGCGTCGCCGTGCGCCACGAGCACGTTGGCGCCCTTCGCCAGGCGCGCGCTCGACGCCTTCACCGTCGCCGCCTCGAAAGCCTGCGGCTTGTAGGGCGTCGTGACGTTGATCGCGAAGAAGTCGCGCGCCGCGAGAAACGCCTGCGCCTCCCCGTCGGTCGGGCAGTCCATGAAACCGTAGCGCCACGGCAGCCTGAGACGCTCGAACACCGCGTTGTACATCACCGGGGACTTCGAGTGCGCGATGGGATGCCCCAGCAGGTAGAGCTTCTTCTCGTCGGAATGCGCCATCTTCTACCGTCCCTCCTGCGCGGCCGTCGCGCACCTCTCACCCGTTCGTGCGGCGCCGTCCTCCGCGCACGCCTGAAAGCTCGTCGGCGCGGACTCGGGCTGGCGCCCGCCTAAGATCATATGCTCGAAGTTGCGCAGCAGCAGCGTATGGGGAAGATCCTGCTCGACGAGCGGCTGCAGCATGTAGGCGCGCATGCCCGCGATGTGGGCACCCGCCACGTCGGTGAGGAGCTGATCGCCGATGACCACCGCCTCGCTGCGGCGCTTCCCCACCTTGCCGAGCGCCATCAGAAAGCCGTGCGGCAGCGGTTTGAGCGCCTTCGCCACGATGGGCAGATCGAGTTCGGCGGCGAACTCGTGCACGTTGCGATGCCAGTTGTTCGACACGAGGCAGATCGACACGCCCGCATCGCGCGCGCATCCGAGCCAGACGCCCACGTCGCGCGGCAGACCGCTCGACCCGCGCGGGCGGATGGTGTTGTCGATGTCGAGCAGCGCGCAGGTGAGGCCCCGACCCAGAAGGTCGCGCCCGATGTCGATGTGTGTGATGCGCGAGAAGTAGCGATCAGGTTGAAGGAGCGCCATGTGCGAATTCCGGCCGGTAGGCTGAGCGCCGCGGCGCTAGCCGATGGCGGCCTGATGCTCTTCGTAGGTTTCGCTGAAGTGGTACACGAGGTTGCCGTTTCCATCGGGCTCGAAGTAGAAGAACAGGTAGTTCGTCTCCTCGGGGCTGCACACCGCCTGCAGGCAGGCGAGCGACGGCGAGCAGATGGGCGTCGGCGGCAGGCCCTCGTGCGTGTAGGTGCTGTACGGCGTGTCGGCGTGCACCTCTTCGGCCGTGGGCTCGTGGCCCACCTCGTACGCCGTGGTGGCGTCAGATTCGAGGTAGGGGCGGTCCGACGCGAGGCGGTTGTAGAACACCGACGCCACCGTGGCGCGGTTGTCTTCGCCCGTGTTCTGGTCGACCGCCGCCTCTTTCTCGACGATGGAGGCGAGGTTCACGGCGTCGTAGATGCTCAGGTTATGGCTCTCGGGATACGACCAGTCGAGCGACGCCGTCTCCGTGCGGAACTGATCGAGCATCATGCGCACCACAGCCTGCGCGTCATCGGCAGCCGTGATCGTGTAGGTCTTGGGGAACAGGAAGCCCTCGAGCGCGTTGGTTCCCGCATCGGCGAGGAAGTCGTAGTCGGCAGCGTAGACGCTCGCATCGGACGAGGCATCGAGGAAGTCCTGCGCGGTGATGCGCCCGCCCGTGGCCTCTTCGACCGCCGTTGCGATGTCGGCGCGCTTGTAGCCCTCGGGCACCGTGAGCGTAGCGCCCGTGGCCGACGGGCCCGTGGTGAGCGCCTGAAGGATGCTGTCGAGCGTGGCGCCGCCCTGGAACGAGTAGGTGCCGGGGATGAGCGCGGCGGCCACGTCGCGCTGCTTGACGGCGTTCACGAACTCGTCGGCGCTTCCCACGAGGCGCGCATCGACGAGCGCTTCGCCGATCTGCTGGGCGCTCTCGCCCTGATCGATCGTCACGACGGCCTGCTCGCCCTCGGGGAGCAGTTCGACCGAAGAGCCCGCACAGCCGCGGAAGACGAGCACCACCGCGATGGCGATCACCACGAGCGCCAACACGAGCGCCACGATGACGGGCACCTTGCTGCGCTTGGGCTGGATGTAGCTGGTATCGTAGGTTCGAAACTCGCGGTCACCGCGCGCATGAGCGATGCGCGCCGCGCGGTTCGGGCGCGACGAATAGGTGACCTGCTTGCGATGAAGGGCCATGTGAAGCGTTACCTTTCCCCTCGCACGGCGCGCGCGTCGAGCCACGCCTGCAGGAACAGACTTGCGGCTATCATATCGACTTTGCCCCGCATCTGCTTCTCGCTCAACCCCTTTTCACGCAAACTCCGCTTGGCCTGCGTCGAGCTCAGACGCTCGTCGGTGAACTCATAGGGCACACCGGCAGCGTCGCTGATCTGGGCCGCAGCCTGCTTGATGCGCGCGGCTTGGGGGCCCTCCTCGCCGGCGAGCGTGTAGGGCAGGCCGCACAGCAGAAGCTCGGGCTCCCAGTCCTCGAGCACGCGCCTGAACGACTTCGCGCCCGCGAGCACCTCCGCCGTCGGCAGCACGCACACCGGGCTCGCGACGCGCTCGCCCGGATCGCTCACCGCCACCCCGACGCGCACCTCGCCAATGTCGAGCGCCATTACGCGCATGCAACCTCCCCTTTCCTGAAAGAGCCCGCCTCCCCGAGGGGAGGCGGGCTCGTCGTTCGTTCGTTTTGAACCGCGTGCTACTTCAGCAGCTCGCGCGCCGCCTCGAGCGCGGCGTCCATGCCGGAGGCGTCCTTGCCGCCCGCCTGAGCCATGGTGGGCTTTCCGCCGCCGCCGCCCTTGATGTTGCCCGCGATGCTCTTGATGAGCGCGCCGGCGTTGAAGCCCGCGGTCACCGCTTCGTCGGTGCCTGCGGCCATGATGACCGGCTTGCCGTCGTTCACCGTGCCGATGATGCAGGCGCCCGGCGCCGCAAGGCGTGCGCGCAGGATGTCCCACGCGTTGCGCAGGCCGCCCGTGTCGAGGCCGTCGATGCGCGTGACCACCACCGGGTAGCCCTCCGCCGCGTCGACGACGTCCTTGAGGTGCTCGGCCACGCTGCCCTCGGCCGCGCGCTGCTTGTTGGCCTTCCGCTTCTGCTCGAAGTCCTTGATGGTCGCAAGGTTGGCGGCCGTGCGCTCGGTCACGTCGAAGAGCGGAACCTTGAGCTCAGCTGCGGCCTCCTTGAGCTCGGCCTCGATGCGGTTCATGTACGCGAGCGCGTCATAGCTCGTCACCGCCTCGATGCGGCGCAGGTTGGCGCCGACGCTGCTCTCGGAGACGATCTTCACGAAGCCGATCTCGGCGGTGTTGGCCACATGGCAGCCGCCGCACAGCTCGCGAGAGAACTCGCCCGCCTCGACCACGCGCACCGTATCGCCGTACTTCTCGCCGAAGAGCGCCGTCACGCCGGAGGCACGCGCCTCGTCGAGCGACGTCTCGTAGATGTTCATCGGAGCAGCGGCCATGATCTCCTCATTGGCAACGCGCTCGATCTCGGCGAGCTGCGCGGGCGTCGTGGCCTCGAAGTGGGTGAAGTCGAAGCGCAGACGATCGGGGCCCACGTAGGAGCCGGCCTGCTTGACGTGGTCGCCGAGCACCTGGCGCAGCGCTGCGTGCAGGATGTGCGTGGCGGTGTGGTTGCGCGTGATGCGGGCGCGGCGCTTGGCCTCGACCGCCGCGGTGACGGTATCCCCCACCGCAACGCTGCCGCCAAGGACCTTGACCATGTGGCACACCAGGCCCTTCTCGGGCGCCTTGGTGTCCACGACGTCGGCCGCGAGCCCAGCTTCGGACGCGATGGCGCCGGTGTCGCCTACCTCGCCGCCCATCTCGGCGTAGAACGGGGTGACGTCGAGGATGATCTCGCCCTCGTCGCCCGCGGCCAGCGCATCGACGCGCGCGCCGTCCTTGACGAGCGCGACGACCTTCGCCTCGTGCACGAGCTCGCCGTAACCCACGAACCCGGTGGCGCCGACCTCCTTCAGGATGTCGGCGTGCACGCCGCCGTAGGTGCTCCACGCCGCCTCGGCGTCGTCCTTGGTGGCGGAGCGGGCGCGCTCGCGCTGCTGCTCCATGCAGGCGTCGAACCCGTCGTGGTCCACCGTGATGCCGCGCTCGGCGCAGATCTCCTCGGTGATCTCGACGGGAAAGCCGTACGTGTCGTGCAGGGTGAACGCCGTCTCGCCGGCGAGTACCGTGCCGTCGAGCTGGCCGAGCGCCTCGTCGAGGTAGGCCTGACCCTGGCGCAGCGTGGCGCCGAAGCGCTCCTCCTCGGAGAGGACCACGCGCTCCACGAGCTCGCGGTTGTCGACGACCTCGGGATAGACCCCGCCCATCATGTCGATGATCGCGTCGATGTAGTGCTTGAGGAACGGCCCCTCGATGCCGAGCTTATGACCGTGCATCACGGCGCGGCGCAGCAGACGGCGCAGCACGTAGCCGCGACCCTCGTTGGAAGGCAGGATGCCGTCGGCGATCATGAACGCGACGCTGCGGCTGTGATCAGCAACGATGCGCAGCGACAGGTCGGCTGCGGGATCGTCTTTATACGTCTTGTCCGACAGCTTCTCGCCGACCGCAATGAGGCTGCGCAGGCCGTCGGTCTCGTAGTTGCTCTGCACGCCCTGCATGATGGCCGCGATGCGCTCGAGGCCCATGCCGGTATCGATGTTCTTCGTGGGGAGCGGCGCGAGCGTGCCGTCCTCCTGACCGTCGTACTGCGTGAACACGCAGTTCCAGTACTCGAGGAAGCGGTCGCAGTCGCAGCCCGGTGCGCAGTCGGGGCTGCCGCAGCCGAACTCGGGACCCTGGTCGAAGTAGAGCTCAGAGCACGGGCCGCACGGGCCGGTGGGGCCGGCGCGCCAGAAGTTGTCGTCCTCGCCGAGCTTGGAAATGTGGTCCTCGGGAACGCCGAGGCTCTTCCAGATCTCGATCGTCTCGTCGTCGTCCTCGAACACGGTGAAGTACAGACGGTCAGCGGGCAGGCCGAGCTCGTTCACGGAGAAGTCGTAGGCCCATGCGCACATCTCCTTCTTGAAGTACTTGCCGAAGGAGAAGTTGCCGAGCATCTCGAAGAAGCTCAGGTGGCGGCCCGTGGTGCCGATGATGTCGATGTCGTTGGTGCGCACGCACTTCTGCACCGTGGTGGCGCCGATGTAGGCGGGATCGAATTCCTTCACATGGAGGAAGTACGGCTTGAACTGCACCATGCCGGCGCTCGTCAGCAGAAGCGACGGGTCGTCGGGGATGAGCGACGAGGACGGCAGGCGCTTGCAGCCCTTGTCCTCGAAGTACTTGAGGTACTTCTCGCGGATTTCGGCGGTTGTCATGTACTGCATGTTGGCTCTTTCGTGGTCGGAGAGGGAAGAGCCGGCCCCGTGCCGGCCGGCTCGAAAATCCAAGCTGCGCCGGGGCGCACCCCGACTCGGCGACCCATTATAGTATGTTTCCCTGCGGTTGTCGTGAAAGGCGCATGACGATCACGCCGTTTGCGCAGGCAAACGCCCCGTTCGCACGGCGGACCGAGCAGCGCGGGCGCGCGACGCGGAGCAGACGCGGCGAACGACAGGCGCAACCTGCACGATGCAGTGCGGAAGCAAGCACGCGGCGGGCGGGCGGCGCGGGTGTGACGCACGCGCAGGCGTTCGCACGTCAGTCGCGGTCGCGCGTGTCCTCGCCGCGGCCTTTGAACACGAGGCGCGCAAAGCGGCCCGTCGGCTGGCCGTCCTCGTCGAGCTCGACCGGCAGCAGCGAGCCAGTCGCCCCGGGATGGGGGCTCGTCGCGTCAGCCATCGGATCGGGCTTATCGCCCTCGGCGGGCGTTCCCTTGAAAAACACGCCGTCCTCGGACACGAGCTGGCGGCCCGTCTTCTTCTCGAAGTAGTACACGAAGCACGCCTTCGCCGCCGCCACAGCGGGAATCGAAGCGAGCATGCCCACGAGCGAGCCGGCCAAACCGCTCATGGCGCCGCCGAGCGCCGAACCACACATGAGAGCGAGCAGCGTGAGCGCCGGGTGAACGTCCACCGAGTTCGACATGATGCGCGGCGAGATGAACGTGTACACGAACTGCTGGATGACGATCGTACCCGCGATGGCGATGAACGCGGTGAGCGGGCTCACGAACGCCGCCATGATGGCCGCCACAGCACCGCCGAGCCAGGGGCCGACGATGGGGATGATGTTGAGCACGCCCGTGATGCCGCCGAGCGCAGCCGCATTCGGAATGTTAAGCGCCGTGAAGAGCACCGCGCACGCCACGCCGATGATGGCGCACTGCGCGAGCGTGCCTTTGATGTAGCCGCCCATGATGCGCGTGAACGTGTAGTGGAGGAAGGCGGCGTCGTCGGCGTGCTTGGGGCCGATGAGGCGCGTGGTCTCGCGACCGAGACGCGGCAGCTCCATGAGGATCCAGAACGCGATGACGAGCGCGAAGCCGATGGCCATCACGCCGTTGGCGATCGCCGTGCCCGCGATCATGAGGCCGCTCGCGCTGCCCTGGGCGAACGACGAGGCCCACGCCGCGATGGAACTCTGCGCGTCGTTGATGATGTTGCGCACCGTCTGATCTTCGAAGAACGTCGCGTATTTGTCGTACATGGAGGCAACCCAACGCGCCACCTCGTCGACATAGTGGGGAATGCTCTGCGTGAGGCTCGCGAGCTGGCTGTTGAGGCCGAACATCGGCGAGAAGAGCAGCAAGCCGACGAGCCCGAGCACGAGGAACATGAGCACGTAGGCGATGGCCGTGCCGAGCGTGCGGTTGACGCCGCGTTTCTCAAGCCCGTTCACCACCCCGCGCAAACAGAACACGAAGATGACCGTCCAGATGAGGATGGAGACAGGAACGGAGAGCACGCCGAGCAGATACACCACCACGCCCGTCACGAGAATGGCGGCCACAAGCGTCCAGAGGCGGTAGAACCACAGGCGCGCCCGCGCGGTGCCGCGCTTCAGATCGGGGTCCTTCGCAGCGGCATCCTTCGCGCGCGCGGACGCCGGCGGGTCCGGCTGCACGTCGTCGTCGCGCGAAGCGTGCACGGCATGGGCGGCATGTGAATGCGTGCCAGCGACGTCTGCGCCGTGCGTATCGCGTTTGTCGTCTGCGTCATCCGCGCCAGAGAACACGCGGGGAACGCGGGAGAGATCAGGCATGGTCGCTGGAGGAGTCGGCCTCGGCCTGGTCGACGGTCGCGTAGCCCGGCTGCGTCGCCTTCGCCGCGTCCGCCTTGCGCTCGGCGCGCTTGCGCTTGCGCTCGCCCGCCACCGCGCTCGCCGCATCGGCAGTCGCGTCGACGAAGTCGCGCACGACCTTGCCGCGGCCCTCGTCGTCGGGCTCTTCCGCACCGCCGAGCTTCATGGACTCGTCGCTCGCGCCGCGCGGCTTGAACTTCGCACGCACCTTGTCGGTCACCGACGTCACGAGATCGAGCGGAGCGCTCGTCACGGAATCGACGGCGTCCATAGTCTTGGTCACCGAATCGGTGATCTGGGTGACGTCCTCGAGAATCTGGTCGACGCGCATGATTTCGAGGTTGGCCGCGTCGACGGTGAGCGACACGCGATCCACGAGCGGATCGACCTTCGCCGAGACGGGTTCGAGCTGAGCGGTGATCTTCTCGACGTGGTCGAGCGTCGGCGCGAGCTGCTCCTGCACCTCGGCCATCGTCTTGCGCGTCTTGCGGAACGTGAGCGCGAGCTCGACCACGAACCACACGAGCGCCACACCGACGATCACGTATACAACAGGCAGAGCGATATCGAGCACTTCTCCGAGTTCCACGACTTGCCTCCTTGATCGGTTTTCTTGCGCTTCACTATAGCACGACCGACCCGTCGAAACGCAGCACGCGCGCCGCTACGACGCGTCCGCTTCGCCTGCGCCCGCCGCAGTGTCCTCGGTACGGGACGCTTCGCGCGCCTCCACATGATCGCGGGCGGCGGCATCGGCGCGATACGCCTCCCAGCCACGCCCGCTCGAACGGTAGAAGCAGCCGCGCTCGAGCCCGTCGGGAAGATAACGCTGATCAACCCATCCGCCAGGATAGTCATGCGGATAGCGGTAAGCCCCGTAGTTCTCGGAGCCGGGGCGATGGCGGTCGCGCAGGTGATCGGGCACCGCGCGGGCGCGACCGCGCCGCACCTCGGCGAGCGCGGCGTCGATGCCCGCCTCCGCCGCGTTGCTCTTCGGCGCGAGCGCCAGGTAGATGGCCGCTTGGGCGAGGTTGATGCGGCATTCGGGATACCCGATGACCTCCGCCGAGCGGAATGCCGCCTCGGCCACGAGAAGCGCCATCGGGTCGGCGTTGCCGATGTCCTCCGACGCGGCGATGAACATGCGGCGCGCGATGAACTTGGGGTCCTCGCCCCCGTCGATCATGCGCGCGAGCCAGTAGAGCGCCGCATCGGGGTCGCTGCCGCGCATCGACTTGATGAACGCCGAGATGACATCGTAGTGCATGTCCTTGTTCTTATCGTAGGGCAGGCTGCGGTGCGGCGTGGCGGCACGCACCATCTCCTCCGTGACGGCTGCGGGCGCCGTGCGCGAGCCAGAACCCGCCATGCCCGCCGCCAGCTCGAGCGTGGTGAGCGACGCGCGCCCGTCACCGCCCGCGAGCAGCACGATGGCCGCGAGCGCCTCGTCGGTGAGCGTGTAGGCGCCGTCGAGTCCGCGCTCGTCCTCGAGGGCGCGACGCACGAGCTCGGCGATGTCGTCGTCGGAGAGCGCATGCAGCTCGACCACGCGCGAACGCGAGATGAGCGCGGAGTTCACCTCGAAAAACGGGTTCTCCGTCGTGGCTCCCACGAGCACGACGAGGCGATCCTCCACGGCGTGCAGCAGCGCGTCCTGCTGGCTGCGGTTGAAACGGTGGATCTCGTCGACGAACAGGATCGTGCGCAGACCGCTCATGACGAGGCGCTTCTCCGCCGCGTCGATCTCGCGGCGCAAGTCGGACACCGTGCCGCCAATGGCCGACACCTCTACGAACGTGGCCCTGGTGGTTTCGGCGATCACGTGGGCGATGGAGGTTTTACCCGTGCCGGCGGGCCCGAACAAGATGACGGAGCTGAGCTGGTCGTGCTCGATGGCGGCGCGCAGCCAGCTTCCCGCGCCGACCGCCTCCTGCTGCCCCACGAGCTCGTCGAGCGTACGCGGCCGCATGCGCACGGCAAGCGGCGCCACCTTGTTGCGCTCGGCGTTTTCCCATTCGGTGAACAACGTGTCCATGTGCGTTCCGTTCCAACCTTCTCAACCTACGTGGCCCCTGCGCAGCCCGCGCAGGGAGCGTGCGGCCCGCTCGCGGGCCCATACGGCTCCGTGCGACTTGCTTGCGGACCTGCACGGCTTGCTGTGCTGATGGCCCGTGAGCTCCGCACCACCCGCCGCGGACCCATGCGATTTGCCCGCAACGAACTCGCCTGCCACGCACGTGCGTCGCAGGCACGCGACGCCACCGCAGCAAGCGCCTTTTCGGCAGCCTTCTCCGCGTCCAGTGCGCCTATGGTACCATCGCGAATGCGAGCGAACAAATGTTTCACGTAAAACATTTTGATACGGCTTCAGTAACAAAATGCGACATGCGGCTTCCTGCTCCACGATTTCCACATAGCTGAACTGGGGCAATTCACAAGTTCACCACCTGGTGAACATAGGTTATTCAAGGGCGTCTTCTATACTAGCGTCAGCAAGTTGATTGGTTCCCCTCCTACCCAACTTGCCTGCTTTATCCCTTGAAGCAGTAGCGGTTCCAAGACCGCATCATCCCCTCCTTGAGGCCCGGCGAGCACCCCTCTCGCCGGGCCGTCCTTTTGTTACAGCAAGACATACAAGAAGCGCCCGAGCGGTCGTGTCGCTCGGGCGCTTCTTTATAGAGTGCGTTTGCGAAAGCTCAGGCGCAGCCTGCCTTCCGCGCGAGGCTACTGCTGCTGGGCGCGCTCGTAGAGAATGTTGTTCGTCTCGAGCCAGCTGTCGACCGTACCTGTATCGAAGCCATCGTTGGGATCGACGACGAGCGCGTACATCTCCTCTTCCTTGAGCACGGCGTCGAGCGCGTCGGTAAGCTGGATCTCGCCGCCCACGCCCGGCTCCACATCGGCCAGAAGCTCCATGACGCGCGGGCTCAGCAGGTAGCGGCCGAATACGGCGAGGTTGCTCGGCGCGTCCTCGAGCGCCGGCTTCTCCACAAGCGAGCTCACCTTCCACACGTCGTCGGAGATGGCCTCGCCGGCGATGACGCCGAAACGGCTCACCTCCTCGTCGGGCACGGGCATGACGGCGATAACGCTCGCGCCGCCGTGCGCATCGGAAACCTCCTGCATGGCGGGCAGCATGTTGTTACCCGGCACGAGCACGTCGCCGAGCAGCACGTAGAAGGGCTCGTCGCCGGTTTTCTCTGCGGCGCAGCGCACCGCGTGGCCGAGACCGAGCGCCTCCTCCTGATACACGTAGCTCACGTTGAGGTTGCCCACGTACTCCACGGCGTCGGCGTACTTGTCCTTGCCGCGCTCGCGCAGCAGCGCCACGAGCTCGGGATTGGGCGAGAAGTGCTCCTCGATCGCCTTCTTCTCATGGCTGTTGATGATAACGACCTCGTCCGCCGCCGACGCGAGACCCTCCTCGACCACGTACTGAATGGCGGGACGGTCGACGACGAGCAGCATCTCCTTCGGCTGCGCCTTGGTGGCCGGCAGGAAACGCGTGCCCAAACCTGCGGCGGGAATCAGTGCCTTCATGAGCTGTGAACCTTCCTAACGGGAAATCGCCTGCCCTCGCGAAACGGAACGGACCGCCGACGCAGCTGACGCGCGCGGGTTCCTCGCCGCGGCGCGCGCAAGACGAGACGCGCATCCTCGGCAGTTTCGCGAAGGGCAACCTTCGTGGCACGCATTGTAGCGCAGCAGGCATCACCGCAGGCGCGCTCTCCCCTTCCACCC
>ERZ1034952.2676-NODE-2676-length-12810-cov-4.854724_pt1 | contig 12810 bp, 14 predicted proteins | sample MGYA00520625_ERZ1034952 | MGnify/ENA primary metagenome ERZ1034952 (study PRJEB33766, sample SAMN09781773) | gut metagenome | biome: gut microbiome | host: Homo sapiens | place: Madagascar | study: EMG produced TPA metagenomics assembly of the PRJNA485056 data... | reverse complement strand
GCGTCAAAGGCGGAGAAATAGATATAATTGCTATAAAAAAATCTGTTATTTCATTTATTGAAGTCAAAACAAGGAGTTCTGAGCTTTTTGGACTCCCCGCCGAAGCAGTTAACAGAAATAAAATAAAACATATGCTGACTGCTGCAGAAAGATATTTGACCGAGCATCCCTCAGATAATGAAATTAGCTTTGATGTAATTGAAGTTTACGCCAGATTTGATGATGAAACCCCTGTTGTATTTAAGATAAATCATATTCCCAACATAGTTATGGAGGTATAATTATATGCACATGATATTTGATGCACATTGCGATACATCCGATGTATTATACGAAAATAACGCAGAACTGAAAAAAAACAATTTTCATATAGATTTAAACCGTATGAAAGAGTATAAAAACTATATACAAGTATTCGCGGCTTATATAGATAAAAAAAATATTACTTGTTCACCTATGAACAGGTGCATAGCTTTGATAGAAAAAATAACAACTGAACTGGAATCAGACAACGTTCCTATTATCAAAGATAAAAGGGATCTTGAAGTTGTACGCAATAATTTTTGTGCAGGAGCATTGCTTTCAATAGAAGGAGCAGAAGCGTTGGAGGGTAACCTTTCTGCATTATGGATGTATTACAGACTTGGAGTAAGACTTATTACTTTGACATGGAATTATGCCAACGAGCTTGCTGACGGAATTACAGAACCTCGCGGCGGTGGCTTAACAGATTTCGGTAAAGAAGTTGTAAAAATGATGGAGCATTTAGGTATGATGACAGATGTTTCACACCTATCTGTAAATGGTTTTTGGGATGTTGCGGAAATTTCAGCAAAACCGTTTATAGCTTCTCACTCGTGCGTTAAAGCCCTCTGCAATCATCCGCGCAACCTTAACGATGAACAAATTAAGTTTATGATTAAACACGGCTGCGGCATAGGAATCAATTTTTATCCTGAGTTTTTGACTGATTCCGACAGCTGTTCCATATCGGATATAATTAACCATATGAAATATATAATTGATATGGGCGGAGATAAAATTGTCGGTTTCGGTTCTGATTTTGATGGAGTTGATGCTCTGCCGGATGGAATATACGGTGCACAAAGTATGGCTGATGTTTTGCATGAAATGTCAGCACAAGGATTTACAGACAACCAAATAGATAATATCAGCTTTAATAACTTTTACAGAATTTTTTCTGAAGTTCTTAATTAAATTTACTTTATATTTTATTCCACAACAGGAAAGAAAGGCAGGAAAAGATGAATAAAGATGTATATGAGAGTCCATTAAATTCCCGTTATGCCAGTAAAGAAATGAAATACATATTTTCTCCTGATAAAAAATTTAAAACATGGAGAAAGTTATGGGTTGCCCTTGCTGAAGCCGAAATGGAACTTGGGTTAAACATAACTCAGCAGCAGATAGACGAATTAAAAGCTAATGTTGATAATATTAACTATGATGTAGCTGAAAAAAGAGAAAAGGAAGTAAGACACGATGTAATGTCCCATGTTTATGCCTATGGTCAGCAGTGTCCTTTGGCAAAGGGAATAATTCATCTTGGCGCTACATCCTGTTATGTCGGAGATAATACCGATATAATCATCATGTATGAAGGTCTTAAGCTTATAAAAGAAAAGCTTGTAAAGGTAGTAGCTTTGCTTAAAGATTTTGCACTTAAATATAAAGATATGCCGACTCTCGGTTTTACCCACTTTCAGGCGGCACAGCTTACAACTGTCGGAAAGCGTGCCTCGTTATGGATTTGGGAATTATTAATGGATCTTGAAAATATAGATTTCCAGCTTAGCCGCGCTGCGTTGCTCGGCTCTAAAGGTACAACCGGAACACAGGCAAGCTTTATGGAATTATTTGACGGCGACCGTGAAAAAGTAAGACTTTTGGAGGAAAAAATCTGTCATAAAATGGGATATAAGAAATACTATCCTGTTTCCGGTCAGACATATTCAAGAAAGCTTGATTATCAAATGCTTTCGGTTTTAAGCTCAGTAGCGCAAAGTGCATATAAATTTGCAAACGATATACGTCTTCTCCAGCATTTGAAAGAAATCGAAGAACCGTTTGAAAAATCTCAGATAGGCTCATCCGCGATGGCGTATAAACGAAATCCTATGCGTAGTGAAAGAATCTGCTCGCTCGCACGTTATGTTGTTGTTGATGCACTCAATCCGGCGATAACCACATCAACTCAATGGTTTGAAAGAACACTTGATGATTCGGCGAATAAACGTATAAGTGTAGCAGAAGCATTTTTGACTGTTGATGCTATTCTTAATATATACATGAATGTTGCCGGAGGTTTGGTTGTGTATCCTAAGGTAATAGAGAAGCATATTCTTGCCGAACTTCCGTTTATGGCAACAGAGAATATTTTAATGGATGCAGTAAAAAAAGGCGGAGATCGTCAGGAACTTCACGAACGTATCAGGGTACATTCAATGGCAGCAGGACGGGTTGTAAAGGAAGAAGGAAAGCAAAACGATTTGATAGAACGTATTGTATCAGATCCGGCATTCAATCTTACGGATGATGAAATTCAAAAAATACTTAAACCGGAAAACTTTATCGGGCGTGCAAGCTATCAGGTATCTGAGTTTATAGATGAATATGTAAATCCGGTATTAGATGATAACGAAATGTCCTCTGAAGTTGAACTTACTGTATAACCGAAAGGAAGATAATGATGAAAATAGGATTTATTGGTGCCGGCAATATGGCTTCGTCCATAATGAACGGATTAATCAATGCAAACGTTATAAATGTTTCTGATTTAAGTATATCTGATCTCGACTCCGAAAAGCTGAAGTTCTGGAAAGAAAAAGGAGCTTTTGTCAGCAATGACAATAAGCTGATTGCAAGCAACAGCGAAATTGTTTTTTTTGCTGTAAAGCCCAATGTATTACCTTCTGTCCTTGATGAAATTGATGGTAACGACAAGAAATTGTATATTTCTATTGCAGCTGGCGTAACTGTTCAGTTTCTTGAATCAAAGCTCGGCTCTGCAGCAAAAATAGTACGTACAATGCCTAACACACCGGCAATGGTCAACTGCGGAATGACAGTTATCAGTCCGAATTGCAATGTTACCGATAACGAAAAACAGCTTGTATTAAAACTTTTTAACAGCATCGGACTTGCTTTGATTCTTCCCGAAAAGGATTTGGAAATTGCAACTGCGATACACAGCAGCAGCCCTGCTTATATTTATATGATGATTGATGCAATGGCTGACGCAGGAGTCAGATACGGACTTACAAAATCAACCGCGCTTCAGCTTGCAGCCAAAGCTGTTGAAGGAAGTGCTAAAATGGTTCTTGAAACAGGCATTCATCCGGAACAGCTGAAAGATAATGTTTGCTCGCCGGGCGGAACAACAATAGCCGCTGTATGTGAGCTTGAAAGAACAGGATTCCGCGCTTCTCTGCAGCAGGCAATAGATGCATGCGTAAAACGCAACACTGAAATGAAAAAATAAAATTTATTATAGGGCGGGAGCACTAAAAGAGGTGCAATAAAATGGACAAACAAGCAAAAGAAGCAAGAAAAATGGCAAAAGACCTTCCGTTTAAAGAAAAGGTTTCATATATTTGGATGTATTATAAGTGGTGGATAATAGGCGTTCTTGCTGTAGCCATAGCCATAGCGGGGACTGCTCATGAAATTATATCGCGTCCAATATATGATGTTGAGATAGCGTATTATACCGATAAACCAGTAAGCGATGATACTATCGCTTCAATGGAAGAATATTTTTCACAATTCATTGACGATGTTGACGGTGATGGGCAAAAAAGTGTAAAAATTTATAATTCATCACTCTCGATTGCCGGTGATGATGCCACAATGAAAATGACAATTCAAAGTAAATTTGTTGCTGAACTTGCTTCAAAAGCATATCCTGTATATCTTTTTGACGATACATTTGCCGAAATTATAAAACAGGATACATACAAAGACAGCTTTGATGAATTGATTGATATAAGCACGTATGATGAGCTTAAACAGCGTTTTGGAATAAAAGACGGCGAACATGTATATTGGGCAGCACGTACACTGTATCAGGCAGAAGAAAACGATCAAAAAAGACAAGCTGAATACGCTATGATAAAGGCTGCGGAAAAAACTGCATTTAATAAATAACAAATAAAATGAAAAGAAATCCGGTCACGTTTTACCATAAATACAAAGAATTTATTCTATATGTTTTTTTTGGTTTTTTTACATTTTTGATAGATGTAGGCGTATTTTTTATTATAAGCTGCTTTGCAGAACTGAATAAAAATGCCGTCCTGCTTCATGCAAGCAGTATATTTTCAACACTGTTTGCGGTAACATTTGCATATATTACAAACAGAAAGTATGTTTTTAACAGCCGTGTTTACGGATTTAATGGCATATTAAAAGAAATGCTTGAATTTTATTCCGCAAGATTGTTTACTCTTGTCATATCCGAACTATTATTGGATATAACAGTTATACATATGGGATTTACTGAGAGTTTAATGAAAATTTTAATAAATGTTATAGTAATTACATTAAACTATATATTGAGTAAATTTTGGATTTTTGGCAAAAAACACGAATAATAATTGTCTTTATTTTGACTGTTTTACCAAAGCGTTAAATATCTATTGACAAAAAACGCCTTATGTTGTAAAATTATAAAATAATCAATGAATAAACAGGAGGAAGAATAATGAAATTAAACAAAGTATTTGCTTTAACACTTTCCGCTGTATTATCAATCAGCGCACTGGCAGGCTGCGGCAATTCAAACAACACTGCTGCACCTGAAGCAGCCGAAACTGATGCTGAAAGCAAGGTTGCGAGCGTTGATGATCTTGCCGGCGCAAAAATCGGTGTTCAGATGGGTACAACAGGTGATATTTATGCATCCGATTATGAAGCAGAAGGCTCAACAATAGAGCGTTATTCAAAGGGCGCAGATGCTGTTATTGCTCTTAAAAACGGGAAAATAGACTGTGTTGTAATTGACGCCGAACCCGCAAAGGCTTTTGTAGCCAAAAATGACGATTTGAAAATTCTTGAAGAACCGTTTGAAATTGAAGAATACGCTATAGCCGTTTCAAAGGATAAGCCTGAACTTACTAAATCAATAAATGAAGCATTGGCACAGCTTAAGGCTGACGGAACTCTTGATAAAATAGCGTCAAACTACATCGGCGATGACACAAAAGGCAAAACACCTTATGTTTCACCCGAAGGCGTTGACCGTTCAAAAGGCAAACTGGTTATGGCAACAAACGCTGCATTTGAGCCGTATGAGTATATTGACAATGAAAAAATTGTCGGAATCGATGTAGACATGGCACAGGCTGTATGCGATATACTCGGCTATGAGCTTGAGGTTTCCGATATGGAATTTGATTCAATAATCACAGCAGTGCAGAGCGGCAAAGCTGACATCGGTGTAGCAGGTATGACTGTTACCGAAGAACGTCTGAAAAATATCGACTTTACAGATCCTTATACCACCGCTACTCAGGTTATTATTGTCCGCAAATAATTTGGCTTAAATAAAAGACGGCTTACGGCGGAGTTGCTGTGAGCCGTTGTTTCTTTAAATACACAATACGGAAAGGAACAGCTTTGATGCTGTGAAAAAATTATGTCGGGAATAGGACTTTGGTTTACAAACTTTATAAATACATATTCGACAAAACTATATGATAACTTTGTCGCGCAAAACCGTTGGAAGTTAATCACAAACGGGCTTTTGACAACTTTAAAAGTTACATTTTTTGCTGTACTCATAGGCATTGCGCTTGGTTTTATTATAGCAATAATACGCTCTGCATCTGACAGAACAGGAAAAATGAAGCTTTTAAACTCAATATGCAAGCTTTACCTTACCGTTATACGCGGAACACCTGTGCTGGTTCAGCTTATGATTATATATTTTGTTATCTTTGCATCTTCGGACAATAAGGTGCTTGCTGCCGTCTTAGCATTTGGATTGAACTCAGCCGCATATGTCGCTGAAATTATGCGTTCGGGTATAATGTCTATTGAAATCGGTCAGACAGAGGCGGGAAGAAGTCTTGGTTTTAATTTTGCCCAGACCATGATGTATTTTATTATCCCGCAGGCGTTTAAGAATGTTTTACCTGCTCTGGCAAATGAGTTTATTGTTTTATTGAAAGAAACCTCAGTATCAGCTATGATAGGTCTTGCTGATTTAACATACGGAGCCAATCTTATACGAAGCAGAACTTACGAAGCATTTTTGCCTCTGTTTGCTGTTGCTATTGTATACTTGATTATGGTTGTTGTTCTTTCATATTTTGTAAGCCTGCTCGAAAGGAGACTCAGAAACAGTGACCACTGATAAAATGATAGAGGTAAAAAATATTACAAAAATCTTTAAAGGTTCTGTAAAAGCTTTGGATAATGTAAGTATGGATATTTACAGAGGAGAAAAAATTGCAGTTATTGGGCCGTCAGGATCAGGTAAAAGCACTTTTCTGCGTTGTATAAATCTTCTGGAAGAACCAAACAGCGGCGAAATTGTTGTTGACGGAACCAATATTATGGATAAAGATTGTGATATAAATAAAATGCGCCGTAAAATGGGAATGGTTTTTCAGCAATTTAATTTATTTCCGCATATGACTGTCTTAAAGAATATAACAATTGCCCCAATGAAGCTGAAGAAGGCAACCAAAGATAATGCCCAAAAGAAGGCAATGGAATTGCTTGAAAGGGTTGGACTTGTTGAAAAAGCGGACGCATACCCATCACAGCTGTCCGGCGGTCAAAAACAGAGGATTGCTATTGCAAGAGCCTTAGCAATGGAACCTGAAATAATGCTTTTTGACGAACCTACATCAGCACTTGATCCGGAAATGGTCGGTGAAGTTCTTGAGGTAATGACAGATTTGGCAAAAGCCGGAATGACTATGGTTGTCGTTACACATGAAATGGGTTTTGCGCGCGAGGTTTCCGACAGGGTAGTTTTTATGGACAGCGGTAAAATTCTTGAAGAAGGGACTCCTGATGACATATTTAATAACAGTAAAAACGAGCGCACCAAAGAGTTTCTGCGTAAAGTGTTATAATTTAAAAGAAGCTGCAGCAAAACAGATTTTATTTTGCTGCAGTTTCTTTGCGGTTTAAAACCAGTCGGAACATATATTTGCTCTGTGAATCATTTTTCTTGCTTTTTTCATAGTTTTTTTATCCATAAGCATAACCCCGATACCGAGCATTGTTCCGGCAAAAAGACCTGTTGTAAACTTACACATTTTATGTTTCCTCCTTGTATTATCTTTACAAGTATTAGTATTTGTAAAGATAGAATAAAAATTCAAAACTTAATATAACAATAATTTACATCAAAATCACTTGACGATATGCGTTTTTTAGTGTATCATAATGTATTATACCATGCGTAACAGTGTATGTAATGATTGCATATTTTATATATGAAAGGAATGTTAATATGGCGAAAGTTATTCCGTTTCGCGGATTACGGTACAATACCGAAAAATTCAAGGATTTAAACAACGTAACTGCTCCGCCTTATGATATTATATCGCCTGCTCAGCAGCAGGAATTATATAATAAGGATGAATACAATATCATAAGACTTGACTATGGCATGGATTTTGTCAGTGATGATGAAAACAATAATCGTTATACACGCAGTGCCGCTTACCTTGAAAAATGGATAGAAGATCAACAGTTAATATTTGAGGATAAACCTGCTTTTTACATTTACGAACAAGTATTTTCTCTTGACACAGACAAAACTTCTCATTCCGACAGACCTTCACATTCTTTAAAGGGAATAATTGGTCTTGTTCAGCTTGAGGACTTTTGTAAAAAAATAGTGTTGCCGCATGAAGAAACAATTTCAAAAGCAAAAGAAGACAGACTTAATCTTATGCGTACAACTAAATCCAATTTAAGTCAGGTATATTCATTATACATAGACGAGAATAAAGAAATAGCCGGTCTTTTGGAAACATATAGCGACGGAAAACCGGATATAACATTTGTAACAGACGATAATATAACTCAAAATATCTGGATAATCAAGGATGCCGAAGTAAATTCAACACTTTCGGCCATGTTTGCTGAAAAGCAGCTTTTCATAGCAGACGGTCATCACAGATACGAAACAGCATTGAATTATAGAAATGAGCGACACAAAGAAGACGAAACGGCTGAAGGAACAATGCCGTACGACTACATTATGATGATGCTTGTTTCTATGAGCGACGGAGGTCTGTTTGTATTTCCTACACACAGAATGGTACGCGGAATTGAAAACTTTGACGAAGTTTTGCTTGTTGGTTTTCTCACCGAAGAATTTACTGTTTCAAAGATTTTCTTTACCGAGGGTGATTATGCCGATATAATTCAGGACAGACTATCAAATACGGTTGATGAAACTTTATTTGGTCTTTATACCGGGCAAAACTATTATTATCTGCTAAAGCTTAAAAGCACCAAAAATATTGACAGCATAATAACAGATAAGACAGATGCATACAAACACCTTGATGTAACGATTCTTCACAAACTTATTCTTGAAAAATATCTCGGAATAGATGATGAAAATCTCAAGAATCAGAAAAACCTCGTATATACCCGTGATGCACATGAAGCGGTTGAGGCTGTTAAAAACGGTGAATTTGACTGTGCGTTTTTAATCAATCCGCCTAAGGTATCCGAGATAAAACAAATTGCCGAAGATAATGAAAAAATGCCTCAAAAATCAACATATTTTTGGCCTAAGCTTGTAACAGGAATTGTTATAAACAAATTCGATATTTAATAATATACTTATACACAACAATACAGCCGCGTTTTATTACGGCCGAAAGGATGGATATACAAATGAAAATAGCACTAATGGGATTTGGCGTTGTAGGAAGCGGTGTCGGAGAAATTATAAGAAACTCTCCCGATGCATTAAAAGGACGCAGCGGTGAAGAAATTGAAATTAAATGGATCCTTGATCTCCGCGATTTTCCTGACAGCCCATTTAATTGCTTTACAAAAGACTTCAATGATATTTTAAACGATCCTGAAGTTGAAACCGTTGTTGAAGTTATGGGCGGTACTGTTCCGGCTTATGAATTTACAAAAAAACTGCTTCTTGCCGGAAAACATGTTGTAACTTCAAATAAGGAATTGGTTGCAAAGCACGGGACAGAGCTTCTTAATATTGCAAAAGAGAAAAATGTTAATTATTTGTTTGAAGCAAGCGTAGGCGGAGGCATTCCGATAATAAGACCTCTGTATTCAAGCCTTTCAGCTAATGAACTTACAGATGTAATAGGTATATTAAACGGTACAACAAACTATATTTTAACCCAAATGATAAATGAGGGTGAAAGTTTTTCTGACGCCTTAAAGGGTGCTCAGGAAAAAGGCTATGCTGAAAAGGATCCCACAGCAGATGTAGAAGGCTTTGACACCTGCCGCAAAATAGCTATACTTGCATCTCTTGCATTTGGCAAATATGTTGACAGCGCAGAAATCCATACTGAAGGAATAACTAAAATCACACTTGAAGATGTTGAGTACGCCAATGCATTCGGTGGTGTTATCAAACTCATTGGTATGGCGTCAAAAGCTGAAAATGGAATATATGCATGTGTTTGCCCCGCTGTGTTAAAAACTTCGCATCCGCTTGCCGGCATAGATGGAGTATTTAACGGTATTATGGTAAAAGGTGATGCAATAGGTGATGTTATGTTTTACGGTAAAGGCGCAGGTTCTCTTCCTACAGCAAGTGCTGTTGTTTCGGATGTTATAGACACTGTGAAGCATAAAAATACTCATATTTTACTTGGCTGGACAGACAGTGAGGATGGTTATCTGCTTGACAGTGACAACCAAAAATTCAGTTTTTACATTCGTTTGGGCGGAAAATCTGCATCGTTTAACGAACAAGGCTTTAAAATCGTGACCTTAGACAAATCTAAATATAAAAATGAATTTGCTGTCATAACTCCCATGATGAATGGACATGAGTTTAATGCACTCAAAGAAAAGCTGTCATCCGAATATAAAATAATGTCTGCGTTAAGGTTGGTGGCAGAATGAAAATAAAAGTTAGAGTTCCGGCAACAAGTGCGAATATGGGACCCGGTTTTGACAGTATGGGTATAGCATTAAATCTATATAATCACGTAACGGTCGAAGATATGGGTACAGGTCTTGTAATAGATATACCGGATGATATAACAAGCAAATTTCTTGCTAAAGACGAGCGCAACCTTGTATATGTATCAATGAAAGCCGTATTTGATAAAGTAGCTTATCATCCGAGAGGGCTGCATATAGTATTGGAAAATAACATTATGGTTACACGCGGTCTTGGAAGCAGCAGTGCCGGTATTATATCCGGACTTGTTGCAGCAAATGAAATGACCGGACGTCAGCTTTCAAAGGATGACTTGTTATCTATGGCTGCTGAAATTGAAGGACATGCAGATAACGTTACACCTGCGCTGCTTGGCGGTTTTACAATAAATGTTAAACAAGATAATTCTATCAAATATGTAAAAACGGATGTAAAAGATGATTTACGCTTTGCCGCATTCGTGCCGGATTTCTTTCTGCAGACGAAAAAAGCAAGAAGTGTACTTCCGCGTTCCGTATCAATGAAGGATGCGGTTTATAACACCGGAAGAAGTGCACTCCTTGCCGCGAGTATAATCAGCGGTAAGTACGATAATATTCGTGCAGCTGTCGGTGACAAGCTTCATCAGCGTTACAGAAAGCGCCTTATTCCCGGTATGGATGATATTTTTAAATATTCATATCAGAACAATGCTCTCGGCGTTTATTTAAGCGGTGCAGGTCCTACAATAGTATCAATAATTCACGGTGATAACCGTGAGTTTGAGAATAAAATGCGGACTTTTCTTTCAGAAAATATGCAAAACTGGCAGCTATATATGTTGAGTGCCGATAACTGCGGCGCAAAGGTAATTGAAATTAGTAAATAAGCAATTTTTGATATAGATTAAATGGAGGGATAAAAAGTGGCACTTATTGTTCAAAAATTCGGCGGCAGTTCTGTTGCTGATTCCGAAAGAGTAAACAATGTCGCAAGACGAGTTGTTGAAACAGTTCAGCAGGGCAACAATGTTGTCGTTGTTGTTTCTGCCCAGGGTGATACAACTGATGATCTTATAGAAAAGGCGGCTGAAATAAATCCGGAGGCATCCAAACGCGAAATGGATATGCTTTTATCCAGTGGTGAACAGATTTCGATTGCTCTACTTGCAATGGCTATTGAGGCATTAAAATATCCTGTTGTTTCGCTCACCGGATGGCAGGCAGGATTCAAGACCAATGCTGCATACGGCAATGCGAGAATAGACAAAATCAATACCGAACGAATAGAAGCAGAACTTGATAAGCGCAACATTGTTATTGTTGCAGGTTTCCAGGGACTTAATAAGTACGAAGATATAACAACGCTCGGCAGAGGCGGAAGTGACACCTCTGCAGTTGCTTTGGCAGCCGCTCTTGGTGCGGATAAATGCGAAATATATACTGATGTTGATGGTGTATATACCGCTGATCCGCGTATTGTACCTGATTCTATTAAACTCGATGAAATTACTTATGACGAAATGCTTGAACTCGCAAGTCTTGGTGCAAATGTATTGCATAATCGTTCAGTTGAAATGGCAAAAAAATACAATGTAAAGCTTGAAGTTAAATCCAGCTTTAACAAAGAGCCCGGAACAATCGTAAAGGAGGTAACAAACTTGGAAAAAATGTTAATAAGAGGTGTAACGAGAGATAATGATGTTGCTCGTATTGCAATAATCGGTGTAGAGGATACTCCGGGTATAGCGTTTAAGGTATTTTCCGCACTGTCAAAGCGTAACATAAACGTAGATATGATTTTGCAGTCTATAGGACATAACGGTACAAAGGATATTGTATTCACTGTAAACAAGAATAATCTTGAAAATACTTTAAACGCAATAGAAGAACTCAAAGAGTGTATTTCATATCAAGAGGTAAATCACAGAGATGATTTAAGCAAGGTATCTATTGTCGGCTCAGGAATGGTTAATAATCCCGGTGTTGCCGCAAAAATGTTTGAGGCGCTTTACACGGCTGATATAAATATTCATATGATATCAACATCTGAAATTAAAGTTTCTGTATTGATAAATGTAAATAATGCCGAAAGAGCAGTAAAAGTCATTCATGACAGCTTTAATGTATAGAATTAAAAATAACGCTTGGCAGAAAATATGCCAAGCGTTATTTTTAATCGCTGATTTTAATTGTTTCTGATTGCAGAGCCTCAATCTGAGAACGCTCATCTTCAGTCAGATTTCTGGTAAGCAAATCCCTTATAAGCATATTTGCATCATCCGTCAAGCCCTCATCTATCAATTCCTTTGCATCTTTAATCATTTTTTCTATTTCCTTATGATTCTCGGCTTGCTGTGCATTGTTTCCATTAGTTTCTTCTGATTGCTGCGGCTTTTCGGTTTCTTCCGGCACAGCTGTTTCGGAAGCGGTGTCTGTATCAGAGTATCCGCTTTCAGACGAATCTGATGTATTTACAGATTTATTGGTGTTTCCGCAACCGGATAAAGATAGTATCAGTGCGGCAGTTATTACAGACAAAATAAAATATTTTTTCAATTTATACATCCTTTCTTTTTTAATAGCTATATTATAAGCGCTATCGGCAAAAAAAGCAAGCTATAAATTTTAATAATGTTCATATGACTTTTCTTGACCTTTAATGACGATTATGCTATAATTTTT
>ERZ1034952.2668-NODE-2668-length-12842-cov-30.819113_pt1 | contig 12842 bp, 8 predicted proteins | sample MGYA00520625_ERZ1034952 | MGnify/ENA primary metagenome ERZ1034952 (study PRJEB33766, sample SAMN09781773) | gut metagenome | biome: gut microbiome | host: Homo sapiens | place: Madagascar | study: EMG produced TPA metagenomics assembly of the PRJNA485056 data... | reverse complement strand
TTATAGTGATTCCGTTGGGGTTCGAACCCAAGACCCACAGCTTAGAAGGCTGTTGCTCTAATCCAACTGAGCTACGGAACCAACACTTTTCAAAACGCAAACCAGCTAACCAATAACGCAATCAGCCACTTTTCTTATTTGCGGCTGCAAAGGTACATATATTTTTTGAATACACCAAACTTTTTCTCACTTTTTTCAGTTTTTATGCTTAAATATCGCAAAAAATAACTACCTTTGCATCCGTACAAAGCAAGAAACAGCATTCTAGCTTCTAAAGAAGAAGAGATTTTTATAACGCATATTGAAACATAAAACATACGCAAATGAAAAAGTTAATCTTTTCAGTAGCCCTGCTCTCAGCAGCACTCTCTGCCAGCGCAGAAGAACATCCGCTCTGGATGCGCTACCCAGCCATCTCGCCCGATGGCACTACCATCGCCTTCGCTTATAAAGGCGACCTCTACAGTGTTTCTGTCAACGGCGGTGAAGCACGACAGCTCACAACTCATGCAGCCTTCGATTCGCATCCTGTATGGAGCCCTGACAGCAAAAAAATTGCCTTCCAGTCTAACCGCGAAGGAAGTCTCGACATCTTCGTAATCGATGCAAAAGGCGGTGCTCCTACCCGACTAACCACCAACAGCGGCAGCGAAACACCTATCGCCTTTGCAGACAACGACCATGTGCTCTACTCAGCCAGTCTGCAGCCTACAGCCCAGAGCATCATCTTCGGCGACAACACATTCCCACAAGTATATAAGGTAAGCACCAAGGGCGGAAGACAGGAACTCTTCTCTACCCTCACCATGGAGAATATCAGCATCGCCAAGAACGGCGACATTCTCTACCACGACAAAAAGGGATACGAAGACCCTTGGCGCAAACACCAGAAATCACCTATCGCACGCGACATCTGGCTGAAGAGTAACGGAAAGTTTGCCAAGCAGACTACCTTTACCGGCGAAGACCGCTCGCCAGTATGGACATCAGACGAGAAATCATTCTTCTATCTGAGCGAGCAGGACGGCACATTCAATATCTACCGCCGCAGCCTCAACAGTTCAAGCGACAAGCAGATTACCCACCACAAAGGCAATCCGGTAAGATTCCTCACTGCATCCAGCGCCGACCTGCTCTGCTACGGATATGATGGCGAAATCTACACCGTAAAAGAAGGTGGAGAGCCTCAGAAGGTGAACATCTCCATTACAACGGATAATGATGCTCCAAGCCTCGTACGTCAGATTAAAAGCTGGGGAGCTACAGAGATTTCCGTTTCGCCAGACGCCAAGGAAGTGGCTTTCGTGATGCATGGCGACGTATACGTAACTTCTGTAGAATACACCACTACCAAGCGCATTACCGACACATCACAGCAGGAGCGCAACCTGAGTTTCTCGCCAGACGGCAGAGCTCTGGTCTATGCAGCCGAGCGCAATGGCGTATGGCAGATTTACCAGTCTAAGATCAAGAACGAGAAAGAGAAGAACTTCACCTACGCTACCGACATCGAAGAAGAGCAGCTGGTGAAAACAGGCATTACATCGCAGTATCCTCAATACTCTCCTGACGGCAAGGAAGTGGCTTTCTTCGAAGACCGTGCTGCACTCCGCATCGTCAATCTGAAATCGAAGGAAATCCGCACCGTGCTCGATGGCAAATACGTCTACTCTTACAGCGATGGAGACATCGCTTTCGAATGGTCACCAGACAGCAAATGGCTCCTTTCAACCTATATCGGCAACGGCGGCTGGAACAACCAGGATATTGCGCTGGTAAAGGCTGACGGCAAGGAGGTTCACAACCTGACCAATTCCGGCTACAGCGACAGCAACGGCAAATGGGTGCTCGACGGCAAGGCTATGCTCTTCCAGAGCGACAGAGCCGGTTACCGCAGTCATGGAAGCTGGGGAGCAGAAGACGATGCCTACATCATGTTCTTCGACCTGGACGCCTACAACCGCTTCAACATGAGCAAGGAAGAGATAGAACTGGCTGACGCCAACAAGGACGAAAAGGAGAAGAAGGAAGACGAGAAGAAGGAAGAGGCTAAAAAGAAAGCTGACGAAAAGCAGAAGAAGACAGGAAAGATAGAGGTGGAAAAAGTGAAGCCACTGGAGCTGGACATCGAAAACTGCCGCGACAGAATCGTACGCCTCACCGCAAACTCTTCGCACATGGGCGATGCTGTGCTCTCTAAAGACGGCGACAAGCTCTACTACCAGGCAGCCTTCGAGGATGGTTACGATCTCTGGCAGCACGACCTGAAGGACGGCTCTACCAAGCTCGTGATGAAGGGCGTAGGCCAGGGCAACCTGCAGACCGACAAGGATGTGAAGAACCTCTTTATCTGCAACGGAAGCAGCATCAAGAAGGTGGATCTGAGCGGATTCAGCACCAAGGACATCAGCTTTGAGGCTAACTTCAACTATAAGCCAGCCGAGGAGCGCCAGTATCTCTTCGACCACATATGGCGACAGGTGAAAGACAAGTTCTACGACCCTAAGATCCATGGTGTTGACTGGGAAGGTTACCGCAAGACCTATGAGAAGTTCCTGCCTTACATCAACAACAATTTCGACTTCCAGGAGATGTTGAGCGAAATGCTTGGCGAGCTGAACGCTTCGCATACAGGAGCCCGCTACTACGCTTCAAACAGCGCGCTTACCACCGCCAACCTGGGAGTATTCTTCGACCCTCAGTACAAGGGCGACGGCCTGAAGATTCAGGAGATTATCAAGCGTGGTCCTTTCGATGTGAAGAATACGGGCGTAACAGCCGGCAGCATCATCGAGAGCATCGACGGCGAGGAGATTAAAGCCGGAATGGACTACTTCCCATTGCTCGACGGAAAGGTTGGCAAGAATGTACGACTCGGCATCAGAAACGCCAAGGGCAAGAAGATGGAGGTTACGGTAAAGGCTATCTCTCAGGGCAAACTCAACAACCTGCTCTACAAGCGATGGGTAGACCGCAACCGCGCTTTCGTTGACAGCATTTCGGGCGGACGCATCGCTTATGTTCACATTAAGGCGATGGATTCGGAGAGTTTCCGCACCGTTTACAGCGAACTGCTGAGCGACAAGAACCGAAACAGAGACGCTGTAATCGTAGACGAGCGCCATAATGGTGGCGGCTGGTTGCACGATGATCTCTGCACCCTGCTCAACGGCAAGCAATATCAAGAGTTTGTACCTCACGGTAAGGTCGTTGGCCGCGATCCGTTCAACAAATGGGTGAAGCCATCTTGCGTCATGATCTGCGAGAACGATTACAGCAACGGTCACGGTTTCCCATGGGTTTACAAGGAACTCGGAATCGGCAAGCTGATCGGTGCTCCAGTAGCAGGAACCATGACAGCTGTATGGTGGGAAACGCTGATGGACAACACGCTGGTATTCGGTATTCCTCAGGTAGGCTGCCGCGACATGCGTGGCGTGTTCGGCGAGAACACCCAACTGAACCCAGACATCGAGGTTTACAACAGTCCGGAAGATTTCATCAATGGCCATGATACCCAGCTCGAAAGAGCCGTAAAGGAAATGATGAAGAAATAAACAGAACGCCCTGCAAGGGTCCAGAAGCCAAACCACTTCTGTCCCTTTGCAGGGCGATTTGTTTTTGTATCTGACAACATTATTTATTAAACCTTATTAACCCACAATATCGGCGAAAACCCTTCTGTCATGACATAAAACCCTCTAAATCTTTACTTTTTTTCTTGAAAAGGGAGAAAAAGCAAGTGAAAAAGCCATAAAATAAAAAAAAATGAGTATCTTTGCAGAAGATAAGCTGCACTCGGCAATTTGAAAGCAAGCTTTCATTGCGCTCATTTGCATTATCTTTGCAAAAAATAAAAACAAGATTATGGGATTATTCGGATTATTCAGCAACAAAAAGAAGGAAACTCTCGATAAGGGACTTGAAAAAACCAAGGAGAGTGTGTTTGGCAAACTGGCGCGCGCCGTTGCCGGAAAGTCTACCGTCGATGATGATGTGCTCGACGATCTCGAAGAGGTACTCATCACTTCAGACGTAGGTGTAGAAACCACGGTCAAGATTATCCGCCGCATCGAAGAACGTGTGGCCCGCGATAAATATGTTTCAACCAGCGAGCTCAACCGCATTCTGCGCGAGGAAATCGCCATTCTCCTCTCCGAGAATCACAGCGATGACCTGGCAGACTGGGATCTCCCTGCCGACCATAAGCCTTACGTTATCCTCGTAGTAGGCGTAAACGGCGTGGGCAAGACAACCACCATCGGCAAGCTGGCTTACCAGTTTAAGAAGGCTGGCAAGAAGGTTGTTCTGGGAGCTGCCGACACCTTCCGTGCCGCTGCCGTAGAGCAGATTTGCATCTGGGGCGAGCGCGTGGGTGTGCCTGTAGTGAAACAGCAGATGGGAAGCGACCCGGCAAGCGTGGCGTTCGACACCCTGCAGAGCGCCAAGGCAAACGGCGCCGACGTGGTGCTCATCGATACGGCAGGACGACTGCACAACAAGGTGAACCTGATGAATGAGCTCAAGAAAATAAAGGAAGTGATGAAGAAGGTAATGCCTGAAGCACCAGACGAGGTAATGCTCGTGCTCGACGGAAGTACCGGACAGAATGCATTCGAGCAGGCTAAGCAGTTCTCTGCCGTTACCAACATCTCTTCGCTCGCCATCACCAAGCTCGACGGAACCGCTAAGGGCGGCGTTGTCATCGGCATCAGCGACCAACTCAAGGTGCCTGTAAAATACATCGGACTGGGCGAAGGTATGGAAGATCTGCAGCTCTTCAACAAGACAGAATTCGTAGACTCGCTCTTTAAAAATTAGAAAATGAAGAAAAATCAGATAGATATTATTACCCTGGGCTGCTCGAAGAATCTCGTAGACAGCGAGTTGCTGATGAAGCAGTTTGAGGCAAACGGCTACCATTGCGTTCACGATTCCAAGCGCCCTCAGGGCGAGATAGCCGTCATCAATACGTGCGGATTCATCGAGGATGCAAAGCAGGAAAGCATCGACACCATCCTGGAGTTTATCCAGGCTAAGGAAGAAGGCCGACTCAGAAAGCTCTACGTAATGGGCTGCCTCTCGCAGCGCTACCAGAAGGAACTGGAAGAAGAAATGCCCGAAGTGGATAAGTTCTACGGCAAATTCAACTACAAGCAGCTTCTGCAGGAACTCGGCAAGGCGGAAGTTTCATCCTGCAACGGCCAGCGTCATCTCACCACTCCGCGCCATTATGCCTACATCAAGATAGCTGAGGGCTGCAACCGCCACTGTGCCTACTGCGCCATTCCTATCATCACCGGCAAGCACGTTTCCCGTCCGAAGGAAGAGATTCTGCAGGAGGTGCGCGAACTGGTGGCAGAAGGCGTAAAGGAGTTTCAGATTATCGCTCAGGAACTCACCTACTACGGCGTAGATATTGACGGCAAGCATCATATTACCGAACTCATCAGCGAGATGGCTGATATTCCGGGCGTGAAATGGATTCGCCTGCATTACGCTTATCCGAACCAGTTCCCTATGGATCTTCTGGACGTGATGCGCGAGAAGCCAAACGTATGCAAATATCTCGACATTGCCCTCCAGCACATCAGCGACCACATGCTCACCAGCATGCATCGCCACGTAACGAAGCAGGAAACCATCAATCTGCTGAAGGCCATCCGCGAACGCGTGCCAGGCATTCACATCCGCACTACGCTGATGGTTGGTTTTCCAGGCGAGACAGATGAGGATTTCCATGAGCTCCTCGACTTCGTACGCGAACAGAGATTTGAGCGCATGGGCGCCTTTGCCTACTCTGAGGAAGAAGGAACCTACAGCGCCACCCACTACGAAGACAACGTGCCTGCCGAGGTAAAGCAGCGCCGGCTGGACGAACTGATGATTCTGCAGCAAGACATCAGCTCTGAGATTGAGGCTGATAAGGTGGGCAAAACCATGACCGTTATCATCGACCGCAAGGAAGGCGATTACTACATCGGACGAACAGAGTTCTGCTCTCCGGAAGTAGACCCTGAAGTTCTGATCCGTGCCGATGAGAAGCGTCTGCGCGTGGGTTGTTTCTATCAGGTAGAAATTACTGCAAGCGAGGAATTTGACCTCTATGGCAAGGTGGTGAAATAATCATTCTCTCCCCCATAGCCTGGAGTTTAAGAAATTTTGACTACATATTAAATAAATATGAACAATAAGGAATACATCGCTGAACTGGCTCAGCAAACCGGCTATTCGCAGGAAGACACCCAGAAGTTGGTGCGCAAGGCGATAGACGCTATGATTGCCGAGTTTGAGGATGGAGAAGCTGTCTCTATCCCCAATTTTGGCACCTTCGAAGTGAAGAAGCGCATGGAGCGAGTGGTGGTTAATCCTACTACCAAGAAGCGCCAGCTGGTGCCGCCTAAGTTGGTGTTGGGTTTCCGACCGGTTGCTTCGGTCAAGGAAAAACTAAAGAATGGAGGGGATGAGCAATGAGCAAATTCAGTTTAAATACACTCGGAAAACTGCTTGCTGATAAGAGCGGTCTGAGCCAGGTGGAAGCAGAACTCTTCATCCGGAAGATGTTTGATGTGTGCAACCAGGGACTCGATGCCGACAAGCAGGTGAAGATAAAATGGCTGGGCACCTTTAAGGTACAGGCCACGAAAGACCGTGAAAGCATCAATGTGAACACGGGCGAGCGCTTCACCATTGAAGGCAGAGACAAACTAACCTTCACGCCTGACAACATCCTGAAAGAAATCGTGAACAAGCCATTCGCCCAATTTGAAACGGTGGTGGTAAATGACGGCGTAGATTTCGATGAAATAGATGAGAAGTTTGGAGAAGAACAGACAGAAGATGCTCCTGCACAAGTAATCGATTTTCTGGACGAAGAAAAAACTGCAACTCCAAATCCGGAGGTTGTCGTAATCGGATCTGAAAAGGAAAAGGAAAAAGAAGCCGAAGACGAACTGGCAAAGCAAATTGCTATAGAACAAGCTAAACTGGAAAGATTAAAACAAGCCCAACTGGAGCAGGAAAGAATACAGAAAGAAAAGCTTGAAAAAGAAAAGCAAGAGCAGGAAAGACTGGAACAGGAAAGACTTGAGCAAGAAAGACTGGAGCAGGAAAGGCTTGAGCAGGAAAAACTTGAGCAGGAAAGACTGGAGCAGGAAAGGCTTGAGCAGGAAAGACTGGAGCAAGAGAAGCTTGAATTAGCCCAGCAACAGCAAGCCCTGAAAGCAGTTGTTGAACCTGCAGTACCTGCATCAGATGAATCTGAAGAAGAAGAGGAGGAAGAAGAATCTTCCAATTCTCATCATATTGTTATTCCTCGCTATCTGGTCATTGCAGTCTGTCTCATCGTAGTAGCTTTGATTGGCGGAATGGGATGGTTTGCCTTCAACTATGGTCAGATGACTGCCCAGCGTGATTATCTAGCCATGCAGCTAAACCAGTATCACCAGACTCCAACCAAGAAAGTCCCAGCCAAACCAGCTGCCGCCCCACTCTCTCAGGAACAGAAACTCCGCCAGAAAGCGATGGAAGACAGCATCCGTATGGCTAAAACTGCAGAAGCAGTAAAACTGGCTGAAAAATCGGATAAGGAAAGTGCTAGCGCAGAAAAAGCTAAGCAGACTGAAGCAAAAGCTAAGGCTGAAGGGAAAGAAAAGACTAAAGATAAAGACGAAGAAAAGGCTGCTTCGAAAATAGCATCATCCCAGTATGATAAGGATGCTCGCGTACGCACGGGAGCTTACCGAATCATAGGAGTTGCCCAGACCGTTACGGTTGGCGCCGGTCAGACCCTCGAACAGATCAGCACCCGCTATTTAGGTTCCGGCATGGAATGCTACGTAGAAGCCCTGAATGGTACAAGCACCGTAAAAGCAGGACAGAAAATCAAGATTCCGAAACTGGAATTGAAGAAGAAAAAGAAATAAAATACTGAACAAATAAAAATCGCCCTGTAAGAGCAAATATAATTTTGCACTTACAGGGCGACATTGTTTTATGTAACATTACTTGCCCAACACTTCATCAAGCAATGTGTAGAAAGCAGGATCCTCACCAACAATAGTCTTGATAATCTTACCATTAGCATCAATCACAATCTTTGTAGGGAAACCCTGAACAGCGTAATCACTGAGAACCTTACTGTCCTTTGGATTGTAAACATGAATCCATGGCAACTGGTGCTTCTCAACAGCAGCCTTCCACTTAGCCTCTGTATCATTACAATCTACACCAAGAATTTCAAACTTACCCTTGTACTTTTCGTAATACTCCTTCATCTTAGGCATTCCCTTGATGCACCATCCGCACCATGAACCCCAGAAGTCGAGAACTACAATCTTGCCGCGAAGGCTGGAAAGCTTGAAATCATTTCCTTTAATATCCTTCAGCGTGAAGTCAGGAGCCTCAACACCGGCAGCCTGCACCTTCTTAGCCTTCTCCTCAGCCTCAGCACGCTTCTTAGCCATATCAATCATTGGCTGGTAGAAAGCCTTCATTCTGCCGTTCTTCACATTCTCTGAGAGCAAGCCCAGCAGTTTCTCCATCTTTGCAACATCATCAAACTGCTCGAAGATAGTAGCACAGGCCTCATAATCAGGATGCTGTTTTACGAAATCGAAAATCTTATCGTCCTTTGCCTTTTGCAGGGCAGAAGCCTTCTGCTCATATTCAGCCATGATGGTCTGCTGGGTCTCACCATTCTTGATTCTCTGGTTCAGGGAAGCTTCGTAATCTCTCAACTCCTTATTAGCATTCTCCAGCAGAACATCTACTTCATGATACTGCTGATAGAACTTAGAACCCGAAATATCGAAGCGGGTCTTTGCATCGCCCTTAACTTCAGCCTTCTCGCCAGGAACACAAGGCAGGTTGAACATAAACTGACCTGCACCACGATAAGTTTCAGGTGAGAGGAAAACGTATCCGGCTGCCTTATCAAGGTTTGCAGAATAGGTAAACTTGCCATTCTTCACCAAAACCGTATCCATCTTAACATTTCTACCCTTGTAAACAAGTACAGAATCGGAATTGAAATTCTTCAAATCCACCTTCAACTGGAAGTTGCTCTTCTGAGCCATCGCAACAGTTGATGCAAGCATCAACGCCGCAGATAAAATCGCTGTTTTCATTTTCTTTTATTATATTTATTCTGATTACACCTTATTATATATAGGGAACGAAGAACGTCTGGTTCATCTTCATCCTTATTCTTCATACTCGGTAGTATCCTCAATACCCGCCTCGGCCAAAGCCTCCTTGCGCTCTACGCAGGTTCCGCATTTGCCACAATGCTTCTCACCGCCCTTATAGCAGCTCCAGGTTTCAGCATAGTCAATGCCCAACTTCTTACCTATCTCAGCAATCTGCCCTTTGGTAATATTCGTATAAGGAGCCACTACGCGCACATCAACAAACGTTCCTGCTTCAGCAGCCTCATCAATCGACTTGATAAACTCCGGACGGCAGTCTGGATAAATCGTATGATCGCCACCATGGTTCGCGATGAAAACTTTCTTCAGTTTATTACTCTCTGCAATGCCGATGGCAATGCTCAGCATGATTCCATTACGGAAAGGAACCACCGTACTCTTCATATTATCAGCAGCATAATGACCTTCAGGAATCGCATCGGCACCTTCAAGAAGAGAACTTTTGAAATACTGATGCATGAAACCCAAATCAATCGTAATATGCTTGATGCCCAGTCGCTCGCAGTGCATCTTGGCGAAAGGAATCTCCCGCTCGTTGTGATTGCTTCCATAGTTGAAACTGATACCCAGGGCTATCTCGTCCTTCTTGTCGTAGAGCAACGTGATGCTATCCATGCCACCGCTCACAATGATTACTGAATCCTTCATTTTACTTTGAATTTTGAAATTTGAACTTTGAACTTTGAACTGTATGATTACTTTTTACTTCACCCGAACAGGCAGCGGAATGCTTCTTCCACCTTCCTTACGGGATGAATTTCTATCTTATATTTTTTATGGTCGAAACCATGATTGTTGTATTTCGGGATGATGATGTGCTGGAATCCCAGTTTCTCGGCCTCAGCAATACGCTGCTCGATACGGCTCACCGGACGGACTTCACCGCTCAGACCTACCTCGCCCGCCATACACCAGCCTTGCTCGATAGGTGTGTCAACATTGCTGCTCAATACGGCTGCCAACACACTCAAGTCCATGGCAGGATCGGTTACTCTCAATCCTCCGGCTATATTCAGGAACACGTCCTTCTGCATCAACTTGAACCCCACACGTTTCTCTAGAACCGCCAGGAGCATGTTCAAACGGCGCTGGTCAAAACCAGTTGCCGAACGCTGCGGAGTTCCATAGGCTGCTGTTGAAACCAAAGCCTGCGTCTCTACCAGGAATGGACGAACACCCTCGATGGCTGCGCTGATAGCTACACCCGAAAGCCCGTCATGATCTTCGGTAAGCAGCAACTCTGAAGGATTGCTCACCTGTCGGAGTCCGCCTTGCATCATCTCATAGATTCCCAACTCAGAAGTACTTCCAAATCGGTTTTTGATGCTTCTCAAGATGCGGTACATGTAATGCTGGTCGCCCTCAAACTGAATCACCGTATCTACGATGTGCTCTAGAATCTTTGGTCCGGCAAGCGTTCCCTCCTTATTAATATGTCCTATCAGAATAACCGGAATGCCACTCGTCTTGGCAAAACGGAGCAGGGAGGCTGCACACTCGCGAACTTGGGAAACAGAACCCGGCGAACTGTCTACTTCTTCTGTAGCGATAGTTTGGATAGAATCTATAACTATCAGCTGTGGAGCCACTTCCTGGATATGACTGAAGATTTTCTCCAACTGCGTTTCGCATAGAACCGTAATATGATCAAAGGCTCCTTCTGATGAAAGAGAAGCCGTTTTCTGTGTGTCCGCAGATGAACCCTCTCTGAGCATCGCCTGTCCTTTAGCCAACCGGTCGGCACGGAGTTTAATCTGATGGGCACTTTCCTCTCCGCTCACATACAGGATGCGGCGGTCAGTCATGTTCAGAATAGTCTGCAAGGTGAGCGTACTCTTACCGATTCCCGGTTCACCGCCCAGGAGCGTAATGCTGCCAGGAACCATTCCGCCACCCAGCACACGGTTCAGCTCCTCGTCCCTCATATCGATGCGCGGTTCATCAATCGCAGAAATATCGCGAAGCTTCATCGGCGCAGCGTCATGCTCGCTGTGCTGCCCGCCAAACATCGTGGCAGCCCCACCATGACGCATGGTCATTCCGGCATTCTTCGCAGCCTGCGATCCGGAATCGGCAGCAATACGAATTTCCTTAAATGTATTCCATTGTCCGCAGCTAGGACATTTGCCCATCCATTTGGCACTTTCCTGTCCACAATTGCTGCACACAAAAGCAATCTTATCTTTCGCCATTTTATCTCATTTATATGTAATAACGTTTTAACTGCGCACAAAGGTACTATTTATTATCGAAAAATCCAAAAAAAAAGTAATTTGTTAAGAATATATTTCATTTCTCTCCATTTTGTTTAACAAATCAGGCAGAAGGAAGCGCAAAACACGAATTTTGCAAACCCGATATAGCAAACAGGCGATTTCATCTACTAAAAATCATAAAAACCGCTACTATATTTTGCTGATTCAAATATAATTTGTATCTTTGCCTTCGGTTTTTGAAACCAGCAGAAAGGTTTAGAACAATAAATTAGTACATAAACTAAATAAAATTTAGGTAAAATGAAAATTGAAGATTTTAACTTTGCCGGTCACAAGGCAATCGTGCGCGTTGACTTCAACGTGCCATTGGATGAGAATGGTAATGTAACAGACGACACTCGTATCCGTGGTGCCCTCCCTACTTTGAAGAAGGTACTCGCAGACGGCGGTGCGCTCATCATGATGAGCCACATGGGTAAGCCAAAGGGCAAGGTTAAACCAGAGCTTTCTCTCTCTCAGATTGTTAAGAACGTATCAGACGCTCTCGGCGTAGACGTTAAGTTCGCTAAGGACTGCGGTAACGCTGATGCTGAGGCAGCTGCCTTGAAGCCAGGTGAGGCTCTCTTGCTCGAGAACCTCCGCTTCTATCCAGAAGAGGAAGGCAAGCCAGTTGGCGTTGAGAAGGGTACTCCAGAATTCGATGCTGCTAAGGCTGAGATGAAGGAGCGTCAGAAGAAGTTCGCTGCTAAGTTGGCTTCTTACGCTGACGTATATGTAATGGACGCATTCGGTACAGCTCACCGCAAGCACGCTTCTACAGCTGTCATCGCAGATTCTTTCGACAAGGATCACAAGATGCTCGGTTTCCTGATGGAGAAAGAGGTAAAGGCTGTTGACGCAGTTCTCGGCAACATCAAGCGCCCATTCACAGCTATCATGGGTGGTTCTAAGGTTTCTACTAAGATCGGTATCATCGAGAACCTGTTGACTAAGGTTGACAACCTGATTCTCTGCGGTGGTATGACTTATACATTCTCTAAGGCTCTCGGCGGCAAGATCGGTATGTCTATCTGCGAGGATGACAAGCTCGACGTAGCTCTCGACGTAATCAAGAAGGCTAAGGAGAACGGTGTAAACCTCGTACTCGGCACAGACTCTATCTGCGGTGATGACTTCAAGAACGACTGCAATACTCAGGTTTGCCCATCTAACAACATCCCTGACGGATGGGAGGGTATGGACGCAGGTCCTGAGACTCGCAAGGCTTTCGCAGCTGCCATCAAGGGTGCCAAGACTATCCTCTGGAACGGTCCTGCAGGTGTATTCGAGTTCGACAACTTCGCAGGTGGTTCTAAGGCTATTGCTGACGCAATCGCTGAGGCTACTAAGGAAGGTGCATTCTCACTCATCGGTGGTG
>ERZ1034952.2659-NODE-2659-length-12861-cov-5.464704_pt1 | contig 12861 bp, 10 predicted proteins | sample MGYA00520625_ERZ1034952 | MGnify/ENA primary metagenome ERZ1034952 (study PRJEB33766, sample SAMN09781773) | gut metagenome | biome: gut microbiome | host: Homo sapiens | place: Madagascar | study: EMG produced TPA metagenomics assembly of the PRJNA485056 data... | reverse complement strand
GGCGTAGGAGTGGGCGTCGGCGTCGGGGTAGGCGTGGGAGCCGAGGACGGCGTCGGGGTCGTCGCCGTGCCGGTGCTGCCGTCGCCGGTCGTACCGCCTGTGTTCGGCGTGACGACGACTATCTGCGGCTCCATCGAACCTGATACGTCGGCAGCCGGAGGTTCGGCCGCATTATCCTTGCTTGTCAGCCAGAAGCAGATGAGCGCAACGGCCAGAAGGAAAAATACTATGAACAAAACCGCAGCAAATTTGCCTTTTTTCATTATTGATTCAGTCCTTTCATTAGGAGTAATTACAATTATACAGCAAAAGTCGAAAAATGTCTACCATGGGCGGCGCGGACAGGTGTGAATTATGTTTCTTAAGGGGCGGCGCGGGTGGAACGCGGCACGCCATATTTTGGCATGCCGGTGCATTCTGCCCACAATATACAGATGGCACATGATGAAACGACCGATCTTTTGTCAAAAATGCCTCATTTGGTTGACAAGTTGTGGCAGTTGGTGTAAAATCTTAAAAAACATAAGATATTCGTTGGACTGCGGCCTGACGGTTCTGGTGCAGCATGTTTTCGGTAAGAAGCGACAGGTTGAAGGGAGTTGATTCACATCGACGTGATTGAGGAGACTACGGTAGGGAGTTATACTCCTGCCGCGGTGATTCTTCCTTATGAGGTAACAGGAGAATACTATGTGGAGGAGCTGGGCGAGCTTGACGCTAAGCCGGTATACTCCTTTTTTAAGCGCTTTTTTGATATAGTGCTTTCGCTTTTCGCACTTATCGTGCTGCTTATCCCGATGCTTATCATAGCGGTCATTGTAAAGCTGACCTCGCCAGGAAGCGTCCTGTATAAGCAGGAGCGGCTCGGCAAGGACGGCGTGAGCTTTGAGATAATAAAGTTCCGTTCGATGTACGCCGACGCTGAGAATAACGGCGCGCAGTGGTCCGACGGCGAGAACGACGAGCGGATAACCCCGTTCGGCAAGTTCCTGCGGCGTACCAGAATGGACGAGCTGCCTCAGTTCGCGCAGATACTGACCGGTAAGATGAGCCTTGTCGGCCCGCGACCGGAGCGCGAATGCTTCTACGAAAAGTTCGAGACCTACATACACGGCTTCAGCGAGCGTCTGAAGGTCAAGCCGGGACTCACAGGGTTGGCGCAGGTCTCCGGCGGTTACGATCTGCGGCCGGAGGAGAAGGTAGTGTACGATATCGAGTACATAAAGAAGCGCTCGCTTTGGCTCGACCTGAAATGCATACTGCTCACAGTGCGCATAATCTTTTCTCATAATGGAGCAAGATAAATGACGGACAGCACCATCCGGTGTGTCATAAAATAAAACCTGAACTTAGAGTTCAGGTTTTATTTTTGCATGCAAAAAGAGCAATGCTTTCAGCATTGCTCTTTTATCTATGGCGTTATTATTACTTGTTCTCCATGTTCACGGCGCCGGAGAGGTCAACGGAGGTGGAACCTTCGTCTTCCTGCTCGAAGACGTAGTCTTTGCCGGGGAGGATCGCGTTGAGGCCGATGCCGACGATGGAGGCGACAGCGAGGCCGGAGAGGCTCACGATGCCGATCTGGATGCTGCCAGAGTAGCTGATGCCGATTGCAAGAACGAGTATGAGCGCGGCGATGATGACGTTTCTGGTGTTGGTGAAGTCGACCTTGTTCTCAACAACGTTGCGCACACCGACTGCGGAGATCATACCGTAGAGGATGAGGGACACGCCGCCGATGGTCGCGGTGGGCATTGCGGAGACGAGAGCAGCAAACTTCGGGCAGAAGGAGACGAGGATCGCGATGCAGGCTGCGATGCGGATGACGCGGGGGTCGTAGACCTTGGACAGCGCGAGGACGCCGGTGTTTTCACCGTAGGTGGTGTTCGCGGGGCCGCCGAAGAGTGCTGCCAGGGAGGTTGCCAGACCATCGCCGAGGAGGGTGCGGTGGAAGCCGGGGTCAGACATGAAGTTCTTGCCGACGGTGGAGGATATTGCGCAGATGTCGCCGATGTGCTCGACCATGGTGGCGAGGGACAGGGGGACTATGGTGAAGACCGCGGACCAGAGCAGAGAGGAGTCAACCTCGCCAGCGAAGAGGCCGAACACGGTGTGGTTCCAGTGAACGGGAAGGCCGATCCATGCTGCGTTGGAGACTGCTTCGGAGACGGCAGCGCGCTCTGCGGGGTCAACGATGAGTGCGAAGATGTAGGAGCCGAGGACGCCGAGGAGGATGGGGATGATCTTGGTCATGCCCTTGCCCCACATATTGAAGCCGATGACGATCGCGATGGCAACGATGGCGACGAGCCAGTTGGCCTTGCAGTTATTGATAGCGGAGGAGGAGAGGGTCAGGCCGATGGCGATGATGATGGGGCCGGTGACGATGGGCGGGAAGAAGCGCATGACTTTCTTGACGCCGAAGGTCTTGAAGAGGACGGAGAGAATAACATACATCAGACCTGCGATAAGAACGCCGAAGCATGCATAGGGCAGGAGCGCGTTGTCATAAATCGGGCTGCCGTCAGCTGCCGCGCCGATGGTGCGGATGGCGTTGTAGCCGCCGATGAAAGCGAAGGAGCTACCGAGGAAGGCCGGAACCTTGCCGCCGGTGAGCAGGTGGAAGAGCAGGGTGCCGATACCGGCGAAAAGAAGCGCGGTAGCGACGTCAAGTCCGGTCAGAGCCGGAACAAGCACGGTGGCGCCGAACATGGCGAACATGTGCTGGAGGCCGAGCAGCAGCATCTTGGGGGTGCCGAGCTGGCGTGCGTCGTAAATGGGGCCGTCGATGGTGGTTTTCTTGTTCATTCAATTTACCTCTCTCAGTAGATTTTTTAATTGAACCATCTATATAAAGCGGCGTTTGCCGCAATATACCGTATTAAATTAATCCGCAATATCCATCAGGAACACACCGGTCTCGCCGTCGTATTCCGGAAGGCGAACCTCAACAAGCTCGCTTCTGGAGGTGGGGATGTTTTTGCCGACGTAATCGGCGCGTATCGGCAGTTCGCGGTGCCCGCGATCCACCAGCACGGCAAACTGTATCGTTTTCGGCCTGCCGCAGCTGAAAACAGCCTCGATCGCGGCGCGCGCGGTGCGGCCGGTGTACAGCACGTCGTCCACGAGCACAACGTCCCTGCCTGTCACGTCGAACGGAAGCTCCGTGCGTCGCACAAGCGGCGTGTCGGCCAGGGTGCTCAGATCGTCGCGGTAAAAGCCAATGTCGATGCTGCCGCAGCTGGGGTCAACGCCCTCGATTTTCTCAATATTGCGGCGGATGATCTGGGCGATAGGCTCCCCACGGCGGCGGATGCCGACCAGAACCACATTGTCAACGCCCTTGTTCTTTTCGGTTATCTCGTGAGCAATGCGCATGAGCGCGCGGTTGAGCGCGGCCTCGTCCATTATCTGCGCTTTGAGCTTCATCTACGATCCCTCCGGGCAACAAAAAATCTTGCTGGCAGAACCGGCAAGACACACAAATATGCAGGCGCGCAACACGCCTGTACCATATGAGCGATTTTGCCGGCGTCTCTGCACCGTGGCTTAAAAATCTCTTATTGCTTGGATTATACGGTAAGCGTGTCGAAAAAGCAAGAGCTTTTTTGCTGTTCGGAGCTTTGTACAAGATACGCCGCCGTGCCGGAAGCCGCTTTGTGAAAATAAACAAGTCCGCCCGGAAGGGTTCCGGACGGACTTACAATTTGCATGTTACATAGCGTCGATATAGCTGCATGCGGCGAGGGCGGCGACGGAACCGTCGGCGCAGGCGGTGGTGAGCTGGCGCACGGATTTGCGGCGGCAGTCGCCCGCGACAAACACGCCGGGCGTCCTGGTGCGGCAATCCTCGCCGGAGGCGGCGTAGCCCGCGGCGTCAAGCTCCATGAAGTCGGAGAAAATGGCGTTATCCGGCTCATGCCCGACGGCGACAAACAGCCCGTCAAGGCTTATCTCGCGCCGCCCGCCGGGATGGCGCACGGCGATGCCGCGCAGCTCCGTATCGCCAAGCAGCTCTTCGACCGTGGAGTCGAGGATGAACTCGACGTTATCCTTGGCTTCGAGCGCCTTTACGAGCTTTTCTTCGCCGCGGAAGCTGCTGCGGCGGTGGATAAGATAGACCTTGCGGCAGGTCTCGCTCAGGAGCATAGCGTCCTGAAGCGCGCTGTTGCCGCCGCCGTTGACCGCCACGTCGCGCCCCTTGTAGAACGCACCGTCGCACACCGCGCAGAAGCCGATGCCGTTCCCGACCAGCTCCTCCTCACGCTCAAGCCCGAGCATTCTGGGCTTCGCGCCGGTTGCGATGATGAGCGCCTTCGCCTCAAACTCCGCGCCGGACTCGCAGCGCACGAGCTTGCTGCTGCCGCGATCCTCGACGGATACGACCTCCTCCAGCTCGACCTCCGCGCCCTGCTCCATGGCCTGCTCAAGCAGCCTGTCGCCAAGCTCGGTGCCGCTTATGGAGACGACGGTCGGGAAATTTTCAACTTTCGGCGACCACGTGATCTGCCCGCCGAACGCGGCCTTCTCTATCACCAGCACCGTTTTTCCGGCGCGGCAGGCGTATGTTGCCGCGGTAAGCCCCGCAGGGCCGCCGCCAACTATAATTATATCGTACATAGCTATAACTCCTGTATGCAATGAATACGCCCCGGCGAACCGGGGCGTATTCTGTTTTAGATCAGGTCACTGTGCGAGGAACTGCTTTATCGCGGGAGCACCGGCGTACTTCTCAAAGTCGGTGCCGTTGGTGACGACGAGGGTCGGCGCCTGCTTGACTCCGTAGCTCAGCGCCAGCTCTGCGTTCTCATCGGCCATCAGCTTCTCATACTTGAAGCCGGCCTTATCGAGATACGAGCAGGCGATGCGGCAGTTGGGGCAGGTGGGAGTGGCGAAAAGGATCGCTCTCGCGCCGCCGTGGGACTCATCGTGATGCTCCTCGGCCTTCGGCGCGTCATGCTCGATGGGGCCGTTGTGGGTGAGCTTGGAGGTGCCGATGTTGTACTCGCGGCGCTCCTTGTACTCCTGCGTCTTGCCTGCGTTCCAGTTCTGGACGGGGCGGTAGTAGCCCGTGATGCGGCTGTAGACCTCGGCGTCCTCACCGCAGTGGGGGCACTTGAACTGCTCGCCGCTCAGATAGCCGTGATTCTTGCAGACGGAATAGGTCGGGGAGAGGGTGTAGTACGGGAGCTTGTAGTTCTCAGCAATCTTGCGGACAAGATTTGCTGCGGCCTCCCAGCTCGGCAGCTTCTCGCCGAGGAAGGCGTGGAACACGGTGCCGGAGGTGTAGCGGGTCTGGAGATCGTCCTGAATGTCGAGCGCGGCGAAAATATCGTCCGTGTAGCCGACAGGCAGGTGAGAGCTGTTGGTGTAGTACGGGGTTCCGCCCGGCTCGGCCGCGGTGATGATGTCGGGGTAAAGCTCGACGTCGTGCTTGGCGAGACGGTAGGAGGTGGACTCGGCGGGGGTAGCTTCGAGGTTATACAGGTCGCCGTACTGTTCCTGATAATCGCTCAGGCGCTCGCGCATATGGTCGAGAACCTGCTTGGCGAACTCCTGACACTCGGGATGGGTCATATCCTTGCGGATCCACTTGGCGTTGAGACCGGCTTCGTTCATGCCGACAAGGCCGATAGTGGAGAAGTGGTTATCAAAGGTGCCGAGGTAGTACTTGGTGTATGGGTAAAGGCCTGCGTCAAGGAGCTTGGTGATGACGGTGCGTTTGATCTTGAGGGAGCGGGCGGAGAGATCCATCATCTTGTCGAGACGGGCGTAGAAGTCCTTCTCGTCCTTCGAGAGATATGCCAGACGCGGCATGTTGATGGTCACGACGCCGACGGAACCGGTGCTCTCGCCGGAGCCGAAGTAGCCGCCGGACTTCTTACGCAGCTCACGCAGGTCGAGACGGAGACGGCAGCACATCGAGCGCACATCGCTCGGCTCCATGTCGGAGTTGATGTAGTTGGAGAAGTAGGGAGTACCATACTTCGCGGTCATCTCGAAGAGCAGCTTGTTGTTTTCAGTGGGCGACCAGTCGAAGTTGCGGGTGATGGAGTAGGTCGGGATCGGGTACTGGAAGCCGCGGCCGTTCGCGTCGCCCTCGATCATTATCTCGATGAAGGCCTTGTTGACCATGTCCATCTCTTTCTTGCAGTCGCCGTAGGTGAAGTCCATTTCCTTGCCGCCGACTATCGCGGGCTGATCCTTGAGGTCAGCGGGGACGGTCCAGTCGAGGGTGATGTTGGAGAACGGAGCCTGAGTGCCCCAGCGGGACGGGGTGTTCACGCCGAAGATGAAGGACTGGATGCACTGCTTGACTTCCTTCTGGGTCAGGTTATCGACGCGGACGAAGGGGGCGAGATAGGTGTCAAACGAGGAGAAAGCCTGGGCGCCAGCCCACTCGTTCTGCATGATGCCGAGGAAGTTTACCATCTGGTTGCAGAGGGTGGAGAGGTGGCTCGCGGGGGAGGAGTTGATCTTGCCGGGGATGCCGAGACCCTGCTGGATCAGCTGCTTGAGGCTCCAGCCGGCACAGTAGCCGGTGAGCATGCTCAGGTCGTGCAGGTGAATGTCGCAGTTGCGGTGTGCGTCGGCGATCTCCTGATCGTAGACCTCGCTGAGCCAGTAGTTGGCGGTGATGGCGCCGGAGTTGGAGAGGATAAGTCCGCCGACGGAGTAGGTGACGGTGGAGTTCTCCTTGACACGCCAGTCGAGAGCGCCGAGGTACTTGTCCACGGTGTCCTTGTAGTCAAGGTAGGTGGACTTCATGTTGCGCAGCTTCTCGCGCTGCTTGCGGTAGAGTATGTAGGACTTGGCGACTGCCTCGTAGCCGCCGCGGGAGAGCACTGCCTCAACGCTGTCCTGTACGTCCTCAACGGCGATGAGGCCGTCCTTTATCTTGGGCAGAAAGTCCGCAGAGACCTTCAGCGCCAGAAAATCAATAATGCTGTCGTTATATTCGGTGCCGGTGGCATCGAACGCCTTTTTGATGGCGGCGGCTATCTTATTGATGTCAAAATCAACTATCTTTCCGTCACGCTTGATTACCTGATACATATCTTATCCTCCTATACTTTGTATCTTAAACTCCCCGCACCTGCACCGACGGCACATACTGCGCCGCGGCATCGGCAAGAGAGTGCATTTCCTTCTCGTCATACGCGCTCAGGCCGTCTATCGCAATAATATGGCCGGAGTCCTTGAATTGCTGGAGATAATATTCCTTTGCGCCTGCTATCCACTTCGCCGTGCCCACGATGCTCTCGCGCGTGTGCAGCCCGCGGACGACGGTCGTGCGGAATTCGTAGTCCACAGTCCCGCCCAGCAGGAAGTCCTTCGAGCGTTCTATTGCGCCGAGGTCGAGCGTATCAAGCCCGACGGTCTTTGCGTAAAGCTCCGGCGAATTTTTTATGTCCATCGCCACTCGGTCGACAAGTCCTGCGCTGACGACGTCCATCAGCCGCTCAGGGAAGGTGCCGTTCGTGTCGAGCTTTATCATAAAGCCCAGCGCGCGGACCTTTTCGAGAAACGACGGCAGGTCTTTGTGCAGCAGCGGCTCGCCGCCGGTTATCGCAACGCCGTCCAGCACGCCCTGACGCTTTCTCAGAAAGCTCAGCACCTGCTCCTCGTCCGTATCCTGCCCGACAAGCTCCGGCAGCACGAGAGGGGCGTTGTGGCAGAATGGGCAGCGGAGATTGCAGCCCGGCGTGAACACGGTACACGCGACCTTGCCGGGGTAATCCAGCAGCGTGAGCTTTTGCAGTCCGGATATTAGCATAACGCGGCCTCCCTTCGCCCGATTCTTAAGTCCATGCAGTATAATACAGTCATATGCTGCTCTTGTCAAGAGTAAATCACAAGATATTGAAACTTTAACCCGCGTGTAACTGAATTGACCACAAAATATAGTGCCGAGGAGCGGCTGACCCGCCTCCCGGCACCGAGGGCTATTTTATATCAAGCTTCAAGGATTTTCAAGAGGAAAAACACATTCGGCGCATTTTTTGTCAATGCTGCACATTTTTTGCCTGTTCCAATTTACGTTCGCGGCGATTTCTGACATCATCGCCCATAGGCTTGATGTCGCCCGCCTTTTGCAGCGCCCACTTTGTAAGCATCGGGCCGACCAGCTCGTATATCAGCACCGCGAAGAGAACGATGTTGCGTATCAGCGCGCCGTCCTCAGACAGAGTGGACGCCGTGACACACATGCCCAGCGCGACGCCGGCCTGCGGCAGCAGCGTGATGCCGAGGTATTCGACGATGTTCTTATCGCAGCGCATGAGCTTTGCGGATTCGCGCGCGCCGATATACTTACCGGCAGAGCGGGCAAGCATATAGATTATGCCGACGAGCACCGAGGCAAGCTCCTTGAATACGCCCAGCTCCAGCTCTGCGCCGGAGATGACGAAGAACAGCACCATGAGAGGGCCTGTCCAGCGGTCGGAGTTCTCCATGATCTCTTCGGATAGCGGGCAGAGGTTGCAGAACACGCTGCCGAGCATCATGCACACCAGCAGCGACGAGAAGCCCAGAGTCACGGGGCCGATCTTCACGCTTATCATCGACAGCGCGACCGTCAGGAACACGAAGCTTATGGTTATGGCAAGGCGGTTTGTGTTGGAGTTAAAGAGCTTTTCGATCTGGGTCATAACCCAGCCCGCGACTGCGCCGAGGAGCAGGGAGGCGGTAATCTCGATTATCGGGTTTGCGACGATGGTGTAGAGGTCGACAACGCCGCTGCTCAGCGCCTTGGCGATGCCGAAGGACACTGCGAACAGCACGAGGCCGACCGCGTCGTCCAGCGCGACTATCGGCAGCAGGAGGTCAGTGAGCGGCCCCTTGGCCTTGTACTGGCGCACGACCATGAGCGTCGCGGCCGGAGCAGTCGCGGCGGCGATGGCGCCGAGGGTGATGGCTGCGGGAATGGTCAGCACATCGGGACGGATAAAGTGGAATATCACAAGCGCGATATCGACCAGCACCGTCGCGGTCACGGCCTGAAGAATGCCGATGACAAGCGCCTGCTTGCCGGTCTCCTTGAGCTGCGACAGGCGGAACTCGTTGCCTATTGAGAAGGCGATGAAGCCGAGCGCGACGTCGGATATAAGCCCGACGCCCTCCAGCTCCTCGTAGCTTTCAAAGCCGATGCCGGGGATGCCCAGCGCACCGATGAAGCAGGGGCCTATAAGCACACCCGCGATCAGATATGCCGTCACGTCGGGCAGATGTGATTTTTTCAGAAGCCGGGTCATCATAAGTCCGGCAAACATTGCTATGGCAAGGGATAATAATGCTTTCATATATCTCATCTCCAAACTCGGATATTGTACAGCATCCGCGGGCATTTTTCAATAATAAACAGGCAGGAAATTTCTCGTTTTCCTGCCTGTTTTTTGTGTAAAAGTTATATCCGTACCGGCGTTACCAGCGGTAACCGCAGTTGAAGCACCGGTAGGACTTGCCAAGGGAGGGACTGTTGAGTCCACCGCCGACCACCGTGCCCAAACCGGTGGAATCCATCCATCTTTCCGCTTCACCTATTGGCGCAACTCTCTCCGAGCCGCAGGTGGGGCGTTTTGGCTTGTGCTTTGCGCGGTAGTCCATCTCGGCTTTCACCTCGCGTATCTTCTGGTCTATGAATCGGCCTTCATTTTCTAGTTCGTACTCGCGCAAGCGCAGCGGATTCTCTTTTATCTCAGCAAATTCTTTTGCTTTCTTTTCTTTATAAGCTTCAAAATCGGTACAAGCCAGTTGGTAATCGGCTTTGGCCTTCTCGCTTACCACTACGTCGCCTGATGTACGCACAATGATACCAGCGAGAAGCGCAAACGCAGCAAAGACCCAAAAAATAAAATTTTGCGCTAATGGTCCAAGGAGAAATAACAGTACTACGCAAATAATCAGAATACGCCCAACCTTCGTACACCGAGCAGATTTTTTCTCTAAATCTTCTGGATTTTCTGGCATAGATACGCTTGCCTTGAAGCTCTCAACTTCCTTTTCCAAATCAGCGCGCGCCTGCTCGATTCGCTGTGATTCAGCGCGCTGCTTCTCCGGCAGCGCGGCTTTCATACGGTAAAGCTCTACGAGTGAATTCGGGAGATTTTCATATTTCATTTCTGCACTTTATCCTTCCCACGATTTTTCCTGCTCGGCTTAGGGCATTTTGCATCCTTTGGAATGTGCCAAGGGCTGCCTTTGGCATCGTGCGTTGCCCCCGGAATCAAATCTTCCCGACACCATTTACTGATAAGAGACTGACTTACTCCCCATCTTTCCGACGCTTCTTTGGTTCCCATTGAGTCTGCCATGTTCACACCTTCTTGTCATTGTAATATATTCTGATATTCATTGAGCAATCATATTGTAGTATATTATGACATGATTTGTCAACCTATAATTAACATAGATTGTGAGGTGTTATTATGGGTAAAGAGCCTTTAGTCATCAAAAAGCGCGGTGAGGATGGAAACAAGATAATCACAGTACGCATAAAAGAGGATATTCTGAAGGAGCTGGACAGAATAGCGGGAGAGAGTAATTACTCCCGCAACGAGCTTATAAATATCATTCTGGACTATGGCGTACACAATATTGAGATACAGTAACCGCATCTTGTACCACTGAGGGTACAGGACGCAAAAAGCGCGTGATTTTTAAAATCACGCGCTTTTTATACTATATCATAATGTAGGACTCAGCCCTTATGCGGCCTTCTTGCTCTCAACGCTGCGGATGACGAACAGCGTCGCTACCGTGAGCACCGCGCCGACGGCGATGCAGATGAGTGCGTTCTGGACAAAGCCTGCGACGATATAGGTCACAAAGCTGACCGCCGCGACGGTGATGACGTAGGGGAGCTGGGTGGAGACATGCGTGAGGTGATCGACCTGCGCACCGGCAGAGGCCATGATGGTCGTGTCGGAGATGGGGGAGCAGTGGTCGCCGCAGACAGCGCCCGCGCAGCAGGCGGAGATGCCGATTATCAGCAGCTCGCTGGAGGTGGGAAAAATCGCGGTCGTGATGGGGATGAGGATGCCGAAGGTGCCCCAGGAGGTGCCGGACGCGAAGGCGAGGATGCAGGCCACGACGAAGATGACCGCGGGCAGCAGGCTGTAAAGTCCGCTGGAAGCGCCGTACATGAGGTCACGGACGAATTCCGCCGCGCCGAGATTGCTGGTCATGGTCTTGAGGGAGACTGCGAGGGTCAGAATGATGATCGGGGGAACCATGGCGATGAAGCCCTTGGGGACGCAGGACATCGCGTCCTTGAAGCTGATGACGCCGCGCGCGACAAGGTAGATAACGATGAGAACGAGGGAGATTATGCCGCCCCAGGGAAGGCCGACGAAAGCGTTGGTGTTGCCGAAGGCGCCGATGAAGTCGCCCGCAAATTCGGTGCTGCCGGAGGGATCTGCGCCGAAGAAGCCGCCTATGTAGAGCATGCCTATGGTGCAGGTGATTATCAGGACGATGACGGGGAGAACGAGGTCGATAACGCGTCCCTTGGGGTTTGAGGCTTCGTCATCGCTGCCCTCGAGACCGCCAAGATCGCCGTTGAGCTGAGCGCTCATCTCGTGGATGCGCATGGGGCCGTAGTCGAACTTCATGCAGGCCATGGCCACGATGAACACGAGAGTCAGCAGAGAGTAGAAGTTATAGGGGATGGCCTTGATGAACAGCTCGATGCCGCTGTAGCCCGCGTTGAGGTCTGCCGCGACACCGGAGACGGCGGCTGCCCAAGAGGAGATCGGGGCTATCATGCAGACGGGCGCGGCGGTCGCGTCTATGAGATATGCGAGCTTGGCGCGGGAGACGCGGTGTCCGTCAGTCACCGGCCGCATGACCGAGCCGACGGTCAGGCAGTTGAAATAGTCGTCAATGAAGATCAGAACGCCGAGGACGAAGGTCGCGAGTATCGCGCCTACGCGGGTCTTAATGTGGGTCTCCGCCCAGCGGCCGAACGCCGCCGAGCCGCCGGACATATTGACCAGTGCTACGATTATGCCAAGAAGGACGAGGAAGAGAAAGATGCCCGCGTTGTCCGCAATGGCGGCGATGAAGCCGTCATTCAGTGCGGTGTCGAGAGTACCGATGGGTGAGAAGCCGGAGCAGAACATAGCGCCGATGAGGACGCCTATGAACAGCGAGGAGTATGCTTCCTTGGTGATGAGTGCGAGGACGATTGCGATAATCGGCGGCAGAAGCGCCCAGAAGGTTCCGTACATAATATGTACCTCCAAAATAAAAAATCATGAACAGAGCAGATACTGTTCATGACCTAAATATCACAATGGTACATAGTCTTGACAGCCCTCCGCTTTCGCGACAGTCCGGCGGATATTATCCGACGACCCAGGTATATCCGTTCGGGAACCGGATACCCTTCGGCGGCGACCCCTTTCGCTCCACGCTTCCCTGCGTTTTTCCGGAGTTACTCTTGATAACCGCGCCTCTATCATACTTTGTTCAGTTGAGCTTATTATAACCGCCGAATCCGTTTTGTCAACAGGGAATATTCATTTTCGTGAATTTTCCCGTTTAATTTACTGCAATAAAGTGATATTATATACATATAATACAATCAAGAGGATGTTTAAATGGCTGAACTCTTTGATTTTACGATAAAAAACGGCGCCGCGGGGGGATTCGGAATGTTCAGTGCGGCGCATTTCACATGGCTTGCGGCGCTCGTCGCGGCGGGCGGCGCTGCTGTTCGCGGCGGGGGAATATACCCTCGGCCGCCTGCCGCTGCATCTTTGCGCGATGGCGGTGTACATCTGCGCGCTCCACGCATGGCGCGGCGGCGCGCTGACGGGGCAGTTCCTGTACGCGTTCTGTATGCCCGGCGCAGTTTTC
>ERZ1034952.2658-NODE-2658-length-12864-cov-6.194160_pt1 | contig 12864 bp, 8 predicted proteins | sample MGYA00520625_ERZ1034952 | MGnify/ENA primary metagenome ERZ1034952 (study PRJEB33766, sample SAMN09781773) | gut metagenome | biome: gut microbiome | host: Homo sapiens | place: Madagascar | study: EMG produced TPA metagenomics assembly of the PRJNA485056 data... | reverse complement strand
ACGATAAGCGGCAAAAACTTTAAGACGGGTGAGGACATAACAATTCTTATCAACATAGACTCCGACACCGCATATGTAAACGGAAAGGAAGTTAAGCTTGACTCTCCTGCGTTTATAGAAAACGACCGCACCTATACTCCGATAAGATTTATCTCGGAGGAGCTTGGAGCTGACGTTGAGTGGTTTGAAAATACACAAAGGGTTGTTATTACAAAGCCCTAAGTAATACTAATAAAAAAGGCTGTTTAAAAAGTCTATTGACTTTCTAAACAGCCTTTTTGTATATACTGCTATTTATTATACTTTTTATATCCCGGATGTCTGCCGGTTACTCCGTAACCCTCACGCATACTGATAAGTCTGTCTATATTCTCTTTGGATATTTCCTTTGCTCCGCCGAGGATGTGTGCATTAAGGCTTATTTTTGCAAAAAGCTCCATTGTTTCCATTCTGTAATACGCAGTTATTACATCAGCGCCAACTGTCAGTGCACCATGGTTCATCAAAAGCAATGCGTCATGTTCTGCAAGATACGGCGCAATCGCATCCGGAACCTCATATGTTGACGGGGTACCGTACGGCGTCACCGGAATTGAGCCTAAAGCAATTACGGTTTCTATCATTGAATATTCGTCCAGCGACTTATGCGCAACCGCAAATCCGGTAGCTGCCGGCGGATGTGCATGCACTACCGACCCGACATCATCACGCTCTGCATAACAACGCAGATGCATCTTTATTTCCGATGACGGTCTGTAGCCCTCCTCCGCCTCAAGAACATTTCCGTTTGCGTCTATTCTTACAAGCTTATCGGGAGTAATAAAGCTTTTGCTTATACCGGTCGGCGTTGCCATAAAGCTGCCGTCCGGCAGCTTTGCCGAAACGTTTCCGTCATTTGCCGCAACCCAGCCAAGCTGCCACATTTTATGGCAAACATCACATATCTGCTCTCTTATATCCATATAGCTTAATTCCATTATATCCTTCTCCTTTATTATTTATAAAACGGGCCGTATGCCGCACACGCTCTGTAATCCTGTCCCTCTTTGTCCATGCCGAAAGCATTCCATGCCGCCGGACGGAAAATGTCTTTTTCCGGAACATTATGCATACTTACCGGAATTCTGAGCATTGAGCATAACGTAATCAGGTCTGCGCCTATATGACCATAGCTTATAGCGCCGTGATTTGCGCCCCAATTATTCATCACGTCATACGCTGTCTTAAACGCGCCCTCGCCTGTTGTTCTGGGTGCAAACCATGTGCAGGGCCATGTATAGTCGGTACGCTTCCAAAGTTTATCCGAAACCTCGTCAGGAAGCTTAACCGTCCAGCCCTCAGCAATCTGAAGCACCGGGCCGAGTCCCTTTACAAGATTGAGTCTTATCATCGTACAGGGCATTTCCGCTTCGGTAAGGAAACGTGAGGAAAAACCGCCGCCGCGGAAGTATCCGCAGTCCGCATAGTTCCATGTGGTTGAGTCCATAATTGCCTTTATGTCATCATCCGTCACATCAAACCACTGCTTCATTACACCATTGCCGTTTTCGTCCTTTGCCACGCCGCTTGCATCAAGGCATGCAGCACCGGAATTTATAAGGTGTATAAAGCCGCCTGCCTCCTTTGCAACGCCCTCTATATCATAGCCTGTTGCCTTTTTAACAGCCTCCGGGCTCCAGTAGGTGCGTACATCTGCAAATATCTGTGCACGGTTGGTCAAAAGTTTCATAAACATCATTCCAAGACCGTTGAGAACATCATTCTCTGTTGCAAGCACATAAGGCTCTCTTGCTCCGTTCCAGTCAAATGAAGTATTAAGCAGCGCCTCTGCGAAGTCACAGTTGGGATAAAAATCTGTCCACTGACGCTGTCCCTGGAAGCCTGCAGCCAAAGCGTTATGTCCGACCATTTCCTCCTCACGGCCTTTGGGCAGATTGGGATTTCCGTTCATCAAATCTTTGATGATGCACATCATCTTTACAACAAACTCCCAATCCTTTTCCTTTTCCTCGTCACTCTTTTTCAGTTCATCCGGATTCTTGTCAAAGCCTTCCTTGCAGTTTGCCTTTGTCCATGCCAAAGCTTTTTGATATTCAGCTTCGTCATATATTCCCTCGGTCATTCTGCGTATAATTTCCACCTCGTCAACCGACTCAACTCTCATACCGAGATAGCTTTCTATAAAATCAGGATCAATTATCGAGCCGCCTATACCCATGCAGATTGAACCTATCTGCAAATAGGATTTGCCTCTCATTGTAGCAGCAGCAACAGCCGCACGTCCGAATCTGAGCAGCTTTTCCTTTACGTCAGCAGGAATTTCCGTATCGTCCGCCTCCTGCACGTCATGACCGTATATTCCGAATGCCGGCAGACCTTTCTGTGCATGAGTTGCCAAAACGGATGCAAGATAAACCGCTCCGGGTCTTTCCGTTCCGTTAAAGCCCCATACAGCTTTTATTGTTGTGGGATCCATATCCATTGTTTCCGCACCGTAGCACCAACACGGTGTAACTGTCAGGGTTATGCTTACACCGGCTTTGCGGAATTTTTCATCGCATTTCGCTGCTTCTGCAACACGTCCTATTGTCGTATCGGCAATTACAACCTTTACCGGCTCTCCGTTTGAATATTTAAGGTTATTCTCAAACAAAGCGGCAGCAGATTTTGCCATATTCATGGTCTGCTCCTCTAAGGATTCTCTTACCTTAAGTGCTCCGCGTCTGCCGTCAATCGTAGGTCTTATGCCTATAACGGGATATTCTCCTATATATCTGTTTTCTGCCATTTGTTTTTCCTCCTTTAATACTTTTTTCTTTAATTATACCAGTTGACTTTTATGTTTTCTTGTGCTATTATAATCAAATATTCACCTTTTAAGCACACAGGAACCTGCCGCAATGATTTCTGTCATAAAAAAATCGTTTGCTTTTAATCACTATCTTGCAGCACAGGCATTCCCGTGCTGTCGCCTGTTGTAATACATTATAACTCCGCAGACGACCTTATACTATATGTTGGATAACTCTTTGCATACTAAGGAGTGCTTTTAATGAAATATCTTGAATACAGGGAAAATATTATCCGCGGCAGCGCCGGATTTCCCGCTGCTTATTATCATTTATCCCCAGCACATCCGCGGTATTATATGCCGCCGCACTGGCATGACGAATACGAAATCATACATGTTTTAAGCGGCACTCTTAATGTGATGATAAACCGTGAAAACTATGTCCTCAAAACAAACGATTCTGTTGTTGTAAACAGCGGATTTCTGCACAGCGCAGAACCTGAGGGAGGCTGTCTTTACGAATGTACCGTATTTGACCTTGAGTATTTTTTAAACCGCCGTGCCGCCTCGCCTGAATTTCCCGAAGCGCTGCTGAACCGTCAAAAACGCATAAAGGACTTTTTCCCGGCTGACGAAACCGTGTTTTGCCGCATTTTTTCTGAAATTTCGGACGCACTCAGATGCCGCGGCAATGGTTATACCATGCTTGCCGAAGGTGCAATTTTAACATTTATCGGTCTTTTGCTGCAAAAGGATAAGCTTATTGAGGTTTCGGAAAGCGCAGTACTCCGCGGGAAAAAATCAGATGAGCTTAAAACGGTTTTAAACTATATTGCCCTGCATTATCCCGACAAGATCACTCTAAGAGAGCTGGCGGACTGCGTACACATGAATCCAAACTATTTTTGCCGTTTTTTTAAAGAAATGACCAGAAGAACCCCTATGGATTATTTGAATCAATACCGCATAGAATGTGCATGCGAAAAGCTTTGTACCAAAAGCGACAGCATACTTAATATATCACTTGACTGCGGCTTTAATGATGCCAACTATTTTATAAAGGTTTTTAAAAAGCACAAGGGCTGTACGCCCCTGCAATATATCAACAAGACTGTCGGCTGATATTTATTTTAGCCTAAAATAAACAAACGGATGCAGAATAAATCATGCATCCGTTTTATTCTTATATTGCCTGCCAGACAATTTTTTATACAGCATATACATCATAATTATATATACGGCAAACGCAGACTTGGGCGGAACAGGAATTTTTATTCCGAATACCGGAAATGAGAAAAAAGCGGCAAGACCGTTTATTATCCGCAGAACAAGCCTGAGCGGATACCGCGCTATAAACTCCGCGGCACCCGAAAACAAAAAGCTTACAAGCCATACCGCAAATCCGCTGATAAAAGATACAGATGCAAGCGGAATGACAAATGCATTGCCTATTATGCTTCCCCATGAAAAATATCCGAAAAACCTTGCGGAAAAATATCCAAGCCCCAGCTGTGCGCCTGCAGAAACGGAAGCCGACCGCGCAAGTCCGTCTGCAGCGCGCAATAAAACCGGCTTTTTATTATCCGAATTTACAAAAGAACAGATTATCCGGTTTTCCCCTTTATAAATCGGTGATGCAAATAAAATTATTCCGGCAACGGATGAAAAAGATAATATAAAGCTGTATGATGTTAATGCATACGGATTTACCGACAGAATTAACGCAGACGCCGCAGCAAGAGAGGTAAGTGCATCCGGCTCTCTTTTAAGCATCAGCGCCATTATAGCCAGACAGGTCATTATTACCGCTCTGCACACAGACGGAGTAAAGCCTGCCTCTGCCATAAATATAATCATAAACGGAATAGGTATCAGATTTCCGATAAACCGCGGCAAACGCAGTCTTCTGACAATAAACATTATCGCGGCATACAGGAACATTATATGCATTCCGGATACCGCTGTTATATGAATAAAGCCGGAAAGAGCAAAATTATCATATTGTTCATCATTAAAGTCATCACGATTTCCGGTTAGCAGACCTTTAAGAAGTGCAGACTCTGCATTTTGCTCTCCAAAAGCTGCATCTATTCTCTCAATTATACTCTTTTGCAGTCTGAATCCCAAACGGCTGAGTATATACAAAAAATCTTTCGGCTTCTCAATACCATAAAGAATCTCTATATCATCAGTAACAGCCGAATACGCCAACCCGTTTCGATACAGAGCGGCACGTCTGCTGTAACCGCCTTCAAATCTTTCATCCTCCGGCGTATTCAGCGTCGTTTTAAAAGCTATAACGTCATCAGCTTTCAGATTTTTACATTTCTCCGGCTTTACGTACAGCTTAATGTTTCCGTTCAGTTTTCTGTTATTGTCCTGTGCACCGCAAGTCATTATACGCACAGTAAAGCCCATAGTTTTTCCCGTACTGCTCGGCTGCGGATTTTCCGTCAGTATTCCAGTATATTCGTTTTCCGTGCCTGCTGTTTCCTTTAAGTCACGACAATAAAAGCTGTCAAACGCCGCAGTTCTCAATATACCGAAAACAAATCCGAGAAGTACAAACCATGCCAAAGTAAAGTTTCTTAAAGCTGTACCGCAATGCCTTCCTGATGCAAAAAAAGACATTAAAATCTGAGCCGCAAATATTGCGGTAAACAAAAAGCTGTAAACTAACAGTCTGTCAAATCCGATTCCGTATATAAAAGAAAAATTAAGGCAGCAGAAAATACCAAACATATAACCGCATACCATCCACACAAGACAGCGCTTGCCGGACTGCTCATTATACAGAGAATTTTGCATGTCAAATCATCCGTTTCAATACAACAGGGGGCAACCAACCGGATGCCCCCAAAATATTTTAATTGACTATAACTTATTATTTATTTACATCAGGAACATGGCTGAGGCTTTCTGCCAATTCTTCGTCTGTCGGAATATAGTCGCTCATTTTTCCGTCATGGAATTTTTCATAAGCAAACATATCAAAATATCCTGTTCCCGTAAGGCCGAATACTATTGTCTTTTCTTCGCCTGTTTCTTTACATTTCAGCGCCTCATCAATCGCAGCTTTAATAGCATGGCTGCTCTCCGGAGCCGGAAGAATACCCTCAACTCTTGCAAATTCTTCAGCCGCCTTGAATACGGCAGTTTGCTCAACCGATCTTGCAGTAATATAACCGTCATCATACAGCTGAGAAAGCACAGAGCTCATACCGTGGTATCTGAGTCCGCCGGCATGGTTTGGTGCAGGAATAAATCCGCTGCCGAGCGTATACATTTTTGCCAGAGGGCAAACCATTCCGGTATCACAGAAGTCATACACATACTTACCTCTGGTAAGGCTTGGGCAGGAGGCAGGCTCAACAGCAATAATTTTATAGTCAGCATCGCCGCGGAGCATTTCGCCGACAAACGGAGATATAAGACCGCCGAGGTTTGAACCGCCGCCGGCACAGCCGATAATTATATCAGGCTTTACACCGTATTTATCAAGCGCCGCCTTCGTTTCAAGTCCGATAACAGATTGATGCAGCAAAACCTGTGACAACACACTTCCTAGAACATAACGATAACCCTCGTTGGTTGTTGCGGCTTCTACCGCCTCAGAAATCGCACAGCCAAGACTGCCTGTGGTACCCGGATGCTCGGCAAGAATCTTTTTGCCGACCTCGGTTGTCATTGACGGTGACGGAGTAACACTTGCTCCGTATGTTCTCATAACCTCACGGCGGAAAGGTTTTTGCTCATATGAAACCTTAACCATGTATACCTTACAATCCAGGTCAAAGTATGAGCATGCCATTGACAAAGCGGTTCCCCACTGTCCCGCTCCTGTTTCGGTAGTAACACCTTTAAGTCCCTGCTCCTTTGCATAATAAGCCTGAGCAATGGCAGAATTCAGCTTATGGCTGCCGCTGGTATTGTTTCCCTCAAACTTATAATATATCTTTGCAGGTGTACCAAGCTTTTTTTCAAGGCAATATGCACGCACCAGCGGCGACGGGCGGTACATTTTATAAAAATCTCTTATTTCCTCCGGAATTTCGATATATGCGTCTGTATCGTTAAGCTCCTGGTTAACAAGCTCGCTGCAGAAAACATGCTCAAGCTCCTCCGGTGTCATAGGCTCAAGCGTACCGGGGTTTAAAAGCGGAGCCGGCTTGTTCTTCATATCTGCACGGACATTATACCATGCCTTTGGCAGCTCGCTTTCTTCAAGATAAATTTTGTATGGAATTTTTTCCTTCATTTTTCTCGTCTCCTTTTTTTATTCAGAGAATAAAAAAATCTCAGACGCACAGTGTCCGAGAAAGAAATCCATATTCAAAAAACATACGGTAAAATATCTGACCGTTTAAATAATTCTGATCTCATCTCGTCTGTGCAGTATTTCTAATCTATTCTCATCTACTGATATAATACACCATAATTCTTAATTTGTCAACAGTTTTTTTAAATGTTACTATTTTATGGTTTTGAAATCAATTATTTCATATTGACGGTTGTGCTGATTGTGATACACTTATTATGTAGATTTATATGCATTAGGAGGTTTTACTATGGCAGAATTACGATATAACCCTCTTACCAAAGACTGGGTAATGATTGCATCTCACCGTCAGAACAGACCGCAGATGCCTAAGGATTGGTGTCCTTTCTGTCCCGGCTCAGGCAAGGTTCCGGATAATTTTACGGTTTACAAATATGATAATGATTTTCCTGCGCTTTCGCAGAATCCGCCGGTTCCGGATGATGTTGCGACTGAGCTTTATAAAACAAAAGAAGCTTATGGCAAGTGTGAAGTTATACTCTACTCGCCAAACCACACAATCACCCTGCCGGAACTCAGCGTTCCGCATATAAGAGAACTGGTTGACCTGTGGACCGAGCGTTTTGAGGATTTACGCCGTGACGAAAAAATAAAGTACATATTTATATTTGAAAACAGAGGCAATGTTGTCGGCGTCACAATGCCGCATCCGCACGGTCAGATTTACGGATACAGCTATATTCCGAAAAAGCTTGAGGTTGAAATTGAAGCAAGCAAGGAGCATCTTGCAGAAACAGGAAACTGCCTGTTCTGCGACATTCTTAAAAACGAGATAGATGCAAAAGACCGAATTATATTTGAAAATGATGATTTTATTACGTTTTTACCTTTCTTTACCGATTACCCTTACGGCGTGTATATTGCCGCAAAGGACCATATACAAAACCTGTCGCAGATGAATGACAGACAAAAAACGAATCTGGCAAGAATTCTTAAAGAAACCTCCGGAATGCTTGATAATCTTTTTGATTATCCGTTTCCGTATATGATGTGTATGCATCAGGATCCGGTAAACAGCGGCGATTTTTCGGACTGCTTCCACTTCCATATAGAGTTTTTCCCGCCGATGCGTGCCGCAGACAAGCAGAAGTTTAACGCATCAAGCGAAACCGGAGCATGGGCTGCCTGCAACCCGACCGCCCCGGAGGAAAAGGCAGAGGAATTGCGAATGGCACACAAAAAATTTCTTGAAAAAAACGGAGGAGATTTGGCATGACAAATTCTGAGCTTAAACAGGAATTTATAAAGGTTTTCGGCGGAAACGAAGATGATATTCGTTTATTTGCCTCTCCCGGCCGCGTAAACCTTATAGGCGAACACACCGACTACAGCGGCGGCTTTGTTTTTCCGGCAGCGCTGACCTTTTGCACAACAGTTGCGGCAAGAGTGCGTGACGATAATAAAATCCGCATGAAGGCAACAGACCTTCCGGAAATCGTTGAGGGTACAACCGATACGCTTGAAAACTTTAAGGATTTGAAGTGGGGCAATTATCAGTTTGGCGTATTTACAGAGCTTAAAAAAGCAGGCTATAATATAGTTGGCGCAGACATGCTGTTCCATGACACAACTCCGCACGGTGCAGGGCTTTCTTCATCTGCGGCTATAGAGGTTTCATCTGCGATTGCCATGGCAGCTCTCGGCGGAGCAACGGATATAGACAGCATTGAGATGGCAAAGCTCAGTCAGCTTGCAGAGCATAACTATGTAGGTGTAAAATGCGGAATAATGGATCAGTTTGCTTCCGCAATGGGCAAAAAAAATCACGCAATATTCTTAGATTGCAAAACGCTTGATTATCAGCTTGTTCCGATTAACATTGACGGCTATAAGCTGGTACTCTCCAACACAAATAAAAAGCACTCCCTCGGCGCTTCAAAATATAACGAGCGCAGACATGAATGTGAAGCAGGTTTTGAAATCCTTAAAAAAGAACTTCCGTCCGCAACCTGTCTCGGTGATATCACCCCTGAGGAATACTATCGCGTAAAAGATGCCATAAAGGATGAAACAGTTGAACGCCGTGTACGCCATGTAGTTGAGGAAGACGCACGCGTCAAGAAATCAATCGAGGTTCTGACAGCAGGCGACTTGGTCACTTTCGGAAAGCTTATGACCGCTTCTCACGAATCATTAAGAGATTTATATGAGGTTTCCTGTGATGAGCTGGATATTCTTGCTGCCGAGGCTCTTAAAGTTGACGGTGTTCTCGGTTCGCGTATGACAGGCGCAGGCTTTGGCGGCTGTACTGTCAGCCTTGTAAAAGATGATGCTGTAGATACGTTTATCGACAGACTCGGCAAGGTTTATCTTGATAAGGTCGGTTATGAGGCGTCATTCTATATCACCGAAATCGGTGATGGCGGCCGTGAATTAAAATAGTATACAATCCGGGCGGTGCAGTTTGCACTGCCCTTTTTTACAAAAAATTTTACATTTTTCTTAATTTCCTCTTTACAAATACAGAGTTTTATTATAAACTATAAGTTAGACAATCGGACAGTATACTTTAGTCAGGCCCGATATTTATAACAGATTGCTGTTAATTTATATAGAATTTGATTGGAGGTTCTTTTTTTATGTACCGCAAAGTATCGACAGATCTTTCCTTTGTTGAACGCGAAAAAGAAATCGTAGAGTTCTGGAAAGAAAATGATATATTCAAAAAGAGCATGAAAAACCGCGAGGGCAGCGAAAACTACACATTTTTTGACGGTCCGCCGACCGCTAACGGAAAGCCTCATATCGGACATGTTCTGACCCGTGCGGTCAAGGATCTTATTCCGCGTTATCGTACAATGAAGGGTTATCATGTACTCAGAAAAGCCGGCTGGGATACTCACGGTCTTCCGGTTGAGCTTGAAGTTGAAAAATCATTGGGTATAAACGGCAAGCCGGAAATAGAAAAGTACGGTATTGAGGATTTTATTAAAAAATGCAAGGACAGCGTTTTCACCTATCAGAGCGAATGGGAGGAAATGAGTGACCGTGTAGGCTTCTGGGCGGATATGGACAACCCCTATGTAACATATCACAATGATTATATAGAGTCCGTTTGGTGGGCACTGCGCCAGATATGGGATAAAGGACTTCTTTATAAAGGTCACAAAATTATGCCTTACTGTCCCAGATGCGGAACCTCTCTGTCAAGCCATGAGGTTGCACAGGGATACAAGGATGTCAAGGAAAACTCTGTTATTGTTAAATTTAAGGTTAAAGATAAAGAGGGCGAATATCTTCTTGCATGGACCACTACTCCGTGGACTTTGCCCGCAAATATTGCTCTCTGCGTTAATCCGTCCGAAACTTATGTCAAAGTAAAAGCTGAAGACGGTATATATATTCTTGCAAAGGCTTTGCTTAAATCAGTATTTAAAGAGCAAGAGGTTTCCGTTGTTGAAAGCTATACCGGCACCGAACTTTGCGGAACCGAATACGAGCCGCTTTACAGCTTTATAAAGCCGGATAAAAAAGCTCATTATGTTGTTGCTGACAACTATGTTACAATGGAAGACGGTACAGGTATTGTTCATATTGCACCTGCATTCGGTGAAGATGACTCCCGTGTGTGCAAGGAACAAGGCTTGCCGTTTATAAATCACGTTAATACACAAGGTAAATTTGTCGAAGCTACAGGAGAATGGAGCGGACTGTTTGTAAAGGACACCGACAAGCTGGTTATACGCGACCTTAAGGAACGCAACCAGTGCTTTGCCGTTATTCCGTTTGAACACAGCTACCCCTTCTGCTGGCGCTGTGATACGCCGCTGCTTTACTATGCATGCGACACATGGTTTATCGAAATGACAGCCGTACGCGATAAGCTTCTTAAAAATAACGAAACTGTAAACTGGCTGCCCGATAACATAAAACATGGACGTTTCGGCAACTTCCTTGAAAATATAATAGATTGGGGACTTTCACGCTCGCGCTATTGGGGTACTCCGCTGCCTATATGGGAGTGTTCCTGCGGACACAGACATGTTATCGGTTCTATCGCAGAACTTAAAGAACTTGGAATTAACTGCCCCGATGACATAGAACTTCATAAGCCATATGTTGATCAGGTTAAACTCCGCTGCAGCGAGTGCGGAGGCGAAATGACACGTGTTCCGGAGGTTATTGACTGCTGGTTTGATTCAGGATCAATGCCTTTTGCTCAGTGGCACTATCCTTTTGAAAATAAAGAAATGTTTGATAATAACTTCCCCGCCGATTTTATAAGCGAGGCTGTTGACCAAACCCGCGGATGGTTCTATACCCTTATGGCCATCTCTACTTTGCTGTTCGACAAAGCGCCTTACAAAAATGTAATTGTATTAGGTCACGTCCAGGATGACAAAGGTATTAAAATGAGTAAGCACAAAGGCAACGTTATACTGCCAATGGATATTTTGAACGATCAGGGCAGCGACGCGGTACGCTGGTACTTCTATTCAAACTCGGCGCCCTGGCTGCCAAACCGGTTTTCTGCAAAGAACGTATCCGAATCACAGCGCAAATTCCTCGGAACACTTTGGAATACCTATGCTTTCTACGTTCTGTATGCTGATATTGACAGCTTTGATCCGACAAAGTATACCCTTGATACAAACAAACTTTCTGTTCTTGATAAATGGATTTTATCAAAGCTGAACGGAGTTATAGATACCGTTGACAAAAACCTCAGTGCTTATAAGATTACAGAGGCAACACGCGCAATAAGCGAATTTACCGATGAACTCAGCAACTGGTATGTTCGCCGCTGCCGCAGCCGTTTCTGGGCAAGTGAGCTTACCGAAGATAAAATCAGTGCATATATGACGCTTTATACCACTTTGGTTGAGTTTTCCAAGGTGTGTGCGCCGTTTATACCGTTTATGACAGAGCAGATTTATCAGAATCTTGTGCTGTCCGTTGACAAGACTGCTCCGGAAAGCATACATCTGTGTGATTTTCCTGCTGTACGCAGTGAATTTGACTTTAAGAAAATCGAAAATGACATGGATGCTATCCGCAAGGTGGTCATGCTCGGACGCGCTTGCAGAAACGAAGCTAATATTAAAAACCGTCAGCCGCTTTCAAAGCTGTTTGTTCAGTCAGCCGCTGAAATAAATGAAGCATACTGTGATATAATATTAGACGAGCTTAACATCAAAAATGTTGAATTTACCAATGATGCAAGCGGTTTTATTACCTATAACTTTAAACCGCAGATGCGTACTATGGGGCCAAAATACGGAAAGCTTATGCGTCCTATATTTGACGAAATAGCAAAAATGGACGGCAGCAAGGTTATGGCTCAGCTTAACAGCGGAGAACCGTTAAAGCTTACAATAGACGGCACAGACGTTGAAGTAGGCAAGGACGATGTCCTGATTGAAACCCTGCAGAAAGACGGATTTGTTTCCGGAAGCGATGCAGGCTTTACCGTTGTTCTTGACACTAATCTCACAGATGAACTTATCGAAGAAGGCTTTGTCAGAGAATTTATCAGTAAGGTTCAGACATTGCGTAAAGACAGCGGTTTTGAAGTAACGGATCATATTGACGTTAAATTCAGCGGCAGTGACAAGCTTGCCGATATAGTAAAGGCAAATGCTGATGAAATAAGAACACAGCTTCTGGCTGAATCGCTTGAGGCTTTTTCTTCCGTTCCCGAAAATTCAAAGGCATGGAATATTAACGGCGAAGCTGTTTCAATTTTAATTACAAAGCATATTATTTAATTTTTTAAGCACCGGTTATCCGGTGC
>ERZ1034952.2655-NODE-2655-length-12872-cov-5.190762_pt1 | contig 12872 bp, 20 predicted proteins | sample MGYA00520625_ERZ1034952 | MGnify/ENA primary metagenome ERZ1034952 (study PRJEB33766, sample SAMN09781773) | gut metagenome | biome: gut microbiome | host: Homo sapiens | place: Madagascar | study: EMG produced TPA metagenomics assembly of the PRJNA485056 data... | reverse complement strand
GTTTGGTAAATGTCATTTTTGATAAATACTTATCCGATTTAGATTATCTGCGTCTTTCGTCCACTACAGGCGGCAAAACACGCTTCACCTTGACAGGTTCAAGCTCTACAATGCGGTAATCTTTGCCACACTCTCGAGAAAGAAAATCGCACTCTGCGAAGAAATATTCATCGTATGTGCGCATACGCTCAAAGTCCGTTCGCTGGCGTCGAGGGTAGTAGCGGTAGTCCGTACCGTAGACGAATTTACCTGTCCTCCGATTCTGAATCGCAAACATCGTCTACCTCCTTACCAATCGCTTTCTTGATACATCTGCCGAACTCTTTAAGAGTTACACCAATAGAGTAGGCGGCAAGTCGAAAGTCTTCTCAATCTTGGGGTAACGACTGCGGACGTATTCGGCAAGTATGTCATTTCGTGTCTTCATTTCCCAACTCCTCCTCGAGAATCTTCTCAAGCTCCCTCGTGCCGACAGCTTTCATATAGGTGTGCGGAGCTTTGACGGTAGATACCTTGATTGCGCTCTCGGCAAAAGGAAGTTCTTCACTAAATGTCTTTTCTCTTGTTATTTCTTTATCCGGCATTCTATCACTCCAATCTAATGCTTGACCGCAATACCTACAATAAGGGCTTGAACCAACCAATGTATTACAAGTTGGACATACTATACCAACCATTTCTTTTACAAAGCTGTCGAGATTATCAAAAAAGCCATTAGAGCCACCTAAATACCAAACAGGGTTGTCATAGCGTTTTTTCAGTGCCTCTGCAAACTCTTTGACGGCTTTGGATTTTTCTTTCCGTATGTATTCTTGCAAATCATCAAAATTTGCTATTGCTTTACCTTTCAACAATCTTTCTTTGCAAATGTCACGAGCAAAATTATCTATATCGTCTTGGTTTTTCTGTAATTTTTCATTCTCTACTTGTTGTCGTTTGATAAGGTCAAGGGCATACCTCTCTAATGCCCATTGGTCTTTATTGCACAAATTTTGTTTATTAAAAGGACACCCTTCACAAGCCTCAGCGGTGGTAGTGCTTATACACCGTTCCAAGCCCTCTACAACATCTTTATCTGTTAGTTTCTTATCGGTCATTCTAATCTCTCCTTATCGTCCTTCGCGCCCACAAGGGCTGCGAGTTCATTCATAAATTCGCTTGCACGGTCAAGGTCAATGAAAGAGCCGTACACCGTACAACAGAATCTTCAAGGTAATCTACCATTTTTTAGTGAGAGGGTGCGGTTTCGGAAAACAAAAACAATAGTTCCCAAGAATACTCACCATGAAACAGCGATTTCTATTTTGAGCCACACCATAATCTTTGGCGTTGAGGTCTTGCCAATAATTAGAGTAGCCTTTGTTCTCTAAGAACCGAATCCAGTTCTCAAAGTCTCCCTTGTTCTTTTTGCTATGTACCTGCGGTACATTCTCCATGAGCAAAAGCTGCGGAAGATGTTCTGTCTCATTAAGAAGTCGTTCCACCTCCCATAGCAACCCGGAGCGTGTACCACTTCCTTTGCTCATGCCTTGCTGTTTGCCGGCAACCGACAAATCTTGGCAAGGAAAAGAATATGTCATGAGATAGCAATATTTGTCGGTGTCTACTATTTCCAAGTCCTCCCCATGTATTTTAGTAATATCCGTAGGAGTGAAATTTGTACGATGAATAGCGTTGTAGCTTGTCACTGCGTATTTATCAAACTCTACCAATCTGTAATGCTCAAAATTTACACCCAGTTTAGAAAGAGCCATTGCCTGTGAGCCGATACCTCCGAATAGTTCAATCAGTCTTATAGGTTTATCATTGATATAGGGTAATTTCATATCACAGCACCTCCTTTAATTTCAAACCACAGTAAGTCGCGTAGCCGCTCGAGGTCGATGTCCTGTCAAACCACTCTGGGTGACGCTCCATTTCAGAATTGAACTTACGAGCCGACAGAATATAAGCACCCTCGGACTTCGCCCAAATCTTGAAAGCGTTGTATAAGTCTTTTGCCTTGATAACTGCCATTTTATCTCGAGTGCCGTACTCGTTATCTGCTTCTGACACTCGCTCACAGCGATTCTCAAGAAACTGCAACACAAGGTCATTATCACGCTCGTACTTGGTGACAACCGATTTCAGACTACCACTCATTACAAGTCCACGTTCCTTGTAGTGAATATACCCACGCACCAGCCACATAAAAATACCGCTCATGTTGGACTGCTCGCACAGCTCGTCTTTCAAATGTGTGTCCTGTTCCTCCGGGGTGAAGTGACGATTGAACTCAACCACCTTGATACGCTCGGAAGCAAACAGGGATTTGTCAGTCACCATTGGAAGGTCGTTACATGAGAGCCAAAGCGTGAACTGCGGTTTGAATGTAATCGCTGACTGGTACAATGCTCGAGCGGAGATTTCTTCGCCGCCTGTGAGCTGTTTGATTTTCTCCTCGTCCAGCTTGCCGTATTCGTTGCTCTCACTCATTGTGACGAACCTCTTACCCTTTAACCCGGCAAGAGTAGGAGAAGCGGCTTCTGCGTCTTTCTGACGGTCTCCACGACATATCATGCCGACAGGAGCAACCTTGGCATAGTCACCGAGCATAGTCTCAATGGTGTTGAGGAGAGTAGACTTACCGTTACGGGTGGTCTTACCATGAAGAATGAACATACACTCCTCATTGCTCATACCTAGCATAGAGTAGCCCAACGCCCTTTGAAGGAAGTCCGCCTTGTCCTCGTCATTCTGTGTGACCTCTTTAATGAATTTCTCCCAGCGTTTACACTTAACCGTCTTGGAAATGGTATGGTTAAATGCTGTCTGCATGGTGAGAAAATCTTCCCAGTTATGCTCCCGGAAGGAGAAGTCTCGAAGGTCGTATGTACCATTGAGACAGTTAATGAGGTAGGGGTCTGCGTCAAACTGCACAGCAGAGATACGAAGCTCACCCGTTGCGTCCTTGAGGATTCTGTCTCTCATACGTCTGTCACCCATCTTATTGACGAATCCTATATAGGACTTTCGAGTATCATCATCCTCGATTTCTCCGCAGTAGAGAATCATCAGACGGACGAAATCTTTAATCTTCTCGGACACGAGAATCGCTCCCTCGTCCTTACGCCATGCTCCCTCGTGATAGGTGTACCAGCTCTTGTGTTCCGGGCAGTAGCGAGCTTCGTGAGAGTAGAGCAAGCCGAACAAGTTTGCCATACCCATTTCAGACCATTCAAAGCCGCTGGAAGTCTCGTCAGCTTTCTCCGGGTGGTACTGTTTAATCAGATACATTTTTGAGGATAAGTCCTCGTCCATAATGACACGACCGTTGCGTGTCTCGAAAAGTTCTTGCATTACTTGCCACCTTTCAGCAGAGTGATAGCCAAATCAATGAGGTCTGACAGCTCGGATTGAATAGAGGTGAATCCAAAAGAAGAATGACCCCTTTCATACGCAAAACTCCAAATCGCTTGAGCTTTCTTGCGAGAGATTCTGTAACCCACCTCATACTGAATCTTGTCGTAAATCAACTCGAGTACATTGTCTCGAGCCTTATTCTTTTCGGTATTCAGACGAGCAACTTCGTCACGGTATCTTTGATTGTTATTTTCGACCTGTTCTCTGTTCCATTTCACAGACTGGTCTTCATCGAAAATATGATTGCCGGGGACTTTTTGCAACCCAACCGGGCGGCACGACATTTGATTCATAATGTCGAACTCATTCTGAATGTCTTCCCAGCTCATATCAGCTCCTTTACCCATATCCATCACCTCATCATTACCTTATTGAGAAGGTCTTCGTAGAGGTGCTTGTAAAGATTTCTCTCGACCGTTATAGAGCGGTTAGCAGGCTCACTCTCGTCCATAGGAGCGGCGATACCGAGTGAGCAGAGGATTCCAGCATTGACACCCTCCATTTCCTTATCGGTACAGGTACGGACGAAATCGCCCAGCCTGTCCTTATTGACCGTGTAGATGGTCTCACACAGAGCGGTTGAAGGAATCTTACACAGCACTTCTGCATGAGTAGGCATGGGACGTTTTTCCTTGGCGGTGAGATAGACCACCTCGACAACATCTGCGTGTTCGTTCAATTTATCAGAGGAGACAACGATTGCTGGTCTTCCCTCTGTATTACTCGGGTCTGTGGCGTAGCACTTGGAGTTGGAAATATAGAAAATATCTCCTCGCTTCGCCGGGACGTTCTCATTCATGTAATATGCCATAATTACACCTCACTTATTTACTTTGTAAAAGGCTTCCGCAAACTTGGCACTCGTCATACTACGTCGAGCCGCTTGTATGTTCCACCCATCGGGCACTACATAGTCCTCGGGTAGTTGCGGAAGCACTCTATTGTTTTGAGCCGAGAGAAGCTTTTCGTCCTCTGTCATTTTTCTCGGGCATTTCTTAGGCTCATTGAAATATCCCCAAATGTCTGTCTTCTTGGTGTAGTTCTCTCCGTATTCCTCGGGAGAAAATGTGAACTTTGGTCTGCCGAGGAACTGCCTCAAGTAACCCATCGGATTTTCCAAAGCCCAAAACTTGAGCTGTGATTCATTGGACGCTCGACAGAACCATATAATCTCAAGACACTTGCCGACAAGTTTAATAGCACTCTCAAAATCTCGGGGAGTCTTAGCTGTAGTACGCGCAAGAGAAAACATGGTACAGGTAGGAGCGGCAAAAATACCGTAAACCTCGTCAGCATTAACTTCTTCCATAACCATTTCGTCTCTGTTATAAAACTGAATCAGTCTTTCTCTCTCTTGAGTATCAAAGAGATTGTACCGAGGGAGAGTGATAACTCGAACATCATATCCAGTGTCACGATAAGGCTTCGACCATGAGCCTGTACCGCCGCATAAGTCAAGTATAATTTTTGCCATTATTTCAACCTCCTATATTTCCGCAGTAACGCTTTGAGGAGCAAATCCTCAAAGCGTAGCGGCATTGATTATGCAGATGGTAAGCGTGGCAAACACATCTTTTCTTGCAGTTTTCACATCTTGTCTGCACGACATTTACCTCCGTTCTTTATTGAACTCGTCCCACAAGGGGAAGAGCGAGATTTTAGGATAAGAGAAAGACTAGGCGAACGCCAAAAGAATGGGAAGTGCTGTAGTAGTCCGCTGCACCGTTGTTCATGACGGTGAAAAAGAAAGCAGAATTCTCAACTTTGTTCTGTAACCAGTACCATGCCCATGCACCTGTCTCCGAACCTTGGAAAGCGATACGCTCACAGCGGTTCTCCATGCCATAGAAGCGTCTCACAAATACAGGCTCGTCCTTACCGTAAGGGTTCTCTCCGAAGATTTCACGCTCGGTAGGAATACGAAGCATATCAAAGCAGTTCGTCTGACCTACTCGCATACCAACCATGCGTCTCTTGATTTCCTCCGGGAAGGTATCAAGGATTTCTCCATTCAGAGTGTGGCGAAGGTCAGAGTTGAAATAGTTGATTTCCATACTACCCATTCTATCTGAGGTCTTGAACATCGGCTGTTTGTCCTTGAGACAATCAACAGTGATGAACAGCATACCGTTCGGGGTCTCACGAATGGCTTTCGCCTTAACCTTCTCTCCTGTGGAGAGTGTGAAGGAGATAATGTCTCCCAGTTCAAACAGTTCAGTGTCAATAGTCATGTTTCTAATAACTCTCATGATAAAATTCTCCTTAATCTTTATTGGATAATTTCTTGTCCTGCTGTGATTATAAGATAGCACATACAAGATTGAATGTCAATACCTAAAAGATAAAATTTTATCTTTTCTGTATAAGTTATCGTCTTTTGTGTCTAAGTGCTTTACGTAATCCTTACAACATTTAATATTCATCGTTTATACCTCGTGACGCTATTGCAGATGGTTCGTAGTTCATTCCTATCAAGAGGTGGGTCACAGGCAACCGTATTGGCGTACAACAGCTCCTCATAAATCTGTGACTTGGAATAGCCTTGATTGTGGAGCATACCAGCGAGGGAGGTTAGACAGATATTGCGGCTTCCGTCCGGGATTCTTGGATAGACTGGACGGAGCTTCACACGCCCATTCACGACAGGTTCTTCCCATACCGGGACATATATCTTATTTCGCCCAACAACCACCTTATCGGATGTCTCTCGAGCTTCCGGGAAGTATTTCTCCACCACATAATCTATCGCTTCTTGATTCTCGATAATTTCTCGGTAGAGAAGGGTGTCCCCAGTCATAATGAAGTAGCGAGCAGCCTTGTAAATCTCCACGCCAGCAAGATTGTTCTTGCCCTTGAAGGGGAGAGCCCCACGGAGTAGGATATGAAATCCACGCCCACTCCGGGATTTCTCCGTATAGCTGTGGCACTTACCGACAATATCAGCCCCGAGGACACTCATAAGACCGTCTTCATCATAACCCACATCTATATCCACACCGATTATATCGTTATCATTGAAAACAAAACCGATGTTCCCAGCACAACCCTGTTCCACAAGTGAAGCGGCTGTCTCAAAGTCCGACCACGATAAAGGATTTACAGAGGAAGCGGCTTCGCCTGTGTATGGATTCAGAGGGACTTTGCTGTCCGGTTGAACACACACCCATTGCTGTAACTCTTTTAATTCCTGTGGTATTTCCTCAAACATTTCGCTTCACCTTCTTTTTATTACGATTTTGAACAGTCATTGTGACCCAACTGCAATTACTGGTCTCATAAAAGACCCCTCCGTTTTGCCACTTTTCTTTCCAGTTCATTTACGAGCTTCCAAATGCTGTCCTGTGAAATACCTTTGGTCTTCGCCAACTGATAAATATTGTCCGGGACGGTATCACTCTCACGATAGATATATAGGAGCATTGCTCGGTCATTATCGGAGAACGACTTGAGTGCGCTGTCACACGCCGCCCAGTTATGTTTGTCTGTTTCCGAGTGGAACTTCGGTTTGCCGTGTCGAGTATAGAATCGCAGACAATGATTCACATACTCGGAGTAATAAGTTCGGCTCATTTACTTGTCCTCCTCATACACGGAACTCAATGGGACTTTCTTTGCTGTCTTCTTGACCTTGACACCCTCGAAATACCATTGATTGTCAATACAGATAGGGTAGTCCGGATTGTCAGATTCCATCGGCTTACCAGTGTCAATGATATGCTGTGCCGCAGACACGGGGAGGTTGTTCTTTACGAAGTCCTTCCCAGTGCGGAGCAGCGCGTTTACTCTGCCATTGACGTTCTTCAACTTATACATTGTGTATAACCTCCTTAAATTCATTATTCAGAGCTTCCACATCGACATTGCAAAGCTCCTTGAGTTTGTAGCGTTCCGGGTAGGTATCGTCCATTTCGTAGACCTCCCTCATGTGAATGTGTTCCTTCAACATATCCCGGTAGAATCTCTCGAGACGCTTCTTACCGAACCCGAGGTAAACATGAAGCGTCCACAGCACCATTGCGTCAATGTCGAGAGAATAGGCTTCATCACGCTCGAGAATCTGTCGGTCGATTTCATGGATTGCCGCCGCTGTCGCTCTTTTCTTGGCTGACTTCTCCGCATGAGAGACCATGTGGTCGAAATCACTGACTTTCAGATTCAGAGTAGGCTCTTTCTGTACCTTGATTCCAGCTTTCTTCTGCCTACGCCGTTCAGCTCTGTTCATTACCCACACTTTCCTTCAAGAGCGAACCATAAGGTAGGGTGAGAATCCAATCGCAGAACACATGCCATTCGTCCAGCTTATGATTCTTGCGAGACTTATAAATATTTGCCAGAACTTCATAATTCAACATGACTGTTCTTTTCTGATTGTAAGAAGAAGGTAGAAGTTGAATCATTTGCCACCAAACAGCTTTTTTGGAAAACTCTTTTTTGTACTCATCTGTCTGCCTATCGTATGTGTTGTAGATGTTCCTATAGACGTTCAATTCGTCGATGACTGAATCCAACATACTAGTGAACATTAAATGTTCATGACTAAAATCATCTAACGTAAATTCTTTTGCGTGAATTTTATGCATTGTGCTGCAAGAATTAGCAACCGTTCCGACTTTATATGTGTCAAATTCTTTCCACCAATATAGAGGTGCTGTAATATCAACATATACGGTAATCATCCGCATAAACTTACGATGGTCGGTACCGGCGTTTCGAAGACGAGTCATTAGGTTAAGGTCATTGTTACCAATGATATAACGAGTATTTATATCAGCCTCCGAGGCATTACAGCCGTTATCAACATAAGCGCAGTCCAAACAATGCGCAGGACCATATTTAAAGCAGTATCCACTATCGCTCTTCTCCCAAGAGTTCATAGGATTGCGCATGCCTCTGATAGCAGACTCCCAACCAACGACTTCTGTATTTTCAAATTTAATCATCACTCATTCCTCCTTAATAGCGGCAATCTTCTGAATGAAATTCGGGATTATTGCTTTCATGTCTACACTCCCTCTACATGGGACGCAATCATATCTGCATGATGTGTCCAAAGCACATTAGGGTATCTGTGAACGGCACGGGTGTAATCTCGCCATTCCTCCTTGTCGGTAAACGCTCCCATGTGATAGCGAATACACATGATTTCCTCCTCGGTGAGCTGAAAATACTGCGACAACAACATGACTGATTTATCGCCGTGCCCTTTAAGTAATGTGTCTTGGTTGTATTCCCATTCGACAATGTGGTCGTGCAATGCACCATCCTTACAACGACTCCCTCTATATTGGTCGATTTTACAGAGGTCGTGAAACATACCTACAATGTATGGGCTACCGGGAATTTCCCACTTGAGACCATTCTTCTCTGTAAGGTCTACGAGAGTTTTCATCACGGCACACGAATGGTCGAACAGACCGCCCTCGTAGTTCCCGTGATACTTGGTGCTTGCAGGAGCGACGAAGAACCCCTTATCTAACAGGTCTTTCTTGACATATGGGGGAACAATGTCCCCCACGAGACTATTGAATTTCTTAATACGTTCTGCCAGTGTCATACGTCACCCTCCTGTCTGTGAAGACTGCGCTCTTTCTCGAACCCATTCGGGTAACGGTTGCGAAGCTTGTCTATGTTCATCTGTAATACCGTCTCGAGGTCGTAGCCGATAGCATGGGCGGTAACTGCGAGATACCACGCCACATCGCCCAGCTCTTTTGCAAGGTGAGCTTTGTCCAGCTTGTGACCTTGGAAGCGGTACTTCTTAACCATATCCACACACTCGCCGGATTCACCACAAAGACCCATAACGCCATTGAGAAGAATCTCGTCATTGTTCGGGTGGTTCATGCCAGCTACAGTGCGGAGAGCTTCGGTCTGATACTCATTGATTGTCATTTCTTTTCACCTCCGATAAACAGAAATTTGGTATCTACCTTCGCAGTGAGTGCGGTAGTAACAGGGTGATTATCAGCTTTAATCAGAGCGGACAGGTCGAACCCCAGCTTCTCAAGATACTCAACCGCCGTCTTTGCGTTCTTCATGGATTCCACATTCGCAATCACATTGGTATAGTTCTTCGCAATTTCACGAAGGGTGTCGGAACGCTTTGCTCTCAACTGACGGAGAGCGTCAGTGCCGTCCGTGAAATCCTTCATAATGTACATGCGAATGCTCTCTTTATCAGACAAATCAGAGAGCTTCGTTGTCAAAGAGGTGTACCAACCACGGGTAGTATCAATCCCTTTGACCTTCTCGAGAGCTTCCTTCCAGCGGCTCACCATCGTATCAGCTTCGGAAATCAGACGGAACACCTCGTCCACGGTTTCATTGATTTTCAGAGCTTCGTCTCTCTGTGCAAAATAGGCTTTTTCAGCCGTTGCGTACTGGGTTTCGACCTCTGCCCTTGCGTCACTCTGCTTGGCTTCCAGCCATTTCATCAACTGTCGTTTCGTCATAGTTATGACCCTCCTTCAATTCGATATATTTGTTCAGATACCAAACGGCTTTCTTCATGTCCTCGAGACCGTTCTTCCGCTTGGCACGATACAGGTACTTGAAAGCATTGCACTGACAAAAATTCAGAACAGCTTCCACGCCCTGTGTCTCGAGCATTACCTCAATGCACTCGAATTTCCCGGTCTCATAATGTGCCGGGTGATTTACGTTATCTGCCATAACAGCACCTCCTATAAAATCCCGGGAGAGGGGTTACCCCCTCCCGGTACTGACTTAACCAAGCAGAGCGTCAAGGTCTAAACCTTTGGACGGTGCGGCTTCCTGTTTAGGAGCAGAAGGAGCGGCTTTCGGTGCGGCGGCAGTGTTACCACCTCTGCCGAGAGTAAGCGCACGAGCGACAGGCTCGGTATCGAAACCATCTGCCGGAGACTTGTCCCCGAGGTTTGCGAAAGTGACTTCCTTGTTCGGGTCTTTGTTGCTCGGAACTTTGGTGTGAACAACCTCTGCACGTATGTAGTGATTGATAAGCTGTTCCGGGTCAATGTCCTCCATCGTGTAGTCGTTCATAGCCGTCTTAGCGAAGTAGGAGAAAGCGTTCAGAGCCTTTTCGTTGTACTCGTCATTCTTATCCTTGATAGAGAAACGCTCGGTGTGAGTTGCGCCCTGTGCGTTTACCAGCTTGATTTCGATACGACCGAAATCCTCGTCATAGGTTGCGTCATAAATGCGAAAAACATATTCCCCCTCCGGGATTATTACAAAACCGCTTGTCATGGGTATTCTTGCCATTTTACTTATCCTCCTTGTTATTGTTTTTTATTCCGGCGATAATACAAATGCCGATAATTACCACCACTTCAACGATGATAGTTGCGGCTACTCCGAGCCAAAACGGATTTACATACATAGTGTTTATTCTCCTTATTTAACCGTCATGCGGTAGGTTTCAGATTTCTTGCTGTACTTATCCAGCAAGCCATCAGCTTTCAGAGCGTCCTTATCTATACTGGTTGTTTCAGAGCGAGATACCGTCCAGCAGTAGGTAGAACCCTTGAGCTCGACCTTCTTGTCACCGTCACGAAACTGCCCCATAGCGTGTTCCTTGATAATATCGTTGATGGTCTTGAGACGCTTCTCCTTGTCTGCGGTAGAAGCGGAAATCTCGTCCAACTCCTTCTTGAGACCTTCGGCTTCTGCAATCAGAGCTTCAATGTCAGTCTCGGGAGACAGTGTGTTGGTGCGGAGTGCCGCAAGGATTTCAGCGTCCTTCTTCTCGTCATACTCCGGGGAGACACCCGTATCGACATAATCAGCCCACCACTGCTCAACAGCGGCTACCTTGTCTGCGAAGTCCGGGTAACGCTCTGAGACCTTGAACTCAACAGTGATGGTGTTGCTTGCGGTCGGCTGATATGCCGCCGGGTCTTTATAGTCCTTCTCGTCAAGGAAGGAAGCAACCATAATCACATCGTCCACACCGTACAGGTAAGCGTATAATGCCGCCTGTAATGCGTAATACTCGGGAACATCATTCTGCCAGTCCTCCGCACGTTTTGTAGTCTTCATTTCGAGAACAGCTTCGATGGTCTTACCGTCCTCACCCTTCATCAGATAGTCCCACATACCGCCGAGGTGTTTGCTCTCCGGGAAGAAATCTCCCCATGTCTTATTGAAGTAGTCCTCACCCCACACATCAGAGGGGCGAACAATGTCCATGCCGTAGGACTGCTCCATGTAACGAGCCTGTTTCGGTTCGATGGTCTTACCAGCTACCGTGTAGATAGTGTCCTCGAAGGGCTTCTCATAGGTTTTGGTAATCGCGCACCACATTTCAAACGGGGTGCTCCACGGATTCAGACCGAGGATAGTAGCGAAGCGAGTACCAGTGATTTTCTTGGTTTTCTTAGGAGGGGCAATCTGAATACGATTGCCCTCGAGCCACGTAATGTCTGCCATTACTTAACCCCTCCTTCCAGCATTGCGGTAATCTTCTGAATCAGCGTCTCGCAATCGGACTTGGAAATCTCCGTGAATCCCTTAGTCTGTACTGCAATGTTTGCAATCAGTTCCTCCTTGCTCGGGTCAGCGTCCTTGAGCTTATTGAGAACAGCTTTCAGACCCTTAATCTGTAAAGCAGAAGCATTGTCAGCCGGAGCAGTCAGATTCTCCTTCACTTCCTGTCTTTGCTCGGGAGTAGCCGGAGCTTTCTTCTCTGCCGGAGCGGAAGCCGTCTCACCCTTGCCGAGATTTGCGTCAATGGAATCGCTCTCGCAAATGTCCAGCGCAATCATATACAGGTAGCGGCGCATATAGGTGATGGAAGAACCGAGAGCTTGCATTTCATTTGTAGCCTGTTTGCCAGCGTTGCTCACGATAGGAGCAATCTGATTGAACGGAGCAACGAACGGTACGGATTCCTCTGGGTTGTCAGTGTTGATGATGTTCATGGTTGCAACATCAGCAGTAAAGTTCACCACAGGGATAAGACCAACCTCATTGAAAATGCGGATAGCGGTCGGTACAATGTCCTCAAGCTCGAAGTATTTAAAGGACAGGTGCATATTCTTTCCTGTCTTTTCCACGCTCGCTTCAAGGAACTTTGCCCTTGCAGTAAGGAGCTTCTGATATACATTTGCGGTCTTGGTAGTAGTTGCCATTTTCTTTGTCCTCCTTGGCTTTTTATTTTTTTCGGGTTTGATACCCTTGAAATCGTCAACTCGCTTTTTCGCCATTGCGATGTAGAAACTTTTGTCTACCTCGTCAATGGACAGCTCGTTATCGTTGTCGATGATACAGTGTTCAGGGAGAGAATCTATTTTCGCTTCGGAATCGTCTTCGGCTTTCACCTTGAAGATTTTTCCGTATCTCTCGTCTGCTGTGGCGTACACTCTGTTCACCTTCTGAACGGACTGCTTTTTGCCGTCCACCACATGATAGGCTTCTCGGTACTTCGCCCCAGCTTTGGCGATAATCTGAAACTGGAAAATATCATCGCAATTATTTATGGTGTCTTCGAC
>ERZ1034952.2653-NODE-2653-length-12877-cov-3.455389_pt1 | contig 12877 bp, 13 predicted proteins | sample MGYA00520625_ERZ1034952 | MGnify/ENA primary metagenome ERZ1034952 (study PRJEB33766, sample SAMN09781773) | gut metagenome | biome: gut microbiome | host: Homo sapiens | place: Madagascar | study: EMG produced TPA metagenomics assembly of the PRJNA485056 data... | reverse complement strand
TACGACATGCAGCACGCCGTCCCTGACGGCCACGATATCCAGTTCGTAGTGTCCGGAGCGCCAGTTGCGGTGCAGAATCTCGAATCCGTGCTCCAAAAGATATTCAGCCGCGGCCTGCTCGCCCTGCCGGCCGCGCTCGATATTGAAACTCATGACCGGCTACAAAAGAAACGACAGGTCGTCCCCTGCCGACACTTCGTATGGCTCGATTCCCTTTTTGAATATGCGCATGGGACGCGGACCGATGAGTTCGATTCGCTCGCCCTCGACATGAAGCATGCAGCCCTCGCGAAGCCCCGCCACATACATGTCGGGATTGGCCTCGATGTATTCCAAGATGCGCTGCTCGCGCGTCTCGCCCGCGTGTCCGTCGGGGTGTGCATCCAAATAGTGGGGGTTGATTTGAAACCGGATTCCGCCTATCGCCCCGAACGACTGCGGCTGCACGATAGGCATGTCGTTGGTGGTGCATATTGTGGGACACATGACGTTGCTGCCTGCGCTCCACCCCACATAGGGCACCCCTTCGGCCACCCGCGAGGCGATTGCCCCGACGAGTCCCTGCTCCTGCATGTTCTTGATAAGGGCGAAAGTGTTTCCGCCACCCACGCATATCGCCTCGGCCTGCATTATCGCCTTTTCGGGCGAAGAGGCTCTGTGTACGGAATGCACCTTTATGCCTATTTCGTCGAAACGCTGCTGCACTTTGGCCTCGTACTCGTCGTAGGAGAACGTTACGGCGGCATAGGGGACGAATGCGACGCTTCGAACGCCGGCAAGAAACGAGCCTATGCGGCCTATGGGGTATTTGAGATATGGCTCTCCGGCCGTCGTGGAGTTGCTGATAAGAAGCAGTCTTTTCATATTATTCATTATGCGATTTCGTAAGATTTAATTATTTTCCGTCGTTGCGGCTCTGGCAAATATAGCGAAATCATAGTAATATTGTCGTGCGGAATCGCTTTATTTCAATATATTCGAACGGCAGGCCGCGCGACCGGATACGAATCTGTAATTTTGGTAATAGTATCCGTAAAACGTATATCCTGTCGTCGGAGCGAATAAGGTAATTTTGCATGTACGAAACATTCGAACGAATATTTGGACTTATGTTGAGAAAAATCAGAATTACGCTCGCCGTCGCGGTCTTCACGCTGCTCACGCTTCTGTTTCTGGACTTTACCGGCACACTGCACGCATGGTTCGGTTTTCTGGCCAAGATTCAGTTCCTGCCTGCCGTGCTGGCTCTGAACTTCGTAGTGGTGGCCGTGCTGGTGCTGCTGACCCTGCTGCTGGGCAGGGTGTACTGTTCGGTGATTTGCCCGCTGGGTGTGATGCAGGACATTTTCGCCTACTTCGGCCGCAAAAGCAAAAAGAACCGCTACACCTACTCTCCGGCCAAAAGCGCTCTGCGTTACGGAGTTCTGGCGCTGTTTGTCGCCGCGCTCGTTTTCGGGGCTGGTTCGATAGTGGCTCTGCTGGCGCCTTACAGTGCCTACGGCCGCATAGCGCAGAATATTCTGGCGCCGCTGTGGGGCTGGGGCAACAATCTTCTGGCATACATCGCCGAGAGGGCCGACAGCTACGCATTCTACACCACGGACGTCTGGATTAAAAGCGCAGCCACATTCTCCGTGGCAGCCCTTACGCTGGCGATTCTCGGCGTTCTGGCATGGCGCGGCGGCAGAACGTACTGCAATACGGTTTGTCCGGTCGGCACCGTACTCGGATTCTTCGCCCGATACTCGGTTTTCAAACTGGTGATAGACACCTCTAAATGCAACGGCTGCACGCTTTGTTCGCGGAACTGCAAGGCCTCGTGCATCGACGCGAAGAATCACAGAATAGATTACAGCCGCTGTGTGGCGTGCATGGACTGCATCGACAAATGTCGCAAGGGAGCCATTTCGTACACGTTCAATCGGCCCGCCGCCAAAGATTCCGACAGCAAGAACCCAGCGTCCGAAGCGGGAATTTCGCGCCGCGGGTTCCTGTCTCTGGCGGCTTTTCTGGCCTCGACATCCATTGCGAGAGCACAGGAGAAGAAAGTGGACGGAGGGCTGGCTGTCATACAGGACAAAAAGATTCCCGACCGCAAGACTCCTATCGTTCCGGCGGGAGCCGCAGGCCTTCGCAATATGACTTCGCACTGCACCGGCTGCCAGCTTTGCGTGTCGGTGTGTCCGAACGGGGTGCGCCGTCCGTCGGGAAAGCTCGCCACTCTGATGCAGCACGAAATGTCTTACGAACGCGGCTACTGCCGTCCGGAATGCACGAAATGCTCCGAGGTATGTCCCGCCGGTGCGATTCGTCCGGTTACGGCGGCAGAGAAATCGGCGATCCAGATAGGCCATGCGGTATGGGTGCGCGAGAATTGCGTGACGCTGAACGACGGAGTGGAGTGCGGCGCCTGTGCGCGTCACTGTCCGTCGGGAGCCATAACTATGGTGCCTTCGGATGCGGCCGACCCCGAATCCCCGAAAATTCCAGCAGTGAACACCGAACGCTGCATTGGCTGCGGCGCGTGTGAGAATCTATGTCCCGCGCGGCCGTTCAGCGCCATTTACGTCGAAGGCCACGAACTTCACAGAACCATCTAACGAGCAAGCACATGAAAGAGAAAAACGATAAGAACATGAATCGCCGCGAATTTTTGCGCCGTCTCGGTGCCGGAACGGCGGTGTCGGCTGCGGCCCTTGCCGGCTGCGGTCCGGATAAAAGCGCCTCTTCGCACCTTGCGCAGGGCGAAATACCCACTGACAAAATGACTTACCGCACCAATCCGAAGACGGGCGAAAAGGTGTCGCTTCTGGGTTACGGCTGCATGCGCTGGCCGACCGTTTCGGGCGGAAGCGCCCGCGACGGCGCCGACGAGATAGACCAGCAGACGGTCAATGAACTTGTGGACTTCGCCATCGCCCACGGCGTGAACTACTTCGATACTTCGCCGGCATACTGCAAGGGACGCTCGGAGCACGCTACCGGAGTGGCGCTGAGCCGTCATCCGCGCGACAAGTATTTCATAGCCACCAAACTCTCAAACTTCGCACCCTCGACTTGGAGCCGCGAGGCGTCGATTGCCATGTATCGCAACTCGCTTCGGGAGTTGCAGGTGGACTACATAGATTACATGCTCCTGCACGGCGTGGGCATGGGCAGCGGAATGAAGGAGTTCGAAGAGCGCTACATAGACAACGGGGTGCTCGATTTTCTGCTCGCCGAACGCGAGGCGGGAAGAATCCGCAATTTAGGATTCTCGTATCACGGCGATGTGGCCGTCTTCGACTATCTGCTCTCGCAGCACGACAAATATCGTTGGGATTTCGTGCAGATACAGCTCAACTACGTGGACTGGAAGCATGCCAAGGAGGTGAACACGCGGAATACCGATGCACAGTATCTGTACGGGGAGTTGGAAAAGCGTTCCATTCCCGCAGTGATAATGGAGCCGCTGCTCGGCGGACGTCTGTCGAACGTGCACGACCATATAGCCGCCAAACTCAAACAACGCCGTCCCGACGCGAGCGTGGCTTCGTGGGCGTTCCGCTTCGCTGGGTCTTTCCCCGGGGTGCTCTCGGTTCTGAGCGGCATGACCTACATGGAGCATTTGCAGGACAACCTGCGCTCCTTTGCCCCGCTCGACCCGCTGACGGACGACGACAGGGAGTTTCTGGAACAGACCGCACAACAGCTGCTGCGCTACCCGACCATTCCGTGCAACGACTGCAAGTACTGCATGCCGTGCCCCTACGGGCTGGACATTCCGGGCATACTGCTGCACTTCAACAAGTGCATCAACGAAGGCAACATGCCGTCCTCCTCGCAGGATGCGTCGTATCGCAAGGCTCGCCGCGCGTTTCTTGTCGGCTACGACCGTTCGGTGCCGCGTCTGCGTCAGGCCGACCACTGCATCGGTTGCAGGAAATGCGTGCCGCACTGCCCGCAGAGCATAAACATTCCCGGCCAGATGCAGCGTATAAACGACTTCGTAGAGGATTTGAAACAGGGAAGGGAATTTTAGAGCCGCCATGGAGTACAGGATATTGGGCAGGACCGGAATCCGCGTGAGCGCCGTCGCACTCGGATGCGAAGGATTCATTGGCAAGACGGCTGCGGAGGTAGTCTCGGATTTCGACTATGCAGCAAAACTGGGCATAAACTTCGTGGACATCTATTCGCCAAATCCGGAGCTTCGGACCAACATCGGGGCTGCGATAGCCGGCCGTCGCAATGATTTCGTCATTCAGGGGCATCTGTGCACCGTATGGGAGGACGGACAGTACCTGCGCACAAGGGATGCGGACAAAACCTCGCGCTCGTTCAAGCAGCAGCTGCGGCAGCTCGGCACCGACTATCTCGACATCGGAATGATTCACTACGTCGATTCAGAAGCGGATTTCAAGACCGTATTCGAAGGCCCGATAATCGAAATGGCCGAACGGCTGAAAGCCGAAGGGCGGATTCGTTTCATCGGCATGAGCAGCCACAACCCGACGGTGGCTCTGCGGGCCGCGCAGACGGGAAAAGTGGATGTTCTGATGTTTTCGATAAATCCGTGTTACGACCTTTTGCCGCCCAGCGACGATGTGGAGGTGCTTTTCGACATGAAAAGCTACGATTCGGCTTTGGAGAACATAGACCCCGAGCGGCAGAGACTGTATGATTTCTGCGCACGCGGGGGCGTGGGCATCGACGTGATGAAGGTCTTCGGCGGCGGGGACCTGCTCAGCGAAGAGCGTTCGCCGCTGGGGCGTGCGCTGACCGAGGTACAGGCTTTGGAGTATGCGCTCACGCGGCCGGCCGTGGCTGCCGTAATGGTGGGATGCAAAAACAGAGACGAAATCGGAGCCGCCGCGGCATGGTGCAACGCATCGGCCGAGCAGCGCGACTATGCGAGGGCTATCGCAGGTCTTGACAAATTTTCATGGAAAGGGCACTGCATGTACTGCGGTCATTGCGCACCGTGCACCGCTGGCATAGACATCGCCTCGGTAAATAAATTCAGCAACCTCGCCTCGGCGCAGGGCGCCGTTCCCGAAACGGTCCGCGAGCACTACCGCTCGCTCGAAAAGCATGCGTCGGACTGCCTTGCGTGCGGTGCCTGCGAGCAGCGCTGCCCGTTCGGAGTGGAGATAGTCGAAAGCATGCGGGTTGCGGCGAAAAGATTCGGATATTGATTGGAAAAAAGATATGGAGGAAAGGACAGAAATATCGGCAGGGGCGTCTTTGGACCGGATTGTCGGTCTGCTCGACGAGAAGCAGTGTTCGTGCGTCATAGCAAAGGGCGAAAGCGTGCGTTTCTTTTACAGGCGCGGCGTAAAGGATTTGTATGAGCTGTTAAAGAACGAACCCGAAGCGCTCGCAGGTGCACTCGTAGCGGACAGGGTGGTCGGCAAAGGAGCCGCAGCACTCATGATTTTGGGCGGTGTGTCGAACGTATATGCACACGTGGCAAGCAGTTCGGCATTGGAGCTTTTCAGACAGGCGGGCGTGCCGGTGCAGTGCGGCATCTCCGTACCGCATATCATCAACCGCGCAGGCACGGGAATGTGTCCTGTCGAGCAGCGGTGCATGGATGCCGACACGCCACGGCAGTGCCTGACACGGATAGAGGAATTTTTGAAGACAATCGACGTATGAGAAGACTTGCAATAATAATATCGTGCGTGTTTTTCTGTCACAGTCTGCATGGTGCGGACTCCGACACCCTGCGCACGGCAAGACCGATAGACGAAATAGTGGTAACCGGTACGCGCATGCGCACCGACGTGCGGCGTCTGCCCGTAACGGTTTCGGTAGTGGGACGCGACAAGATTGAAAATTCGCTGAACCCTTCGCTGCTTCCGATTCTCTCGGAACAGGTTCCCGGGCTTTTCGTCACCTCGCGCGGCATCATGGGGTACGGTGTCAGCGGCGGGGCCGCAGGCTCCATTTCGCTGCGCGGCCTGAGCGGCGGGACGGGACGGATGATGGTGCTGATAGACGGACATCCGCAGTACATGGGCATAATGGGACACCCCATAGCTGACGCCTATCAGTCGCTGCTGGCCGACAGGGTCGAAGTGCTGCGCGGACCGGCATCCGTCCTGTACGGCTCGAACGCCATGGGCGGAGTGATAAACATCGTTACGCGCGGCATGCACGAAAGCGGCGTGCGAACAGGAGTGAATGTAGGCTACGGCTCTTTCGGCACCTTGCAGACCGAGGCCACGAACCGCATACGCACCGGCCGTTTTTCGAGCGTCGTCAGTGCGTCGTACAACCGCACCGACGGACACAGGCGGGACATGGGCTTCGAGCAGGGCGGAGGATACGCCAAGCTGGGATACGAAATATCGCGCAGATGGAGCGTCAGGGCCGATGTGAACGTGACGCATTTCAACGCTTCCAATCCGGGTTCCGTAACCGCACCGCTCACGGATGCCCGCCAGCGCATCACGCGCGGCATGACGTCGGTGGCCGTAGATAACGACTACGACAAAACGGCCGGAACCGTGAGTTTCTTCTACAACTGGGGCAGACACAGGATAAACGACGGTTACGGACAGGGAGCATCGCCGAAGCTATTCCGCTTCAATTCGCGCGACAATATGATGGGCGTATCCGTATACCAGAGCGTGCGGCCTTTCGCGAGCGGACGCTTCACGTTCGGGGCCGACTGGTACCGGTTCGGCGGACGGGCATGGAACCATTTCGTACAGGGAGAGCAATCGGGGCAGGACGTTCAGATAGTGGACAGGACCGAGCACGAGATTGCGGGTTACGCGGATTACAACCAGAATATTGCGCGATGGCTGACGCTGAATGCGGGAATACGTTTCGATTATCACTCTCGCGTCGGCTCGCAGTGGGTTCCGCAGGCGGGGCTGTCGTTCAGCCTGCCGCACGACATGTCGCTGAAACTGTCGGCGGGCAAGGGCTTCCGTTATCCCACGCTGCGCGAGATGTACATGTTCGGCACGGCGAATCCCGACCTGAGACCCGAGTCGATGTGGAACTACGAGGTGGCCTTTTCGCACTCGCTGGCCTGCGGCCTGTCCTACGGAGTGAACGTATTTTACATAGACGGCAAGAACATGATTGTGGCCGTGCCGCGCGAGGGTGCGTCGAACTTGAACATGAATACCGGAAAAATCGACAATGCGGGCGTGGAGGCGCAGGCGGCATGGCGTATTTCGGCAGCGTGGTCGGCCGACGTGTCTTACGGCTATCTTCACATGAAATATCCCGTGCTGGCGGCACCCGAGCACAAACTGTACGCAGGGGCGACATTCGCAAAGGGGCGCTGGATGGTCTCCACCGGCTTGCAGTACGTTTCGGGACTGTATACCTCCACTTCGCCCGAGACGACCGAGAATTTCGTGCTGTGGAACCTGAGAGCCTCGTTCAGGGCTGCGAAGTGGATTGAAATATGGGTCAGAGGTGAGAATCTTCTTGCGCAGAGGTACGAAATAATCGCCGGATACCCCATGCCGAAAGCCACGGCGATAGGAGGAGTTGGAATAAATTTCTAAATTTGCATAAAGGAATGAAAAAATTGTGTCTTATGTTGTTTTTATCGACTTTCGCTCTTGCCGAAGGCGGATGCGGCAGTTCGGCCGAACGCAATCCTGAGCCTTCGAAAGTGTACATGTTTTCGGAAATCTCGTCCGAAAATCTGGTGAAGATATACGAAACTCTGGGCCGTAAGGCCGAAGGGAAGGTTGCCGTCAAACTCTCTACCGGCGAGCCGGGCAACAACAACTATCTGAATCCCGACCTGATAAAGGCTCTGGTGCAGAAAGTGGGCGGGACAATCGTGGAGTGCAACACGGCCTACGGCGGCGGCCGAGCCGATACCGAGAACCATCTCAAAGCGGCGGCCGACCACGGATTCACGGCCATAGCGCCGGTGAACATCATGGATGCCGAGGGCGAAGTGTCTCTGCCTGTCGAGGGAGGACGTCATCTGAAAGAGGACATCGTGGGCAAGGATTAGCTGAATTACGACTTTACGGTGGTGCTTTCGCATTTCAAGGGACATCCCATGGGCGGTTTCGGCGGCGCCATAAAGAACATCTCCATAGGCATAGCCTCCTCGAAAGGCAAGGCGTGGATTCATTCGGCCGGAAAAACCACCGACCAGCACAAAGTGTGGGGCGAACTGCCTCCGCAGGACGACTTTCTGGAATCTATGGCCGAAGCGGCCAAAGCCGTCGCCGACCATTGCGGAGATAACATATTATATATAAGTGTGGCCAACAACCTGTCGGTGGACTGCGACTGCGTGGCCGCGCCCGAAGACCCAAAGATGGGCGACATCGGCATTCTGGCATCGCTCGACCCCGTGGCGCTGGACATGGCCTGCACCGATTTGGTGCGCTCTTCGTCCGACCACGGCAAGATACACCTCATAGAACGCATCGACTCGCGCAACGGAATGCACACGCTCGAATATGCCGAACAGATAGGCTTGGGCAGCCGCAATTACAAGTTGATTAAACTCGATTAAATTACCAGAACATGCAAACGACATCCGTAAAACTCTATTCGCTGCACTACGACAGTGCGAAAACATATCTCGTGGCCGCGGCTTTCGTCTTCGGAAATATCCTGCTTCCGCAACTGTGCCATGCGGTGCCACAGGGCGGAATGCGCCTTCTGCCGATTTATTTCTTCACGCTCGTAGGCGCCTACAAGTACGGCTGGCGTGCCGGTCTGCTTACCGCGGTGCTCTCTCCGTTAATCAACAGTGCGCTGTTCGGCATGCCGGCGGTGGAAAATCTGCCTGCCATTTTGCTCAAATCGGTGCTGCTCGCCGCTGCGGCCGGAGCGGCCGCGGCGCGATACAAACGGGTTTCGCTGCCGATTATGATCCTCGTCGTGCTGTCCTACCAGATTGTCGGCACCCTCGGCGAATGGGCTATCAAGGGCGATTTGACGCTCGCATTGCAGGACTTCCGCATAGGCGCGGCCGGCATGCTGCTGCAAATTTTCGGCGGCTGGGCCGTAATCCGGTATCTGCTACGCAAGTAAGGCGGACAGAATTGTATATTTAAGGAGTGCGGCCGTAATCATTTACGGTCGCACTCTTCGATTTGTCCGATATGCCGCTCGATGACCTGCGGGAAATATTCGTGTTCCAGACGGTGGATTTTCGCTTCCAGAGTCTGCACGGTGTCCGTTTCGGTTATGGGGACCTTGTATTGCGCCAGAATGGAGCCGCGGTCGTACTCCTCGCTGACAAGATGTATCGTTATGCCCGACTCCTTCTCGCCGGCCCGCATCACCGCCTCGTGCACGCGACCTCCGTACATTCCCTTGCCGCCGTATGCCGGAAGCAGCGAAGGGTGGATATTCACCATGCGACCCGAGTAGCGTTTCACGACCTCGGACGGAATCAGTCTGAGGAATCCGGCCAGCACCACATAGTCGGTCTTTACGGCTTGCAGCTCGAAAAGCAGAGATTCGGCTTCGGCGATTCTTTTTCTGGGCAGCATCACCGCACGTATTCCGGCTTCGGCGGCCACTTTCAACACTCCGGCCCCGGGGTTGTCCGTGATGACGGTGACTATGCGTGCGACGTCGCTTTGCGCGAAGTGTTCGATGATTCGGCGGGCGTTCGAGCCGGCGCCGGAGGCAAGGATAGCTATATTTGTCATAATCAATATTTTACAGGCTCGAAAAATCCGGCCGTTCTAAAATTTTCACTATTTTTGGCAAAAGTAATAGAAAAAGTGTTACTTTTGTGCGGAATTTTGTTTTGGATACGAGTATTATCATAAATAAACAGTGTTTAACTAAAATTAAATTATCATGTCTGAAATTTCTGCAAAAGTAAAGGACATCATCAAGAAGAAACTTGCAGTAGACGATGCCGAAATCGTTGAAACCGCAACTTTTAACGACCTTGGTGCCGATTCTCTGGATCAGGTTGAACTTATCATGGAGTTCGAAAACGAATTCGGTATCACCATTCCCGAAGAGGAAGCCGGTAAGATTACCACCGTAGGCGGAGCTATCGAATACATCGAAAATCATAAGTAACATTCGGATTCGACGACAATCGCACACTTTCACACAGACTTAACAGTTTTAACGAAAAAACGAAGAACATGAAATCGAGAAGAGTTGTAGTTACGGGTATCGGCACTATTAACCCTTTGGGTAATTCGGTAGAGGAGTATTTTTCCAATTTGGAAAACGGCGTGAGCGGCGCAGGCCCCATCACCCATTTCGACGCCTCTAAGTTCAAAACTCAGTTCGCGTGTGAGGTGAAAAATTTCAACGGCGAGGATTATTTCGACCGCAAGGAGATTCGCAAATACGACTTGTTCGCTCAATACGCGCTCGTGTCGGCCGAGCAGGCCATGCGGGATTCGGGTATTGATGTCGAAGCCGTCGATAAGGAGACGGCCGGTTGTATATGGGGCGCCGGTATCGGAGGATTGGAGACTTTCTTCCAAGAAGTAAAGGGCTTTGTCGAGGGTGGTGAAAACCCGCGGTTCAGCCCTTTCTTTATTCCCAAGATGATTGCCGACATAGCTGCGGGGCACATCGCCATGAAGTACGGCTTCATGGGTCCGAACTATTGTACGGTATCCGCCTGCGCATCTTCGACGCATGCCATTATCGACGCATGCGACCAGATTCGTATGGGCAGGGCGGACATAATGATTACAGGCGGTAGCGAAGCCGCCGTAAACCAGCCGGGTGTGGGTGGCTTCAATACGATGAAAGCTCTCTCCACTCGCAACGACGATCCCAAAACGGCCTCGCGTCCGTTCGACGTGAACCGCGACGGATTCGTAATCGGCGAAGGCGGCGCCGCTCTGATTCTCGAAGAATTGGAGCATGCGAAAGCACGCGGAGCCAAGATTTACGCCGAGGTGGTCGGAGGCGGCATGAGCGCCGACGCCTACCATTTCACTGCTCCTCATCCGGAAGGACTGGGAGCGAAGCTCGCGATGAAACACGCGATGAAAGAGGCTGGAATAACCGCCGAACAGATTGACTATATCAACGTTCACGGAACTTCCACTCCTGTCGGAGACCCTGCCGAACTGAAAGGTATCGCAGAACTCTTCGGCGATGCGATTTACGGCATCAATATCTCTTCCACCAAGTCCATGACCGGACACCTGCTCGGAGGAGCCGGCGCCGTAGAGGCTCTCGCCTGCATCATGGCCATAACGAAGGGTATCGTACCGCCGACAATCAATGTCGAAGAACTCGACCCGCAGATAGACTCCAAACTCAATCTCACGCTGGGCAAGGCTCAGAAAAGAGATGTCAAGTATGCCATGAGCAATACTTTCGGATTCGGCGGACACAACTCTTCGATTATTCTGAAAAAATACGAATAAGGTACCCCTTTCGGCATTGCTGTCCGAGGTCGTCTCTGTGCAAAAGTGAGGAAAAACAGTCATGTTGGAGCGGATTACAGGACCACTTAAAAGACGTTTTTCCAAGGACAGGGAGTTTTACAAAATAGCGAACGACATTTTCGGAGTTACTCCGAACAATATAGAATTATACAAGCTGGCTCTGTTACACAGATCAGCTTCCGTATTTATGTCGGACGGCACACCCCTCAACAACGAACGGCTCGAATATCTCGGCGATGCCGTTTTGGAGACGATAGTTTCCGACTTTCTGTTCTGCCGTTATCCGAAAGCCGACGAGGGAGTGCTTACGCGACGCCGCTCCAAAATCGTCAGCCGCAATACCTTGAACCAGATATCGACGCAGATGGGACTTGCCCGCCACGTAATCTGTCATACGAGCGGAGCGGTCGTACAGAAGCACATCAACGGCAACGCATTGGAAGCCATGATAGGAGCCATGTATCTCGATCAGGGGTACAACACGGTGAACCGCATAGTGATAAACCGTATTTTCGAAAAATACCTCGACATCGATGAGGCGCTCGCCGAGGAGACGGACTACAAAAGCCGTCTTATCGAATGGAGCCAGAAGTCGCGACAGACGCTGCATTTCGACACCGTGCGCGGAAAAGGATACACAAAGACGCATCCGGTATTCGAATGCAGGATATGTATAGACGGCATGGAACTGAGCCGCGGCGTGGGCGATTCGAAAAAGGAGGCGGAGCAAAGGGCGTCGATGACTGTCTCGCAGATTATGGCCGACAAGGTGGGCGAATACATTCTCGACAGTCTGGATTCCATGATTGGAGAGTATAAGAACGGGAGCAATGAACAGAACGCTGCGCGATAAGATAATAGCCGCCGGAGCGGGAGTGCTGAGCGACGAGGAACTGCTTTGCGCTGTCATGCAAAGCGATGCGTCGGACGACAGCATGAAGGTCGCAGCGGACCTGCTGACCGGTTCGGGGCTACGTGAAATCGCCGAAACACCCGCCGCCAGACTGCGCAAGTCGTCGGGCTGCGGCGTTGTGCGTGCCGCCAGAATAGAGGCCGCCGCCGAACTCGCCCGAAGAATCCGCACGGCCGAATCCAGTCAGGTGCAGACCGTCGGCTCGGACAAGGATGTGGTGAAGATTTTCGCACCGCTCACGGCACTGCCCCACGAGGAGTTCTGGGTATTGTTCCTTACCACTTCCGGCCGAATAATAGACAAGGTGAAAGTCAGTCAGGGCGGAGTTTCAGGCACGGTGGTGGATTACAAGCTAATCGTAAAGCAGGCCGTCATGCTGCTGGCCGATTCGATGATACTGGTGCACAACCACCCTTCCGGCACTGCCGAACCGAGCAGGCAGGACAAGGAGGTGACCGAGCGTATTGCGGCCGCGGCCGCGCTTTTCGACATCAGGCTCCTCGACCATATAATAGTCAGCTCGGGCGGATATTTTTCCATGCACGGGAAAGGTCTTCTCTGAGGTTTTGATTTCTCGTTTCTTTTTACTATTTTCACC
>ERZ1034952.2646-NODE-2646-length-12921-cov-12.810197_pt1 | contig 12921 bp, 10 predicted proteins | sample MGYA00520625_ERZ1034952 | MGnify/ENA primary metagenome ERZ1034952 (study PRJEB33766, sample SAMN09781773) | gut metagenome | biome: gut microbiome | host: Homo sapiens | place: Madagascar | study: EMG produced TPA metagenomics assembly of the PRJNA485056 data... | reverse complement strand
CTGGTGTTCAGCCAGTTCGACGCCGACGGCAAGGGCCATTACGAGCGTCTGGCACGCCCCAACATTGATACCGGCATGGGTCTGGAGCGTCTGGCCTGCGTGATGCAGGGTGTGGGCAACCTGTTCGAGGTCGATACCGTCCAGAGCGTGCTGCACCATGTGGAGCGCATCGCCGGCAAGACCTACGGCACCAACCCCAAGGAGGACATCTCCATCCGCGTCATCACCGACCACATCCGCAGCTGCACCTTCATGGTGTCTGACGGCATCCTGCCCTCCAACGAGGGCCGCGGCTACGTGCTGCGCCGTCTGCTCCGCCGCGCTGCCCGCCATGGCCGTATGCTGGGCATCAGCCGCCCCTTCCTCGTGGAGCTGGTGGAGACGGTCATCCAGTCCAGCGAGTCCGCTTACCCCGAGCTGCGTGAGCACGACGCCTATATCAAGAAGGTCATCGGCACCGAGGAGGCAAACTTTGCCCGCACCATCGACGCCGGCATGAACATCCTGAACAACATGATCGACGGTCTGGAAAAGGCTCACGAGCACCTGTTGAAGGGTCTGGACGTCTTCAAGCTGAACGATACCTTCGGCTTCCCCCTCGACCTGACCAAGGAGATCGCTGCGGAGCAGGGCATCGAGATCGACGAGGATGGCTTCCACGCCGAGATGACCAAGCAGAAGGAGCGCGCCCGTGCAGAGCGCCTCAAGAAGAACATCTCCGGTTGGAGCGAAGACCTGTTCGGCACTCTGACCGCTGAGCCCACCGAGTTCGTCGGCTACGACACCCTCAAGAGCGACAGCGTCGTTGTGGCGCTGAGCGATGAGGAGACTCTGACCGACGCCATCGCCACCGACGAGCAGGCCAAGGAAGGCGTGCTGGTCGTTCTCGATAAGACCCCGTTCTACGCTGAGATGGGCGGTCAGGCCGCAGACCATGGCGTCATCACCGGAGCTGAGTGCGTGCTGCGTGTGCAGGACGTCAAGAAGACCCCCAAGGGCTACTACGTCCACACCTGCACCCTCGAGAGCGGCATCGTCCATGTCGGCGACCATCTGACCGCCCGCGTGGATAAGGAATACCGCATGGCCATCGCCCGCAACCACACCGCTACCCACCTGCTGCAGGCAGCTCTGCGCGAGGTCCTGGGCGACCACGTCCATCAGGCAGGCTCCTATCAGGACGCTTCCATCACCCACTTCGACTTCACCCACTTCAGCGCTGTCACTCCCGAGGAGCTGATCCGTGTGCAGAAGATCGTCAACGACAAGATCTTCGAGTCGATGAACGTCACCGTCAAGGAGATGCCCATCGAAGAGGCCAAGAAGCTGGGCGCTATGGCTCTGTTCGGTGAGAAGTACGGCAAGGTCGTCCGTGTTGTTGATATTGAGGGCTGGTCCACCGAGTTCTGCGGCGGCACCCACGTCAAGAACACCGCTCAGATCGGCGGCTTCAAGATCGTCAGCGAGAGCTCTGTTGCTGCCGGCATCCGCCGTATCGAGGCTGTCACCGGCCGCAATCTGCTGATTCGTGCCAATATGCAGGAAGCTATGCTGCACACTGTGGCTAACACCCTGAAGGCAAACAACGTCGCCGCTCTGCCCGCTCGTGCTGAGGCTGTCATGGCTGAGAACAAGGCTATGAGCAAGGAGCTGGAGGACATCAAGGCAAAGGTCGCTGCTTCCAAGGTCACCAGCCTGTTCGACAACGCTGAGACCGTCGGCGGCGTCAAGATCGCTTCCGCTTACTTCACCGGTACCTCCGGCGACACCCTGCGCGGCATGTGCGACACCATCCGTGACAATGCCAAGGCTGCTGCTGTGGCTGTTCTGGTGGGCAAGTCTGACGACAAGATCACCATGGCCGTTACCGTGACCAAGGACGCTCAGGCAAAGGGTCTGAAGGCTGGCAATCTCGTCAAGGAGATCTCTGCCATCGCAGGCGGCAAGGGCGGCGGCAAGCCCGACTTCGCTATGGCTGGTCTGAAGGATGAGACCAAGATCGACGAGGCTCTGGCCGCTGTCAAGAGCATCGTGGAGAAGCAGCTGGGCTGATTCTGGAATAAACCTCTCCGTCACGCCTGACGGACAGGCAGAATGATAAAAAATCTGGAAGGAGCGATTCCCATGGAAGATTGTCTGTTTTGCAAAATTGCAGCGGGGGACATCCCCTCGAAGAAGCTCTATGAGGACGAGCAGGTGGTGGCATTCTATGACATCGCCCCGCAGGCCAAGGTGCATTTCCTAGTCATCCCCAAAAAGCACATCCCCTCGGCCGCTGCGCTGACCGAGGAAGACGGCGCTCTGCTGGGCCATGTGTTTGCGGTCATCGCAAAGCTCGCCAGGGAGCAGGGCCTCAACAACGGCTACCGCGTCATCTCCAATGTGGGCGAGGACGCCGGCCAGACCGTCAAGCATCTGCACTTCCATGTTCTGGGCGGCGAGAAGCTGCCTGTCTGATTCCGAAAAAGTAAGGGAGATCGTTGAATATGGCTAAGACTTATACGCTGAATGTCGCGGGCCTGACCCGTGAGCTGACCATCTGCAAGGTGAACGACCACATGGACATTGCGGCCTTCATCATGCTGGGCGACGCCGAGCTGACGGTGGCTGCTGCCGCTGAGCTGCTCAAGAAATGCCCGGATTTTGACATCCTGCTGACCGCTGAGGCCAAGGGCATCCCGCTGGCTCACGAGATGAGCCGCCAGAGCGGCAAGCCCTACGTCTGCGCACGCAAGGGCGTCAAGCTGTATATGCCCGACCCTGTTGTCGTCGAGGACCAGTCCATCACTACTGCTGGCAAGCAGAAGCTGGTCATCGACCGTAAGGAGCTGGACAAGATGAGCGGCAAGCGGGTGCTGGTCGTGGATGATGTCATCTCCACCGGCGGCTCTCTCAAGGCTCTGGACGAGCTGGCCGAGCAGACCCAGTGTACCATCGTGGGTCAGGCCGCCGTTCTGGCCGAGGGTGATGCTGCCCAGCGCAAGGACATCATCTTCCTCGAGCCGCTGCCTCTGTTCTTCCACTAAACCGATATGCGACGCCCGCTCTGCGCGTTCTGCCTGAGTGCGCTGGGTGTATTAGCGTTATGCTCATTTTTGCCGCAGATGGGGCTTTTGCTGCCGTCTGCGGCAATTTTTGTTGTCTTCTGCCTGCTGGTCTGGTGGAAAGGCGGGGACGCGAGAGGGTATGCGGTCTGCCTGCTTCTGGGCGCAGTGCTGGGCGTCGGCATCATGGAGATGACCGGCGCGCGGCTTGCAAAGATACAGGACACCTACGCCGGAAAAGAAGTGACCCTCACCGCCGGAGTGGAGAGCACAGGCCGCGCTTACACAGCGGGCCGGGTGAGTGCTGTGCTGATGGTGGAGACGGTGGATGGGGAGACTGTCCGTTTTCGGGTGGAGTGTGCCAGTCTGCCCAAATGTGAGGCCGGAGGCCGCATCCGGGGCCGCTTTGCACTGGATGTGCCGGATGCTACCCAGCGTCTGGACGACTACGCCGACGGCATTGTCCTCAGCGCGGAATATCTGTCCGGGATGCTTCGTCTTGGGCAGAGCGAGAGCTTCCGCGCCAGGACGGCGCGGCTCCAAGCGGCGCTGAGCCGCGCCCTGCGAAAAGGCATGGCCGAAAACACCGGCGGCGTTCTGGCCGCGATGGTGGTGGGCGACCGGGGCCATCTGACTGCGACTCTCCGCAGTGCCTACCGGGGCGCGGGGCTTTCCCATGTGCTGGTGGTGAGCGGCCTCCACGTCACCATCTTCTGCGGCCTGCTGGATGCTCTGCCCCACAAGGAGCGGGAGCGGAGCCGGGCTTACCGGCGGGCGAGGTCGCTGCTCCGGGCCGGAACGGCCCTTCTGCTGGTGGGCATCACCGGCGCGACGCCCTCTGTCCTCCGGGCGGCGGTGGCGGTCTGGGTCAGCTCCCTCGGCGTCTGGGTGGGAGGCCCGGCGGATACGCTCACCTCGCTGGGCGCGGCAGGCGTCCTTATGTGTCTGGGCAACGGGTACGCGGTCTATGACGTGGGCTTCGAGCTGTCGTTTGCGGCAGTGATGGGAACACTGGCCGGTGCTGAGTGCGCAGGGCGTGGGAGGGAACGCTATTACGACAGAAAGAAGAAACGGAAAAGCCGCCGGGAGAAACCGCCCCGCGCGGTGCTCCTCTTCCGGCGCTTTGCGGGCGGCGTGTGGGACTCGCTCTGCGTCTCCCTCTGTGCCTCGGCGGCGACCTTCCCGGTGCTGGTGCTGCGGGGGATGAGCACGACGGTCTGGGCTGTGGCGTCGGGCGTGGCCGTCCTCTGGCTGGTGGGGCCGATGCTGAGCTTCGGCCTCGGTGCAGCTCTGCTGGGTCTGGCTGCGGAGGGCTTGCCTTTGTTTGAGATCATCCGCCGCCCGGTGGCCTTCTGTGCCGAAGGGCTGGCATGGCTGATGAACGAGTGGGCTTTCCGGGTGTCCGTTCTGCCGGGAGCGTCCCTCTGGTTTGATGGGACCTATGCTGCACTGGTGTGTCTTGCGCTGATCCTGCTCTGCGTAATGGCAATGCGGCGGCACATCCAACTCCGGGTAGCTCTGCCGACGGTCATTCTGCTGGCAACGCTGGCTATCGGGCTGGAAACGGCTCTGAGCTGGAACGTGGTGAACATCGAACTCGTGGGGACCCGGGCTGCGCCTGCCGTCGTCATCACCCAGAGGGAGAAGGCAGTCGTCCTCTTCCGGGGCAGCAGCATCACCCAGCGGGCGGTGGAAAATCAGCTGGAAAAGCGGGGCGTGAGGACGGTGGAACTTCTGGTTGACCTGCGGATGCAGCCGGGAGAACCCTGCCGTATCGAGGCCCAAAAGCGCATCAATGCCGCTGCTCTGGCCGAGAACACCACCCGCCGTGCTTCCTGCGGCGAAGTGGACTTGGAACTTTTCCGCACCCGGCAGGGCTGCATTCTGCGGATGCGTGTCGGCGGGCAGAGGTTCATCACCCTCAGCGGCACGGTCCGGCCTGCAAAGCCCATCCGGGCCGAGTGGCTGCTGGCCTCGTCGGCAAGGCCGGACAATATCCGATACACCGACTGCCTGACCCTGAGCAGCAAATACCGCTGGATGGAAGAGGACGCAGAGCCTGTCTCGCGGCTGCGCCTCCGTCTCGAGGGGTGAGCGCTTTTCAAAGTGGGCAGAGTATGATAAAATAAAATAATCCAAATATAAAGGAGCCGATCATTTGGCAACGGAAACGAAACTCCGGCAGCTGGCCCAGGGTGGCTGTCCGGTCTACTATTTTTATTCCAGCGAGCGCTATCTTGTCCGACAGGCTGTGGCCCGGGCGGCAAAGCTTCTGGCCGAGGGTGAGGACGAAGAAACGACCGTTCTGGACGGTGCTGCGCCCGAAATCGAGCAGCTCATCATGGCGGCAGGCACCATCTCCTTCTTCGGGACGCGGCGCGTGGTGCTTCTGCCCGAGGTGGACCCCGCCGCCTACAGCGACAAAGACCTTGACGAGCTGTGCGCCACGCTGGCCAGCCTCGAGAATGCCGTGGTGGTGCTGGGCAGCGTGTTCGAGATGGAGCACAATAAGCTCAAGCTGGGCAAGCGGGCGCAGAAGCTCATCGCCCAGTGTACTAAGGTCGGCTTTGCCGAAGAGCTGGCCAAACCCAAGCCCTACGAGCTGAAGGTCATGGTGATGGACCGCGCCAAGGCACAGGACACCACCCTCTCCGAGGGTACGGCGGCGGCTCTGCTGGAACGCTGCGGCGAAGACCCGTTCCTTCTCGAGAACGAGGTGGACAAGCTCTGTGCTCTCTCCGGCTACCAGACCGTGACCACGGCCATGGTGGCCGAGATGGGTACTGTGAGTCTCGAGGCCGACGTCTTCGAGATGATACGGATGATCACGGCGAAAAACGCCACCGGCGCCTGCAAAAAGCTGCAAACGCTTCTCCGCCTGCAGCAGGAGCCCATCCCCATCACGGCGGCCATGATCGGCAGCTATGTGGACCTCTATCGGGTCAAACTGGGCGCAGCCAAGCGGAAGAGCTACAGCACCGTGTTCAAGGATTTCGGTTACAAGGGCAGCGACTACCGGCTCAAGCGCTCTGCCGAGACAGCCAGCCACTACACGCTGCCCCAGCTGGAAGCCTGTATGCAGATCTTGCTTGAGCTGGACAAGAGCCTGAAAAGCCAGCCCGTGAGCGCGCAGACTCTGCTGGAAACGGCGCTCTGCCGTCTGGCAATGGCGGGAGGAAGAAGATGAGCGAGAAACTGGAACTGCTGCACACCGACCGTGTGCTCATCGTGGAGGGCAAATACGATGCGGCCCGTCTCTCCCACCTGACCGACGCCATGATCCTGCTGACGGACGGCTTCGGCATCTATAAGGATAAGAAGCGTCAGCAGCTCTTCAAACAGCTGGCCCACAAAAACGGCCTTATCCTCCTGACGGACTCCGACGCGGCGGGTTTCCGCATCCGCACCTACATCACGAATCTGGTGGGGGAGAAGAACGTGGTGCAAGCCTACGTTCCGGCCATCCACGGCAAGGAAAAGCGGAAGGCTCAGCCCGGCAAAGAGGGGCTTCTGGGGGTCGAGGGCGTGGACGATGCCCTCGTTTTGCAGGCGCTCCGGGACGCTCTGGGCGAAGAAGCTGGCATTTCCCCTGCAAAGCCGGAGGGGCGGCAAATTACTTATACCGACCTCTATGAGTGGGGGCTTTCGGGTACGGCGGGCTCGGCTGAGCGGAAAACAAAGCTGCTCTGCGCTCTCGGCCTGCCGCCCCGGCTCTCGAAAAAAGAGCTGGTGGAAGCCCTCAACCGCCTTTACAGTTACGAGCAGCTGGACGAAATGCAGTCGGAACTGCTCGAAACATGAAAATACAGCAAACTCTTCTGAGAAAAACATGAAAAAGATTCAAGCAAGACTTCTGGGAAATTTGCCGTAAGCTGTGATATAATCAATATACTGTGCGCCCGTCGTGGACGAAACGACGGGCGCAGATCTTTGCAAGGTGCAATAAAGGAGACAATCAATGGAACGCGAAAAACTCAAATCGAGACTCGGGTTCATCCTCCTTTCCGCCGGCTGCGCGATCGGCATCGGAAATGTGTGGAAGTTCCCCTACATGGCAGGTCAGGGCGGCGGCGGCGCTTTCGTGCTGTTCTACCTACTGTTCCTCGTCATTCTGGGTCTGCCCATCATGACCATGGAGTTCGCCGTGGGCCGTGCCAGCCACAAGAGCCCGGTGCGCGCCTATCAGGCCCTCGAAAAGCCCGGCCAGAAGTGGCACATCCACGGCTACTTCACCCTCATCGGCTGCTACCTGCTGATGATGTTCTACACCACGGTGGCCGGCTGGATGCTCCACTACTTCTACATGACCGCTGCCGGTAAGCTGGTGGGCCTTGACGCCGACCAGGTGGCTGGCAAGTTCACCGAGATGCTGGCAAGCCCGCTGACCATGGGCTTCTGGATGGTGGTCGTTGTGGCCATCGGTATCTTCGTCTGCGCCCGCGGTTTGCAGAACGGCCTCGAGAAAGTCACGAAAGTTATGATGATCGCCCTGCTGGTCATCATGGTGGTGCTGGCAGTCAACAGTATGTTCATGCCCGGCGCAAAGGAGGGCATGACCTTCTTCCTCGTACCCGACTTTGAGCGGATGAAGGAAGTGGGCATCGTCAATACGCTGGTGGGAGCCATGAATCAGGCGTTCTTCACCCTGAGCCTCGGCATCGGTGCAATGGCCATCTTCGGCAGCTACATCGGCAAAGAGCACGCCCTGCTGGGCGAGAGCGTCCGCGTCGTGGTGCTGGATACCTTCGTCGCCATCACCGCCGGCCTCATCATCTTCCCGGCCTGCTTCACTTACGGTGTGGACCAGACCAGCGGCCCCAGCCTCATCTTCATCACCCTGCCCAACATCTTCGCAAATATGGCGATGGGCCGTCTGTGGGGCAGCCTGTTCTTCCTGTTCATGGCCTTTGCGGCGCTTTCCACCGTGCTGGCCGTCTTCGAGAACATCATCTGCTGCGGCATGGAGCTGACCGGCTGGAACCGTCAGAAGTCCAGCCTCGTCAACTTCTTCCTCATCATCGCCCTCTCTCTGCCTTGTGTGCTGGGCTACAACGTCTGGGCCTGGGACGGCTTCGCCATCTTCGGCGGTGCGGTGCTGGATGTGGAGGATTTCCTCGTCAGCAACCTCTTCCTGCCGCTGGGCTCCCTCGTCTACCTGCTGTTCTGCATCACCCGCTACGGCTGGGGCTGGGACAACTACAAGAAGGAAGTCAACACCGGCGACGGCCTCAAGATGCACGACTGGATGCGCGGCTACCTGACCTATGGCCTGCCCCTCATCGTCCTGTTCATCTTCGTGTTCGGCCTGTACGATAAGTTCATCGCCTGATAAAACAAAAATACGGGATGCTGCATTTTACAGCATCCCGTATTTTTTATCGTTTTATTTCACATACCGGCCTTCGCAGATATTCTTGCAGCAGGCGCTGATGGGAAACCAGCAGCAGTCGCGGCAGATGTCGGCGAGGATCTCTGGTGTGGCCTTGGCGTCGATCTCGCGAATGAGGTCCTGGTAGACGTAATCCTTTTCCTCGAGACCGAAGTATTCCACCGTCTTTGCATCGTAGCGCTTGACCTTTTCCTGCGTGTCGCAGAGGTCAGTCCCCAGCTTGTTGGGGCAGCAGGAGCAGAGGGTGTCAGTGGAGAAGGTGAGGTGGATGGTGGTGCCGGGAACATCCCGCAGCTGATGCACCACGTCGGTCATGTGGGCCACGAAATCGTTGTCATAGCCTTTGCCGGAATAGCCCTGCGTGCAGAGCAGATGATGGGGACGAAGTACGATGCTCATGCTTTCAGCCCCGGAATGCGCTTCCGCAGATTCAGGCCGATGGCGCAGGCCAGAACTGCCTTGATGATGGCAGTGGGGATGAAGGGCAGGACGCAGGCGGTGATACCCACGGCGACGGTGCTGTGGGCGACGACCACGAACATTGCAACGCCCACCACATAGTTGACCACCGTGCCGACGATGACAGCGGTGACGAAAGCACCCTTGAAGGCGTCACGGTGCTCCACGCCGAGGCCGATGATGTAGGCCATCAGGGGAAAAGAAATGAGGAAGCCGCCGGTGGGGCCGACGAACTTATCGAAACCGCCGGAGAAGTTTGCCAGCACCGGCACGCCCACAGCGCCCAGTGCCAGGTACACCAGCGTAGCGATGGCGGAAAGCTTGGAACCCAGCACCACAGCAGCCAGCGTGATGGCGAAGGTCTGCATGGTCATGGGGACGCCCAGAGGCATCGGGATGGAGATCTGAGCCATGACGGCAATGACGGCGGCGAACAGACCTGCATAGCAGATGTCCCGCACAGAGAACTTGGACTTGGTGGCCGCAGCGGCCTGGGTGTTCTGACTCATAAGAATTGTTCCTCCTATACATTCTGGCCCAAAGCGGCCATGCTCCCAGTATGGCAGACTGCAAACGCTGCGTCAACTTTGAATTTGCGAAAGGGTTTACAATTCAAAACGAAAAACAAAACAGAAAAATACACAAAAGATGTCGCTTTTGGTTGTGAAATGTGCTATACTAAATCTTAGCTATAAGAAGCACACCAGTGATATATAGAGAGGAGAACATCATGCAGCATGAAACCGTGATCGTGCTGGACTTTGGCGGCCAGTACAATCAGCTCATCGCGCGCCGCGTCCGCGAGAATAATGTCTACTGTGAGATCTATTCCTATAAGACGGACCTGTCCGTCATCAAGGCGAAGAACCCCAAGGGCATCATCTTCACCGGCGGCCCCAACAGCGTCTATCTGGAGGATTCGCCCACCGTCGACCCCGAGATCTTCAGCTGGGGCGTGCCTGTGCTGGGCATCTGCTACGGCAGCCAGCTCATGATGCACCTGCTGGGCGGCCACGTCTGCCGCGCCCCCGAGCGTGAGTACGGCAAGACCGAGGTCTTCGTGGACAACAGCAGCAAGATGTTCACCGATGTGCAGCCCTCCACCGTCTGCTGGATGAGCCACAACGACTATATCGAGCAGGCTGCGCCCGGCTTCAAAATCACTGCCCACACCGTCAACTGCCCGGTGGCCGCAGCTGAGAACGAGGAAAAGGGGCTGTACGCCGTCCAGTTCCACCCCGAGGTCCTCCACACCGCTGAGGGTAAGAAGATGCTGCACAACTTCGTGTACAATGTCTGCGGCTGCACCGGCGACTGGAAGATGGACTCCTTCGTGGAAAACAACGTCGAGGCCCTGCGAAAGCGCATCGGCAGCGGCAAGGTGCTCTGCGCCCTGTCCGGCGGCGTCGATTCCTCTGTGCTGGCTGCCATGCTGGCCAAGGCCATCGGCAAGCAGCTGACCTGCGTGTTCGTAGACCACGGCCTGCTGCGCAAGAACGAGAAGGAAGAGGTCTGCTCTGTCTTCGGCCCCGGCAACGCCAACGGCTTTGACATCAACTTCATCTGCGTGGACGCCCGTGACCGCTACTTTGCAAAGCTGGCCGGTGTCACCGAGCCGGAGCGCAAGCGCAAGATCATCGGCGAGGAGTTTATCCGCGTCTTTGAGGAACAGGCGAAGCAGATCGGTAAGGTCGATTTCCTTGCACAGGGTACCATTTACCCCGATGTCGTCGAGAGCGGTCTGGGCGGTGAGTCCACCGTTATCAAGAGCCACCACAACGTCGGCGGCCTGCCTGATACCGTGGACTTCAAGGAGCTGGTCGAGCCGCTGCGCAACCTGTTCAAGGACGAAGTCCGTCAGGCTGGCCGTGAGCTGGGTCTGCCCGAGTATCTGGTCAGCCGCCAGCCCTTCCCTGGCCCCGGTCTGGGCATCCGCATCATCGGCGAAGTGACCCCCGAGAAGGTCGCGATCGTGCAGGACGCCGACGCCATCTGGCGTGAGGAGATCGCCAAGGCCGGCCTTGATAAGGAGATCAGCCAGTATTACGCCGCTCTGACTAATATGCACAGCGTCGGCGTTATGGGCGACGAGCGCACCTACGACTACGCCGTGGCTCTGCGCGCTGTCACCACCACTGACTTCATGACCGCCGAGAGCTACAATATGCCCTGGGACGTGCTGGGTACTGTCACCAGCCGCATCGTCAATGAGGTCAAGCACGTCAACCGCGTGTTCTACGACTGCACCGGTAAGCCGCCGGCCACGATCGAGCTCGAGTAATAAAAATCTGCCTTCCGGCTTTTTGAATCTATCAAAATAGAACAGAACAACGTATAAAAACAGCCCAGCTTTCAAGATTTTTCGCTTGAAGGCGGGGCTGTTTTCGCGTCCAAAGCAACAGAAAAAATAACACCCAAGGAAGAATCAAACCAGTATCACGGTTTCTTCTTCCCTGGGAAAGCCAGAGCTTCCAGCCGGCCCGCGACTTATGAAATCCTCTTGACAAAGTGGGAATGGGAAGTATAATAAAAATGAACATTGTTCATATTGAGGGTGACTACATGAATACGATCGTGACCTCCAAGGAAGAGATCTTAAAAAACAGCCGTGAGCTTATCCGGGAAAAGGGCTGGGCGGCAGTCAGCATCCGTTCTGTCGCCTCGGCATGTGGGGTCTCGGTCGGCTCGATCTACAACTATTATGACTCCAAGGCTGAGCTTATCAGCGCCACGGTCGAGAGCGTCTGGTGCGAAATTTTCCACCGCCCGCAGGACGAGGCCGTATTTCAGGACGTGCAGACCTGTGTCAAATGGATGTACGAGCGCATGGCCTACGGCTATGAGCAGTATCCCGGATTCTTCACATTGCACTCTCTCGGCTTTATGCAGGAGGACAAGGCCGATGGCAAACGGCACATGCAGCAAGTCTGGAACCATATTTTAAACGGTCTGTGTACGGTGCTGCAACAGGATAGCAAGATCCGTCCGGACGCTTTTAACGAGCAATTCACCGTTGAAAAATTTGCCGATGTGCTGTTTTCGCTTATGCTGTCTGCTTTGCTGCGGCAGGACTACGACCCCGCCGCGGTGCTGGAGATCGTGCGCAGAACCTTATATTGACCGCATTTTCTTCCCACACTGCTGTGGGAATTTTATAACGTCCAAATTGAACGCTGTTCACTCAAAGGGGATGCTCATAGGAAGGTTCATCGCAGTATCCTGCTGCGGCTCGCCTGCCTTGTGTGGAGCACTGCCAGCTTCAACATCCTGCGCGTTGGATGCAGCTATGCCAGGCAAGCCCCTGATGACCGTAAAAACTAAGACGACCCTGCAAAAAAATGCAGTGTTACAATAAATTTGATGTATCGACAAGGAGCAATCAACTATGCAAGCAATCGTAGAAACTGTTTTTGATGCGGTATATCTGGTATCCGTCATCACCATCGGTATCCTGATGATCCGCGGCTGCAAGGGCAGCCACCAGTTCAAGCTGTTCGGTCTGATGGCTGTCGTTCTGGGCGCCGGCGACTCGTTCCATCTGATTCCCCGTGCGCTGGCTCTATGCACCACGGGTTTTGAAAACTTTACCGTTCCCCTGGGTCTGGGGAAGTGGATCACCTCTGTGACAATGACAGTCTTTTATGTGCTGCTGTACTATGTCTGGCGTGAGCGCTACCGGGTCAAGGGCAGCAATGGCCTGACTGCCGCCGTCTACGGTTTGGCTGCTGTGCGTGTTATCCTGTGCATGATGCCGCAGAACCAGTGGTTGAGCGACGGATCCCCGCTGTCCTGGGGCATTTACCGTAATATTCCTTTTGCACTGATGGGTCTGCTGATCATCGTGCTGTTCTACCGCAGCGCCAAGGAGCATAACGACTCGGCTTTCCGCTGGATGTGGCTGACCATCGTGCTGAGCTTCGGTTTCTACATTCCCGTTGTTCTTTGGGCCAATGCCATCCCCATGATCGGGATGCTGATGATCCCCAAGACCTGCGCCTATGTGTGGACCGTTCTCATCGGCTATTCTGC
>ERZ1034952.2643-NODE-2643-length-12931-cov-5.026561_pt1 | contig 12931 bp, 12 predicted proteins | sample MGYA00520625_ERZ1034952 | MGnify/ENA primary metagenome ERZ1034952 (study PRJEB33766, sample SAMN09781773) | gut metagenome | biome: gut microbiome | host: Homo sapiens | place: Madagascar | study: EMG produced TPA metagenomics assembly of the PRJNA485056 data... | reverse complement strand
TGCTGGCAGACACGGTTTTCAGCTCGTACAGATAGAAGCTCTGAATATGCCTGGCCTGAAGCTCGCCCAGCTTGACGCCGGTTTTGCGAAAGTACGGCACGATCTTCCCCTTTACCATCTGGGTATAAGAGGAGAAGGTTGTTATCTCGATTGAATTGCGAACGACCTCCAACCATAGCTCCATATAATCGGCGAAGAGCATGTCGGCGGACAGCTCTCCGTTTGTCTTGTGCTCAGCAGGGGGAACATAGGTCTGACGCAGCTCCAGCAGCATCTTTTCCGCGCGCTTTTTGTTGTTCTTGATCGGCAGTCCTGTTGGAAACCACGGCTGCTTCCGTTTGCCGTTGGCGTCCAAATAGCTCAGGACCATATAATAGTAGTCGTTTTTGATTTGCAGGTGTCCCGCTATCATTCATCCATACCTCCTTTTTCTGACAGCGTATGAACGGGCACCCTTTCGGACCGTATTCATTATAGGGCCTACTCAGATGCCCGTCCAATGTGTCATTTCAGTTCAAATCCGTGTCACGCCGCAGGCTGGGGATTTCCCGCCGAGAGGGCGTAGCGAATCACGTTGATCTTCGGAACGCGGTAGGCGTTTCCGATCTTCATGCCGGGGATATACCCGTCGCCGATCAGCTCGTAGGCCAGATGGCGACTGATTTTCAGCATGGACTGGACCTGGGCAACGTTCACAATGTCGGGGTAATCCGTGAACATCACCTCATACATGGCCTGCAGCTCAGTCTTCGTCACCGAAACCACCTCCTCCGTCGTCGCCAAGCACATGAGTGAGAAGCATATCCAGCTCCTTTTCGGTATTCACCGGAGTGAGTCTGATCGTACCATCTTCGGCTTCATCATCGCCGAAGGGCGTAACGCTGTCGCTTACAATGTTATCGAGCTTTTCGGTAATAGCTCCGATAACATAGTGGATCTCTTCCTGAGAAAGAACGAAAACAAGTTCGTGCCCGAGCTCGTCATCGAAAGTGACCGCCAGCTTGTCGCAGCTGCGGTCAATGCCCTCATCGGCGTCGATGAGAAATTCAAGGAAAAGATCCTCAACAAAAAGACATCCTTCCTCAGAAAAATCTGCTATCATGCGGTCAAGTTCCTGTTTTCTGCCTTCGGTAAGGCGGTTAAGATCAAAATTAGTTTTCATTGTAAAAACTCCTTTCAGCGGGCGTCGCGGTCTCGGCGCTGACGCTCCAAATGTTTGTTGTAAAAGTCCATAGCCTTGACAAGCGTCTCAGTCATCTGTTTCATAGAGGTGTCCGGGTGGAAATAGCTGCGGAGCTTGTCAACCGGCACCTTGACATATTCCACCTGATTGCCCTTGACTTCGGACATCAGCTGCATCACTGCACTGTCAGTAAACCTCTGCTCCTCGCTCATGCGTCGCAACCGCTGAGCCTGTGACAGCGACGGCGTCACCTCGTTGCAGTCCATAATGGAGAAGATCATTTCCTGCTCGGACGGCTGCAGATACGACAGTTCCACCGCCGGAGTCAGGGCAATCCTTCCGTCATCCACCATTTGGAGGATTTCGGGGATCAGGTTCGTGAGGCGGATATAGCGGAAGACCTGATCGCGGCTTTCTCCGGTGCTCTTGCCGATCTCTGTTGCCGTATCAAAATTAGTCGCAACTTGCGACGAATTCTTTTCGGGCCTGCCCGCCTTGCGTTTCAGCGCCTCCATTTTCATCTTGTACGCGAAGGCCTTTTCTGACGGCAGAATGTGCTCCCGCTGCAGGTTGCTGTCCACCATGGTAATGACAGCCTCCTCGTCGGTCAGCGTGCGGATGATCACCGGCATGGTGTCCATCCCCAGCGCCTTGCAGGCCGCCAGCCGACGGTGGCCGGAAATCAGCTCGTACCCGCCGCCCTCCTTGGGCCGCGCCAGGGCGGGAGACAGCACGCCGGCGTCGGCAATGCTTTTCATCAGCTCCGCCATCTCCGCATCATTTTTCACCTTGAAGGGGTGGTTCTTGAAGGGAGTCAGCTCTGAAAGCGGAAGCTCCTCTACCTTGGGCTTGCGGGTGTCCGCACGCTCCTGCTCGGTCATGAACAGCTCGTCATAGCCGCTCAGGCCTAAATCAATGGTTTGGTTTTTCAATTTCATCATCTCTCTTTCTGCTGTAATCAGCGTTCATACTGTTTTTCCTCTCTCACCGGAGCGTTCTGCTGCCGCAGGGTGCTTTTCTCCCGCTCCGAGAGATAGGGGTCGTTCTCCAGCCGCGCCTCGAATTCGCTCTCCAGAAGCTCCCGGAGCTTCGGATGGTCCTCGATGATGGCGCAGGCTGTTTTCTTTTTCTTACGCAGGTCAGCCAGTACCGTGGTGCAGGCGGCACACTGCTTTTTGAGCTCCGCCATCCGCTCCGGGTCGGTGCAGTTCCGCTGCTTGTTGCGGACCTTGCTGCGGGTAGCGGTCACCTCGTCGATCTCCGCGTTGACCCGCGCGATATAGATCTGCAGGTCCTGCGGCGTCTCCAGGTGTTCCTGCTCCACCAGCGTCATTTCAGCCGTGTACCGGTCCAATCGGCGGCAGGCCTCCCGGCACTCTGCCGACAGCGGCTGCTGGTATTCCTTCTCGTACATGGGCGCGATACCCAGCACGATGGCGACGGCGCGGAAAAAGTTGACGTATCCGGTGATGTGCGGCGCCTTGCAGTAGAAATCCCGCTTGTGGTAGTACGCCTCCGTGGGCGGGTTTTCTCTTGCGTAGCTTTTGGAATAGGGCCTCAGAAAGGGGTAATAGCTCTGCGTCACCCGGTAGTCCCGCTGGTTTTCCAGCAGCTGCTCCTGCATGGCCTCCTTTTCGTAGACGGGGCCGAGCCGGAAGGTGCGGGTACACTTCCTGGAGCGAAAAGGCCGGATTGTGGCGTACTTGTGGTTTGGGCCGCACTCGAACTCATAGCCCAGCTTGCGAAGCACCGTGGTCATTTCCGACCAGCTGCTGCACAGGGACAGCGCCCTGTCCAGCGCCTCACGCATCAGATTGAAGCGGGTGGGCTCACCGTTCTTTTCGGCAAAGTAGACGGACCGCGCGGTCTTGTGCCGCTGCGGGTTCTGCACCACCGACAGGCCGTGCTCGGCGCAGATGTGGTCCGACATGGCACGCAGGGCGTAGTAGACGCCGTATTTGGCCTCCAGCTTGCGCCCGTCCCACATGCCGACGGAGCTCACGACAAAGTGGTTGTGGTAGGTTCCTGTGTTGAAGTGGGTGGCCACCAGTACCTGGTAGCTGTCGCCCCAGAGCCGCCGCGCAGTCTCCAGCCCGATCCGGTGACACTCCGCCGCCGACACCTCGCCGGTCTTGAAGCTTTGGTAGGCGTGGTAGGCCACGTTGCCGCCGGTCTTGCCGAAGCGTCGCTGGGTAGCCGACATCTCCTGTGCCGCCGTTTCTGCGCGGCAGTTGACACCGGTGACAGCGTAGCTCTCCTCTCCCTCGTCCAGGGTTTTGGCCTTGTTGGCGGCGTAGATCAGCACCTGCTCCAGATCGGTCAGCCGGGTTTTCTCCGGATTGCTGCAGTAGTCCACCACGCGGGAAACGCTGTCATGGATCGCCCAGATCTTCGTCACCGCCATCTGCCTCATCCTCCTTTCCGTGGTAGACCGTCAGAAGCAGATCCTCAATCTCCGTCAGCGCGTCGCTGAACGCCGCCATGGAGACCTCGTAGCGGATACCGTCATGCAGCCGCGTCAGCTTCCGGTAGGCCTGCATCAGTTCTTCCTTGGGCGCCTCTCTGACCACCGTGTCCGTCCCCAGGGTGCGGAGATATTCCGACATGTTCATGCCGCATTTCCGCGCCTTTCGGCGGATCAGATTCTTCTCGGTCTTGAAGACGCGCACATTGATTTCCTCCGTACGATTGCGCATATCGTTCACCTCCTTTAGGCGGGGTTACAGGGGCCGGCCCCTTTCGTATCAGCGGATACGGGGGAATTGGGAGCCGGACGGCTACACAAATCCCATGCTCGTTACCCTTACGGATAAAAAAGCTGCGTATAGCCATGGGCCTTCCCGCGTTACGATGCTTCATTTTCGCCCGCCTCCTTCCGTGACGCAGATGACGGCTGTGACGGTAAAAAGGGAAGCGGGGCGTTACCATCATTCAAAACCTTCTGTGACGCAAGTCCCTCGTTCCCGGAAGCACCGTCATGACCGTCAGCACCGTCATGCAGCTCCAGGATAATCAGCCGGGCCGCCGCCGTTTTGCGGTACTCGTAGCTGATCCCCATGGGGAGGAAAACCTCGCTGAAATACCGCGTCAGATATTTGCTGGCAATGTTGGGTTTCAGCTCGGTGTTGCCAACGGCGGCCAGCAGCTCGGTGGCGGTGCCCTGGAATTTACTGTGCTCAAAAAGGAACTCCACGACCTCGTACACAAAATCGGGAATCCGCTCCCTGCGCAGGTCGTCGGTGTTAAGCTCCTCGGTGATCTCCCAACGGACGCCGCACATCTGCATTTTCAGCTTCTTTTCCTCCACGTCGCGCCCGGTGATGCAGAGGGCGGCAGCGTCCCCGAAGCGCTCCTCCTTGCGGAGGATCATCACCGTGTCCGCCACGCCCATGATGCCGGTGGAGCCGGTCATATCGTTGAAGATATTGCTGCTGTCCCGATCCTTGCGGGTGTGGTGCACCAGGAAGATGCAGATGCCGTGATTGTCGGCGATCTTTTTCAGGGAAGACAAATCCCGGTAATCCTGGGCGTAGGCGTTGACCTTCCCGGAGACGTTGTCCCGGATCATCTGCAGCGTGTCGATGAAGATCAGCCCCGTGGAGGGGTAATCCTGCAGCACGGCCTCGATCTGGCTTTCCAGCTCAGAGCCCAGCTGACCGCAGGAGAAGCCGAAATGCAGGTTCTCCGGCGGCGCTTCGGTCAGTTCTTGCATCCGTTGCTGGATACGCCACTCCCGGTCCTCCAGCGCCAGATACACCACGTCAGTTTTCCGGGTGGGAATGCCCCATACCGGCTCGCCCTTGCTGATCTGCAGACAGAGCCAGAGGACCATCCAGCTCTTGCCGATCTTGGAGTCGCCGGCCATGACCGCCAGCCCGTCCGCGAGAATGCCGTCAATCAGCATCCTTGGGTGCGCCAGCGGCTTGTAGTACAGCGTCTCCGCGTCGATCAGTTGAATTCTGTTCATGTGTTTCACCTTCTTTCTTTTTAGCTGGTAAGTTTGTTTTGCTTGAATACTTGCACCGCCCTTCCGATACGGTTTTTCTGTACCTGCCCCGGGACCTTTCGGCTGCCCCGCAGCGTCGCCGTGCTCGCTCTTTCGAGGTCGTCGCACGGTCATATCTCTTTCGGTGACGGTTATTCAGTTGTCGGTTGGTTATCACCTCCTTCGGGTGAGGGAAGCGGATGCTCTTGAGGAACCCTTCCACTAGCTAGTAAGTTCAGTGGGATGTTTTGGAAGGTGCCGGGAAAAATTTTTCTCTCTCAAGTGGTAGATCACGGGAGCGGTGATAAATTAAGGCTTGGAGAAAAAATTTCTTGTGATCGCCATTTTTCGATATATCCCCTCACTAAGTAAGGAATGGGAACGGCTGTTTTTATGTGTGCTTTCGAAATTTTTTGAAATCCCCCTCAAGGGGTAGATCATGGGAAGCCCGAAAAATTAAGCCTTACGGAGAAAAACTTTCCTGTGGCATCAATTTTGATGCCGCAGCCCGATTTGCCCTTTGAAGGTGGCATCAAAATTGATGCCACTCGACTAAAACCTGCTTTCGCCTTAGCTTTTTGGCGCCAAAACGGAGCCAAGCCCCGGCGCTCTCTCGTGTCTGGCGCCAAAACGGAGCCAATCTATCGCAAAACTCCTCCCACACCCCTACCGCAACCTTCGAGCCTCCAAAATGACATTTATTTTGAAATTGCATGAAATATTTTTCTGAGCGTCCTGTTTGCTCGTATCGGGAGCCTGTATTTGCTTGGTCTCTCCATTCCCTTACAGCAACATGGAGGGCTAAAAAACGACATCCTCTTTCTGACTTTTTGAAAATCTTTCTCTACTCCCGTACCGCACGGTTTTGAGGCAAAAAGCAAACACCGGGCTGAAAGTTTCCTTCTACTCCTGTACCGCAACATCCAAAGCAAAAAAGTAAACACGGCATTGAATCTTTTTCCTCTACTACTTAACAGCCACATGAGGGCCTCGAAAACGACATCGAGTTGCAGCTTTTTCAGAAAGCCCCTCTACGCTCTTATCGCAACATCGGAGGCCGAAAAACGACATCGATTTTTGAAAGTTCTCAGAAAATTCACAAATTAGTGGGATTTCACGGCTCAAAGCGCAAAAAGAGCGCCTGCCTCTTTTCAGAAGCAGACGCTCATTAGGTATTATTCAGTTTTACTTCACCAGCCGGATCAGCAGCTCGTTGACGTCCTCCGTGGGCTTGCCGCCGGCCAGCAGCTTGTTCCGGAAGGCCAGCATCGCCGCAGTCAACAGCCGGCGCTCGCCGGCGCAGAGCACCAGGACCCGGTCTCTTTTATTCCGTCCGAACATGGCAGCACCTCAGCAGTAGACCAGTTCAGAGAAGACAATCTCCTCCGTGCGGCTGCGGATGGAGTTCATCTGTCTGACCCATTCCATCTGATCGGCGGCCTTCAGCTGCTCTGTAACGCCTTCGGCCTTTTTCATCTGCTCGACCAGCCGGTCGAACATGGCCTGCGCCGACTCACCGATTTCCGCAAGATGCGGCTCCAGAGTCCCCGTCAGCAGCATCCCTGTGTAGATCCCGTCCATGTGTGTGCGCAGATATCGCCTCCGCGCCGCTGCAAATCTGTTTTCCATACTGCGCCTCCTTCATATACGCATCGTTTTGGTTTCCCCTCGCGTACATGATAGCCCCGCGCCGCGCCAGAGTCCAATGTGCAAAACCCAGATTTGCAGACTTGACAAAAGCAGAAAAACATTCTTTCAGATTCAAGCCGAAAGTGATAGGGATAATATACAAAAGAAGAATGGTGTATTAGTGCCTGTAGTAATCCTCTAACGTATCCATCATATCTCCGTGTGCATCATCTTTAGCATCAAAGCTTAAATCAGTAAACTCCAAATTGTCTTCATCAACCATCAACATTACGCCATGTGGCGCCACGAACTTAACGTTTTCCAATGAAGGTCGTTGGCTATCATCAAATCTTATTTGGATTTCAGCCACCACTTGACCGGTTGCAGCTTTAAAATCCATAACGCTAAGCGATGTAAAGATATAACATTTGTCTTCGTGATCCCAGACAGAATTATCATAGTCGATAATTGTTGTTGATCCGTCAACTTCAAGGTCTAAGCGAACTTGTAGCGTTAATACGTTTTCAGATAGCAGTAACGGAACGGTCTCATTATTATCGATGCCGACTAGCCTTACTGAATTGACTTCTATTTCTTCTTGGTAATCATAATCATATAGCTCAAACCAAATGTCTAACGCGGCCTTGTCACAAATATATGCGGAAACATCAGAAATAACCGACGAGAGGTATTCTTCAATTTTGCGCTCTGATTTGTTAAGTAATTGCAACGCCGAATCAATGGAATCTACCAATTGAACATTTGGTTTATCAGATAGTGCTGAAATCCAATCACCATCATTTGATACAACCATTACGCAGGTGCTCAGATTATCCTCAAGGTATTTTTCTAATGCGACAAGCACAAAGGCGTCAGGGAACTCAGCTTTTTTGTCACCCTTATCTGAAAATGGCGGTTCGCTTTCGAAATACTTTCTGAATACCTCCGAGGGCTCGGCGTACGGCAATACTACAGCATCTTTATAGTAGCTTACGTATGCTTCAATTTCTTTGGTGCAAAGATCGAGTTCTTTTAGCTTTTGAATGGCAGCATCAATGGGGATATCAATTAACTCAAGATACATCCTGTTTCGAACAAGAGACGAAACAGCGTTTTCAGGTTTGGTTTTTAACTCTCCTGTCTTAATATGGCGAAATACTTCTCCCTGCAAAACAGGATGGGATAATAATTGGATATTTTGTGCTCGGATTGTTGCAAAAAAAGACGGCAGAATTGCGTTAAAACAACCGCAGAAATCATTCCCTTTTGCATCAAATGCATTAGTATCTATAATTATACCACCATATAAAATTGAATCTGCAATCATGAAATCTACATCCTCTTTTTTATTCGCAGCTTTCTGCCGTGATCTGCTCAATCAAACTGTTAACGGCAACTTCGGCATCCCCATGTCTTATTTCACATTCCCAGATGATAAATACACGCCAGCCCATATTTTTTAGCTTTTTGTAGTTCCGTTGATCGCGTTCGATATTGTACTGAAACTTCGCATCCCAGAATTCCGTATTAGTTTTTGGCTTTACAAACCATTTGCACCCCTGGTGCCCGTGCCAAAAGCAGCCGTTAACAAATACTGCCGCCCTGTATTTTGGAAGGACAATATCCGGTTTTCCTGGGAGTTGAGCGACATTTTTCCTGTACCGAAAGCCCTTGCTGAAAAGATATTTGCGAACAGTTTCTTCCGGTTTTGTGTTCTTGCTGGGGATATGAGACATATTTTTACTTCTTGCTTCTTTTGACCGGTTGTCCATAGGAAAGCCCTCACTCTATGCCGTTCTCTTTTAACTTTGCGATGGCTCCGGTAATTGCTTTAATCTGTTTTTTGGTAAGTTGAGTATATTGCATCTGGCAGTATTTTATCGCATCCGTTAATGCAAATACATCAGCATTGTTCAGTACATACTGAGCTTTTCCCTGTTCTATCATAGAGGCCCAATAATCAGCGCCTTTATTGAAAATAGCAATCTCGTTGAATAACCCATTGTCGAATTTCTGCTCTTTTTTGGCCGTCGCAGCCTCAAGTGCCTTTTCTTTGGGGGAAATAAGCACTTCAGCCAGTTCGTCAGAAATCTGATACGGGACCTTAGAGATTATATCCCAGCATTCTTGTTTTTTGCAGTATGTTTCTACATTGGCAGTAGAGCGATTGGGATCGTTAATTCTGTCAAATACTATTCTGCCAATTCGTGCAATGTCGCTTTCAAATTCATGGGGAACACTTTGCAAATCCCATATTTGCCTGTAATTGATTTCTTTATGCATTTCTTTTGCTGCCAAGACAAGCTTTGAAAAAGTATACGCAACTATCTGAGGTCGATAAGCCCTGTTTTCCTGATACCACTGCTGGGCTGAAATGGTGTTTTCAATCATCCCAAACAGAATCTTTTTCCCAATGAGCTCTTTGTAGAAAAGCTCGTTATATACTGCGTCATTCTTGTTCCACTGCTTCTCCATATCATTGTGGAAATGCGCTGCGTTTACCTCGCCGCCCCACGAAACATAATGAGGCAGCATGTTTGCGGCGTTCATGTATTTGGCCAAATCCGTCAGAGTAAACTTCATACTCTTTGGACGAGTCAGCTTATAATTGTTTGCCTGCGCTTTGGTCATTTGCATGAGCGGTTGCTCATACTGGCCGCGAGCGCGCTCAAAGAACCAAAGCTGCTGAACCAGGCTGCCACTTGCAAGGGGAGCATAGACCTTTCTTGAAAAATCTTCCATGCGGACATAAAACGGGTGGCTCGAATTCAGATCTGCAGTCTTAACCTTGTTCTGACTGTTAGCATACTTTGCTATATTTCTAATCAGATCCGGATCGGAGTCTCTTAACACAGTCAGCTTCATCTGTACGTAAATACCACTCAGATCGGCATTGTTCTTTATACTTGCTGCAGCAAGGGTTGCCGTCGTTTGGCCGCCATTTATAATCTGCAAGTCATTGAATTCTGTAATCCTACTGCCGTAAACGGGGTCAGAAACTACGGTTACAGATTTTGCCGTCGTTGAAATGCCGTTGTTATATGTAAAGAATCTAGACTTTTCGTTCAGTACTGTCCCTCGAATACCTTTGTTAACTGCGCCGTTAAACTTCAAAAAAGATCGGACATTTGATTCAAGAAGCGCAGCACTGTACTTTTTGTAGATGTCAGCCAGAAACGGCCCTGGCACGATTGCCAAATAGGAATCGTACTGGTCAGTTTCAATATCGGCTTTTAAACACGGAATACCCTCCACACCGAAATCCGCACATTTTATTGTGATCTGCTCTTTTTCAAAACCGGCGAGCTTTGAACGGAATATACCATCTATATCCAAAACATCTAGCGTTACCTTGAAAACATGGCCTTGAAAAGTGTAGTCCGGGAAGTCCAGATTTTTTACGGCTTTGCTCAGGCGGTTTGTGCTGACAATAAACAGGTGAATAGTATGGATGTCACTATAGGTGAGACGTATATCTTTTGCAAGCTGTACCGCAGGATCTGCTTGCTCCGCGTTTGCAAAGAAACCTTTCAGTGAATTCTCAAAGTAGTTTAACAGTAATTGCGCTTTGCTTCGTATCGTCTCATTTGTGATATTTGCAACTTCGCCCTCGTTATAATCAGCGTAAAGAAGATCGAGTGCATTTGATGCGAGATCTAAATATGCAGCATCAATGTGCATGTTCTTATAAGCCCGGTTTCCTTTTGAAAACGAGAAGAAACACTGACTCATATCTGTAATCAAAGAGTAGTCGTTCTTGAGGATGTCCGCAGCGTTGTCGATAAAGACTTCTACCGGATAGCGGGAGGTATTTACTGCTTCTGCATTGATATCCTCGTTTATATAGCTCTCTCGGAATTCCAGAATATCCATGATTTACTCCTCTGCAAATCGGTTTATGGCTGCCGCGCTAATAGTATAATTTACACCTGTGATTTCGGGATATGGTACATTGTTTTCTGTGATCCTGGGGAACCCTTCTGAAACCTTGTATGTTTTAATCGATTTAATATCAAACCTGTCTGTGATTTCTTTCCCGAAGACATCTATTCCAAGGCCTTGAATTTTCCTGATAAAAAGGTTCTCAACGCTTTCGTCGGATACGGTCAATAGAATCTCCTTAATTATATCAATCACAGCAGAGCATTGGCCGCCAAACTCTGGGGACACGGATTCGGCGCGAACAATGATCAGATGGCCGTCAATGCTTGAAGATAATTGCGCCAAAGATGAAATGTGAAGACTGTCAGCATTTGCACCGATAGTTTTAACCTCGTACCACGTATCGCTCAGAGTGAAATCTTTGCTCTGCATATCAGGGCCGCCCCACGCTTGGATTGCAGTTTTTACTCCGTACCTTGGCCCGACTATTTCTTTCAGAACCATTAACTCACCAAGAATACCCATGAGCTTTTCTTTTGAGACATCGTTCCCAGATGCCTTTTGAAAAAGCTTTTTCCAAGTAATGAACCTTCTTTTCAGGAGGTTTAAGCCTTCTGATTCATCTCGGACCCCAATAACCGATTCAATCAGATTCTCGCAGAAACTGAAGTAGGCGTCTTTAAGATCTGCATTGAGAAGGTCAAATGAAGTCCAGTATGTATTCTTGTTTTCACGTCCCTGCACGACATGCAGAATCGTTGTAGATTCAATAGCAGGAGGGGCTTTCTTTGACATGAATGATAGGCGTACCAAAACATTTACAACAATTGAATTCCCAATCAGTTTATTAAGCTTTCTATAGCTAAAATTGAGGGAAGCGGCTTTTTCATATTCCTCTGAGGTAAAGCCCATAAGGAGAAACGCCTCTCTCAGTGTAAGCCTTCGATATGTTTTTCCCTTTGGCCCTGAATATTTGAACAATGCTGCTGTGTGCGTTCTGTCCATATTGCAGGTTATTGTTCGGATAATGGTATCGTCATTGATTTCTTTCCCGTTTATTTCCCACATGACGTCACGGGAAGGAGTTTTATTTAATTGTGCAATATTGGCTTCCAACTTAAATGTGGGGTTATTGTAATCATCCATAATAAAATCATGGATGTTGTATTTCCGCGGCATCTTTTTGCCGTCGATCTTCTGCTTAACATCTAATGGACTTCCCAGATGGCTAATTATGAATGCTCTTTCACGATCTTGCGGTACCCCAAAGTCTAAAGCATTATATATCAAGCATTCGCTGTTGAAGTATCCTATTGAGCTTAGGAATTCCAGCCACTGATCCAGGTCCTCTTTGAATTTATCTGCTTTAATAGTCTTAACATTTTCAAGCAACAAGTATTCAGGTAATCTGTTGAGGGAAGCAAGTTCATTAAGGATGCGTTCAATTTCCCAAAGTAAGCCCGAACGTGTACCTGATCCTTTTTTCATTCCTTTTCCAAGACCGCCGGTTGAAAGATCTTGGCACGGGAAGCTGTATACAAGCAAATCGGTGTCTGGCATATCAGCACCTTTTAGCTCTGTAATTGAACCGTAGTTATTTGCCTTTACATTTGCACGATAAAGGTCACGTTTTTGATCTTCTGTCAGTTGCTTGAGTTTAGTGGGTTTTACAGATGTTGCGCTAAATGTATACCGAGACAAGTATTCCTCAACTGTTTTAATATCTTGCGGGACATCTACTCCGATGCTTTCACAGTGGATAGCTGCATAACATTCTATTGCGTCAATAAACCAATCACTTATGCCCACAATCTCATAGTTGACATTAAGCCGCTCTAATGCTGACGCCTGCGCTCCTATTCCGGCAAAAGCCTCAAAAACCCGCAGTTTCTTTTTCTTCCCCATATTTGTCACTCTTTCTGTGCAAAGAGATACTCTCATCCCTGCAATTCTATAATTTCATGTGTCCTAAAAAACGGACTAATTAATGAGTTGGACATATCAAGCACATTTTATTGCACTTGTATTGCGCTGCTTCTGGAATTCATCCTCTCTACGGGATCACTTCGCCAAGTACTTTTTTTCCGCGCCGCGGCCGATCATTTGCACAAGTCCCATTTCACGCATCTTCTTTATGAGCTCAAATGCGCGGGTCTTTCTGATTCCCAGCAAGGACAGGACTTCTTCATCCGTGATTTGGCCGTGCTCAGAGATATAGTCGAGCACCTTCTGCATTTGCGCGGTCACCGGCG
>ERZ1034952.2642-NODE-2642-length-12932-cov-3.228780_pt1 | contig 12932 bp, 7 predicted proteins | sample MGYA00520625_ERZ1034952 | MGnify/ENA primary metagenome ERZ1034952 (study PRJEB33766, sample SAMN09781773) | gut metagenome | biome: gut microbiome | host: Homo sapiens | place: Madagascar | study: EMG produced TPA metagenomics assembly of the PRJNA485056 data... | reverse complement strand
CGACGAAGGGAGCAGACCCGTCTGCGGCGGGAAAATGCCAAAAGAGGAGCGTCGAGCGGCGGCGAAGGCCGATATCAGGCGTTGTCCATGATGGATATGCAGTTCACATTGATTCGGCTGATTGCATCGGCAGCATTTGTGATTGCCGGAGCGCTGTTCGGGAGCGATGATCATATCGCCTTTATCCTTTATCTTCTGGCGTATCTGCTGGCAGCGGTCCCCATTGCCGGAAACGCAATACAGGAGCTGTCGCACGGGCGGTTTTTCAGTGAATATCCGCTCATGCTTGTGGTATCGCTCGGCGCGTTTCTGCTGCATCACCGTCCTGAGGCCGCGATTGTGCTGATTCTTCACGGTGTCGGAAAAATCGCGAGTGATTTTATTCTCGCCGGCGCGAACAGCGAAATGCCGCAGCAGGCAAGCTGCATACCCGAAAAAGCGGCTGTCGTCAATATGAAAGGCGAAGAGCGCATGATCAGCCCGGCAGAAGTCCGAATTGGTGAGTTTGTTCTTGTTCGTTCGGGAGAGCGTGTACCGCTTGACGGCGTTGTGATCCGCGGTGAGGGCACTGTTGACGAGAGCATTATCACGGGCGACAGCGAACTCGCAGCCGTCAGCAAGGATTCGCATGTGCTGGCGGGCAGCCTGTATACCGGCTCGCTTCTGCTTATGCGGACTATGGTTCGCTTCGATGACAGCGCAATAAGCCGTATTATGCGCGTGCAGGAAGACAGCAGTGAACATAAGGCAGCACTGGAACGCAGTATGCTGCTCATGGTATCGCGCTTCATTCCCTTCATGTTTATCCTGGCTGTACTGCTTGCGATCGTACCGCCGCTGCTCAACTCGACAGCCCCGCTTCAGAGCTGGGTATATCGTGCACTGACGCTCCTTGCAGTAAGCTGTCCGGCAGCGCTCGCTGTTTCCGTTCCGCTTGTATTCTGGTGCGGCAGCAGCAGACTGGCTCGAAAAGGCGTACATGCTAAGGGCAGTGAAGCAATCGAGAAAACCGCAGAGATGCGCATGGCCGTGTTCAACAAAACCGGTACCCTGACAAAGGGCGATCTTCATATTAAAAAGGTATTCCCGACGCAGGAGTTTGACGAGCAGAGCTGCATTGCACTTGCTGCCGCCGCTGAACAGCTTTCAGCACATCCGGTAGCCCGCGCGCTAGTAGATGCGTACAAGGGACAGATGCAGAAGGTCATGGAATTCGAAGAATTCCCGGGCCGAGGCGTTCGTGCCCGCATCCATAACCGAACGATTCTCGTCGGCAACCGCAAGCTGATGATCTCCCGCGGCGTTAAGGGTGTTCCTGAACTGCGAGGCACAATCGTCTATGTGGCATATGAAGGAGACTATGCCGGTGCGATCCAGATGGAGGACACGGTCCGCGATGAGGCGGCAGATGCTGTCCGCGAACTGAAAGCGCAGGGCATTACACGCACGGTTCTCCTGACCGGCGACAGCGAGTTGTCCGCACAGCAGGTTGCTGATGCAGCAGGCATCGATACCATTCACTTCGGTCTCCAGCCGGAAGAAAAAGCCGCTAAAATGGATTTCCTGATGCGCACGATCCCGACGGACGGCGCGGAAGCCTACATTGGCGATGGCATTCATGATCTGGATGAGCTGAAGACTGCGGATGTCGGTATCGCGATGGGCACTGCCGGTTCGCGCGATACAGCGAAGTGTGCCAATGTGCTGGTTATGACGCATGATTTGACTCGCCTTGCTGATGCTGTCCGTATCAGCCGCAGAACGCACAGTACAGCGGTACAGAATATGATGATCGTTGTTATTGCGAAAATACTGCTCGCTCTGCTTGCGCTTTTCGGCTTTGTGCAGATGTGGCATGTTGTTGCAGTGGACATCATCATCTCGGTACTGACAGTATTCAATTCGGCTCGAATCCTGAATACAAAATAACAGCAAAGACCATATCTTTCTGTAAAATGAAGCAGCTTACTTCTTTTTGCAGGATGGTATGGTCTTTTTGCGTAAAATGTGATATAATGTCTATATCTACCGCCTGAATGGCGGATGCTGTTTTCAGTACATTTCATATGACACCACTAAACTATACTCATTTTGGAGGATAACAGCTTGCATAAACAGATGGAAGCCATCCTGACCCGGGTGCAGAAGCCGGCGCGATACGTCGGCGGCGAATGGGGATCGGTGATGAAGGACAAAAAGAATGTAGATCTGCGGTTCGCTTTCTGCTTTCCGGACACTTACGAGGTTGCGATGTCGCACCTTGGCTCGCGTATCCTGTACGGACTGCTCAATGATCAAAAGGGGATCTGGTGTGAGCGTGTATGCGCGCCGTGGATCGATATGGAGGCCGAAATGCGTGCTGCCGGCATTCCGCTTTACGGCCTGGAAAGCGGTGATCCGCTCACGGACTTCGATATTATTGCGTTTACGCTTCAGTATGAGCTGTCGTTTTCTAACATTTTAAATATGCTGGATCTCGGCGGTATCCCTGTGCTTGCAAAGGAACGCACTGACCTCCGGCATATTGTTGCCTGCGGCGGACCCTGCGCGTATAACCCGGAGCCGCTCGCAGATTTTGTCGATCTGTTCATGATCGGCGACGGCGAGGAGATTATGCTCGAGTTTACCGACCTGTATCGCAAGGCGAAGCGTGAAGGCTGGTCCAAGCAGGATTTCCTGATTGCGGCGGCACAGATCGAGGGCATGTACGTCCCCTCGCTGTATGAAGTCAAATACCATGAGGACGGAACGATCGAAAGCGTAACGCCCACGCACGGTGCTCCGGCGATGGTGCAGAAGCGCATCGTCAAGGATCTGGATACCATGTATTATCCGGAGTCGTTCGTCGTTCCTTCGACCGATATTGTCTTTGACCGCGCTATGATCGAGCTGTTCCGCGGCTGTCCGCGCGGCTGTCGTTTCTGTCAGGCGGGTCATACCTACCGTCCGCTCCGTACCAAATCGAAGGAGGTTCTTCTGAAACAGGCGGAAGCGGTGCTGAAAAATTCCGGTTATGAGGAGATTTCTCTTTCCTCGCTGTCTACAAGCGATTACGGCGAACTGTCCGGCCTGACAGAGTGCATGCTCGATTACTGCGAGCCGCGCCATATCAGCCTGTCGCTGCCGTCTCTCCGCGCAGACAGTTTTTCCGCTGAGCTGATGGAGCGCGTGCAGAAGACGCGCAAAAGCGGTTTGACCTTTGCCTGCGAGGCGGGCACACAGCGTCTGCGTGACGTTATCAATAAGAACATCCGCGAAGAAGATGTTCTGCATGCCTGCGAAATCGCATTTCAGGGCGGATGGAACAATGTCAAGCTCTATTTCATGATGGGTCTGCCGACGGAAACCTATGAGGATCTGGACGGTATTTCCGACATCTGCAAAAAGGTCGCCTACTGCTGGCGCGAGAATACCCCCAATCGTGCGCGCGGCGTTCGTATCACGGCTTCGGCTTCGTGCTTCGTTCCCAAGCCGCAGACGCCGTTTCAGTGGGATGCGCAGGACACACTGGAAACCTTCCGCGAGAAGCAGGCGCATCTCAAGGTGGTTATGAAGACCAAGAACGTCACCTATAACTGGCACGATGCCGAGACCTCGGTGCTTGAAGGCGTTATCGCACGAGGTGACCGCCGTCAGGGCAGAGCTATTCTGCTCGCATGGCAGCGCGGCTGTAAAATGGATGGCTGGGATCAGTGCTTCGATTTTGAAAAGTGGATACAGGCGTTCCGTGACTGCGGACTTGATCCGGAGTTTTATGCGTCCCGCCAGCGCCCGATGGATGAGGTATTCCCGTGGGATCACATTGGCTGCGGTACGCGCAAGGAGCACCTGAAGCGTGAATGGGAGCGCTCGCGCGAAGCGGTTATCACGCCCGACTGCATGCATCAGTGTGCCGGCTGTGGTGCAAGCGCGCTGCTGAAGGGAGGCAAATGCCGTGTTTAAGGCTCGAATGAAATTTGCCAAAGAGGGGAGAGCAAAGTACATCTCTCATCTGGATCTGATGCACGCCATGCAGCGCTCGATGGCGCGCTGTCAGATGCCTCTGTGGTTTACTGAAGGCTTCAATCAGCACGCCTATGTTTCCGTTGCGCTTCCGCTTTCGACCGGTTATTCCGGTGAATGCGAATTCCTTGATTTCAATATCACCTCGGAAGCGGTGCCTGAAAATGCAGTGGAAGCGCTCAACGACGTATTTCCGGAAGGTCTCCGCGCGATCGAGATCTATCCGCAGTCGGACGAAGGCATGAAGGTCGGCTCGATCGAGTGGTCTCAGTACCGCATCACCTGGGGCTTTGAAGCGGACGTGCCGGATGGCTTTGCCGAGGCGGTACGCGATCTGTTCCGGCGTCCGGTCGTTGAGATCGTCAAGCGCTCCAAGCGCGGCGAAAAGACGGTTAATATGCGGGAACTGATGCGTGATCTTACCGTTGCCGAGGGCGAACACGAAGTAACAGCCGTTGTTACAACCGCAGCAGGCAATAACAATATGTCGCCTGAATATCTGACTCGAGCCATCCATCAGTATCTGCCGCAGTACGAGATACCCTTCAGCGAGTACCATCGTATGAATGTGTTTACTGCTGACGGCACTCCGTTCCGATGAGAGGAGGCATAGAATTGTCCACACAAAAGAATGTTTCCGAGCAGCAGCTGCAAACGCAGTTCACTTATATTGACGCTGTCGCCCGCCTGAATGGCGGCAAATGCCTCAAAGCCTATACGCATACCTTTGGTTGCCAGCAGAATGAGGCGGATACCGAACGCATTCGCGGCATGCTGCATGAAATGGGATATGAAATGACAGACAGCACGGAAGAGGCGGATTTCATCCTGTTCAACACCTGTGCAGTGCGCGAGCATGCGGAGGATCGTGCCTTCGGCAACATCGGCGCGCTGAGCCATCTCAAGAAGAAGCGTCCGGATGTCGTCATCGCGCTGTGCGGCTGCATGGCGCAGCAGGAAAAGAATGTTGAAAAGATTAAAAAGAGCTATCCGCAGGTCAATCTGCTGTTCGGTACGCATGCGCTGTGGCGTTTTCCGTCGCTGCTTTATCGCGTATTGACGGACAGAAAGCGCGTATTTGATATCGGCGGCGAGGATGATATTGCAGAAGGACTGCCTGTACTTCGCGCGAAGGGTGCAAAGGCCTGGCTCTCTATCATGTATGGCTGCAACAATTTCTGTACCTACTGTATCGTGCCTTATGTCCGCGGCAGAGAGCGTTCGCGATACCCGGAGGAGATTGAAAAAGAGCTGCGCGAACTGGTTGCCGCGGGCTACAAAGAGATTACCCTTCTCGGACAGAACGTCAACTCCTACGGCAAGGATCTCGGCATTGATGTTGATTTTTCCGATCTGCTTCGCAGATTGAATGCTGTGCCCGGAGACTTCTGGCTGCGTTTTATGACAAGCCATCCGAAGGATGCTTCTCCGAAGCTGTTTTCTGCAATGGCTGAGTGCGGCAAAGTTGCAAAGCAGCTTCATCTGCCGTTTCAGTCTGGCAGTGATGAAATTCTCCGCCGCATGAACCGCCGCTATACGGCGGAGCACTACAAATCCCTGATCGCTGATGCACGCGAAAAAATGCCGGATATTACGCTTTCGAGTGATATTATTGTCGGTTTTCCGGGCGAAACCGACGAGGATTTCGAGCAGACCCTGCGTCTGGTGCAGGATACACGCTTCGACCTGCTGTTCACATTCCTGTATTCGCCTCGCACGGGCACGCCCGCAGCATCCTATGAAGACAATGCCTCGCCGCAGGACAAGCAGCGCCGCTTTGAGCGTCTGCTCAAGACGCAGGACGATATCGTTGCCGAGAAGCAGGCGGCGTATCAGGGAAAAACGCTGCGCCTGCTGGTAGACGGAGCGGCCAAGGGGCCGGACTATCCGTATACCGCCCGGACGGAGGGCAATCTTCTGGTATGCGTGCGCGGTGAAAATATCCAAATCGGCGAATTCATTCAGGCGGAAATTGAAAAGACCTCGCTGAGATGCCTGTTCGCAGTAAAAAAATCATAATCCACCTTTCGTTAGACAGGAGGCAAATATGGCTGAACTCACGCCCATGATGCAGCAGTATTTTGAAATCAAGAATAAAAACAAGGATTATCTGCTGTTTTACCGTCTGGGCGACTTTTACGAGCTGTTTTTTGATGATGCAAAGCTTGTCTCACGCGAGCTTGATCTGACGCTGACCGGCCGCGACTGCGGTCAGGCGGAGCGCGCTCCCATGTGCGGCGTGCCGTATCACAGTGCAGAAGGCTATATCGCAAAGCTGGTGCAAAAAGGTTATAAAATTGCGATCTGCGAGCAGCTGGAAGATCCGAAGAAGGCAAAAGGCCTGGTAAAACGCGATATTATTCGCCGTGTCACCCCCGGCACGGTTGTTGACGCATCTATGCTCGATGAGAGCCGCAATAATTTCCTTGCCTGTATCTATGCCACCCATGAGGACATGGGCATGTGCTTTGCAGATATTTCAACAGGCGTTGTCTACGCAACCGACACAGAGGAATGGGTCGACGTGTATAACGAGCTGGCTCGTTTTTCACCTCGTGAGATTCTCGCAGGCGGCTTCGCGATTTCGTATGATGAGTTTCGCTCTTTTGTCGCTGAGCGGCTGGAGGAAGCGCTTGTGGAGCCGATGGAAGAGGAATGCTTCGACGCGGAAGCAGCGGGAGAGCGTATCCGCAAATACTTCCATATAGAGGATTTTGATGCGGCAGGTCTCCGGGTTATGCCGTTCGCGACCCGTACCCTTGGCGGCCTGCTCGATTATCTTGAAAAAACGCAGCCTGCGAGCCTTGCAGGCCTCAATGATCTGAGGCTGTATCAGCAGGGGCAGTATATGGAGCTGGATCTGAACGCGAGACGCAATCTCGAGCTGTGCGAGACCATGCGCACCAAGGAGAAAAAGGGGACGCTTTTGTGGGTTCTTGATCAGACGCATACCGCAATGGGTTCCCGGCTGATCCGGCAGTGGATCGAAAAACCGCTTTATAATCCGCTTCATATTACGCGGCGTCAGCAGGCCGTCAGCGCGCTGTGCGACGATGTGATGGGCCGCACGGCACTGACCGATGCGCTTCGCAAGGTTTTTGATATGGAGCGCCTGATCGGACGCATCGTTTACGGCACAGCGAACTGCCGTGATCTGCGTGCGCTGGCGTCAGCTATCTCCTGTCTGCCGGAAATTCATGCACACGCATCTGCATTTGAACAGTCTCTGCTCCGAGAGTTAACCGGAAATATTGACCTGCTTGAGGATGTGCGTGAGCTGATTGAAGTGGCTATCGTCGAGGAGCCGCCGGTCCTTCTCCGAGACGGCGGTCTGATTCGCAGCGGCTATAACGAAGAGATCGACACGCTTCGTGATCTCGCGAGCGGCGGCAAGGGGAAAATTGCGGCTATCGAGCAGCAGGAACGCGAAAAAACCGGAATTTCCAAGCTGAAAATCGGTTATAATCGTGTGTTCGGCTACTATATCGAGGTTTCCCGTTCCAACTCGGACGCTGTCCCTGAAAATTACGTTCGCAAGCAGACACTCGCAAACTGTGAACGATACATCACCGATGAGCTCAAGCAACTCGAAAGCACGGTGCTCGGTGCACAGGAACGTCTGTCCGGGCTGGAATATGATGTGTTTATTCAGGTGCGCGACCGTGTTGCAGCCGAGGTGCATCGCGTGCAGCGCTCGGCGCAGGCGGTAGCTCAGATCGATGTGCTCTGCTCGCTTGCTGATGTCGCCTGCGACCAGAACTATATCTGCCCGATCGTTGATTTTTCGGATAAGATCGAGATACATGACGGCCGTCATCCGGTTGTCGAAAAAATGCTTAAGGACAGCATGTTTATCCCGAATGACACGCTGCTCGATGAAGGTGATAACCGCATCGCGATTATCACGGGACCGAATATGGCCGGTAAATCGACCTATATGCGTCAGGTCGCACTGATTGCGATTATGGCGCAGATCGGCTCGTTTGTTCCGGCTTCATCGGCGCATATCGGCGTTGTGGATCGGGTGTTCACCCGTGTCGGTGCATCGGACGATCTCGCGAGCGGTCAGTCCACCTTTATGGTGGAGATGAGCGAGGTCGCGGATATTCTGAATCAGGCAACGAAATCCAGTCTGATTATCCTCGACGAAATCGGCCGCGGCACCTCTACCTATGACGGCATGAGCATTGCGCGTGCTGTCGTGGAGTACATTGCGAATAAGCGGCGTATCGGTGCGCGAACTCTGTTTGCAACGCATTATCATGAGCTGACAGCGCTGGAAGACCTGATTGATGGAGTGAAAAACTACAATATTGCGGTTAAAAAACGCGGAGATGATATCACCTTTCTCCGCCGCATTGTGCGTGGCGGCGCCGATGACAGCTACGGCATTGAGGTTGCCAAGCTCGCAGGCGTACCGAACGCAGTGATCAAGCGCGCCAAGGCGGTGCTTAAGGAACTTGAGTCCACCATGCCGCAGATTGAAATCCACCCGATTGAAGAGCAGGAGGAAGAAGATGATCAGATGTCCTTTGGACACATGATCGCCACCGGCGTTGTTGCACGTCTGTGCTGTCTTCAGATGGATGTTATGACACCGATCGAAGCGCTGAACGCTCTGTATGAACTGAAACGGCTTGCAGAGCAGGAGCGCGGCTCTTAAAGCGATTCCGCGGAATGAATACTGCGGTGCTTTTCAGAGGTTTTGCATCCTGCCCTTGCTGTGATTTCACAGCAAGGCATCAAGCATGACTGTAAAAACTTCTCATCAGCACACAGAATCTGTTCGCAAATCGCTCCTGTTACATGAAGCGGTATTGCTTTGACCGCATTTGAAATTTTTCCGGAAAGGAAATTATAATGGCAATTATTAAAGAGCTATCCTCGCACCTTGCCGATCTGATTGCGGCAGGCGAGGTAGTGGAGCGCCCGGCTTCGGTTGCGAAGGAGCTGGTCGAGAATGCGATCGACGCCGGCTCAAACCGCATTACAGTAGAAATTGAAAACGGCGGCATTACCTATCTCCGTATCGCAGACAATGGCTGCGGTATGGCGCCGGAAGATGCACCTGTTGCATTCCGCCGTCACGCGACCAGCAAGCTCAGAAGCGAAGAGGATCTTGCTGCGATCGGCACGCTTGGTTTTCGCGGTGAAGCTCTTGCAGCGATCTCGTCCGTCACACGGATCGATCTGTTTACGCGCCAGAGGGAAGCAATCGCAGGCGTTCATCTGCATCTGGAAGCCGGAGAGATACAGGTAAACGAAGAGGCCGGCTGCCCGGAGGGTACGACGATTGTCGTTCGAGATCTCTTCTATAATACCCCGGCACGCATGAAGTTCTTGAAAAAAGATTTTACAGAAGCCGGATATGTACTTGGCGTTGTTCAGCACGCTGCACTGTCGCACCCTGAAATTGCATTCACCCTGATCCGCGACGGAAAGCAGGTCTTTTCAACGGACGGCAAAGGGAAGCTGATTACGCCGGTATTCGCGGTGTTCGGAAAAGAAATGACGTCAAATATGATCGAGGTTCCGGAAAACGAGCATAATGGACTGACGGTCCACGGCTATATTGTAAAGCCGCACGCAGGACGTGCCAATCGTTCCATGCAGCATTTTTTCGTCAACGGACGCTATGTCAAAAGCCGGCTCATGCAGGCGGCGCTTGAAGAGGCGTATCGAAATGCCATCATTACGGGAAAATACCCGTCCGGCGCAATTTTTCTGGAGCTTCCGCTGTCGGCAGTTGATGTCAATGTGCATCCGGCAAAGACGGAAGTCAAGTTTTCACAGGAAAAACCGGTGTTCGAGGCGGTCTACATTGCCTGCAAGAACGCACTTGCAGCGAACGATAATACGCCGCAGCTTGAGCACAAGGAAAAGCATACGCCCCGCGAGGACAATCTCACGCAAGAACAGCAGCGCTTTGCTGTGCCGCGTTCCGAACCGGCACCGGCTGCACGCTCGTTTGCGCAGCCACTTCAGACACAGCCGGTCTCGAAAGGGGAGGAGGCGGAGCTGGAGGATTTTCTGGTATCCGTACCGCCGCGTACTGTACGTCCGGTCTATATGTCTGCACCGCCGCTCGGGAACTTTAAACCCGATCCGGCACGCGCAGTCGGCCGTGTACAGCTGCCGAGTGAGCTGAAGAATACGCAGGAAAAGGTCGAACCGGAGGCTGATATTGCAGCTTTCCCTGCCGAACGCCCACAGGCGGATGAAGAAGCAACGGAACACGCAAGCGATACGGCATCCGAGGATAATCTGGTTAATATTCCGCAGTCGCAGACGAATCCGCAAAAAACTGCGGAGGAGGAGCCGGTATATGAGCCGATCGATCACGGTGCGCGCGTCATCGGCGAGTGCTTCCGCACCTACATCATAGCAGAGGATGAAGACGGTCTGCTGCTCATCGACAAACATGCGGCTCACGAGCGAATTCTGTTCAATAAGCTCCGTGCTGAGACAGAAATGCCGCAGCAGCAGCTTTTGACGCCGGTCGTGGTCGAATTGACCGGCGAGGAGGCGGCAGCAGTCCAGACGCAGCTGGAGGATATTCGCAAAGCCGGATTTTCTATCGACCCGTTTGGCGAGAACAGCTTTGCTGTACGCAGCGTACCGGCGTATCTGGACAGCAGTGACGTCCAGAGCGTTATCAGCGAGCTGGCCGAGAAAGCAATGAACAGCCGCACAACAGTGCCGGACCGCCTGGATGACCTCATTCATACGGTCGCTTGCAAAGCAGCGATCAAAGCGGGCAAAGCAACAACGATGCTGGAGCTGCAAAGTCTGTGTGATCGTGTACTTTCGGACGATAACGTGCGATCCTGCCCGCATGGCAGACCGACGACTGTTCGTCTGACAAAATATGAACTGGATAAAATGTTCAAACGTGTTAACCAGTAGGCAAGGAGCTGACTTCATGGATAATCGACTGGTCTGCATCTGCGGACCGACCGCAAGCGGCAAAACCGCGCTTTCTGTTGCACTTGCGAAAAAACTGCATACCGAGATCATTTCGGCTGATTCCATGCAGCTGTACCGATATATGGACATCGGAACGGCCAAGCCGACCATTGAAGAAAGGCAGGGCATCCGACACCATCTATTTGATGTGTGCGAACCGGGAGAGGGATTTTCGGTAGCCCGGTATGTCGAACTCGCAGACGCGGCTGCGCAGGATATTCTTTCGCGGAACATGATACCCGTCGTCGTCGGCGGCACGGGACTTTATATGGATGCGCTGATCGAGTGCAGCACCTTTTCGGGCGACGAGACCGATCTCTCTGTTCGAAAAAAATACGAAATCATGGCTCGTGAACAGGGGAACGAAGCAGTGCACGCCTGCCTTGCAGGGGTCGACCCGGAAAGCGCAGAACGGCTGCATCCGAATAATCTGAAGCGTGTTATCCGTGCGCTCGAGGTATACGAGCAGACGGGTATGACAATCGGAGAAATGAACCGCCTGCACAAGCGTCCGGAGCCGAAATATCAGGCAATCAAGCTCGGGCTGTGTCCGAAAGACCGGCAGACGCTTTATCATCGAATCGACAGCCGGGTTGACGACATGATTCGTGACGGACTGATCGATGAGACCAGATATCTTTGGGAAAATGGACTTCTTGCGGGAACGGCGGCGCAGGCGATCGGCTACAAGGAGCTCCTTGGCTATCTGGAGGGCAGCGAAACCCTCGAAAGCTGTATCGAGCTGTTAAAACGCCGAAGCAGAAATTATGCAAAAAGGCAGCTTACCTGGCTGAAAAGGGATGACAGCATCCACTGGATATATTATAATAAGAGTGAAGAGTTTGCAGATGTCCTACAGCATTCGACAGAATATCTGCAAAAACACGGTGTACAATGATACCATAAACTGCAACAGCAACGGAGGTATTATTGTGCGAAACGAAATCAATCTGCAGGACAGAATGCTTGCTGCTCTGCGTCAGCAGAGTCAGAATACAACGTTTTTTCTGATGAACGGCTTTCAGATGCGGGGAATTATCCGTGGATTTGATAACTTTGTCGTTATTCTGGAAAGCGAAGGGAAACAGCAGATGATCTACAAGCATGCAATTTCCACGATCATTCCGCAGCATCCGGTGGATCTGTACGGAGCGAGGGAGGAGCGTGCGGACAGTTGATTACTTACGAGGCACTTCATGGAACAAAAACAGAAAACAAAACCGGCACGGCAGCAGAAACGTGACCGCAGCCATCTGGTTTTTATGATGATTGCAGCAGTCGTGCTGCTGTATATCGGACGCAGCTTTTTGGGTATTTTTTCGGCAGCGCCGGAAACGACACCGGCTATGCGCGTCACGGTGAATGACAGCTTCACTGCGGACGGATGGTTCGTTCGCGATGAAATCACGATCAAGGGCGGCGGTGAGTCCGTCAAGCATATCGTATACAGCGGTGAGCGTGTGCAGAAAAATGCGCCGCTTGCGGTTGTGTACGGCGATGATGAGGCACTGGAGCTCAGCCGGCAGCTGGATCCGCTCGATGACCGGATCAGTCAGCTCGATACTGCGCTTCAGACCGCAAACGACAGTTCGGACACAGCGAAGATCGATCAGCAGATTACGCTGGCCATTCAGAACCTTGCCGCCGAGACCAAGGAAGGCTCGGGCAGCGTGCTTACTTCTTCGTCTGCATCCCTGCGAACGCTTTCTCTGCGCCGCGCTGCGGATCAGCTGGACTCCGCCTCTATCCGTGCGGAGCGGGATTCTCTGAGCGCGCAGCGCGACAGCCTGCAACAGAGTCTGTCCGGTCGAACCGCTGAATTGAAGGCGCCCTGCTCCGGATATTTTTCCGAGATCGTAGATGGCTTTGAAGATACGCTCAAGCCGGCATCGCTTTCGGGTCTGACGGTTGCGCGCTTTCGTGAGCTGACATCCAAGGCACCCGAAACACGTCACAGCAGCTCA
>ERZ1034952.2640-NODE-2640-length-12935-cov-15.281677_pt1 | contig 12935 bp, 13 predicted proteins | sample MGYA00520625_ERZ1034952 | MGnify/ENA primary metagenome ERZ1034952 (study PRJEB33766, sample SAMN09781773) | gut metagenome | biome: gut microbiome | host: Homo sapiens | place: Madagascar | study: EMG produced TPA metagenomics assembly of the PRJNA485056 data... | reverse complement strand
TAAAAAAACAGAGTAATAAAAAAGAGAAAAATTTGAAAAAAAAGGGAACAAAAATCATTGTAAATTTTCTGATTCGTGGAATTATTGGGTTCGCGATCATATTTTTTGTAAACGAATTTCTTGACGGACAGGGAATTTCTGCCTGTGTCGGGATGAATCCGATCACTTTTTTGACATCCGGATCCTTTGGATTTCCTGGGGTTGCTCTACTTTACGGTATAACTTTTTATCAAATTATGTAAACATTGCACAAAGATTGAAAACTTTTAAAAAGGGCATAGACAAAAACAAATCATCCAGTATATAATCAGCCTACAAGTTACGAAGTAGCTTGCATCTGATTTGTAGTTCTAATTGTTAGATTCAAAAAATTCAAGAAGTATTCAATGCCGTATCGGCAAACGTTTCAGATTTTGTGTAAACGTGTTGAAGGAGGGATAGTATGTGGTAAGCAGAAATCTGGTGATTTGTGACCAGGAAGTGAGATACGCTGCGGCCCTTGCGGAAGTTTTTATGAAAGCGAAGGAGCTGGCACTTGGCGTACAGGTATGTAACAGTGTTGAGCAGACCGTAAAACTGCAGGAGGAATCACCGGTTGATATCCTGTTGATCGGAAGCAGTTATCCGGTAGAAGACAGGAAGAAGATAAAGGCCGGGAATGTGTTCGTTCTGGCACAGTCGGAAAATGCAGCACATGAGACAAATGAGAAACTTATCAATAAGTACCAGTCCGGAGAGGCCATTATGGGAGCGGTGATCGAACAGTGTACGCAGTCCGGGGAACCGGAAAGATTTTTCCTTAGGACAGCGAAAAAGCAGAATGTCAGGATCATCGGAATCTTTTCCCCGGTGCACCGGAGTAAGAAGACCGGGTATGCATTAAAGCTGGGAAAAGAACTGGCAAGGACGTACAATGTATTGTACCTGAATCTTGAAGTATATGGAGGGATCGGGGGACATTTTCCGGATGCCGGACAGACGGTAGCGGATGCACTTTATTATTCCAGACAGGAGAAGAAACACTTAAGAGCAGCTCTGGCAGGTATGGTAAAACATATGGGACCGCTTGACTATCTTCTGCCTATGCGGATGTCGGAAGATCTGAAGGCAGTGGAGATCGAAGAGTGGACAGGGTTTGTGGAACAGATTGCAGAACAGAGCATATATGAAGTCCTGATACTGGATATCGATGAAGGGATCCGTGGAGTATATGAGCTCTTGAGGATGTGTACGGAGATACATGTGGCAGTCATAAAAGAGGAGGTGGCGCAGGCAAAATTATTCCAGTTTGAAGAAGAATTACATCTGATGGGTTATGACGATGTAAAGCAGAAGATGGTAAAGAAAGAGCTGGAAGGATGAGGAAAATGATAGAAGCAGAGCAGCTCCATGCAAGGATATTATCCAGACTGGATATGACAAGGGACATGGAGGACGAAGAACTGACAGAGTTGATCTATGAAGTACTTCAGGAAGCTTCGCAGGAAGAATATCTGCCGTTGGATCAGAAAACAATGCTTGGAAAGGAACTTTTCAATGCATTCCGGAAACTGGATCTGCTGCAGGAATTTCTGGAAGACGAACAGATCACAGAGATCATGATCAACGGGACGCAGAATATATTTATTGAAAAAGCAGGAAGGATCATCCAGTCAGACAAAAGATTCTTATCCAGAGACAAACTGGAGGATGTGATCCAGCAGATCGTGGCAGGATCCAACAGACTGGTAAATGAGGCATCGCCGATTGCAGATGCCAGACTGGCAGACGGATCGAGAGTCAATGTCGTACTTCCGCCGGTCGCATTAAATGGGCCGATCGTTACAATTCGAAAATTTGCAAAAGAAGCAATTACAATGAAAAAACTGATGGAATGGCAGTCAATCAATTCAGAAGTATCAGGTTTTCTGGCTTTATTAGTAGCCGCCGGATACAATATATTCATCAGTGGTGGAACCGGATCCGGGAAAACCACTTTCTTGAATGCACTATCGCAATATATACCCCAAAATGAACGCATCATAACGATCGAAGACAACGCAGAACTTCAGATTCAAAATGTAAAGAATCTGGTAAGACTGGAAGCAAGAAATGCAAATGTAGAAGGAACAGGAGAAGTTACCATCAGGGATCTGATCAAGTCGGCACTTCGTATGAGACCGGACAGGATCATCGTGGGGGAAGTGCGCTCGGCGGAAGCAATTGATATGCTTCAGGCACTTAATACGGGGCATGACGGAAGTCTCAGCACCGGCCATGCAAACAGTCCGAAGGACATGCTAAGCCGTCTGGAAACGATGGTACTGATGGGAATGGATCTTCCCCTTCCTGCAATTCAGAGACAGATCGCCTCCGGTCTGGACATCATTGTACATCTCGGCCGTCTGAGAGATAAGACCAGAAAAGTTCTGGAAGTAACAGAAGTGCTGGGGTACTGGGAGGAAGAGATCCACCTGCAGACGCTGTATTGCTTTGAAGAAGCATATAAGGAGGCGGTGAATGTAACAGAAGATGAAGAAAAAAGAGCAATCAAGATGGAAAGCAAAGTCAGCGGAGAATGGAAAAAAATTGCAGAACTTTGTCACCGCGAGAAGCTTATGGCAGCAGGATATCACATTTAAAGAACGTGGGGCAGCCGGGGGAAAGGCTGCCGCACTCATTGGGATCACGGCGTGGCTTTATTACCGGAAGATATGGGCTGTGCCGGCACTGATCCCGCTGGGGATATGGCTGTACAGAGAATTCCTGAAAGAAGAGGAAAAGAAAAAGGAACAGGAATTCCAGAAGCAGTTCCGTGAGATGATACAGTCTCTGTCGGCAGCACTGAACACGGGCTATTCGGTAGAAAATGCATTCTATGAAACGCAGAAAGAATTAAAAATCCTTTATCCTCCACAGGCCCGGATTTCCAGGGAACTATTGGTTATTACGAGAAAACTGCGGATACATATTCCGGTTGAACAGGTACTGGGAGAATTCGCAGAACAGGTTCCATCGGAGGATGTAAAGAGTTTTGTGACCGTATTCGTAACGGCAAAGAAAAGCGGTGGGGATATGATTGGTATTATCCGTAATACAACGAATCAGATCGGAGACAAGATAGAAGTGAAAAGAGAGATCGATACCCTGCTCGCTGCAAAGAAATATGAATTTCAGATCATGTCGGTAGTGCCGTATGGAATTATCGGTTATATGTCACTTAGTTTTCCGGAATTCATGAATGAATTATATGGGAATATGGCAGGAATCGGGGTGATGACATTATGTCTTGGAATCTACGCGGGCGCTTATTATCTGGGAATAAGGATATTGAGAATCGACGTATAGTGCGGGTGACTTGTGTACTGTTCATATCGGGAATATTACTGACCGGAGCAGATGCCGTTCGTTCTGTAAAGCAGATACAACCGGCCATTGAGAGGAATGATTACGGAAAAGGGTCCAGGACGGAAGTCCTGGATGTAAAAGTCGGGAATAAAAAGAAAAAAATAAGAACGGATATAGAAGTATCGGAGCGCCGGTATACGACAGAAGAGATACAGGAACTGTTCGGAAGGATCATCCGGAGGATGGACAGGTTGATACTGAATGAAAACCAGACGCCCGATCATGTGGAGACAGACCTGAACCTGATCACAGAGATCCCGGGAGAACCGGTGACAGTCTCCTGGGAACTGGACAGGTATGACGTAATGAATGTTAAGGGCGAGATACAGGAGAAGAATACCGCAGAGAAGGGAACGCTTGTAAAACTGAATGCGATACTTACTTATACGGAAAATGATAAAGAACAGGCAGCTTATCAGTGCGTGGTCTGTGTGTACCCTGAGAAATTAAGCGGAGAGGAAAAGTTAAAGAAAACAGTAACGGAAAATTTGAAAAAGGCAGATGAAAAGCAGCGGGAAAAGAAAGCGCTGATCCTGCCGGAACGTATGGGGAAAAATGAACTCCGTTATTATCATCCGTTTCATAATCGGGGAATCATTGTGCTCACAATGAGCATAATGATCGGAATACTGCTCTGTGCATTGCAGAAACAGAATGAAAAAAAAGCACTGGAAGACAGAAAAAAACAGATGCTTAAGGATTATCCGGACATTATTAACAAACTGACATTGTATCTGGGAGCAGGGATGACGGTAAAGCGGGCCTGGAGAAAGGTAACCGAAGGATATGCAAGAGAAAAAGAAGAAGGGAAAGAGAGGTACGCATATGAAGAAATGATACAGACCTGTCATGAGATGGACAGTGGTGTGACAGAATCGGAGAGCTATGAGAATTTCGGCAGACGGTGTGACGTTCAGGTGTATATAAGACTGGGGGCATTGTTGTCGCAGAATCTGCGGAAAGGAACAAAAGGACTGACAGAACTGTTAAAACTGGAATCCATACAGGCATTTGAAGAGCGGAAAGCACAGGCAAAAAGGCTTGGGGAAGAAGCCGGGACAAAGCTGCTGCTGCCAATGTTTCTTATGCTGGCGGTGGTACTGGTCATTGTGATAGTACCGGCATTTCTGACATTGCAGATATAGATGGGACTAAAAGGAAAAGAAGAAAGGAGAATACAGTATGTGGAGAATTCGATATGCATTACAGGTATTAAAAGACGACCGTGGGATCGGGGTGGTAGAAGTGATCCTGATCCTGGTCGTACTGATCGGACTCGTGATCATCTTCAAATCACAGCTTACCAGTCTGGTGCAGACAATATTCGAAAAGATTACCAGCGAAAGTTCCGGGATCTAAGAGCGGTGGGCACCGGAAAGAAGGAGATGACGACAGGGTATGTAAGAGGAGAAGTAACGGTATATCTGACACTGACATTTCTTTTGTTCGTCTCGCTTGTACTTGCGTTAACGGAAAGCGCATCCATCCAGATGGCAAAGAATTACAGAAGGGCAGATATGAACCGGGCAGTGGAGTGCGTATTTGCGGAATATCAAAAAGAACTTCTGGAACATTATGATGTATTTGCCATAGAAGCGGGATACGAAAGCGGGACATACAGTGAGCAGAATCTGTTAGACCGTCTGTCATATTACGGTGCAGATATGGAAAATGATATAAAGAGAATCCGGCTGTTCACAGATCAGAATGGGGAATTGTTCATGGATCAGGCCGGTAAATACATGAAACACAAATACGGGATCTCATGGGCAGACAAATATCTTGGGAGTACTTCCATCTGGAAGAATCAGGAACGGCAGGCAGATGAGATTACCAGAGAAGAAAAAGCGCAGACAGATCAGCTGGAGGACCTTCTGAACGGGCAGGAAATGGAACTTCCAAGTGAAGAGAATCCGTTGGAACATGTAGCAGGGCTGAAGCAGGCACCGATTTTGAATCTGGTATTACCGGAAGGAACACAGGTATCCGAAAAACAGATTGTGTCAGAGGACATGCCGGAGAACAGAAAGAATCAGACCGGTCACGGAACATTTGAAGATGTGGAAGCAGAAGGCGGAACACTGGATTCCGTATTGCTGGGCGGGTATATACAGGAACATTTTGCAGATTTTCTGGATGAACCGAAGGGCGGAAGTCTGGACTATGAAGTGGAATATATTCTGGCCGGCAGGCAAAGTGACCGGGAGAATCTGGAAGCAGTCGCGAACAAATTAGTGTTGCTGAGATTCGTGCCGAATTATCTGTATCTGCAGACCAGCAGTACCAGACAGGCTGAGGCACGGGCAGCGGCAGGGACATTATGTACACTGCTTGCAGTACCGGCGGTTACAGAAGCAGCAGCGCAGGGAATTCTCCTTGCATGGGCATATGGAGAATCCGTGATGGATGTGAGAGCATTGCTGAATGGGAAGAAGACTGCAGTTGTAAAAGATGATGCAAGCTGGCAGCTCTCACTATCCGGTCTTATGAAGCTTGGAACAGAGGAAGACACCGGAGACGGGGCAGATGTAGAAGGCGGTATGGGCTATAAAGACTATGTACGAATGTTGCTGTTCCTGGAAGAAAAAGGAAAATTAACAGTAAGAACCATGGGAGTGATCGAGAAGGATATGCAGACGATTTACAGCCAGCCGTTATTTCGGATCGATTACTGTGTCGGAAGAATGGAAGTGGACACGGTGTGTAAGCTGAGAAGAGGGATAGCGTATAGATTTCAGACATATTACGGCTATCAGTAGTGCGTGTAAGAACAATGACATGAGGCGGATAAAGATGCCCTTTTAGGTATCGTTAGAAATCCCGGAAATATAAAAATAATAAAGAAAGGAGCAGGATTCGCAAAATGAGAAACAATTTATTCTCCCCCTCACAACCTATCAATCATTCAGTATCTGAAAGGGTATCTTTATCCGCCTCAACACGATTGGGAAAATTACTCCGTAATAAAAGAAAGGGAAGCGTTACCGTAGAGGCGGCAGCAACGGTACCGCTGTTTTTCCTGGCGGTTGTGACACTGCTGTACCTTCTGGAAATGATGGCAGTGCATACCGCAGTCAGGAGTGGTCTGCAGTATGCAGGAAAACGGGCTGTAAAAGACACCTGTATCACACAGATGCTGATGCCGTCAAAGGTAGAGAGCGATGTCGTCTATGCAATCGGAGAGACAAGGATGGAAAGAAGTATCATTGCAGGCGGCAGCAGTGGGATGGACTGTTCGGCATCAAGAATGTCTGTGCGTACCGGGATTGGAACGTTGAACGCCGAATATCAGGTAAAAATTCCTGTGCCGGTATTCGGTATCAGACCGGTAAAATGCAGGGAAACCATGAAGATAAAGGCATGGAGCGGATATGAAAAAGAAGGATTGTCCGATATGGGAAATGATACGGTCTATGTGACGGAAAACGGTCTTGTATATCACAAAGATTATCATTGTTCTTATCTGGATCTGTCGATCCGGATGACGCATGTGGGTGCGGTGCCTGATCTGCGCAATGAAAGTGGCGGCAGATATTATCCATGTGAACATTGCATGAAAGGAAATGCTGGAAATATATATATTACAAATTTTGGAGACCGGTATCATAGTTCATTGTCATGCAGTGGATTGAAACGGACAATCTATGCGATACCGGTATCGGAGGCAGCAGGAAAGGGGGCATGTTCCAAATGTGGACGGTAAGCCGCATAGTGGCGATGGTCATACTGACAGGACTGTCGTTTATGGATTATAAGATCAGGAAAGTTCCGCGAGATGTACTGCTATTGTGTATGGCAGGAACGATTATATATCAGGCAGTTACACAGAATATAGACTGGATGGTATCGCTGGAAGGAGGACTGATCGGTCTGATATTTATAGGAATCAGTAAGATTACACGGGAAGCAATTGGCTACGGGGACAGTCTGGCGATTCTGATACTTGGAATTTATCTGGGAGTATGGGGACTTCTGGAAGTTCTTGCGACTTCATTTTTTATTCTGGGGATTCTTGCTCTGGGATGCGTGACCATGAGACGGAAGAAGAGTCTTGCATTCCCATTCTATCCGTTTCTGACAGTGGGCTATCTGTTTGGCGTATGTATCGGAGGACTGTGAGATGGAACGGATCATAAACATAGATAAGAAACATGCTCTGAACGGAAGCTTTACAGTGGAAATGTCCCTGCTGATGCCGATAATATTATTTTTTGTTATGGGGTGCGTCCTGGCATGTTTTTATTATCATGACAAGAATATTATTGCGGGAGCAGCATACGAGACTGCTGTTGTCGGAAGTACGAAAGCCAGAGAAAAGGACGGCATACAGGAAGCGGAATTAAAAGCCTTGTTTCAAGAGCGGATCGGAAAAAAGTGCATCCTCTTTCCGGGAGCCGTGGCGGTATGTTCCGTGAGCAAAGAAGAGATTCGTGTGTCGGCCGTGGCGAAAAGACGGAAGATGTCACTTGCGGTAGAAAGCAGGGCATCGGTAACAGAACCGGAACGGTATATCCGGGATATCCGCAGGATAAAGAAATAAATGGGGAATGAAAGAATGGAACGAAAGATAACGATAGAAGAACATGTATTATATAAAGAGGACTATCAGATGAAGATGCTGAAAGCCAATTCACCGGAAGGATTCCTTAAGGTGGCAGGAAGAGGCATGAATGGAAGCAGTTATTATGATTATGATGTGAGCGGAAAGATATCGATGCAGGCAATGTATACAAGAGCAAAGTTAAAGGCGGAGGATATACGGCAATTTATGTACCAGTTTGGAAATGTGCTGAAAGAAACCGGAAAATATCTGCTGGATATCCACTGTATTCTACTGGAACCGGAATATATATTTTATGAGGAAGGGCAATTCTTTTTCTGTTATTATCCGCCGGCAACGCAGGATCTATGGGAGAAATTCCATGTGCTGACAGAGTACATGGTGAAAGTTGCGGATTACGAGGAAGAAGAATGTGTCCGGCTGGCATTTTTGCTGCATAAGGGAACGATGGAAGAAAATTACAGTCTGGAGAAACTAATCGCAGAATGTGGGGAAAGAGAAGAAAAAGATATGGAAAAACCAGTAAGAAAAACAATGATAGATGAACTGCTGGAAGAAAAAAGAGAGCGGACATCTTATTACGATACGGAAGAACATGACTGGATTACGGAACAGGAGATGGGAAGCTCGATCATGCGTGAGACAGATAATCTGTGGATCCCGGTAAAGCGTTTCCTGAATAAACATAAAAAAACAAAATGGGGAGAATGGGACGGACTGCATATTGAAGAAGAGGAATTGTAATATTTAAGTAATCTATGTTATACTGATAAAGACAGAAAATGAATAGATTGAAAGGTAACGGACGATAGAAGATGAATAAGAACACAATAAAAGCACCATGTACTGTATTACTGGCAGTTGTGAATGTAATAGTCTTTCTGGTACTGTCATTTCAGGGAATGACGGAGGATGGAAGATTCATGTTACAGCATGGGGCAATGTATGTTCCATATCTGATAAAGAACGGAGAGTATTACCGGCTGTTTACGAGTATGTTTCTCCACTTCGGATACGATCATCTTTTCAATAATATGGTTGTGCTTGTAGCGATGGGGTGGAATCTGGAACTTGAGATAGGAAAGATAAAGTTCCTTATCGTATATTTTGTAAGCGGCCTTGCAGGGAATATCCTGTCTGCATGGTGGGACATACTGACAGGAAGTATGGCAGTATCGGCAGGCGCATCCGGTGCAATCTTCGGAATTATCGGTGCACTTCTGTATGTGGCGATCCGTAACCGGGGAAGGATAGGAGAGATATCCGGCAAAGGATTAGTGTTTATGGTTGTGCTGACATTATATTATGGATTTACCAGTGGCGGCGTAGACAATATGGCACACATCGGAGGCCTGGCAGCCGGCTTCCTGATGGGAGTATTACTGTACCGGAAGCGTAAGGGTAAACGTGGTTCCGGTATGTAAGACGGAGTTGAACGCGATTGTTCCGTGATGAGCCTGGATGATCCGGCGGGTGATTGCAAGTCCAAGACCGGTCCCGTCCGGTTTGTGAGTGACAAATGGCTCGAAGATAGTCTCCTGGTCTTCGGGAGCGATGCCGCAACCGTTGTCCCTGACCCCGATATGCAGAGAATCTGTCTGGAGACTGACAGAGAATGTAATGACCGGCTTCTGGGAATCAGGAGCCTTTTTGTTCAGTGCATCGCAGGCATTACGAAGAAGATTCAGAACTGCCTGACGGAGCTTTACGGGATCTGCAGATATTTCCGGGAGATCCTCGGGAATACGGGAAACAAATTCGATATCTGTATCAACAATAGAAGCAGCGAAGGATAAAGCAATCCTGCGGAAATAGGTACTTGCACTTACCGGTGTAAGTTCCAGACGTTCTCCGTTATTGTAAGAAGACAGATCCTCCAGGAGAAATTTCATGTATTCGATATCCTGATGCAGTTCCGTCCAATGGGAAAATGTAAGGACTTCCGGATGTTGTGATTCGATAAGCTGGAGTGTACTGTAAACCAGTGTCAGAGGATTACGGATCTCGTGACTTATGGTACTGATCTCCATCTGATGAGAGGTTAAAAGCCGGTTTATAAGTGCTTCGTTTTCAGGATTTTCCTGCATAATCTGTTGTAATTTGTCATAGTCTGTCGATGATAACATAATAATTACCGCCCCTTTCTGAGGTATCAGTTTAGCATTGGCGGTTTAAATAATCAATCATAAATTTTAAAAGAAAGAAGGATAAGATTATGAAGGATGAGAATTGTATTTTTTGTAAACTGGCGAATGGAGACATTCCGACAGCGACTGTGTATGAGGATGAAGATTTCCGGGTGATCCTGGATGCCAATCCGGCAGCAAAAGGACACGCACTGATCCTGCCAAAAGAGCATTATGCCAATCTGTATGAGATTGATGATGAACTTGCAGGAAAGTCGATGATTCTTGCGAAAAAAATGATCACAAAGCTCACAAAAGCACTGGGCTGCGATGGTTACAATATTGTCCAGAACAACGGTGAAGCTGCCGGACAGACAGTATTTCATTATCATGTACACATGATCCCGAGACATAAAGATGACAAAGTCGGACTTGGATGGACGATGCATGAGTTGACAGAAGAAGAAAAAGAAGATGTTTTATCAAAGATTAAGTAGATAAAAGGTAGGAGCGTAAAGTGGGAAGAGAGTTTACAGGGGAAAGTGCCTTTGTGGATGCATATAGCGAATATTTTGACGTTGTATACAGGGAGGCACTCAGATACTCTGGAAACCATCACGTAGCAGAAGAAATTGCGCAGGATGCCTTCTTCATGGCATATGTACAGAATGGAAATGAATCCAAGCAGCAGATCAAAGCATGGATGCTGATGCTTGCAAAGTACAGAGCCATGAATTATATAAGAGACCATAAACGCGAAGTGTCGTTAGAGGAAATAACGATGTCGGAAGACGAATATCCGGACGCTCTGGTTGATGACAGTTCAGAAGAGTATGTAATAGCGATGCTCAAGGAACAAGGTTTCCGCAAACTCGGAATTGATATATTCCGGGAACTGTATCAGAAAAAGGCCAGATGGTATCAGGCAGTGACACTTGTATATTATGTAGATATGCCGCAGAAGGAAGCCGCTAAGCAGATGGGCGTTACATTATATGCATTGGAAGGTATGCTGAAAAGAGCAAGAAAATGGATGATAAAAAGGTACAAAGATGAGTATGACCGCTTACACAATACATAAAAAACAGGTGGAAGTACAACCACCTGTTTTTTATGTATTACAGAGATAAATGCAGATCAGTGTCTGGCAACGGATTCGATCAGATCGATAATGGTATCGATGGAATTCTGCTGAGGAGAATTTTTCATTGCCTGAATGTACGTCTCACGGTTCTGATAAAGGTCCATGATTGCTTTCAGGAGGACATCATGATTCAGTTCCTCTTCTTCCAGAACAACACTGTATCCCTGACGTTCGAAAGAACGGGCGTTCAGGATCTGGTCACCACGGCTTGCGTTTACGGAGAGTGGAATCAGAAGATTCGGTTTGTGCAGTGCAAGAAGTTCGCAGATCGCATTGGCTCCGGCTCTTGAAATAACAAGATCTGTCAGAGCGAAGAGGTCCTTCAGTTCGTCTTTGATATATTCGAACTGAGCATAACCTTCCAGGTCTTTCAAAGATTCATCAATTTTGCCCTTGCCACAGAGATGAACTATCTGGAAAGACTGAAGCAATTCAGGAAGGACACTGCGGACAGCATCGTTGACGGCAACAGAACCAAGACTTCCGCCAACGACCATGATCACTGGTTTGTCCTGAGTGAAGTGCAGAAATTCCAATGCCTTATATTTATCACCGGATAACAGTTCCTGACGAATCGGAGAGCCTGTGAGAACAGCCTTTCCGGCAGGAAGATGCTCGATGGTTTCCGGGAAGTTACAGCAGATTTTTGATGCCGATGGCATGGAAATCTTATTAGCAAGTCCCGGTGTCATGTCAGACTCATGGATAATGGTCGGAACATGACGGCTTTTACCGGCAAGAACAACAGGAACGGATACGAAGCCTCCTTTGGAGAAGATGACATCAGGATGAAGGATCTTCACAAGTTTTTTGGCTTCACCGAGTCCTTTGATCACACGGAACGGATCTGTAAAGTTCTGTACGCTGAAGTAGCGGCGGAGTTTACCGGTTGAGATTCCGTGATACGGAATACCGAACTGTTCAATCAGTTCTTTTTCAATTCCATTATAAGAACCTATATAGTGAATATCATAGTTTAATTCTTTCAGACGTGGCAGAAGAGCAATGTTAGGTGTAACATGCCCGGCAGTACCGCCACCGGTTAAGATAATACGTTTCATAATTACCTCCAGACTTGAATATGTATTATTCTTGCATACATAAAATATAATAAAGATTATATCTATATTATACTTTCTGAAAGAAATAGGTCAAGTGGCAAAACTATGGAGAAATTTACAGACCAGTCAAAAATTTGAGGGTAGCAAAATGAATGATAAGAAAGACGAATTTAAAGAATGCATTGCCAGAGAATTTGAAGAGATTGCCAGAGAGGAAGAAGAATTTCTGGAAAATGACACCAGTCTTGTCGTGCCTGAAGGGACAAAGGAAGCTGTCCTCGCAAGAGTAAGAGAACAGATCCGTGCATATGAGATGGAGCAGACCGGGAAAGAAGCAGAAGAAAGAGAAGAAGCAATTAACCATCTCTCTGAAGAAGACCGCGAGGCTCTGGAGCTGGGACGCAAGATGCTGAAGGCCGGGATCGGACAAAAGGATCCGGAGGAACTTTCCGAAAAGAAAGTCCGCCGTAAAAAGAAGCCTTTGAAAATGTATCTCGCACTGGCAGCAGTTATTGTCTGTGTGCTGGCAATGGGGATTACCAGTATGGGAGGTCCGGAGAGGATCGTGCGGATGATGGCGCAGAATGTTGGGGATAGAGAGGTTGAAAAAGTAAGTACGAGTCATAAGATAAAAATGATAGAAAGTGAAGATGAAG
>ERZ1034952.2630-NODE-2630-length-12961-cov-18.587169_pt1 | contig 12961 bp, 9 predicted proteins | sample MGYA00520625_ERZ1034952 | MGnify/ENA primary metagenome ERZ1034952 (study PRJEB33766, sample SAMN09781773) | gut metagenome | biome: gut microbiome | host: Homo sapiens | place: Madagascar | study: EMG produced TPA metagenomics assembly of the PRJNA485056 data... | reverse complement strand
ACGCACCCACAAAAACATATTTTTAAAAGTAAAAAGAGCCCCTCCCAACCCTCCCCGTCGGGGAGGACTTAATTAGCAAAAGTTCAGGCAAAGGCTTAGAAAGGCCTAAGAAGGCTTAGTTCGGCTTAAACGCCACCTAAATTACCTCGGCTTAGAAAGGCCTAAAAAGGCTTAGTTCGGCTTAAGCGCACCCCTCCCTCGGTTTAAAAGCAAAGAAAACAACAAAACAATATGAATACCAACTCTCTCCTCAGTGCGTTCCGCCTCTTCCGCGTGAAGCGCGAAGAACGTCCGTTGGCGACGGTGATGCTCCTGGTGTTCCTTGCGCTCGACGCCCTCGTCATCTGCAAGTACTACGACGTGTTCACACCGCAGACCACCTACTACTGGCATCTGTTCATCTCGAAGTTCCACATCTCGGGCTTCGACCCCATCACGTACAGCGTGGTGAGCAACTGGACGGCGGGCTATAATGTCTACCGCCATCCGCTGCTGGCGTTCTTCATGTACGTACCCTACCTCATCAACCAGGGACTGATGTGGCTCACGGGCATCAACTGCGCCATCTTCATCGTGTCGGCGATACAGCTGTTCGCGGCGTTCTACTCGATGCTCTTCCTCTACCGCATCTGTCGCGAGGTGGTGGGCGTGAGCCGCACCGACTCCACACTGCTCACCGTCTTCTACTTCGGCTTCGCCTTCGTGATGCTCTCGACGATGGCGCCCGACCACTTCGTCATCTCGATGATGCTGCTGCTCTTGGCTCTCTACGTGTCGGGCAAGCTGATACTGAAGGGCAAGAAGCTGAGCGGATGGCAGGCGGTGACATACTTCTTCATCACCGCCGGCACATCGCTGAACAACGGACTGAAGATATACCTCTCCGAACTATTCGTCAACGGTTGGCGCATCTTCCGTCCGAAGTTCCTCTTCGGCTGCATACTGCTGCCGGCTGCCCTCACATGGGGCGTGGCACGAATGAGCTACGACCACATCGTCTGGCCGCGCGACGTGGCGGCAAAGGCAGCCCGCGAGAAGGCGAAGGCGGAGAAGGAGGCTAAGCGGAAGGCGGAACGGGCGGAGCAGGCACGCCGCGACTCCATCGCTTTCGCTGCGTTCACCACGGCGCAGCAGGACTCTGCCGTGGCTGCCAAGACTGAGCGCGACTCCATAAACAAGGCGAAGGCTGCGCAGGCGAAGAAGAAAAAGCGCGTGCGCAAGAACGGCAAGCCGATAGCCAACGGCGAGTTCATCAGCTGGACCGACGTAACAACCTCGCGTTCGGAGTCGATAGTGGAGAACCTCTTCGGCGAGTCGATACAGCTGCACCAGGACTATCTGTTGGGCGACGTGCTGCGCACACGCCCGATGATGGTGCACTACCGCTACGCTTTCAACTACATCATCGAGGGCATCATCGCACTGCTCTTCGTGCTCGGCATCTGGGCAGGCAGACGGTCGCGCTTCTTCTGGCTCGCCATGTCCTACTTCGCCCTCGACATGGTGCTGCACGTGGGTCTGGGTTTCGGCATCAACGAGGTGTACATCATGTCTGCCCACTGGATATACATCATACCGATAGCCGTGGCGTTCCTGCTGAAGGCTACGCAGAAACGCCGCAAGGCTCTCGCGCTGAAGACACTGATAGCCGTGCTGGCTGCATATCTGTGGATATGGAACGTGGCGCTCATCGTGCAGTATCTCTTCTTCTAACAACATATCGTAGAAACATAACATGCAAATACTTCGCAAAGAAGAACGCCCCATAGCCGGCGTGGCACTCGTAGTGTTCGCTGCGCTCAACGTCCTGCTCATCGCCAACCACTGGCAGTCGTTCACACGTGGTGCGCACGTGGGCTTCTGGTCGGTGTTCTACAACCACCTGAACATGTCGGGCTACGACATCTTCTCGCTGATATTCATCTCGTGTATGCGCCTACATTGGAACACTCTGCGCCATCCGTTGTTCGTCGTCCTGCTGCTTCCGCTGTTTGGGCTGAACCGCCTGATAATGCCGCCAACGGAGTTCAACGCTGCGGTGCTGCTAATGGCAGCACTGTTGGTAGCGGCTGACGTGTGGGGAGCGGTGCTTATGCACCGTCTGCTGCGCGACGTGGTGGAGGTGCGCCGCGTGGATGCCGCTCTGCTCACGGCGTTGTTCTACGGCTTCGCACACGTGATGATAGCCACCATGGTGCCCGACCACTTCGCCCTCTCGCTGCCCCTGCTGCTGCTCACGCTGCTCATAGCAGGGCGTAAGCTGAAGGAGGGCAAGCCGATGAAGCTATGGCAGAGCGCGCTACTCTTCTTCCTCACGGCTGGCGTAACGCTCACCAACGGCGTTAAGGTGGCACTTGCGGCTTGGTTCGCAGGCGGACGCAAGGTGTTCTCATGGCGCAGCATCGCCTCGTTCGCAGTGCCGACACTACTGCTCGGCGCTATCTATGTCTGGCAGCAGGATGCCATCGTGGCTCCGCAGGAGCGGAAGATAAAGCGCATAGAGGCGGCGGTGGCAAAGAAAGATCCTGCACGCATAGCGAAGCTGCAGGAGCACAACGACTTCGTGAAGCAACAGAACGGCGAGGCTCTGACCAAGAACGTGCCGCTGCTTGAGTGGAGCGACATAACAACAGACCGCTGGCAGTCGGCAGTGGACAATCTGTTCGGCGAGTCGCTGCAGCTCCACCGCGACTATCTGCTTGAGGACGTGCAGCAGACACGTCCCGTCTTCGTGCAGTATCGCTCCGCGCTCAACTACGTTGTGGAGGCGTTGCTCGTCGTGCTTCTCGCCGTCGGTGCATGGACGGCACGCCGCGAAAAGTTCTTCCTAATGGTGCTCGCGTGGTTCGGCTTCGACATGCTCATGCACATGGGCTTCGGCTTCGGACTCAACGAGGTGTACATCATGACAGCCCACTGGGCGTTCATCATCCCCATCGCCGCCGGATACATACTGCGCCGCAGCAACAGCATAGCTCCAAGAGCACTCGTAGCGGCACTCGCCGTGTGGCTCTGGGCGTACAATGCAACAATTGTTATTGATTATTTATGTTGAGATGGTGTTGTGTTGAGGTGGTGACATTAGATGTTGAAGTGGTGAGATGGTGAGATATGATGGTGAAGTGGTGAGATGGTGACATTACTATATCAAATCTCAACACCTCAACATCTAATCTCAACACCTCAACACAACACCATCTCAACATCGTATTTCACCATCTCAACATCATATCTCACCATCTCACCACAACAACATCTCAACACCATATCCCCATGCGAACATTCCACCTCATAACCCACTTCTCGCTTGGCGGTGCCGAACGCGTAGCCGCCAACATCGCCGAGTCGCAGACGCACGGCATGGAGTACCATGTAGTAGAGATAATGCGTGGACGCACCGCCTACACGCCGAAGTTCATTGCCGAACTGGAGCAAGCCGGTGTGCGCTGCCACCGCTCGTGGATGCCCGACGTGAGCTTCCACTTTCTCTTCGAGCGCATCGCCGCACTGCTCTTCCCCCTGCGTATGCTCTACATCATGCTGCGCTGGCATCCCGACGTGATACACACGCACACCGAGACACCCGACCTTGCGCTCTACATGTTCAGCCGCCTGTTCCCGTTCATGCTGCGCCGTGTGAAGATAGTGCGCACCATACACAACACGCGTCTCTGGACGGGTCTGCCACGCACCGCCCAGTGGGTTGAGGCGTTCTTCAAGAGCAACAACGCCAACATCGCCATCTCCGACTCCGTGCGCGACAGCTATGCCGACCGCTTCGGCGAGGTGCCACCTATCATAAACAATGGTGTGGCGGAGGTTGAGCAGAAGGATTATTTCAACACCTCAACACCTCAGGGGGTGCACTTGTCTCAAGTGCACCAACAACACCTCAACACCTCAACATTCAACACTCAACACTCAACCAATCTCAACACCTCAACACCTCCGCTCGGCTTTTGCCGCTTGCCAGAGCAAGAACACCTCAACATCTTATTCGCCGGTCGCCTTGAGCCTCAGAAGGGCGTGGTTGTGCTCTGCGAGGTGCTGAAGATGCTTGCAGGCGACTCGCGCTATCACTTCACCATCGCCGGCGACGGCTCGCAGCGCACACTCGTAGAGCAGACCCTCGCAGACATAGCATCATCAGGAAAACCCCTCAACGCGCAGCTCGTGCCCCCAATATTCGGACTCGCCGGCTACATGCAGTCGTTCGACTATCTGTTCATGCCGTCGGAGTTCGAAGGATTGAGTATGCTCTCTATGGAAGCGAGCCTCAACCGCCTGCCCGTCATCGCCAACGCCTGCCCCGGACTCGCCGACACGCTGCCCGCCGACTGGGCACTACTTGCGCACGACAACAGCATCGATGACTACCGCCAAATCTTCAACGAGCTGCTGCCCACCGCCGACCACGACGCACTCACACAGCGAGCCTACGACTTCGCCAAAGACCGCTTCTCGGTGCGCACGATGCAGGAACGCTACGAAGCGCGGTATAAGGCGACTGGTAGATCAGCGGAAAAGACTGGAAGATAGGATGGTAGATAATGCGTTTTTCAGAATATCTCCCATCCTTTATATTGCTCATAGCGTGAGGGTTAGGTCAGACAATGGAAGATATGGAGGATTTTTTCGTATACGCTATATTAATAGAAAGAAGTGACCGCATAAGCAGAACTTACAGCAATAAGAGAGTGTGCCAAAACTACAAAATAGAGGCGGAGGACTAACTGTAGGAGGCTACGGCATTCCTGCCGTAGCCATTGCAAATAGTCGTAACGATTTGTATTTCTGTTGTTAATGGCTACGGCAAGAATGCCGTAGCCTCCTACGATTTGAACCGTTTACTATTCTATTTTCTAAATAATATAGTTTTGACACGCCCCCATATGTTCAGTGGCTACTTACACAATACGTAAAGCAACACGAGTATCGCCAACTTCACGATAACGCTGAACGTGAGTTGCTTCTGGCGCAACGTTAGGCACAGATACAATGTATATACGCCTGAAACGAAGCCTATAGCCAAGGCAACCAGTGTGTAAACAGACACGTGGAAGTGGTTCACGGCAACAGTTACGAGTGATAAAGCCACAAACAAATTGACACCGCTCACGAACTTTGTAACGCTCGAAGGCTTTTCGCCCTCACTCCCCTCCGACTTGCCTTCCGTCAACGCACGCTTCATCATGAAGTCGACTAAAAGCAATACCGCGATTAAAAGAGCAAACAGGATAATTACATAATAAAACATCTCATTTCTTTCCATTGCATAAATTGTAAAATTCTCGGTTGCAAATATAAAGATTTAAACTATAACAACCAATAGTTATTCTTATTTTTTTAACAATCTAAATGTATCTAACACACATTGTTATGCTTTATTACGATCCTTGCAAAATCATAAATTTATGAACGTAATCGATTGTAAAATATTCTGTTCTAAGCAAGGATACATTGTTTTTTATTTGTACCTTTGCAATGTCTATCGTAGAGACTGCTGCTTGAATTTGCAACACCCGGGTATGCAGTCTCTACATATACATTTTTTGAGCGATCCGGCTCCGCCTACTTCAACAAATCAAAACATCTTGATTGCTCAGAACTTTTAAAGTATTACTAACTACAAGTGTTGCAAAACAAAAGACAATGAGTATTCGTTATCTACTTTCATTGGCTCTGTTAGCTATTGGGGGGGGTAGTTCTTCCTGGGCGCAGACCAGTGACATCAAGACCTCGGCGAATCTGAACAATCCCGAGAGAGTGTACACCATCAGCAACTGCAACGGACTGATGATGACTCCGTACACATCGCCTACACGTACAAACGAGAATGCAGGCAAGTTCGCCTTCTATGCTGCAAGCACAGAAGGTCAGTATCTCATCTACAACGTCGACAGCAAGTTGTGGGTTTCGTATGACAAAGCCTACAGCTACAGCAACGGACCAGGCAAGGCAAAGCTCATCAGCGACAAGACGAACGCACAACCGTGGAAGGCAACCAAGACAACAGCGCAGAACGGCACAGCGGCTTACGAGTTCCAGCCTATCACCTCTACCGGCAAGGCGGACAAATACATGAACTGGCACGGCGGCATCGACTTCAACCCCGTAGACAACAAGACCATCACCGTGGGTCTGTGGCAGGACAACGGCAAGCAGGACAACGGCAGCGCATGGGTGCTGCAGGAGATTGTGTCGAACACGTACACCGTTAGCGGCGCAAGCGTCACTATCAACGGCAAGACATACAACGACGGCGATAAGATTACTGTGAGCGGATCGTTGCTGCCGAGCGACGTGACCGCGCCCGAGAAGGACGGCAAGTTCGCCACCGTACAGATCGACCCAGAGACAAAGACCATCACCGTAACCTACTACGACCTGCCACAGCTCGAGGACAGCGAGCCATACACCAACGCATGGCTCTACCCGATACAGCAGGACAAGGTTGGCGACGCAACTGCATGGAAAGATAATAACGTTTACACATTGGGCAACAAGGTGCTTCAGGCAAGCTTCCTCAACACCAAGAAGGCTATCTACTTCCTCGGCTCTAAGGCTATGAATCTGGTGGCTGGCACAGAGCCTTTCTACGTGAGCTTCGGCTCGGGCGTGAGCGTGGCTGCAAGCCAGATGACACTCGGCAAGGTGGAGCTGGTAGACCTCGCTGCCGAACCGAACGCCATCCGCGGCGTGAAGCACTATGCAGGCAAGGCTCTGCAGGCTAACTACACATACTCGTACAACGGACAGCAGATCAGCATCGTATGGCGCGCCGTGCTGCGCTCTGGCAGCCACTACCTGCGCACCGAGATGGAACTCACCGGCGTAGACAACGTGGATATGTTCAGCATCATACCGATGTCGTACAAGGTGGACACCAAGGCAGCGGGCAGCAAGCCGAGCACCATCGGCAACACACGCGGCAAGGTGATTCTGAACGACAAGATATTCGCAGGTCTTGAGACTCCTACCGCATTCAACACCGTAGAAGACGTGGCTAACACCGACTACTCTGTAATTCAGGGTATGTGGAGCCGCCACACGACACTGAAGAAGGGCGAGACATGGAAGGTGTCTGCCGTCGTAGGTCTCATCGCGCAGGACGGCAAGCAGAGCTCAAAGAACATACGCGAGACACAGAAGCGTCGTTCGTTCCTGGCTTACTCTGAGCGCGAGCGTGCAGTGCCTTGGCGTGCTAACCCATGCTACATCAGCTGGTATGAGCTCAACATCGACCGCAACAACGCGGCTCCGGGCAGAGAGAACACGAACATGACTGCCGACGGCGTGCTCGACGTAGTGGCACACTGGAAGAGCAGCCTTTGGGACCGCTACAACGTGGCTCCGAAGAACTTCGTAATCGACGACGGATGGGACAACTACGGTACATGGACATTCCATAGCGGTTTCCCAAGAGAGATGCGCGACATAGCTTCGCAGGCTGCCGAAATGGGCGCAAGCGTAGGTGCTTGGCTCGGTCCGGTAGGCGGTTACGGAAAGAGCGGCGACTACCGTCGCGACTACTGGAAGAACAACGGTGGTATGCAGCTTTCTAACCAGGCATACTACGACACATTCCTCGCAGCAGCTACAAACCTCGTGAAGAACCAGCACGACGAGAACGGCAAGGGCTCGTTCGGCTTCTTCAAGTTCGACGGTATCTCTGCTCAGGGTACAGCCGTAGGTCCTGACCCAGGCGACACCGGCAACGAGAACGCTGAGGGCATCATCCGTATGGAGCAGTACATCCGCGAGAACCTCAAGGAGGACATCTTCTTCAACACTACAGTAGGCACATGGGCTTCACCTTTCTGGTACAAGATTACCGACGCGACATGGCGTCAGGATGCCGACTGGAAGAAGATTGGCACCAACCCGAACGACCGCGAGGCATGGATCACATACCGCGATATGCAGGTGTACAACATCTACGTTACCGACTCTCCTCTGTGTCCAATCAACACTCTGATGACTCACGGCTTCATCCTCACCGAACACGGCGACGTGAGCAAGAACATGAACTACGAGAACGCTCTCAACGAGTTGCGCTGCGCATTTGCTTGCGGTAGCGGCATGGTAGAGCTCTACAACGACTATAAGCTCATGGACAAGATCAACAACGGCAAGCTGTGGTCTGACCTCGCCGACCTCATCAAGTGGCAGAAGGACAACGCTGACGTACTGATGGACGCTCACTGGGTAGGTGGCAATCCGTGGAACGGCTACAGACACGAAATCTACGGCTGGGCTGCATGGAACGGCAAGAAGTCGACACTCACCCTACGCAACGGCGACGTGGCGGCGAAGTCAATCACTCTCACTCTGCGTGAGGCTCTGGAGATTCCGGCTAACATCTCTGGCAAAATCGTCCTCACAAAGCCATTCGACGACCAGGCTGCCCTGGAGGGTCTCACCGAGGGCGAGGCTATCGACATCGACCAGCAGCTCACACTCACTCTGCCTGCTAACAGCGTGTTCATGTTCGGCGGTGTAGAGGCTAATGATGCTACAGCCATCAAGAACGTTGTAAACAACGAGACGGAGACACTTGCTAATGCTACATTTTACGACCTCAGCGGACGCAAAGCTACAGCTAAGCACGGCGTGCTCGTTAGCAAAAACAAGAAATACATCGTACGCTAAGTATTGACACACAGACAAGCATACAAGCGTACAAGCATACCAAAAGAAAAGAGGAGCCTCGGCAAAACCGAGACTCCTCTTTTTTACGTCTATATTATTGCAATACAATAAAACCAAAAGACTATCGCTGTGCCCAGAAGCAAGCACCGGCTGTAGCCATGCGTGCCTCGTAGAGACCGGCTGCGTCGGGTGTGACGGTGATTGAACGACCGTCCTGCAGACGAGCCTGGATAGTGCCGTCATCGTTGATGCGGAAGAGCTCTTCAATCTTACCCTTCTCCTCCTTGCTCCAAGAGTTGGTCTTCTTGTCGTACTTGAACTTGATAACCTCACCGTCAGGCGACTTCACCTTGTAGCCGTTGCGCAGAGTTGTCACAGCGTAGAGTCTGCCGTCCTTGCCCGTAATCTCCTACGTTTCGCCTACACGCTGCGCCATCGGGTTGCTGCCTGTCCAGAACTCGATAGAGTTGATGACGAGCACGTCAGCAAAGGTACATACCGCGTATGCCGGCGAGATGAGGATGAAGATAAGTTCGTTAAGGAACTTATTGTCTGTTGCCTGTTTGTTCCAGCCTGCCAACTTGTTGAACAGAGCGAACGAACCTACACACGAGCTTGTCAACAACGTGGCTGCGAGAAGCACAGCCGAGACTTTAAGATGTCTGATTTTCATAATTCTTTTGAGTTTTAAAAGTTATTTTCTGAATTTTCGCAAGTTCAATTAATAATTAATAATTAAAAATTACTAATTTACCTCAGGCTCATGCGCAGCGTCTTGCCATCAATCAGCTGCTTATGAGTGATGCGGTAGCCGTTGAGCTTCTTGCCGCCGAGCGTCATGCTCTTGATGTAGAGTTGCGACGGCGATGTGCGGTCGGTCTCGATGGTGATGTCGCCCTGCGGATAGAACTTCGGATCGAGGTGCAGCGTCACTTTGTCAAACACCGGAGTGGTGAGCGTGTACGAAGGATCGCCCGGGTTGTCGGGATACAGACCCATCATCGAGAAGATAGCCCAAGCCGACATGGTGCCGGTGTCGTCGTTGCCGGGGATGCCGTCCGGACGCGCTGTGTAGTACTTGGTGAGCAGGTCGTTCACGGTCTTCTGCGTGCGCCACTCGTCGCCCTTGAAGTAGGAGAAGAGATATGCGTAGGCGATGTCAGGCTCGTTGGCAGGGTCGTAGAGGCCCTTGTCGAACACCATCTGCAGTTTGTCGCAGAACTTGCGCTGTCCGCCCATGAGCTTAGCCATGCCCAGCACATCGTGCGGAGCGTAGAATGTGTAGTTCCAAGCCGAACCCTCGTGGAAGCCCGGCGCATTGGTGAAGTCGTAGCCGTCCTCGGGGTTGAACGGCGAGAGGAACTTGCCGTCCATTGTTATTGGGCGCAGCGTGCCGCTCTCCTTCGAGTAGTAGTGCTTGTAGCCGAGAGCGCGCTGACGGAACAGCTTGGCATCAGCCTTGTATCCGAGTTCGCCAGCAAGTATAGAGAGCGCGTTGTCGGCGAGGTAGTACTCAAGAGCGTGCGACACGGAGTTGTCGCCCGACATATCGGCAGCATAGTAGCCCATCGGCACGTAGCCACGCTCGATGTACGGGTCGATATCGGGGCGCATACGATTGTTCTTGCCCTCAGTAGTAGCCGATGTGCGGAACGCCTTATAAGCCTCGTTGATGTCGAAACCGCGCAGACCGCGCATATAGGCATCGGTGATGTAAGGGATGGCAGGGTCGCCCTCCATTGTCCATGTCTCGCGTGAGAAGAGCTCCCACTTCGGCATCCATCCCCACTCGCGGTACATGTCAATCATCGAGTTGATCATGTCCACCTGCTTGTCGGGATAGAGCAGTGTCTCGAGCTGCGAGAGGTTGCGGTAGGTATCCCACAACGAATAGACGGTGTAACGGTTGCCGGCGGTCTTGCCGTTCTCGTTGCTTTCCATCTTCGGATACTCACCGTTCACGTCCTGCAGCACGGTCGGGTGGATCTGTGTGTGATAGAGAGCGGTGTAGAACACACGGCGCTGGTCCTCGGTGCCACCCTCTACGGTGACGCGGTCGAGCGTGCGTGCCCACTCATCGTGACCCTCTTTCACTACCTTCTCAAACTCGAAGTCCTTCTGCTCGGTGTTGAGGTTCTCGCGAGCGTTGGCGATAGACACGAACGACACGCCTACCTGCACTTCCACCTGCTCGCCCTCGGCGCAATCGTACGACATATAATAGCCTATATCGTTGCCCGCCATGTCGCGTCCGTAGCCCGGATAGAGCTTGTACTTGCCCTGGTCAGAGTCCCACTGCGCCTGAGCGTTGCCGAAAGCCGGCTGCTTCTTCCACATGCCGTAAGCAGCGGGCTTCTTGTTCACACGAACGACGAAGTACATCGGGAACACCGCCTGCGGATTGTAGCAGAATGTGCCTAAAAGGCGTGTGCCCTCGAACTCGGTGTCGCTGACGCGGCGCAGCGAAGCACCCACCTCGTTAGTGAGTCCGTTGCCGAGGTTGAAGAGCAGATTGCCCTTGCCCTTCGGGAAGGTATAACGCTCAATAGACGAGCGCAGCGTGGAAGCCACCTCGCACTTGATGCCGTACTTTGTAAGCTCGGTGCTGTAATAGCCAGGACGCGCCGTCTCGTTCTTGTACTCGGAGCCATAGCTGCGATAGTCGACGCAGAGCTCGCCCGATGTCGGCATGGTGAGCAGTGTGCCCATCTCAGGGCAGCCCACACCGCTGAGCGTAACGTGCGCAAAGCCGGTGAAGTACTTGTTGTTATACTCATAGCACGCCGACCACCAGCGCTTGTCCTTGTCCTGCACGTTGAGGTCGGAGCCCATCACGTTGAACGGCACCACCGACATCAGTCCGTGCGGACGTATCGCACCCGGGTTGCAGATACTGAAGTTAGTTGTTCCGATGAACGGGTCCACGTACTCTACGTTGTCTTTCGCCGAGGCATTGAGCGCTCCACACGCCAGCAATGCAGCCACAGCCATGTACTTCAAGTTCTTCATTCGTATGTATGTTTTGTTTTTAGTTTTGATTAGTCACTTATATGCAATAGCATTACTATTTGCAAAATAAAGCATTTTAAATGAAATATCCCTATAAAAAGAACAAAAAATTACATCTAAACACACCACTGCCACATTCATCTACAGTTAAATTAAATTAAAGCGAATTGACATTTTAATTATATAAACATCTTATATATAGTAGTTTTGAAGTTTAAGTGCTAACTTTGCATTGAAATACAACTTTGCAAACAGATAAAAACAATAAAGATATGAAAAAAGGAAACGTATTCGCAATCGCGATGTTCGCAGGCTTGTTCACATTCTCAAGCTGCGCAATGAAGAAGGATCTTGTTAACTGCCAGAATGAGAACAAGGAGCTTACTGGCAACTACCAGACAGCAAAGGAGGACCTCGCTGCATCTAAGGCTCGCGTGGCAGCTCTTGAGGAGCAGCTCAATGCGTCTAAGGAACTGCTGAAACAGCAGAAGGCTGACTACGCTGCGCTGCAGGCTTCGCTCGACAAGAGCTTGACAAACGCCGGCGACAACAACATCAACATCTCTAAACTCGTAGACCAGATCAACGAGTCGAACCAGTACATCCGCCACTTGGTTGAGGTGAAGTCGAAGTCTGACTCGCTCAACATGGTGCTCACCAACAACCTCACACGCTCGCTCTCTAAGGAGGAGATGAAGGAAGTTGATGTGCAGGTGCTCAAGGGTGTTGTTTACATCTCGCTTGCTGACAACATGCTCTACAAGAGCGGTTCGTACGAAATCAACGAGCGTGCTTCGGAGACTCTCAGCAAGATTGCCAAGATTATCACCGACTATAAGGACTACGAGGTGCTCATCGAGGGTAACACCGACAATGTGCCGGTAAACGCAAAGGCTGCGTCGATGAAGAACATCCGCAACAACTGGGACCTCTCTTGCTTGCGTGCTTCGAGCGTTGTGCAGGCTCTGCAGAACCAGTACGGTGTTGACCCGAAGCGTCTCACAGCAGGTGGTCGTGGCGAGTACAACCCGGTGACAGCTAACTCTACTGAGGTGGGCAAGCAGCGCAACCGCCGCACACAAATCATCATCACTCCGAAGCTCGACCAGTTCATGGACCTTATCGACAAGGCTCCGGAGAACGAGTAAATCGAATTGAAAGTTGAAATTAGTAATTGAACTCTCGCAAGTTCAATTACTAATTAATAATTAAAAATTACTAATTAAAAAATCCCTTGCAGACTACGGTTGAAGTGACCCCAAAAAGTTGGACAGGTTATTAACTATCCGATTTGAGAAAG
>ERZ1034952.2628-NODE-2628-length-12970-cov-5.752381_pt1 | contig 12970 bp, 10 predicted proteins | sample MGYA00520625_ERZ1034952 | MGnify/ENA primary metagenome ERZ1034952 (study PRJEB33766, sample SAMN09781773) | gut metagenome | biome: gut microbiome | host: Homo sapiens | place: Madagascar | study: EMG produced TPA metagenomics assembly of the PRJNA485056 data... | reverse complement strand
CCCAGCCACTCTGACGTCTGCACCAGCCGGTTCTGCTCGGTAAAAGAGATCAGCGCACAGACATAGGGCGAATACAACGGGATATTGCAGTAGTTGGCGGATTTGACGATCTCGCCGTAGGACAATGCCCCCTCCGTCACCAGGCCGTCCAGGAAGTGGTTGATCTCCCTGCTCCGGTAGGATGAGCCCCCGCGCTTTTTGATCAGCACCAGTGTGCAGGCGGCGGCAATACGACGGTATCCTTGCCCTTAAAATACACCGTGCCTTTGGGCTGCGCCCTTAGGCTGATTGAGCCGCCGCCGGTACTGTCGGTGACCGTCAGTTCGCCGGTATGCGAAGAACCAAATCCGTCGCCCACCATAAGACCACCGCCGCTCAGCGTGTGGCCGTTCAGGTCAAGGGTAAGCGTCCCGTCCGCATAGAGCACAGGGTATCCGTTTTTATCTGGCAGCGCCAGCGTCTGCTCCTTCGCAATGACCGTCAAGGTGCCGTTGTCCTTGGCCGCTTCCAGCGCGGCGGTGATATCCGCGTGATAGGTAGTGGTACCGCTCACCCCCACCTTGGCGACGATGGTGACCCCGTAGGTACTGCAATTGCTGTCCGCGTCCACGCCCTTGTCGTAGGTGCAGACATAGCCGCAGGCGGCGCACTTGCCGTCCTGCCAGTTCGCATGCGGGCACTCCGCGCGCAGGCGCAGGTGGTGCCGCTGTGGGTGTGGGAGACGACGGTGACGTATGTTGCGTTGGTCTCTTTGTAACCATTCACGATGCTGCCGTCGCTGTTCGCAAAGGCATAGCCGTCCGCCAGCAGGGACTTGACCGGAACACTGCTGTTATTCCTGTTTGAAATGTTCTGGAACGTACCGCCGCTGATGTCCAGCGTACCGCCGTCGACGCTCCATATGGCGCTGCCATAGTCTTCGCTGCCGTCATTCCAACCGCCGTGGTTCGTGCCGTTGCTGATATTGACAACAGTCTGACTGCCGCTCACGGAAAGATCAAACACCTTGCCGCCGTTGATGTTCGCCGTACCGCCCTCGCAGCAGAAATACCACACCTTACCGCCGTTGATGTTCACCTCTCCGGTTTCATCGGAGCACACAAAGCTCGTTGTGCCGCCCCTGGTTCCGATCTCACCGACCTCGATGGTCAGCTTGCCCTTCGCAAGCTCAAGGTCAGGCACTCTGCCGATGCCCGAGCCGGTATCCGTAATGGTCAGGTCGCCGGGGATCGGTGTTTCCCGCTTCGTGGGTTCGGACCCGCTCAGATCCCACGTCTGCCCCACGGTAAGAGAGTCGACATCAAAGCCATTCAGATCCAGCGTCAGCTGCTTCTTGACGAAGATCATCGTGAACAGATCGTTCTTATCCGACGTATAGTCCTTCAGCATCTTGACAGTATCGCCGTCATTGGCCGCTTCCAGCGCCGCCGGCAGCGTCCTCCCCGCCGACGTTCTCCCCCCCCCGTCGCCGGGCTGGACCTCGTCCCCGGAGGGGTCGGCCACGACCTGCTCTTGCTGTCCGTCCTCTGTGACGGACAGCAAGAGCAGGTCGTGGGCAGCAGGCTGAACGCCATCACAAGGCACATGAACAGACTGATGATGCGTTTTTTCATGCTTCTTTCCTCGCTTCCTTAAATGCAGTGTTTTCCACTTTACGTTATCCGTTATATTTTAGCCGCGTTTCCAACATCTGCAAATCAGTCACAAGTATGAATCCGGGGTCATACCTCCCTTTTCCGGGCACAAAAAAAGACCGCGCCTGCGGTCTCTCTTTGTTCACTTTCCCATATTGCGGTTGGCAATGCGGAACACCGTGGACACCAGCAGTATGCCCACCGCCAGCGACCCGGCGATGCCGATGGTCTCCAGCCCCTTGCCCACGGCGTCCATCATGTTGCCCTCCAGCCCCAGGCTCATGGTGTAGTACACGCCCGCGCCCGGCAGCAGCGGCAGTATGGCGATGACGAGATAGGGCATGGCGGGGCACTTGCGCACCCGGGCCATGAGCTCGGCGTACAGCGCGGCGAATACCGCCGCGAACAGGTTTGCGCCGTACACGTCGCACCCCAGGGCCAGGCAGAGCAGGTACAGCATCCATGTGGCCACGCCCCCGGCGATACACAGCACGAAGCCCCGCCCGTGTACGTTGAACAGCACGCCGAAGCCGCAGCACCCGACGAACACCGCCGCCGCCTGCGCCCAGGCGGGCCAGCTGACGATGTCGCCGCCGGTCTGGCCGTACAGTCCCGCCGTCAGGTGCCAGGCGGCCGCCGTGCCCAGCGCGATAGCCAGTGCGGTCAGCACCACCTGTACGATGCGGAATATGCCGGAGTTGGTGTCGCCGTAGATGATGTCGCGCATGGAATTGGTAATGGGCAGGCCGGGCACCAGTATCATCAGCGCGCCGATGATGGCCGCGTCCGGACTGTCCAGCCATCCCATGCCCGCCGCCGCGTAGGCGGGCAGCGCCATCAGGCACGAGGCCAGTATGGTGCTGAAGAACGGGTTGGCCTCGCGCCTGTCCATGAAGCGTGTCACCACCCCGATGACAAGGCCCATCAGCCCCGCCCACAGGCAGTCCCGCAGCGTGCCGCCGAACACCAGGCAGAATCCCAGCCCCACCAGCAGGTGCCCCAGATAGGCCACGCCGGTGGTATACCCCCGGCAGGCCGCCAAAGTCTCCCGCAGCCATGCCGCCGCCTCGTCCACCTCCGGCTTTTCCGCGCAGATACGGCGGCTGAGCGCGTTGAGCTTTTCCAGCTTCTCCAGGTCGTTGCCATGAAATCCGATGCGCCGCATGATCATCAGCGGCTTGCCGTTGGCGGCCTCCAGACTGACGGACACACAGTTGGGTATGGCGAACACCTCGCACTCCACGCCGTAGGCCCGCAATATGCGGTGTATGGTGTCCTCCACCCGGAAGGTCTCCGCCCCGGACATAGCCAGGTGGTATCCCATGGTGGCCGCCAGGTCGGTCAGCAAATAATAGTCCATAAAACACTTCTCCTGTGCAGTACAGTATCCTTGCGCGCGGCACACACCGCCGCGACCGACAGTATAGGCGCGGCGGCGCGAAATGTCAACAGCTGCGGCATGGGGAAAATAGACAGATCGCGGCGCGGCCGGGCATCGGTTTTGTATACCACCCCGGCCGCGCCGCAGCCCGCGCTACAAATATCTTATTCGCCCCTGCTTCTCTTCTCTACGCACGTATAGCAGTATCCCTCATCATCGATGAAGCTATATATGCCGCATCTCTTGCACGAGCCCCGCTTCCCGTCGCCGATGATCACCTTCTTGCAGGGTTCCACGCTCTGGCCCACGGTCAGCTTCTTGCTCAGGTCCAGCTTCTTGCCGCCGCCCACCTCCGCGAGCTCCTCCTCAGTCAGTTCAACGCCTGCCATGCTGTTCTTTTCCTCTTTCATTTTGTTTCTCCTTTCATTATTTACACCGGGTCCATGTGTCACGCCCGGTCCGCGCATATATGCATTACAGCGCGCCGCCAGGCGCCGTGTCCAGCCTCTGCCGCGCCACCAGCTCGGCAAACGCCCCGTCGGCGGCGATCAGCTCGTCGTATGTCCCGTCCTCCGCGATCTTCCCGTTATCCAGCACGATGATCCGGTCGCATTGCCTGATGGTGGACAGCCGGTGGGCGATGACGATACGGGTGCATTTCAGCTGCTCCAGCGCGTCCGACACCTTTTTCTGCGTAACATTGTCCAGCGCGCTGGTGGCCTCGTCGAACATCAGGACCCTGGGCTTTGGCGCGACGGCGCGGGCGATCATCAGCCGCTGCTTCTGCCCGCCGGATATGCCGCCCGACCCCTCCGAGATCACCGTGTTCATGCCCATGGGCATTTTCCGTATATCCTCGGCGATACCGGCCAGTTCCGCCGCCTCCCACGCATCCTGCTGCGTCAGCCACGGGGCGGAGATGACGATGTTGGAATAGATGTCCCCCTGGAACAGCTTGCCGTTCTGCGTCACGACGCCGATGCGGCGGCGCAGCGACCGCAGGTCGATTTTCTCAAGGTCCCTGCCGTCATAATAGACCGCCCCCTTCTGCGGCTTTTCAAAGCCCAGCAGCAGCCGCAGCAGCGTGGACTTTCCGCAGCCTGTTTTCCCGACGATGGCCACATACTGGCCGGGGCGTATCTTCAGGGACAGGTCGTCTATGACCAGGGGCATATCATCGCTGTACCGGAAGGACACATGGCTCAGCTCGATGCCGCCTGACAGCCGGGTCAGCATCTGCTTGCCGTCGGAGATCTCCGGGACCTCGTCGAAAAAGGGCTTCACCATGGCAAGGATGGGCCTGATCTGCGCCGCGGAGAGCGCTATCCCGGCCAGGGACATAAATGCGCCGGACACCATGCCGTAAGCCGTGCTGAATGCGTAGTAGTCCGCCACCGAAACGCCCGACCGCACCGCCATATAGTACATGACGATGGTCCCCGTAAGGCTTATGGCCAGGCTGATGACGGAATTGAGCTTCAGGAATACCGGCGGGTCGTAGGCCAGCCGGGCGCTCTCGGCATAGAGGTCACCCCACCGGGCAAAGGCGCGCTTCTCCGCACCGGCCAGCTTGATCTTCTGTATGCCGGAGATGAGCGCATAGGTCATGCCGCTCTCCCTGCCGGAAAGCTCCATCTGCCGGGCGCTGACCTTCATCTGAATGAGAGAGGACAGCAGAGAGAGCACGACAGTCGCCAGGATAACGACCAGAGCGGGCGCCACAAGCGCCGGCGCATAGGCAAATATCTGCGATATGTATATGAGGGAAAACAGGGACGTAAACCCCGTCGACAGGACGGTGGACACCAGCATCCTGCAGAGCACGCCGATCTGCGAGACACGGTTCGCCAGTTCTCCCGCACTGTACGACCTGAAAAAGTCCGCGGGGAGGGACATGATGCGCATCATCGCCGCCGCGTCAACGGATATGCTCAGCTTTGTCCCTATCCGCGCCAAAAGCATATCTCTCACCGCTGAGACAAGCAGCATGCTCACCGAAACACACACGGAAAAGACAGCCATAGCCATCAGCAGCCGGACGCTGCCGGAGGGCAATACCTGTGCGAAAAGCAGCTTGCTGATCACCGGGGAGAGCATGCCCAGCAGTGACAGCGCCAGCGTCGCCAGAGCGATCATAATGTAGTCCGACGCGGAAAGCGTCCTCACGATATACCCCGTCAGCGCGGATAAGCTGAGCTTTTTCAGCGGGAACGGCTTATAAAAGACCGCCGCCTCCTCGCCGAACAGGTGCTGCTCCTTCCGGCCGATCCGTTTCCGCCTGCCGGTCTCGGGGTCATAATAGGTATAGCCGGAAAGTCCCCCGGGGATAAGTGCCACGGCCTTCCCGCTCTCCCGGAAAGATCCGAGCATAACGCCGATGGCGTCACGATACCACCCGTCCTCCAGCCGCACCGTGCGCCGCATGATGCCGTAGGGCCGCAGGATGTATTCCAGCTGCTCGTTCACATCCGTGATGCTGTCCGGGACCTCCCGGCTCTTTACGCCGCAGTATTTCAGAATGTCGTCGATGGCGGTCTTTGCGGCCCTGCGGTCGTCGCTGACGGCGGCGCTTATCCGCCTCCCCATGACGGCGGACGCCATATTGGCAAACGCCTCGGAGAACGCCTCATCGTCGTATTGCCTGCGGTCTCTTATCTGCTCGTCGAACCAGCCCATATCACGTCCACCTCCCTCACTCGTTTGATACCAGCTGCGTATAGGTGCCGCCCCGCCGCATCAATTCCTCGTGTGTGCCGCGCTCCACGACCCGGCCCTGCTCCATGACGATGATCTCGTCACAGTCCCGGATGGTGGAGAGCCTGTGGGCCACCACGATGCAGGTGATGCCCCTGTCCTTGATGGACTTGACCACATCGTACTCGGTCTTCGCGTCCAGCGCGCTGGTGGCCTCGTCAAGGATGATGATGGTGGGGTCCTGCGTAAGTACCCTGGCGATCTCCAATCGCTGCCGCTGGCCGCCGGAGAGGTCCCTGCCTCCCTCCGTCAGCTTATACTGGTAGCCGCCGTCACGCTGCATGATGTCCTCGTGTATCTGTGCATCCCGCGCAGCCATGATCATCTCGAAGTCCTCGATGGAGTTGTCCCACATTTTTATGTTGTTGGCGATGGTATCCTCAAACAGGATAATATCCTGGTCCACCACGGCCAGTGAACCCGTGAACACGCTCCTGCCTATTTGGGAAATAGGCTTTCCGTCGAACAATATCTCCCCGCTCCACGGCTGGTAAAGGCCGGATATGAGCTTGGAAACAGTGGATTTGCCGCAGCCGGAGGGCCCGACGATCGCCACGCGGCTTCCCGGCTTCAGCGTCATGTTGAGGTCAATGATCAGCGGCTCGGCAAGGCGGGAATACCCGAACGTGACGTGCCTCAGCTCCACCGCGCCGGAGAGCTTGCTGTATTCAGCACCGTCGTCCGCCGATGCTTCCAGGGCGGTATCTGTGGGGTACTTCATAACGTCCTCGATACGCTCCATATCTGTGCGCATCTCCTGAAGGCTCTGCCCCGCCGCGATCAGCGTCATTGCCGGGGACACAAAGGATGCGAGAAACCCCTGAAACGCCAGGATCATACCTGCGGTGAAGCTTCCCTCCATAGCCAGATAGACGCCCGTCATAAGCACGGCTGTGCCGCAGATCGAGCTGATGAGCACAGGCAGCAGCCCCAGAAGCTGATTTATCCTTTGGAATTTCACCTGACTGGCGTTGACACTTGCCTGATAGCCCGCCCACTTTTCAAAGAACCCGTTCTCCGCGCCGCTGGCCTTGATGGTCTCGATCATCTCGATGCCGGCCACGGTCATACCGGCCAGCTTGCCGGCATCCCGCATCTGTACCCGGGTGATATTGACCCGCTTTTGGGAAATGACGCCCGAAAGGAGCAGGTTCGCAAACACGGACACCAGCCCTATCATTGTCAGCAGCACGCTGTACCGCAGCATGACCGCAAGGTAGAACACCATCATGACGGCGTCCAGCGCCAGCGGCGCAAAGGTGTTCACCATATGTCCCGCGATCTCGGCGTTGGCCGACTGCCTGCCCTGTATATCGCCCGCCATGCGCTGGGAGAAAAACTCCATCGGCATACGGAGCACCTTCCACAGGAAGGTGCTGTTCCCCACCACCGCCAGCTTTCCGTTGATCCGCAGAGAATAGACCGCCTGCATCCACGCCGCGACCAGCTGTATCACACTGATACCCGCCAGTGCCAGCGTAAAGGGCATGAGCCAGTCGGGGTTTTCGCCCGTCAGCAGCCGGTCCAGGAACACCCGCGAAAAAGCGGGTGTGATGATGCCCAGCAGTGCGGAGATAACAGCTGTCAGCGCGGCAAAGGCGACAGCCGCGCCCGCGCCCGACAGCCGCTCTTTTGCGTAACTTATCATGGACCGGGGCTTTCCCTCGGGCTTGAAGTCCACCCCCGGCTCGAAAAACAGACATATCCCTGTGAACGCATCATCGAAGTCCTTCATGGAAACGGCATACGTTCCCCTGGCCGGGTCGTTCAGTACGGCCTTGTTTCCACGGAATCCATTAAGTACTACAAAATGATTAAAATTCCAGTGAATGATACACGGAAATTTTCCACTTTTTTTCAAGTCCTCCGGCTCAAATTTGTACCCTTTCGCCGCAAGCCCGTAGCTGCGCGCGGCGCGCAGCATATTGCGGGCATTGGAGCCATCCCGGGACACACCGCAGTCCAGGCGCACCTGTTCCAGCGGCACCCATTTCCCGTAATATGCCAGGACCATGGCAAGACATGCTGCGCCGCACTCCAGCGCCTCCATCTGCATCACAACAGGGACCCTGGCAGTGCCCTTTGTCACAGGGGAATTTCTCTTTCCTGCCTTCATTTCCACCCCTCAGTTCAGCACAAGATCGATCGGCCTGACGCGCTCTGCGATAACGGATACGGCGTACACGCCGTCCTCCAGCCCCGGCGCGTCGGCGCACAATCTATACGCCCAGCCGTCCCCGGAGAGCCCCGCAAGATGGGCAGCATACGGGTCGATCCGGTCATTGACCCGTATGGGCGTATCCGCGGCTTCAGTCACGGCATACTCGACCCCATCGACTGAAATAACTGCATCTTCTTTTATCCGGCCGTAGTCCTCCTCGTCCACAAAAACGGACAGTTGTCCATTTTCACAGACACCGCCCGCCTGCACAATGGTGTCGAGATGCCCGAACACGCCCCATACACAGGCCCCTGCCAGAAGCACGATGACCGCCGCGAGCACCATCCACACGCCGGGGCTAGAGACCCGGATGTAGTCGTTCATCTGCTCAGGAGATGAGACCTTTTCTAAATTCCTCTGCCGGAAAATCGCACTCCCCATAGTCAATACTCCCTTATTCGTTATCCTAAACTATACTCGTTATCCTGGACTATCGTTATGATATAAAATATTTCATAATCAAATTGTACCGCACAGCCCGCTGTTCGGCAAGGACATTTTTCATCGATCACCGATCACAAGCATAGCAAGCAGGAAAGGCTCGTTATTTCCGCGCCTTATTATCAGCACCGCTTATGTACGCTATATAAAATTCATGTTTTACTTATCCCGCCGCTGCGCGTATAATAAGCCGTTGTTTGAAAAGCGCACAGAACAGGAGGCGGTCATATATGGCTAATTGCGCGATCGTAGGTATCAACTGGGGTGACGAGGGCAAGGGCCGCATGGTGGACTACCTGACGAGGCAGTACGATGTGGTGGTACGGTACCAGGGCGGCGGCAACGCCGGCCACACCGTCATCAACGACATGGGCAAATTCGCCCTGCACCTGCTGCCCTCCGGCATCTTCCGCAGCGGCGTGATGAACATTCTGGGCAACGGCGTGGCGCTGGACTGTGAAAACCTGGTAGCGGAGATGGAAACGCTCCGCGCGGCGGGCGTCAGCATCTCGCCGGAGAACCTGATGGTCAGCAGCCGGGCCTCCCTGCTGCTGCCGTGGCACCGGGAGCTGGACGCGCTGGAGGAAGCGCGGCTCAAGGACAAGATGTACGGCTCCACCAAGCAGGGCATCGCGCCGTTCTACTCCGATAAGTATCAGAAAAAGACCATCCAGGCGGGCGAACTGCTGTGCCCGGAACACCTGAAGGCCCATCTGCAGGACCTGCTGGAGTGGAAGAATCTCATCCTGCAGCGGGTCTACGGCGCCAAGGGCTACACAATGGCGGAGCTGACCGCGTGGCTGGACACGTATGCCGCACAAGTGCGGCCCTACGTGGCGGACACCGGGCGCTATCTGCGCAAGGCCCAGGCCGAGGGTAAGTCCATCCTGTTTGAGGGCCAGCTGGGCGCGCTGCGCGACCTGGACTACGGCATCTACCCCTACACCACATCCTCCAACACCATCGCCGCCTACGCACCCATCGGCGCGGGGCTGCCCACGGCAAAAATCGACCAGGTGGTGGGCGTGGTGAAGGCCTACTCCTCCTGCGTGGGCGAGGGTCCCTTCACCTGCGAGTGGTTCGGCGCCGACGCCGAGAAGCTCCGCGAGGCCGGTGCGGAGTACGGCGCCAAGACGGGCCGTCCCCGCCGTGTGGGTCCCATCGACCTGGTAGCTACCCGCTACGGCGTGGAGGTGCAGGGCGCCACAAATATCGCCCTCACCAAGCTGGACATCCTCAGCTACATGGCCGAGATCCCCGTCTGCGCCGCCTACGAGCTAGACGGCCGGATCACCCGCGAATTTCCCTTCCCCGCCGTGCTGGAGAAAGCCAAGCCCGTTATGGAGTACCGCCCTGGCTGGCAGTGCGACATCTCCTGCGCACGCACCTGGGAGGAGCTGCCCCAGGCCGCCCGCGATTATGTCGAGTATGTGGAGCAGGCCATCGGCTGCCATATCGGCTATGTCTCCGTAGGTGCCGAGCGGGAGAGTCTGATCATCCGATAAGTAAGGAGAATCGATATGTCTCACGATACGTACAACTCCCCGCTGGCGTCCCGCTACGCCTCGGACTATATGCTGCGGCTGTTTTCCGACGACAGTCGTTACCGGACATGGCGGCGGCTGTGGACGGCGCTGGCCCGCGCCCAGCACCAGCTGGGCCTGCCCATCTCCGCGGCGCAGGTGGCCGAGCTGGAGTCCCACATCGCCGACATCGACTACGATACGGCCGCCCGGCATGAGCGGGAGGTCCGCCACGACGTGATGGCCCACGTATACACCTACGGCAAGGCCGCGCCCTCCGCCGCGGGCATCATCCACCTGGGCGCCACCAGCTGCTACGTGACCGACAACGCCGACCTCATCCTGTACCGGGAGGGCCTTGTCTATCTGCGGACGCAGCTGCTGGCGGTGCTGGGCTCTCTGGCGGTATTCGCTGAAAAATACGCCGCCACGCCCACCCTGGGCTATACCCACTACCAACCGGCGCAGCCCGTGACCGTCGGCAAGCGCGCTGCCCTTTGGATGCAGGACTTCTGCGCGGACGTGGAGGAGCTGGACCACGTGCTGTCCACGCTGCACTTCCTGGGCTGCCGGGGCACCACCGGCACAGAGGCCAGCTTTATGGAACTCTTCGACGGAGATGCGGAGAAGATCGACGAGATGAACCGCCGCATCGCGGCGGAGTTCGGCTTCTCCGACTGCTTCCCGGTCTGCGGGCAGACCTATCCCCGCAAGGTGGACAGCCGCATTCTCGCTTGCCTCAGCGGCATCGCTCAGAGCGCCTACCGCATGGCCAACGACATCCGCCTGCTGCAGCATGACCGCCAGCTGGAGGAACCCTTCGAGGACAGCCAGATCGGCTCGTCCGCCATGGCCTACAAGCGCAATCCCATGCGCTGCGAGCGTATCTGCTCTCTAAGCCGCTATCTGATGGCTGACGCCATGAACGCACCCATGACCGCCAGCGTACAGTGGCTGGAGCGTACGCTGGACGACTCCGCAAACCGCCGCATCGCGCTGCCGGAGGGCTTCCTGTGCGCCGACGCGGTGCTGCGCCTGTGCCAGAACGTGGCCTCCGGCCTGCGCGTCAACGAAGCCATCACGGCGCACACGCTGCGGGAGTATCTGCCGTTCCTGGCCACGGAGGACATTATGATGGCCGCGGTGAAGCGCGGCGGCGACCGGCAGCAGCTGCACGAGATCATCCGCCGCCACTCCATGGCCGCCACCGCCCGCATGAAAGAGGGCCTTCCCTGCGACCTGCTGGACCGTCTGGCGGGCGACCCGGCCTTCGGCCTGCCCCATCAGGAGCTGGACGCCCTGATGGAGCCCCGGCGGTACATCGGCCGCTGCCCCCAGCAGGTACGTCAATTTCTGGACGCCTGCGCGCCGCTGCTGCGGCAGACGCAGCCCGCAGACGGCGACATTCGGATATAAAGTCAACTCTCTTGGCAGCGCCATCCGCTCCATGGGCATAAACCCCATCCAAATGGGACATTGAACAACCATAACCAACTTAAAGCCCTTGTGTCTACCAGGGCCGAACCGCCTGCAGCTGGAGTTGCGGAACAACTGAACACGAGGAAAGCCCGCACCACATTGTGGTGCGGGCTTTCCCCTTTTGTGAGGAACAATATAGGATCACAGTTTGTTGCTGCGTTTCCACAGACCGGCCTTTTCCGCCGCATCGGCGATGTCTTGCTTGAAGTCCGGGTGAGCAATGCGGATCAGTTCCTCCACACGCTCCCAGGTCGTCAGGCCCTTCATATTGGCAATGCCGTACTCTGTAACAATGTAATTGGTCATATTTGCAGGGATGGATATCTGCGTACCCGGCTCAAAGTAGGGCACAATGTTGGATACCCGTGTACCGTCACGCTTGACCTTGCTGGAGTGCATACACAGGAAGCCCTTACCTCCATTGGATTTCAGGGACGCAAAGTGGTAGTCCAGCTGGCCTCCGGTACCGGAGATCTGTTTGTAGCCTACGGACTCGGAAGAAATATTGCCGAACAAGTCCACGTTGATACAGCTGCAGATAGAGTACACTCTGTCGTTCTGCGCGATCACGTTGGGATCGTTGGTATAGCCCACGGGCATGCAGCGCAGGCTGGGGTTGTTGTTCATGAACTCATACAGTTCCTTGGAGCCAAGGCCGAAGGTAAATACGCTCTTACCCACATCGATCTGCTTGCGGGCATTGGTCAGCTTACCGGCATTGAATAGTTCCATGTAAGCATCTACGAACATCTCGGAATGGCAGCCGAAATTCTTGAAATCAGACTCCGCCAGCATCTTACCCACCATATTGGGCAGACCGCCGATGCCCAGCTGCAGGCAGGCTCCGTCCACCATCTCATTCATCAGCAACCTGGCGATCTTTTCATCGGTCTCGTCGCCGTTCACTGCGGGAATAGCCACCAGCGGGTGCGGCTCCTGCTCTTCCACGATCAGGTCCACATCCGTAATGTGGATGCTGTTGTCACCCTGTACCACAGGCATCAGCGGGTTGACCTCCACGATGATCTTCAGGTTTTTATTCTTGCCGCCCTTGGCGCGGAAGATCTCCATCATATCGGAGCAATTGGGCCCCAGATTGAAGAAGCCAAACTTGTCCATGGGCGCCGCAGTCAGGAAGTATACATCGTCCTTGATAAGGCCCTTGCTGTAGTGCAGGCCGGTCTCATGGTACAGCAGCGGCTTTGCGTATATATTCCCGCCGCTCTCCTTCATCTTGCGGGTCACTGCACTGTATGAGCCATCAGAGTGGACAAACACTTCGGACAGAGGATCCACCTTGAACACCTCGGGAACATACATCAGCGTGGAGTAATGCAGATATATCTTTTTCAGCTCGTCCTTGCGTCTTGCCAGCGCTGCATCCAACTCGTGGGGGCCGCAGGCAAATGGGGTGTATTCCACGTCATCGCCATCTTTAATGATCTTGACAGCTTCGTCCGCGGTGGTCAACTTCTTGTTATATAATATCTACTGAACAAACGCCAGTTTTCGCTGCGGCCACAGATAGCGCAAAAGC
>ERZ1034952.2624-NODE-2624-length-12983-cov-19.564898_pt1 | contig 12983 bp, 10 predicted proteins | sample MGYA00520625_ERZ1034952 | MGnify/ENA primary metagenome ERZ1034952 (study PRJEB33766, sample SAMN09781773) | gut metagenome | biome: gut microbiome | host: Homo sapiens | place: Madagascar | study: EMG produced TPA metagenomics assembly of the PRJNA485056 data... | reverse complement strand
TGTCCACAAACGCCTTGATGCGCAGGTAGCTGGGGCGGAAGTCCTGCCCCCACTGACTGATGCAGTGGGCCTCGTCCACCGTGACCATGCTGATCTCCCGCTCCTGCGCAAATCGCTGGAAACCCGGCATCTCCAGCCGCTCCGGAGCCACATAGATGATCTTATACCACCCCTCCCGGGCGCGGCGGAGCATCAGAGCCTTCTGGTTGTCCGTCAGGCTGTTGTTCAGGAAAGCTGCCGCCACGCCGGCCTGTACCAGCGCCCCCACCTGATCCTTCATCAGGCTCACCAGCGGCGAGACCACAATGGTGATGCCCGGCAGCAGCAGGGCCGGCACCTGATAGCAGATGGACTTGCCCGCACCTGTGGGCATCACGGCCAGCACATCCTGCCCGGCCAGCAGGCGGGAGACGATCTCCTCCTGCCCCGGGCGGAAGCTGTCGTAGCCAAAGACTTTTTTCAGAATACTATGCGGACTTTCCATGGTTCCTCCTATCCATACAAAACCGCTCCGTCATTGCTTCGCAATGCCACCTCTCCTAGTAGGAGAGGCAAGTCTTGGCTCTCCTGCCAGGGGAGCTGGACGTAAAGCGGCCTGAGCGGTTTATAACCCAACCAGTATACCACAACTCCCCGGATAATTGTAAAACATCTCTGACATTTCCCACGTTCGATAGCATTTCCTGCACAAAAATGCTATAATATGGGTACATATCTCCATCCCGGCCCCTGCCTTGCGCATCTACCGGAAAAGAGCAAAGGAGTATTTTGTATGACTCAGAAATTGATCACCTTCGCCGTCCCGTGCTACAATTCGGCGGCATATATGCGCCACTGCATCGAGACCCTGCTCTCCGCCGGGGAGCAGGCCGAGATCATCCTGGTGGACGATGGTTCCACCAAGGATGACACCCCCGCCATCTGCGACGAGTACGCTGCCAAATATCCCACCATCGTCAAGGCCATCCATCAGGAGAACGGCGGCCACGGCGAGGGCGTGAATCAGGGCATCCGCAACGCCACCGGCCTGTATTACAAGGTAGTGGACAGCGACGACTGGCTGGACGAAGCAGCCCTCAGGACCGTGCTGGCCAAGCTGAACACGCTGACTGCCCGGGGCACCGCGCCTGACCTGATGATCTGCAACTATGTCTACGAGCACGTGGAGGACAACACCAGCCACACCGTGCGCTACACCAACGTGTTCCCCCAGAACCGACTGTTCAGCTGGACGCATGTCGGCCACTTCCGGCCCGACCAGAACCTGCTGATGCACTCGGTGATGTACCGCACGCAGGTGCTGCGGGACTGCGGCATGGTGCTGCCCAAGCACACCTTCTATGTGGACAACATCTTTGTCTACCAGCCCCTGCCCTTTGTCAAGAGCATGTACTATATGGATCTGGACCTGTACCGCTACTTCATCGGCCGGGCCGACCAGAGCGTGAACGAGAGTGTGATGGTCAAGCGGGTGGATCAGCAGCTGCGGGTGACCCGCCACATGATCGACTGCCAGGACCTGGATGCCCTCAAGGGCCAGAAGAAGCTGCGCAGCTATATGCTGCACTACCTCTCCATGATGATGGCCATCAGCGACATCTTCCTTCTGCTGGACGGCAGTGCCGCTGCCAAGCAGAAGGAGAACGAACTGTGGGCCTACCTCAAGGCACACACCAGTGCCGGGGTCTACTGCTCCATCCGCTACGGCTTTGGCGGCGTGACCAACCTGAAGATCCCCAAGGGCGACAAGCTCGTGCTGGGCTGTTATCGCATTGCACAGAGGATTTTTAAATTCAATTAACAAATGTTGCTTTTCCTCCTCAGATAAGATATACTTTTTAACGTATCTTAATTTCCGAGGAGGATCTTATTTTATGGAGCAATTGCTCATTTGCATGTCTCTTTCGCTCATTGCAGGCCTGTTGGCATCCCGTGCAGCGAAAGCGGTCCGTCTGCCGGCTGTCACCTCTTATCTGGTGGCGGGACTTCTGCTGGGCCCCTTCTTTCTGGGTCGGCTGGGCCTGAGCGGCTGGGGCTTCGGCTTCGGGAGCCTTGCACAGGTCGAGAGCTACGGCATCATCACACAGGTGGCACTGGGCTTCATCGCCTTTGTCATCGGCAACGAGTTCCGGCTCAGCGCGTTGGAGAGCATGGGCAGGCAGGCGGTCACTGTGGGCATCCTGCAGGCCGTTATCACCACCGTGCTGGTGGATATCGCTCTGGTGGCCCTGCACTTTGCCCGGCCGGATGTCATCTCAATGGCATCGGCCATCACGCTGGGTGCCATCGCCTCTGCCACAGCCCCTGCCGCCACCCTGATGGTGGTCAAGCAATACAAGGCAAGCGGCCCCCTGACCCGTCTGCTGCTGATGGTGGTCGCCATTGATGATGCCGTGGGTCTGGTGCTCTTCTCGGCCTCTTTCGGCATCGCAAACGCGCTGGAACAGGGCCGCATCGACCCCATCAGCATCCTTCTGGAGCCTCTGGTGGAGATCGTACTCAGCCTGGGGCTGGGCGCGCTGGCCGGTCTGCTGCTCAACCAGCTGGAGATCTACTTCCACTCCCGCTCCAAGCGCATGAGCCTTTCGGTGGCCTTTGTGCTGCTGACGGTGGGCCTTTCCATGGTCAGCTTTAAGGTCGGCCCCATCCACTGCAGTTTCTCGCTGCTGCTGGTCTGCATGATGACCGGTACCGTGTTCTGCAACATCTGCCCCACCTCCGATGAGCTGATGGACCGCCTGGACCGCTGGGTAAGCCCGGTGAACATCCTGTTCTTTGTGCTCTCCGGCGCGGAGCTGGATCTGAACATCCTCGCAAACCCCATGGCCCTGCTCATTGGTGCCGTCTATATCGCTTCCCGCTCTCTGGGCAAGATCTCCGGCTCCTATGTCAGCTGCAAGGCCACCCGCTGCAGTGAGAAGATCCAGAAGTATCTGGGCATCACCCTGCTGCCGCAGGCCGGTGTGGCACTGGGCATGGCCGCCGAGGCTGCCGAGCTTTCCGACGGCCACATGGTGCGCAACGTGGTGCTCTTCTCGGTGCTGGTGTACGAGCTGGTCGGCCCGACCCTGGCCAAGATCAGCCTGACCGCTGCAGGCGAGATCATTCCCGAGGGCCGCACGAGCGCCCGTACCACCAACAAGCCGGAGGAGCCGGTCAGCGTGGACTGATCTTCCCATCCGCCTCACCGCAGGTAACGGAGCGTTCTTACACTACAAAAGCCGCTGCACAGTTTTTACGCTGTGCAGCGGCTTTCTGTTTGCTCTTTATTTCAGCACGATCTCATCGTTCTCAGCATCCACGGTCAGGGTGGAGCCGGAAACAAGGGTGCCGTCGATGATCTTTTCAGCGGCGGGGTCCTCCACAGCCTTGCGGATGGTCCGGCGCAGGTCGCGGGCACCAAACTTGCCGCCCTGGCTCTTGTGCACCAGCGCTGCCAGTGCCGCCGGGGTATAGCTGTAGGCAATGCCCTTGGCCTCCATGCTGGGCTTGTACTCGTCCAGCATCAGGGCGGCAATGCCCTGCAGGGTCTCCTCGCTCAGCGGCTTGAAGGTGATGACCTCGTCCACGCGGCCCAAAAACTCAGGGCGGAGGAACTGGCTCAGTGCCTTGCGGCTCTTCTCCTCGTTCCGCTCCTCCTCGCTGCGGTTGAAGCCCAGACTTGCGGTGGTCTGGTCGCTGCTGCCCGCATTGGAGGTCATGCAGATGACGGTGTTGGAGAAATCCACGGTGCGGCCCTGGGCATCGTTGATCTTGCCCTCGTCCAGGATCTGCAGCAGGATATTCATCACATCGGGGTGGGCCTTTTCGATCTCATCAAACAGCACCACGCTGTACGGGCGGCGGCGGACCTTTTCGGTCAGCTGACCCGCCTCCTCGTAGCCCACATAGCCCGGAGGGGAACCAATCATGCGGGACACCGCGTACTTCTCCATATACTCGCTCATATCCAGCCGGATCAAGGGGTCGGGGCCGTCAAAGAGCTGGTTTGCCAGCTGCTTCACCAGCTCCGTCTTGCCCACGCCGGTGGGGCCCACAAAGATGAAGCTGGCCGGACGGCGGCGGCCCGAAAGGTCGGCGCGGCTGCGCTTGACCGCCTGCGCCACCAGATGCACGGCATCGTCCTGACCGATGATCTTCTTTTTCAGCTCGTTCTCAAGGCTTGCGAGCTTTGCATACTCGGTCTCCCGGATCTTCACCGCCGGGATGCCCGTCCACAGCTCAATGACCTTGGCCACATCGTCCATGGTCACCTGGATCTCCCCGGCTGCAGCCTGCTTGGCGGGCAATTCCCGCTCCAGCTGCGCCATCCGGGTCTTGCGCTCTGCCACACGCTCGTAATCGATGGGCTCGTTCACATCGGCGTTTTCCATGTCGGCCTCTTCCTGCCTGAGGGCCTCCAGTTCCTTCTGCATGGTCAGGTACTCGGAGATGACCGGGTGGGCCAGATTGCAGCAGGCACAGGCCTCGTCCAGCAGGTCGATGGCCTTGTCGGGCAGGTAGCGGTCGGTGATATACCGCTCGCTCAGGGTCACGGTGGCGTTCAGCACATCGGCGGGCACCTGCACATGGTGGTGCTCCTCGTAGTAGTGCTTGATGCCGCCCATCACGGCCAGCGTATCAGCAACGCTGGGTTCCTCCACCCGCACGGGCTGGAACCGGCGCTCCAGCGCCTGGTCCTTCTCGATATACTTGCGGTACTCGTTGAAGGTAGTGGCACCGATGACCTGGATCTCGCCGCGGGAGAGGGCGGGCTTCAGGATGTTGCCCGCATTCATAGCACCCTCGCTCTCACCGGCAGAGGTAATGGTGTGGATCTCGTCAATGAACAGGATGACGTTGCCCGCCGCCTTGACCTCGCTCAGCAGGCCCTTGACCCGCTGCTCGAACTGGCCGCGGAACTGGGTGCCTGCCACAAGGCTGGTCAGGTCGAGCAGGAAGATCTCCTTATCCTGCAGCCCTGCCGGAACCTGTCCTTTGGCGATGCGCTCCGCAATGCCCTCGGCAATGGCGGTCTTGCCAACGCCCGCCTCACCAATGAGGCAGGGGTTGTTCTTCTGGCGGCGGCTCAGGATCTGGATGGTGCGGTAGATCTCCCGGTCGCGGCCGATGATATCATCCAGCTTCCCCTCCCGGGCCTTGCGGGTCAGGTTCTCGCAGTAGGTATCCAGAAACTTGCGGCGGGGCGGCTTTTTGTCGTTTTTGCCCGCCTTCTTCTCGTTTTTGCCGTTCTGGGCACCGCCGTTCACCCCCAGGGGGAAAGTGGCGCTGGAGCCGGGCACAAGGTCGCCGTCCTCTTCGCTCTGGTCCGGCTGGCCCATGCCCATCATCATGGAGAAGGGGTTCATGCTGCTCATGTCCCCCATCTCCTGCATCATGTTTTCCATCCGGTCTTCCATGGCATCCATGTCCTCGTCGGACATGCCAAACTGCTTCATCAGATCATCGACCGGTTTGATGTGCATCTCCCGGGCACAGTGCAGGCAGTACCCCTCGTTTTTCATCTGGCCATTTTCCATCCGCTGGACAAAAATAATGGCAGGCCGCTTCTGGCATCGAATGCAGACCATTGTTCCTCCTTTTCCCTCCCCGCTCAGACAAACGGGTTGAACACATTGAATACTTTATAGTAAAGGCTGCCGCTCATCACCGTGTCGTTGAGCATGGTGAGGTTGCCGCCGGTGATCACAATGAGCGCCCAGACCACGCAGAGCACCAGATAGATGTCCACAAGGCTGGCAATGCCGCCCACGCCCCAGCCCAGCCAGTGGTTCACTGCACCGATCACGGGCAGCTTGTTCACCAGCCCCAGCACTGTGACCAGCAGGCTGACCAGCATCCGCAGCAGGGCGAACGCCACAAAGAACAGCACCAGCGAGATCACCGGGGTCAGCAGCGGAGCCAGCACCTTCTGGACGATGGTATCCGCCAGCACAACGGCGTTGTCATTGAGGACGGCAGAGATGGAGCGCTCACAGGCATCCACGATGGATGCCCGGAACGCCTCGGGCAGAAAGCCCGCGTACCGCTGGGCAATGCCATCCAGACTGACGGCTCCCCCGGCGGCGATATTGGCAGCGATCTGGTCCCGGAAGCTTCCGGCGAGGAAGCGCTCGAACACCTGCCCGGCTGCCCAGCCTGAGAAGGCTCTGGCACCGAACAGGCTGATGAGGCTGCCCGTCAGCTGCACCACCGAGGCCAGAAAGCCTTTGCGGGCATACCGGACGGCCAGCACCAGCCAGACCACCGTACATAGGATATCAAAAATAAATGACGGATTCTTGAACATACGTTTAACCTTATTCCGAACTGGCTCACCCTCTCAGTCACGACTGCCGTCGTGCCAGCTCCCCCAAAGGGGGAGCCAACGCTTCTGACAGGGGAAGCCACAAAATAAATTGCACTCTTTTTCCTCAAAGCCGCAATTGCCTCTCCCTTTGGGAGAGGTGGCAATGCGCAAGCATTGACGGAGAGGGCTATTCAGCGGGTGCTTCCAACTTCTGCACCGTGTTGCCGCTGAACAGCAGCAGATCCTTGCTGTTGGCCAGCAATGCCTGCGGGCTGGTGTCAAGGTTCTGGCTCCACTGCTGGGTGCCGGATGCATCAAAGCACTCCACGGCGTTATCGGCCAGCAGATAGAACAGGTTCCCCGCCCGGACAATGGAATTTGCCGCCGGGACAGCAGCGCTGAACTGGACGTTCAGGTTTTTGTCCAGCGTCACAGCCTGAGAGACCTGCCCCGATGCCAGCAGCAGGGCCACATTGCCTGCTGCGTCCACCGAAACATCTTTCAGCTCCGTGCCCGCAAAATCATAGACTGCACGCTCGCCGCCGCCCGCATTGTAGAGCACGGCCCTGGTATCGTAGACAGCCAGGATCGTGGAAGCAGAGGTCCACCCCAGCCACTGGGGCACGCCGCCCTGATTCACCAGACTGACGGGATCGCCCGATGCCAGATTGATGAGGTAGAGGTTGGTCATCACCTGTCCCCCGCTGACGGTGACGGCTGCCGCCGCCAGCTTCCGGCTGTCGGGGGAAAAGGCCATCCGCAGGGGGGTGCCGTCGTTGGAGGTCATGCTCCAGCTGAGCTGCTGCTCCATGGAGGGGCTGTATACCAGCAGCTTTGCCATGCTGGTCTGGTCCTCCGTGACCACAGCCAGCGTGCCGTTGTCCGACATGGCGCAGAGGAAAATGCTGTTTTCCAGCTGCTTGGTGTAAAGGTTCTGGGTGCGGCTCTCCACCCGCAGCTCGTTTCCGGAGCGGTTGTAGAGGACAAAGCGGGTCTTGCCCGCGGCCAGCGCCGGGCGGGCATAGCCGCTCTGGATGCTGTTCAGCTTTTTGCCGGTGCGCGACCAGACCACACAGCCCTCGTCCCCCAGCTCCACAAAGCTGCCGGTCAGGGGGGCCATCTGCTCCAGCTCGGCCACACCGGTCTGTTGGGGCCAGCCGGAGCCGGGCAGCAGGGCAATGCGGGCCGTATCGGTCAGGTCCTTCAGGGCCGCCACCGAGCTGCCCGCGATGCCGGTGGCAAACAGCACCACCGCCGTCAGCAGCACCAGCAGCACCGCCGTGCGGCGGATGCGCCGGTTCCGCACACGCTGGCGGGCAGCTTCCAGATATTCGACCCGCCCTTCCGAAAGCGGCTCGTCACTCTCCGGACGGTTGCGATTTTTTCTCATAGGTCGTAGTCCACCTTCTCCAAAAATAGCCCTTTCGCGGGCAGCGTCGGCCCGGCCTGGCTGCGGTCCCGGCTGGCAAGGATGCCGGGGATGGCATCGGGCTGCATCCGGCCCGCGCCCACCTCACACAGGGTGCCTGCCAGAATGCGCACCATGTTATAGAGGTAGCCGTCCGCTGTCACCTCAATGTCCACCTCGTCGCCCTTCCGGGTCACATGGCAGTCGGTGATGGTGCGCACGGTATCTCCGTGGGCAGCAGCAGAGGAACCCGCCGCGCACAGGGCCAGAAAATCGTGCTTTCCCACAAACTGTTCCGCCGCCCTCTGCATGGCATCCACATCCAGCCGCCGGGGCACCCGGGTGTAATATTTTTCATCAAAAGGCGAATCGATGGGGTGGTTGTGGATGCGGTACAGGTAGGTCTTGGTATGGGCGGCATAGCGGGCGTGGAACTCCTCCGGCACCACCCGGGCGCACAGCACCCGGATATCCGGGGGCAGGTGCTGGTTGATGGCCAACGGCAGCTTTTCGGGGGGGATGCGGGTCTCCGCGTGGAAGTTCAGCGCAAAGCCCAGCGCGTGGACCCCGGCATCGGTGCGGCTGCACCCCTTGATATCGGGGCGGCTGTGGAGCACCGCTTCCAGCCCATCCTGAAAGGTCTGGGCCACGCTCCGCCCGTTGGGCTGCACCTGAAAGCCGCAGTAGTTGGTGCCGTCGTAGGCAAGGGTCAGTAAATAGTTCATCATATCAGAAATTCGGGAACACCAGTCTCGAGCTCAGGATCACCATAAAGCAGACGATGCACACCGCCAGGTCGATATAATCCTGCCGGGTGCAGCGCAGCACCTTCAGGCGGGTGCGGCCATCACCGCCGCGGTAGCAGCGGCACTCCATGGCCATGGCCAGCTCATCGGCGCGGCGGAAGGCCGAGATGAACAGCGGGATGAGCACCGGCACCAGCGCCTTGACCCGGTCGGTCATCTTGCCGGTGTCCAGCTGCGCGCCGCGCGCCTTCTGCGCGTTCATGATCTTATCCGTCTCCTCGATGAGGGTGGGGATAAAACGCAGCGCAATGCTCATCATCATGGCAAGTTCGTGCACCGGGAAGTGCAGCTTGCCCAAGGGTTTGAGCAGCTGCTCAATGGCATCGGTCAGCACGATGGGGCTGGTGGTGTAGGTAAGCAGGCTGGTGCCCGCGATCAGCGCCATCACGCGCACTGCCATCAGCACCGCATAGCGCACACCCTCGGCGTAGATGGTCAAGAACCAGAAATGCACCAGCGGGTCGCCCTCGCCGGAAACAAAGAACAGGTTCAGCACCGCCGTGAACAGCACGATGGGCAGAATGGGCTTCAGGCTTTTGCCGATCATCTTGACCGGAATTTTTGCCACCTTGTACATGACCCCCAAAAAGAGGATGGACAAAGTAAGCCCCAAGGGGTTGGAGGCTGCAAACAGCAGCACGATATAGGCGACCGTCAGCACAAGCTTCAGTCTGGGGTCGAACCGGTGCACCAGACTGTTGCCCGGGAAGTGCTGACCGATGGTGATATCTCGCAGCATCAGACAGCACCCCCTTTCCGGGCAGTGCTGCGGGGCAGCACAAGGCTTTCCCCGGCATCGCGGCGGCGCTTGGCTTCCAGCAGGGTCTTGACCGCGTAGGGGATGGTGTACACGTCCGCCGGGACGTCCACCCCCATCTCCCGCAGCTTGAGGAAAATTTTCGTCACCTGCGGCACCGACAGCCCCAGCTCCAGCAGCTCCGGGGCGCGGGCAAAGACCTTTTCCACCGTGTCGTACATGGCAATTTTTTTGTTGCTCATCACCAGCACGCGGTTGGCGTACTTGGCAATATCCTCCATGCTGTGGGACACCAGCAGCACGGTGGTGCCGGTCTTTTTGTGGTACTCCTTCACCTCGGAAAGGATATCGTCCCGTCCCTCCGGGTCAAGACCGGCGGCGGGCTCGTCCAGCACAAGGATGCGGGGCTTCATGGCCATGACGCCCGCCACCGCCACCCGGCGCTTCTGACCGCCGGACAGCTCAAAGGGGCTGCGCTCCAAAAGCGCCGGGTCTAAGCCTACAAAATCTGCGGCTTCGTGGACGCGGCGGTCTACCTCGGCTTCGTCCAAGCCCATGTTCTTGGGGCCAAAGGCGATGTCCTTGTAGCAGGTCTCCTCAAACAGCTGGTATTCCGGGTACTGGAACACAAGCCCGGTGAGAAAGCGGAAATCCCGGATCTTTTCCGGGTCTGCCCACAAATCGCGGCCGTCAATGAAAATTTTGCCGCTGGTGGGCTTGTTCAGGCCGTTCATGTGGGTGATGAGGGTGCTCTTGCCGGAGCCGGTGGCACCGATGATGCCCACAAAGTCTCCCTCTTCCACCTCAAAGCTCACGTCATCCAGCGCGGTGACGGCGTTGGGCATTCCCGGGTTATAGACATAACTCAGGTGATCTACTTTGATAATGCTTCCCATCTTCCGTCCCCTCCCTTACTTCAAAAGCTCATACAGAGCCTGTGCGCACGCGCCGGTGTCGATGATGCCCTCGGGCATGGGGATGCCGGCCTTGACCAGCTCATCCCGCAGCTCGGCAGCCTGCGGCACATCCAGCCGCAGGGCGCGCACCTTTTCGGTCTGGCTGAATACCTCTTTCGGGGTGCCCTCCATGACCACATTGCCCTTGCTCATCACCAGCACGCGGTCGGCCTGAGCAGCTTCTTCCATATAGTGGGTGATGGACACCACCGTGATGCCCATGTTCTTGTTCAGATGGTGGATGGTCTGCATCACCTGCTCCCGGCCCCGGGGATCAAGCATGGCGGTGGCCTCGTCCAGGATCAGGCAGTCGGGCCGCATGGCGACCACGCCCGCAATGGCAACGCGCTGCTTCTGGCCGCCGGACAGGTTGTGGGGCGCACGCTCCCGGTATTCATAGATGCCCGCCATCTTCATCGCTTCATCCACGCGGCGGCGCATCTCCTCCGGCGGCACGCCCAGATTTTCCAGCGCAAAGGCGACATCTTCCTCCACCACGGTGGCAACGATCTGGTTGTCCGGGCTCTGGAACACCATGCCCACGGTCTGGCGGATATCGTAGATCTTGTCCTCGTCTTTGGTGTCCATCCCCTCCACCAGCACAGTACCGCTCTCCGGCAGAAGGATGGCGTTGAAGTGCTTGGCCAGCGTGGATTTTCCACAGCCGTTGGCCCCCAGCACTGCCACAAATTCGCCCCGCTTCACCTCAGCCGACACGCCGTTCAGGGCGTAGTCCGGCTGTTCCGGGTCATAGCGGAACTTCAGATCTTTCGCAGTTAAAATCGTTTCTTCCATAGGTTTTCTCTTTCCGGTGGTGCGCCCTTCTCAAAAGGGCTGTACCCCATTCTTGGTTCTTCTTCATTTTTTCAGAATGGCTGCCGTCAGGACACTCCCCCAGTCTGCTTCGCAGACAGCCCCCTCTGAGATGGAGCCTCTGGCGCAACCGAGAAGTTTTCCGGCAAACGGTCAACGTTCCCGCCATGCCAAAGGCTCCCTCCCCGAGGGAGCTGGCACGGCGACAGCCGTGACTGAGGGAGTTTATTCCTCCCAGATGGCCGTTGCGCCGCAGGGCACAACGCCGCCGGTGGCGGAAACCGGCAGGCCGATCTCATCACAGCTGGTCTTGCCGCCAAAGCGGGGCACCAGCGTGGTCTTGAGCATATACTCCATGACCGCCGGGGACAGGCCGGTGGTGTAGCTGTTAACCGCAAAGAACAGCGGTGTATCGCTGAGCACCTCTTCGCACTGGCTGATGAGGTCGTAGATGCAGTCCTCCAGCTTCCAGATCTCGCCGCCGGGGCCGCGGCCGTAGCTGGGCGGGTCCATGATGATGCCATCGTAGGTGTTGCCCCGGCGCTTTTCCCGGGCCACGAACTTGGCGCAGTCGTCCACCAGCCAGCGGATGGGCCGGTCCGCCAGACCACTGGCCACGGCGTTGTCCTTGCCCCACGCTACGATGCCCTTGGAAGCATCCACATGGCAGACAGTAGCGCCCGCAGCGGCACAGGCCAGCGTTGCGCCGCCGGTGTAGCCAAACAGGTTCAGCACCTTGACAGGGCGGCCTGCCGCGCGGATCTTTCTGGCGTACCAGGCCCAGTTGACAGCCTGCTCCGGGAACACGCCGGTGTGCTTGAAGCCGGTGGGGCTGACGATGAGGGTCAGCTTATCCTCCCCTTCGCCGCAGGAGATCTTCCACTTTTCGGGCAGACGGCGGCGGTACTCCCACTCGCCGCCGCCCTGATTGGAGCGGTGGTAGATGGCATCGGCCTTGGCCCAGAGCGGGCTCTGCTTCTCGGTTTTCCACACTACCTGCGGGTCGGGCCGGATGAGGATGGTCTCTCCCCAGCGCTCCAGGCGGTTGCCGCCGGTGGCATCCAGCAGCTCGTAATCTTTCCAACTATCTGCAGGGCGCATAAGCGTCCTCCTTTCTCTCTTCAAACGGCTCAGAACAGGCTCTGCTGGCCGTTGTCCTCCGGGCTTCCGGTCTCGGGGGCTTTCAGGCCCAGGTGCTCATAGGCAAGGCGGGTAGCACAGCGGCCCCGGGGGGTGCGGGTCAGAAAGCCCATCTGCATCAGGTAGGGCTCACACAGGTCCTCCAGCGTCACGGCCTCCTCGCCCAGCGCCGCAGCCAGCGTTTCCAGGCCCACAGGGCCGCCGTTGTACATCTCAATGATGGCGCGGAGCAGGCTGCGGTCCAGCTCGTCCAGACCCAGCGCGTCCACGTCCATCCGCTTCAGGCTCATCAGGGAAACGTCCCGGTCGATGATGCCATCCCCCAGCACGGTGGCAAAGTCGCGGACACGCTTCAGGAAGCGGTTTGCCACGCGGGGGGTGCCCCGGCTGCATTTGGCCAGCTCGTAAGCGCCCTCCGGGGTGATGGGCTGGTCGAGGATGCCCGCCGAGCGCTGGATGATCCGGCTCAGCTCATCGGGGCTGTACAGCTCCAGCTTGAGCAGCACACCGAAGCGGTCCCGCAGGGGGCCGGTGATCTGGCCCGCACGGGTGGTAGCGCCCACCAGCGTGAAGCGGGGCAGGTTGATCCGGATGCTCTGGGCGCTGGGGCCTTTGCCGATCATAATATCCAGCGCGTAATCCTCCAGCGCCGGGTAGAGCACCTCTTCCACCTGCCGGGACAGGCGGTGGATCTCATCAATGAAGAGCACGTCACCCTCCTGCAGATTGGTCAGCAGGGCGGCAAGGTCGCCGGGCTTCTCAATGGCCGGGCCGCTGGTGATGCGGATCTGCACCCCCATCTCGTTGGCGATGA
>ERZ1034952.2622-NODE-2622-length-12990-cov-7.078624_pt1 | contig 12990 bp, 8 predicted proteins | sample MGYA00520625_ERZ1034952 | MGnify/ENA primary metagenome ERZ1034952 (study PRJEB33766, sample SAMN09781773) | gut metagenome | biome: gut microbiome | host: Homo sapiens | place: Madagascar | study: EMG produced TPA metagenomics assembly of the PRJNA485056 data... | reverse complement strand
TCGTAATTGTATATGCTACGTTTGTTCCGTCGTTTGCTGTAACGGAATCTATTGTATATACTGTTGTTGCATCTCTCAATGTGACTTCTGCAATACTATTTTCATTAAAGGTAATGCCATCTCCGGTAGTTGGAGTCAGGGCGTTGATTTTCTGCGTTGAGTCAGCTGCCTTAACCTTTATATACAGCTTGCTTCCGGCGTCAAGCGCTTTTGCGTCATAGCTGAAATTATTGCTGTCAGCGGTTATTGCAGCTGCGGTTTCAAGTCCCTCCAATGTATCGGAAATTTTAACCTCTATTTCGGTTGAAGTATGACCGATAACAATTTCCTTTGATGATTTTTTATCAATTTCAACGGTTATCGGAGTTGCTGCAGCTGTTATTGTCACCGTTTGAGCAGGTTCTTCACTGCCTTTTGTTATCTCGGCGGAGGTGCTGCGGGCATCATTTGCCAAAACGGTAAGCTGAATGGTTTTGCCGTCTTCAAACGGGATATATGAAACAGCGTTAAGACTGTATACCGCTGTGGTATCCTCTGTTTTGGCAATAAGCCATGCATCGTACAGGTTGTCACTCAGCTTAGTGCATTCTTCATCGGTATATACCGGATAAGCAATATAGGTTTTTGCATTTGTTGCTATACCGTCATCATAGAAGTTATACGCCAGATTATACATTGATTCCTTGCTGTCGGCTGTGGTGTCATCAGCAAGATTTACATCGCAGGAGTTACCCTTAAAGATATTCTTTTCAAGCTTCAGCTTATCGGCAGCACAGGTTAAGCTTATTGCCTTTGTGTATCCCTCAAAGGTGTTTCCTGTTATATTAAAGCTTCCGTTGTCTGAGGTGACGATTGCGTACTGCTCTGTCATATCGGCTCCGGTAAAGCCGCCGTCTGTTGTATAGCTGTTTTTAAACGTATTGTCTTTTATTGTATAATTTCCGTCTTTTGCAGTTAAAGCCGCAGCATAAGCACCGTCAATACTGTTGCCCTCAAATATAAGACTCTTTACACAATTGTCTTCAAACAAACCTGATACGGCTAATTTCTTGCCGGTATTAAAGCTGAGGTTCTTTATCGTGACCGCGGCATCCTTTGGCAAAATGAAGGGTGCGTTTAGAGTAATTGCCTTTTTGACGTTTCCGGTCGGAGCGTAAGTCTGTCCGTCCTTTAATTCTATTGATGTGTTGACCGTGATTGCGGTAACGCTGCTGTCAGCCAAAGCGGTTTTAAGTTCCTCCTCGGTTGTTACGGTACTGTGTCCCGCAAGCTTCAGCTTGGATATATCAACGGTTATATCATCATATTTTTCAGTCGAATCCGTCAGTTCAGTCTTAAATGTGATAGTATTTTTAAGGAGATCCTCCGATATATAGAATATGTGGGTATATGTCTTATCGTCAGAGGTAAACTCGTCATATGTCACAGTCTGAGTTCCGAAGGTCATTGTCATTTTTACATTTTCGGGTTTTTTGATGCTTGACGGAACCTTATAAGTCAGTATAAGGTAGTTGCCGCTGGGATCTATTGCCGGGTAGTCAAAATCTCTTACATAGTACAGAGTTCCGCTTGCCGTATATTTGGTGCTGTCACCGGTAAGCTTTACATCCATCAGATCAGATACCTTTTTGTTTTTAATGGTTCCTGTTGCTGCCTTAACCGAAGCATACAAGCTGTCGTCAACTATCCAGCCGGCATAAAGGGTTTTGTTTGCGGTAACACGGGTGTCACTGTCTAACTTGTATCTGCTGTCTAAGGTATTTGCTCCTACCTCTGTTGTGTACCAGTCATCGAATATATAACCGTCACGTTTTGGTTCGGACGGCAGATGAGAAGAAAATCTGTCGCCGGTTTTGCAGGTTACGGTATAGCTGTAGCCGCTGTCAAATCTTCCGCCGTTGGCATCAAATTTAACGGTGTATTTTGTTGTAGACGAACTGCTTGAGCTGCTGCCGCCGCTGCTTGAACCGCCGCCGCTCCAGTTACTGCCGGAATTGCTGCCGGTGTTTTGGTTTCTTTTATACGGTGCTGATGTTGAATCAACGCTTGCACCGGAGGTACTGACAGAAGCCGATTCCGATAAATCATACAGGCATCCGTTTATCTGAGCCGCATTGTTGAATATAACAGAACCTGTTACCTGAGGACTGATAACGGCTCCGCCCAGAACTACGCCTTTAAGTGCACATTTTGTTTTTATAATTGCCAGTTTATCACCGTAATCACCGGTATACTGCAGCTGTGTGCCGTTTGCGTAAATTCCGACAATATTGTTGATTATGGTGACAACCTCTGCTCTGGTTATGCTGTCTGCCGGACGAAAGCTTCCGTCATTTCCCTGAAGGTATCCGCGTTCTGTCATAAGCGCAACGGATTCCTTTGCCCAATCCTGTATACTGTCTTTGTCCTTAAAGCGGTCAAGCTGAGTAAGGTCAGCTTTGCTTGTTTTAAGTCCGGTCGCTCTTGCTATCATGACTGCCGCTTCCTGACGGGTTATGTTGGATTTGGGGCGGATTGTGCCGTCCTCATATCCTGTCATAACATTTGCATAGTTCAGCTTTGAGATTGCGTCAAAAAACCAGTCGTTTGCCGATACGTCAGAAAAGCTTTTTGTGCTTTTTGTTTTATATCCGATAAGGTTGTCCAGTACGGTAGCGGTTTCTGCTCTGGTTATATTGTCGCCGGGGCGGAAGTTGCCCTGGTCATCACCGTTTACCACTCCGTAGTCACTCCAGCGTCCGATTGCCGTTTCCGCCCAGTGGCCCGAGGCGTCCGGAAAGCTCTTTGCGTATGGTGTAATACTCATTGTGCCAAGCATTGTAAGTGTAAGCGCTCCGCACAGGAGGCTCTTTTTTATACTCATTTTTTTTACCTCGTTTCTGTAAATTTTGAAAAACCTTTTCGTAAATACTATAACATAGTGAATTCTCTTTGTCAAAGAAAAAACGGCGTATTACGCCGTTTTATAAGGAATAATCCTTACTGTTTTGTAAAATAAAAGTTACAAAGGTATTACATGGGACGGCGGAAGTAATCAATAAAAATCCATGCTATCCATAGTATTCCCGTTATGCCGAAAAAATAGTAAATCCATTTAACCAATGCGGAAAAATCTATTAAAGCAAACGGAAAAGCGACAGTGCATAAAATAAACGAATATAAAACACGTCTGAATGACGTAGAAGGGGAAAAATACTCCAGTATACCAAAGCCCTGTGAAACAGCAGTGGTGCAGATTGACATAAATAAAACAGCACTGTATATGTATTTGTTAAATCTGCCTGTCATGGCTGCAAGCTTCAGCATAGGGATTTCACTGTTCCATAGTGCGTCAAAGTGCATTGATTGAACCGCCCATATGGTAAGTATAAGTATACCGAGAACAAAACCGCCGAGTACTGAAGCAATACGCAGTCCTTTGTATGAAATCCCTTTTTGCAGCGGTACAAGCACTGTCGGCGCGGATATAGTATTATAGCTTACGTAACATATTGCGGAAACAGCAGTGCCGCGTGTGATACCTTTTAATGAAAACGCATCTGCACTGCCAAACATAGCAGCAGAAAAGCATATATAAATTATTCCGAAAATCATGCAGGGAACAAGAATCATGTTTACGGCAATTATGCCTCTTAAATCAAATGACAGGACGGCAAAGCATATTATAAACATCAACAGAACTCCGGCGACCGGCGGCAGCATAAAGCCTTGCGTCAGCAGAGCGCCGCTCCCTGAGAGCATCGTAAAAAATCCGCAGAAAAGATATAAAAACATAAGCAGCTGAACAGTCGCTGCAGCTTTCCCGGCAACAAGACTGAGATATTCATTAAATGTTGAGATACCGTAATTATAACAGCGGTTAAGAATAATATAGCAGACGGCAATAAGCAAAAATGTTGCAAGAACTATTCCGCCGTGATATGTATTGGACGGAAAATTAAAATACTGCATTATTTCGCGTCCGGAGGCGAAGCCTGCGCCGATTACAAGACCGATATACACAAATGCAAGATAAATTCCCTGTTTCATATTTTTTCATTCCTTTCATTACAATATATTAAGCTTTTTTGCAAATAATTCTTTCGGATAATCCGAACTTCGATTTCTGTATGCCTAAGGAAAGTCTTTCCTGTATTTCATCAAGCTTCTTTGCATATATTAAAAGAGAAAGAATGGAGGGGAAATATGCCTCATAAATTATTATTTACATTAACTGTTATATTGACCGCAGTATGCTGCCTGAGGGTTTGTGCGGTGAGTGCCTTATCGGCGCAGTCGGCGGTTGTTATTGAAAAGGATTCCAAAAGAGTTTTATATAACAAGGATTCTCAGCACAGACTTCCGATTGCAAGCACAACAAAAATTATGACGGCTATAGTTGCACTGGAAAACGAGGATTTATCGGCACAAATTGAAATATCTCCGGCAGCAGCTGCAACGGAGGGCTCAAGCATGTATCTTGAAGCCGGAGAAAAGATGACACTTGAAGAACTTTTATACGGACTGATGCTGTCCTCCGGTAATGATGCTGCCGTTGCCATAGCGGAACATTTCGGCGGCAGTGAAAGCTTTGCCGCATTGATGAACAAGAAGGCGGAGGAGTTGGGGATAGATAATACGCATTTTACAAATCCGAACGGACTGCCGGATGATGAGCATTATTCATCTGCCTATGATATGGCTGAAATAACAGCGTATGCGCTGAATAATCCTAAGTTTGCAGAGATTGTTTCGACAAAAACAAAAAAGATAGAGGGTGACGGAAAAGCTTATCCGAGAACTCTGACAAATCACAACAAGCTGCTGTCAATGTGCAGCGGATGTATAGGCGTAAAGACAGGCTTTACAAAGGCGGCGGGCAGATGTTTGGTTTCGGCTGCTCAAAGAGATGGAATGACTCTTATATGTGTTACTCTGAATGCACCGGATGACTGGAATGATCATTGCGGTCTTTATGACAGTCTGTTTAAAAAATACAAGCTGAAAAATGTGCTGTCGCAGGAAGAAATACTTGGCGGAATAGATGTAAGTGATGCCGAACCAAGCGTAATTCCGTTTGCGGCAAGTCACGATTTTAAATACCCGCTTGCCGACGGAGAGGATTGTTCTGTTTCGGCAGAACTTTCAAAACCGCTTAAAGCACCGGTAAAAGCAGGCGCGGAATGCGGTATGATAACAATTCGGCTTGGTGAAAGTGAGATATGTAAAATTCCTGCGGCGGTATGCGGTGATGCAAAGAAAAAACCGGTTCTTGATAAAGCGCGTAAGAATTTTATATACAGCTTTAGCAGACTTTGCAGAAGCTGGATCATGCTTTTACAGAGCTGACAAATTATACAAAATGCACAAAAAAACTCTTGAATAAAGCTGAACGGACTGTTTATGTATCAGTAAAAATTGTATTGCAATCCATTAAAATTTAGGGTATAATAAAAACCGTATGGGCTAATTTACCATACGGTTTTTCTATAGTAGTTATATAAAAGTTATATTAAAGCGAAAGGGGCTGAGGCTGCTGTGATGCGCCTGCAAAAATTTCTGGCAAGCTGCTCGGTGGCGTCACGCCGCGGAGCGGAGGCTTTGATTAAACAGGGAAGAATAAAGGTGAACGGCGAAACCGTTACCGAGATGGGTGTTAAAATTGATGAGGAAAACGATATAGTCGAATTTGACGGAAAGCGCGTGAAGCCTGACAGTAAGATGATTTATGTTTTGCTTAACAAGCCGGTCGGTTTTGTCACTACGGTGTCCGATGACAAGGGCAGAGATACCGTGATGGAGCTTGTTTCGGATATTCCTGTCAGGATTTATCCTGTCGGCAGACTGGACTATGATACTGAAGGTTTGCTTTTGATGACAAACGACGGAGATTTGACATACAGAATAACGCATCCAAAGAATAATGTGGAAAAAACCTATGTTGCTGAGGTTACCGGAAATATTTCGATGAATACGCTTGTCGCACTGAGAAACGGCGTATATCTTGACGGTGTAAGGACTGCACCTGCAAAGGTTGAGGTTATCGGTGCAACACGTTACGGTACAAAGCTTGAAATTACAATACATGAAGGAAAAAATCGTCAGGTGCGCCGTATGTTTGAGTCAGTCGGATGTATAGTCAAAAGGCTTAAACGCACAAAAGAGGCAGGTCTTATTCTGGGGCATGTTCCGCTTGGTCATTGGAGAAAGCTGACCGAGTCTGAGGTGAATATGCTTAAAAAAATAGGCACCGGCAAGAAATCTTCTGCGGAAATGAGAAAAGCAAGATACCGCGGAAACAAAAACAGTAAATAGTATTAACATTATATATTAAGGAGGACACTTTAATGGGCAAGTTAGAGGACTTACAGCAAAGACGTACTGTTATTGAACAGGGCGGCGGAGCTGAAAAGATCAAAAAGCAGCACGGTGATGGCAAGAAAACTGCCAGAGAACGTTTGGCTATGCTTTTTGATGAAGGCAGTTTTATCGAAACCGATGCATTTGTGACACACAGATGCAAGGAATTTGATATGGCTGATTTTAAAGAACCGTGCGAGGGAGTTGTTACGGGTTACGGTACGGCGGACGGACGTTTGATATATGCTTATTCTCAGGATTATACCGTTATGGGCGGTTCGCTCAGTGAAATGCATGCAGCCAAAATATGCAAGATTATGGATTTGGCAATGAAGAACGGCGCTCCGGTTGTCGGAATAATAGATTCTGCCGGCGCAAGACTGCAGGAGGGTGTTGACGTTCTTAAAGGATTAGGTGATATTTTATATCGCAGCGCCGCTGCATCCGGCGTTATACCTCAGATTTCAGTCGTTGTCGGACCGTGTGCCGGAAGTGCGGCTCAGGTTGCGGCAATGAGCGATTTTGTTATTATGGCGGACGGTACAAGCAGTATGTTTATATCCGGACCGTCAGTTATTAAGGCAACCGGACGTGATTTGCCGACAAACCTCGGTTCTGCTGCCGCAAATGCTGAAAACGGCAATGCGGCTGTAGTGTGCAAGACCGAAGCAGAGTGCTTTGCACAGCTTAAGGAGCTGCTTAGTATGCTCCCGTCAAATAATCTGGAAATAGCTCCGGAATATGACTGCAATGATGATCTTAACCGTTTGTCGGAGAAACTGAACAGCATTGCTGAGGACACTGCAAGAATATATGACGTAAAAGAAGTAATAGCAGAGATTGCGGATAACGGTGAATTTACAGAACTTCAGCAGGATTTTGCAAAGAACATGGTTACAGGATTTATAAGACTTAACGGTTCAACCGTTGGTGTTGCTGCAAATCAGCCGACAGTTGACGGCGGTGCAATAGACGGAGAGGCAGCTGAAAAGGCGGCACGTTTTGTAAGCTTCTGTGACAGCTTTAACATTCCGGTAGTTACACTTACTGATACAACGGGCTTTGTTGCTGATGCCGCACAGGAAAAAGCAGGTCTTGTACGCCGCAGTGCAAAGCTGACCTATGCCTTTGCCGGTGCGACCGTGCCTAAAGTAAATGTTATCGTGGGCAAGGCATACGGTGGAGCATATGCCGCAATGAACAGCAAGCACCTCGGTGCGGACATGGTATTCGCATGGCCGACCGCTGAGGTTTCGGTCATGGCGGCTGACGGAGCGGCAAATATATTCTTCCGTGACGAAATTGCGGATGCAAAGGATCCGGTTGCAGTAAGACAGGAGAAAATCGACGAATATGTTGCAAAGTATACAAATCCGTACGCCGCTGCTGCACGCGGATATATTGACGATATTATCGAACCGGCTTCTACAAGACAGTATCTTATCGGCGCACTTGAAATGCTGATGAGCAAGCGTGAAAGCAGACCGTCCAAAAAACACGGTAACATGCCGCTGTAATCCGGTGAAAGGAGAATTTATATGACACTTACAGAAGCGTTAAGCGAAGGCTTAATGACGACATTTGTGGGATTGCTGATAGTGTTCTCGGTTCTTATTATACTGATGCTGGTTATGATGCTGATGAAGGTTGTGTTTTATAAACCGGAAGCTAAGCCGGCGGAAAAGGCTGAACCGACCGCACCTGTTGCCGCAGCAGCGGAAACAGAGAGTAATGCTACGGATGAGGCTGAGTTGATTGCCGTTCTGACTGCGGCGGTTGCAGTATGCATGGACAAGCCGGCAAGCAAACTCAATATTAAGTCATACAAAAGAATCAAAAATACTGCTCCGGCATGGAACAAAGCCGGTGTGCGTGACGTAATCGACGCAAGATTTTAATTCGCACGGAAAGGAATGAATATTATGAGAAAATTTATAATCAATGTAAACGGAAGTTCATATGAAGTAGAGGTTGAGGAAGTAGGCGGATCAGCTTCAGCTGCTCCGGTTGCTGCACCTAAAGCCGCACCGGCTGCGCCTGCAGCGGCACCAAAGGCTGCTCCGGCACCTGCAGCAGCACCGGCAGGCGCAACAAGCGTTAATGCTCCGATGCCCGGTACAATAATTGATGTAAAAGTCAGCGTAGGCGATACAGTACAGTCAGGAGATGTACTTTGCATACTTGAAGCTATGAAGATGGAAAATGAAATTATGGCACCCAAAGCCGGCAAAATAGTTGCTGTCAGCGCATCAAAGGGCAGTTCTGTTGCAACCGGTGATGTTTTGGTTTCTATAGGCTAATAATTTTAGAAGAACAAAACTGATTAAACGAAAGGGTGATATTGTGTTACAAGGTGTTATCGACTTTTTAAGCAGTACGGGTATTGCGGCACTGATAACCAATGCAAAGGACGCTATAGCGGCCGGCGCAACAGGCTTTAATCAGGTTGTTGCGGTCATCGGAACACCGCTTATGATTGTAATTGCTTGTGTTCTGCTTTATTTGGCTATAGTCAAGGGCTTTGAACCGCTCTTGCTTTTGCCTATTGCTTTTGGTATGCTTCTTTCAAATCTGCCTATGTTCGCAAATTCCGGCGCAATAATGATGCATACTGAATTTTTTACAGATCCAAACTATATGATTGACGGACATCTCGATATGCAAAGAATATTTGCAGAGGGCGGTCTTTTGGATATGCTCTATCTCGGCGTAAAGCTGGGCATTTATCCGCCGCTTATCTTCCTGGGTATAGGCGTCATGACAGATTTTGGCCCTCTTATTGCCAATCCTAAAAGTATTCTTTTGGGTGCGGCTGCACAGCTCGGTGTATTTACTACATTTTTAGGTGCATTGGCACTTGGTGCGTGTGTTCCGGGAATCAACTTCGGTGTTAAAGAAGCGGCGTCTATCGGTATTATCGGCGGAGCAGACGGCCCTACCGCTATTTATGTAACAAAAACGCTGGCTCCGGCATTGCTGCCGGCAATAGCGATTGCGGCTTATTCTTACATGGCGCTGATACCGGTTATTCAGCCGCCTATAATGAAGCTTATGACTACCAAAAAAGAGCGTCAGATTGTTATGGAACAGCTCAGACCGGTCAGCAAGACCGAGAAGATTATATTCCCGATAATAGTTACAATAGTTGTTGCTCTTATCGTTCCGGATGCTGTATCGTTGGTAGGTATGCTTATGCTCGGCAATCTTGCAAAGGAATGCGGAGTGGTTGATCGTCTGACAAAAACAGCTGAAAACGGATTGATGAATACAATTACTATTTTCCTGGGGCTTACAGTCGGCGCTACCGCTAAGGCTAGCACATTCCTGACTGCAGAAACCCTGGGTATAGTTGTACTCGGTTTGATTGCGTTCAGCTTCAGTACAGCAGGCGGATTGCTTCTCGGCAAAATCATGTGCAAGCTTACAGGCGGAAAGGTAAATCCTCTTATCGGTTCTGCCGGTGTGTCTGCCGTACCTATGGCAGCGCGTGTTTCGCAAATGGTTGGTCAGAAAGAAAACCCGTCAAACTTTTTGCTTATGCATGCTATGGGACCTAACGTTGCCGGCGTTATAGGCAGCGCGGTTGCGGCAGGTGTGTTCCTGTCCATGTTCTCGTGATAGATATTTAACTTGATTTTTGAAAGGAGATTAACATTATGGGTAAAGTAGGAATTACAGAAACCGTATGCCGCGACGCCCATCAGTCGCTGATTGCTACCCGTATGACTACTGAAGAAATGCTGCCGGCACTTCCGCTTATGGATAAAGCCGGTTATCACGCTCTGGAGGTATGGGGCGGCGCTACATTTGATGCGTGTCTGCGTTTTTTAAACGAGGATCCGTGGGAAAGACTTCGCAAAATAAGAAAGGCTGCGCCCAACTCAAAGCTGCAGATGCTGTTCCGCGGTCAGAACGTTTTGGGTTATCGTCACTATGCAGATGACGTTGTTGAATATTTTGTGCAAAAGTCAATCGCAAACGGAATTGATATTATAAGAATTTTTGACGCTCTTAATGATGTACGCAATCTTCAGACAGCCATAAATGCAACCAAAAAAGAGGGCGGTCATGTTCAGGCTGCGATTTCTTATACAATCAGTCCGGTGCATAATAATGAGTTTTTCGTAAAGCTTGCAAAGGAGTATGTGGACTGCGGTGCGGATTCAATCTGCATAAAGGATATGGCAGGTTTGCTTACACCTTACAATGCGTATGACTTAGTAAAACAGATGAAGAAGGCAATAAAGGTTCCGATAGAGCTGCATACTCACTATACAAGCGGTGTTGCTTCAATGACATATCTTAAAGCGATAGAAGCAGGTGCGGATATAGTTGACTGTGCACTGTCACCGCTGGCGCTGGGTACATCTCAGCCGCCGACAGAGCCGTTGGTTGCTACGCTTCAGGGAACAGAGTATGACACAGGCATGGATCTTGATGTACTGACTGAGATTTCAGAGTATTTCAAGCCCCTGCGTGAGAAGTACCTTGAAAGCGGACTTATGAGTACTAAGGTTCTGGGTGTTGATATAAACACATTGAAGTATCAGGTTCCGGGCGGTATGCTTTCAAATCTTGTATCTCAGCTTAAACAGCAGGGCAAAGAGGATAAACTTGATGAGGTTTTGAAAGAGGTTCCGCGTGTGCGTGAGGATTTGGGTTATCCGCCGCTTGTTACTCCGACCAGCCAGATTGTCGGTACACAGGCAGTGCTGAACGTTCTTATGGGCGAGCGTTATAAGATGGTTTCAAAGGAAACCAAAGGAATTTGCAAGGGTGAATACGGACGTACTCCTGTTCCGATTAAAGAGGAGTTCCGCAAGAAGATTATCGGTGATGAAAAGGCGATTACTTGCCGTCCGGCAGATCTTATCAAGCCGGAGCTTGAAAGACTTAAAAAAGAGTGTGCCGAGTGGACAGAACAGCCGGAGGATGTATTGTCTTATGCGCTGTTTGACCAGGTTGCGGTTAAATTCTTTGAAAAACGCCGTGCAGAAAAATACAAGGTTGACAAAGATCTTGTTGACATGAAAGACAAAATTCATTATGTATAATATAAAAAGACTGTTTAAAAAGTCATTTGACTTTTTAAACAGTTTTTATTCTTTTAATGTATAGACTTTAATGCAGATGCTTCAAGCGTTTCCAGAGTGTACGGATTATCTGATTCAAGTGTCAGTTCAGGCTGATTCATATTACACATGTCTGCAACATATAAATATGCCTTTCCTCCGTCTGTATATATCTCTGCGCTGCAGATGTCGATTATAAGTTCAATGTCGAGAGCATTGCCTGTTACACATAACGGCGCGGAATAGCTTCCGTAAGATATTTTATTTTCCGAAAAGTCTATTATGATTTTCTTTTCAAATACAGTCAGTGTAATAACGGTATTACTTTGAAGCTTGCCGCCAAGCTTTATATGATACGGATTGGCTGTCAGAGCAGCCGAATACCTGATAGTATCTGAGGTTTTAATATTGCGTACAGTATCGGTATTCATAAATAGTGTTTCTATTTCTTTTATCGGTTTTGCGGATAAGTATTTTGTTCCGTTTATATCCTCCAGTTTTAGCTCTAACGGAAAAGACATTTGCCCGTGGAAATTATGTTCCCACTTAGGCAGCTGTCCCCAGCAGATTCTTACAATGCGGCCGTCGGGCAAATTAGAAAATGTCTGTCCGGCATATGCGGTTTCACGGCTTATTTCGGTTGCGTACTGCAGCGTTCTTACCTCCTGTGAGAGAAAAAATTTTCCGTCTGAAAATTTACCGACAATATATTTGTCATTTGCGCCCATTATCACCACATTCTTTTTGCCGTTGTTATCTGAGATAAAAAACGTATCGGGACATTCTCTGTCACCGTCAATCTGCAATGTCTGAAGCTCAGTCCAGCTTTTCATGTCTTCAGACTTAAATAATCCGTAATTGCCCTTTCCCATATATAAAGCCATAACATAACAGTTAAGTTCATCTGAATATACTACACTCGGATCTCTGTTTTCTTTGGTTATGTTCGGAATAACGGGATTTTTGCCGGCAGCGGATATAGTCTTAAACCCGTCATTCGTGTATGCCATACGCTGAGCAAACGGAGCGGTTGTTGTGTAAAACAATATTGCCGATTCAGAGTTTTCGGCGCTTGCATTGCTGTCGGCTTTAATTGCACACCCTGAAAAAATCATTCCGTCCTCATTTGGGAACATAGCAATATCAAGTTCATCCCAATGTATCAAATCCGTACTTACGGCGTGTCCCCAGTGCATATTATTCCAGCCCGGCTCGGAGGGGTTGTATTGGAAAAACATATGATATTTCCCGTTTAAGCAGATTAGTCCGTTGGGATCGTTAAGCCAGCCGTTTTTGGCGGTAAAGTGAATACGGGGTCTGAATGATTCCTTATATATATCCGGAATATCAATCGAATCGGCTTCGCGGAACGATACCGGCACATCGGGGTTTACAGCAACGGATAACGTTTTGCCGATAAATCTTGAAACATCAATATAGCTGAAGAAATCCGGATTGTCGCTGTCAAGCCTTATGTTGACTGAGTATACGCAGGCGTCATTTTCATAAAAGGACAATAATTTATTGTCAGAGGCTTTGTTTACCGGAAAAACGAGATATTTTTTTGTTATATTTATTT
>ERZ1034952.2618-NODE-2618-length-13007-cov-8.979540_pt1 | contig 13007 bp, 10 predicted proteins | sample MGYA00520625_ERZ1034952 | MGnify/ENA primary metagenome ERZ1034952 (study PRJEB33766, sample SAMN09781773) | gut metagenome | biome: gut microbiome | host: Homo sapiens | place: Madagascar | study: EMG produced TPA metagenomics assembly of the PRJNA485056 data... | reverse complement strand
ATATAGAATATTTGTTGTTGAAACTTGCTAAAAAGTTACAATTTGTAACAACCCTGTAACTAAAGTTTGTAAGAACCGTCCAAATATTCAATTTAGCACGCTAAAGCACAAAAGTCATCGACCACAATATGTAGTAACTCAACTCGATTTTGACTGGTTAACGAACGCCTCATTTATGCATTTTGCACAAATTAATCTTTATTTTCCATTTGACTCGTTGTCTATAAGTGCTATAATAGGCACCGTTTTGAGGCAATACTCTATAGAGAGGAATAAATTTCATTGTATATTCCGTATCTCAGGATTGCCAAGAAAGGAAGATATAAGATGACGAACCGATTTAGTACAGGTAAACGACTTATTAAGCCTATCCTGTCAGTAGCAGTTGCGCTTGTGCTTCTTATAACATTGTTTGTAAACACAGCATTTGCCGATTCGGCAAAGAAATATGATGTTACCGTTATTGACGGTAACGATACGATTGCGGTTACTACAACCGAGACCGAGCCTATCGAGATTCTTAAATCGGCAGGCATTACTCTTTCACCGAGTGATAAACTTGATATTTCAAAGTTTGTTGCAGAACACGGCGGAACGATTACAATCGACAGATATAATTTAATCTATCTGTCACTTGCCGGTGTAATTACCGAGTATGGAGTTTACTCCGATACTGTGCTTGAGGCTCTTGAGGAGCTCGGCTATAAGGTCGGCGAAAACGACAGCGTAAGTTGCTCTCTCAGCGACCCGGTGGTAAACGGAATGGTTATCAGCATTGATTCAGCTATTACCGTAACACTCACTGCGGACGGAAAGTCCGAGGACTTTGCGTTGCTTTCTGGCAATGTTCAAAGTTTGCTCGATAAGGCAGGCGTTAATCTCGAGGGTGATGATTATACAGAACCGTCGCTTGATACTGAACTTACGGACGGTATGAGCGTTACCGTTAACCGTGTAACCTATACTGAAGAAACAGTAACCGAAACAGTTAAGTACGACACCGTTAAGATTGACGATTCCGATATGGAAGTCGGTACGGAAAAGGTGCAGACTCAGGGCGTAAACGGTGAGGACAGCGTAACCTATAAGGTTAAGCTTGTAAACGGCAAAGAAGACTCAAAAACTGAAATCAGCCGTAAAGAGACAAAAAAGAGCGTAAATAAAGAAGTAAGAGTCGGAACTAAACTTCCCGATAATTACAACAGCGTTGAGCCTAACGGCGTAACAACCTGGAACGGATACAGCGTAGGCGATACCGTAAGCGGCAGATATTCTCATTATTGTGCTTGTTCGATTTGTAACGGCAATTCAAGAGGTGTTACCACTTCCGGCAGAAGAATTCAAAACGGTATGCAAAATCCGTACTATGTTGCTTGTAACTGGCTTCCGCTCGGCACCGTAATCGATGTTGACGGTCAGCTTTATACAGTAGCTGACAGAGGCGGCTCGGGTCTTTCAAAGAAGGGCAGAATAGATATTTTCACCCCCGAAGGACATTCTATGTGCTATGCTCTCGGCGTAGGTAATTGCACAATTACTATCGTTCGCCTCGGCTGGTAAATTTAATAATGCCAAAGTACAGAGCGGTGCTGAAAAGCATTGCTCTGTTTTTGTATAATTATGGCAAAATGCGGAATAATGTTTTAGGTGATTGAATGTACTATATCTTTGATGATGACGCCACTACCGCCGAACTTTGCGACACTGTCGACAGTCGCCTTACCTATGGATATATACCGCAGACGGAACTTCAAGCGGCGGTAAAGCATTTTTCTTTGCCGTGTCAAACTCTCGTTTTGCTCACTTCTCCCAGCCACCTGAATGAGGTCTTTGTCTACGATGACTGTATTTTTACCGTTATCGACACTCGGTGTGACCGCTTCGCCGTTTATGTTCGGAAAAATCTTCTTCTCGTTGTTGCCATAAAGGACAGCAGTCATACCGTGCGTGACAGTTTTATCTCTCTGGCTCCCATCGAAGAGCCCACCCTTGCCCGACTCATTTGTATTTTAATCGAAGATTTGATTTCCTGCGACTCAAAATATCTGCTCACCGCTCGTGAAACCGTGGAGAAAATGGAAAAACAACTTCTTTCCTCAAACGAGGCAAAGGATTTTAATCTTCGCCTTTTCAGCCAAAAAGAAAACCTCTTTGAACTTTACGCTTATTGTGATAATCTGCTGGATTTCGTCTCGGCACTCGGGGAGAATAAGCCGAACATTTTTGATGATGAAGAACTTAAATCATTTTTGCCTATCGGCGATAAAATTACCCGCCTTAAAGAAAGCGTGCGTATGATTCGTGAGAATATCGAGCATTTGCGTGACGCTTATCAGTCAAATCTTGATTTGCGCCTTAACCAAACGATGAAAATTTTTACCGTGTTCACCGTTCTTTTTTCGCCGCTGTCTTTCATTGTCGGCTGGTACGGTATGAATTTTAAGTATATGCCCGAACTTTCTTCTCCCTACGGCTATGCCGGAGTCGCCGCCCTCGTTCTCGCCGTGGCGGTCGGTCTGCTCATTTGGTTTAAGCATAAGCGCTGGATATAGAGCATAGAATTCTATGGTGATTCTATGATGAAATTTAATAAAGCCGATACCGTTTCAGGCTACACCGCCTGTGCTCATATCCACCTGATAGGTTCGGGTGAGTGCGTTGTTGACGGATTAAAGCGTGTGCTCGAATACACTTCGGAATATATAAAAATCGACCTCGGTTCGTTTTCCGTCGGCATCAGCGGCTGTGCACTCAGAATAAACGAGTTCTCGCCCGAGGGCGCAATCATTCGTGGCGATATTCTCTCTCTGGAGTATTTTTCAAATAAATAGACTTCTTCGCCTTTTTTTCGGCTGCGTTAAATTCACTTTCACCGACGGATTTTGTGAGGATTTTATAAATGAATGCCTTGTGCGTGACTTAAATATAATAAATGTTCGTCGCACGGATAACGGTCTCACCGCCGAATGCTCCCCCGAGGAGTATGCCCTGATTGCCGATACGGCACGAAAATGCGGCGGCAGAACAAGAATACTTAAAAAAAGCGGCGTCGCTTTTCTTCTCTCCAAAATGCAAAACCGTATGGGACTTTCAGTCGGTATCGTTTTGGGCATTGCCGTCTTTTCGTTTCTCTCGGGCTTTGTCTGGGACGTTCGTGTCACGGGAAACGAAACACTCACCTCATCTCAAATTTCGGACTTTCTCGCAGAGCAGGGACTTCGCCCCGGTGTGCATTGGAAAAGCGTTGATAAAGATGTGTGCGAAAGTCTCGTTATGGCAGAATTCGACGAGGTTGCATGGGTACATATAAACCGCCTCGGCACTTGTGCTCAGGTGGAAATTAACGAAACCGAGCCTAAGCCCGAAATGACCGACTCAACTAAGGCGTCTAATCTTAAAGCGACTAAGGACGGCACAATTATCTCCTGCGTTGTATATGACGGCTGGCAGCAGGCATTTAAGGGCGACAGTGTGATAAAGGGCGACATTTTGGTCAGCGGCGTTTATGAGAGCGAGCACGCCGAGGAAAATATGTTCGCTCACGCCGACGGGCTTTTTATTGCTCAAACCGAAAACTCTTTTTCCCATACCGTCTCCCGTGAGCAAAAGCGAAAGCGTGTCACTTCGGTTAAAAACCGTAAGGCACTCTCTTTCTTTGGACTTTACATTCCGCTTTATTTCGGCAAAATTCCCGATAAAAACGCAGATGTAAATAAAACTGCTGACTATCTTAAAATTAATAACCGCTCCGTTCCGATAGGCGTTATAAATATCGAGGTCACTTCCTATGAAATCTATTCCTATACAATGAATGATGACGAACTGCTGGAGATGCTTAACGCCGAAACCGAGGAAAAAATCAATTCTCTTTACGGCAGCGATAATGTTTTGCATTCGGATATAGCCGTGTCGCTTCAGTCCGATAAGGGAGTCGCATCGGGCAGCGTGAGTGCACTTGAAAACATCGGCGAGGTCGTGGAATTTTATGATATAAAGGACATTTCCGATTAATTTCCTATTGAAGATTAACGGTACTTGTGCTAAAATTGACTTGATAATAAAACAAAAAGAGGAGGTTTGTGTATGCAAATGACTTTTCGCTGGTTTGGCAAGGAAAAGGATACCGTTTCCCTTGAACAAATTAAGCAGATACCGAATGTGGTCGGAGTTGTTCCTGCTCTGCACGATTTGCCTGCGGGCGAGGCTTGGACTATGGACAGGGTTCAGGCTATGTATGATGAGATTACCGCATCGGGACTTACTATGGAGTGTATAGAGAGCGTTAATGTCCACGAGGATATTAAAATCGGTCTCCCTTCAAGAGATAAATATATCGAGAATTATAAAACTTCTATTCGCAATCTGTCTAAGGTCGGCGTTAAGGTTATATGTTATAACTTTATGCCTGTGTTCGACTGGACAAGAACAGACCTTTATATGCCTCTTTCCGACGGCTCGACCTGCCTTTGCTATGACGGTAAGCAGGTAGAGGGTAAGTCGCCCGAGGATATGTTCAGAGAGATTGACGATAATTCTAACGGCTACGCTATGCCCGGTTGGGAAACCGAGAGAATGGGCGAAATTAAAGAATTGTTTGAAAAATATAAGGGCGTCACGGCAGAGGATTTGTGGAATAACCTTAAATATTTTCTTGAGGCAATTATGCCCACTTGCGAGGAATGCGATGTCAAAATGGCTATCCACCCCGATGACCCGCCCTGGAGCATCTTCGGCTTGCCCCGTATAATTACGGATAAGGCGGCTGTTGAGCGACTTCTTGCTATGGTGCCGTCAAAGTATAACGGCTTGACTCTTTGTACCGGTTCGCTCGGCGCAAGCCCCGATAACGATATGGTAGAGATTATTAAGGCGGCAGGCGATAGGATTTATTTTGCTCATCTTCGTAATGTGCAGATTAATAATCAGTGGTTTAACGAAACTGCCCACGAGAGTAACGCAGGCAGTCTTGATATGTACGAGATTGTTAAGGCACTTCAGGAGGTCGGATTTGACGGCTATGTTCGTCCCGACCACGGCAGAATGATTTGGGGCGAGGTTGCAAGACCCGGCTACGGACTTTATGACAGAGCACTCGGTGCGTGCTATCTTAACGGTCTTTGGGAAGCAGTAGAAAAAAGCAGAAAGGCTTAATCGGCTCCCCTCTCAGGGGAACTGCCAACACACCGTGTTGACTGAGGGGTTCACCTAACTATAACAAAACACTTGATGTTTACTGAGGGGTTTACACTCCCATTAAAAAGGACAAACCCCACACCATTTTTGGAGGAATTATAATGATACATGAAAACTTAAAAGGCAGAGTGGCTGTCGTAACAGGCGGCGGCGGAGTTCTCTGCGGACAGTTTGCAAAAACACTTGCAAAGCAGGGTTGTAAGGTAGCCGTGCTTGATTTGAATGAGGCGGCGGCTCAAAAGTGCGCCGATGAAATTATCTCGGACGGCGGCGAGGCGATTGCTGTCGGCTGTAATGTTCTCGATACCGAGTCTATGCAAAAGGCTCGTCAGGTGATTAACGAAAAATTCGGCACCTGCGACATTCTCCTTAACGGAGCAGGCGGTAATAATCCTAAGGGAACTACCACAAAGGACACTCTCGAAAAAATCGACCTTCTCCAAAAAGACGAGAATGTTAAGACCTTTTTCGACCTTGACCCCGACGGAATTTCCTTTGTATTTAATCTTAACTTCCTCGGCACTCTTATTCCTACCCAGGTGTTTGCAAAGGATATGGTGGAAAAGGAGCATGCCTGCATCGTTATGATTACTTCGATGAACGCATATCGTCCGCTTACCCGTATTCCCGCTTACTCTGCGGCAAAGGCTGCGGTAAAGAACTTTACCGAATGGATGGCTGTTCATTTTGCTCCTATGGGAATCAGAGTAAATGCCATCGCTCCCGGCTTCTTCTCGACTAAGCAGAATGCCGCTCTCCTCTGGAACGAGGACGGCACTCCTACCGAGCGTACAGGCAAAATCCTTGCCGCAACCCCGATGGACAGATTCGGCGAGCCTGCCGAACTTGACGGCACTCTCCTCTTCCTTTGTGACGAGGCATACAGCGGTTTTATCACAGGTGTAAATATTCCCGTTGACGGTGGATTTAACGCATATTCGGGCGTATAAAATCGGTGCAAAAACGCATTTATATTATTAAAGTATTCTTCAGCCATAGACTGTTTTCGCAGTCTGTGGCTTTTTTCGTACCTATATACTTAATTGTTAACAAAACAATCTGCTCTGTTTAGTGCAATTTTACCAAAATAATGTTCGTTTTTTGTTTATTAGAATAGTAAATATAGAGATATTGCGACAAAATAATTGAATGTATAATAATTTTATAATATAATCTATTGGACAAAATTTGTGATTTGACAAAGGAGCAGACTGATATATGAAGAAATTTTCGATTCGACTTGTGTCAATTATACTTTCACTCATACTTGTTATTTCGTCATTACCGCTGACTGTATTGAGCGTAAGCGCAGCGGACGGTGATGCCTCAACGATAAATCTTACAGCCTCGGATGTTGCATATTGCGGCACAGGTGTAGGCACTGACAGTAATAAATGCGTTCGCTTTCCCGAGCAAGGCTATACTGCCATTAAGCATTGCGAGTTTACCTTTACGGGTACTGTAAGCGACGGTAAGGCTGTCGGCACATTCAGCTCCGATGCGCTCGGATATACAAAGTATCTTAATACTTCATCGAAAGCTCAGCAACCGTTAAAAACAACAGCCGATACGTTCACTGTTGCCTTTAATACGGGAATAAACGGTACGGCTTCTCTTTATTCTATTGATAGTAATAACAATAACAAAAAAAATTACCTTTTCTTCCGTGACGAGGAATGGAGCGGTGAGTATTATAAGTTCGACAGAGCAGGATTCCATGATCCTCAAACAGCATTTTCACTTTTCGTTAGGGAAAGCGGAAATACCACCTCGGGAATTAACGGCTATAAGAGAGTTAAAAGCATAAATGAAATTGAATCGGGCAAAAAATATTTAATCGCACACCCGGGCAAGTACGACAGAAACACCTCAAATGCAGTCGACGGCTCTGCTTGGTATGTTCTTCACCCTTCAAAGAGCGATACAGACTATGTTAATGTTGCTAAGGTTTATAACACTGTCCTAAGTTCAAAGGCTAAAAGAATTCAAAACGGCAGTTTCGAGTATAATGCCGACGGCAGCCAATATACCCAAACATCAGGCAATCAGCCACAATCTCATGAAATTCAGGCTTGGAATACCACAGCAGAAGAAAATAAGGTAGAACTTTTTAATGCGAGCAGTATGGCACACATGTCCGCAAGTGATCCGAATAAAAATTATATTCCCGACGGAAAATATGCAGCCGAACTTAATGCGGACGAGCCGGGTTCTCTTTATCAGATAGTTAACACTATGCCGAGCAGTGCATATCTTTGGGGACTTGACCACAGAGGCCGTTCCGGTGAGGATACTATGGCTTTGGTTATCGGTCCGAACCAAGAGGTAAGACCGAGCAAAAACAGCGGCTCAACCAATTCTGAAACAACGTCATCGACTACCAAGAAGAATTATGGCAAAGACCAGTTTATGCAAATGGTCGAGTGGGCAAAGTCACAGCAAAAAATCACACTTCCCGATTACAGTAAAAGTATAAGCGGAAATGAACCTCAGAATATCACCGTGTATTCTAAGCCTTTCGGATTAAACGGTTCGTTTAAGTCGAACGATGAGCTTTCTCCGTTCAGCCTTGTTCCCACAGACGAGCATACAGAGGAATGGCATATTTGGATTATGACTTCCGTAAACAGTGACTGGTCGTCTTACGGCTCAAACGATAAGGAAAACGGCATAAACATCTATGGAAATATCAACTCCTCCGATATGGAGAAGCTAAAGCAGTACTTTTACAGAGTTCCTGCCGGTCAGGAAGAGTCTATGTTTGCGTTCGTTCCTATCGACACGGCATACCAGCACCAACACCCCGGTAAGACCACCCTCGGTAACTTGCTCGATAATGTAAATTTCGAGGTGTTTAACTCGTTTACAGCAAGTTCAACCAACCACGGCTCAGGTTCGCTGACAGATGCCGACAACGGCCATGCCAATGAGCAGGATATTACACATACTAATCCTATTTCTGTTTATACTAAGGATAATTCAACCCAAAATCTTGTTGCTCAAATCAAGAAAGAGGATATTGGTAAGGTAACCTTTGCAGGTATCTACCTCACCACTCAGAACGCAAAAGGCGAAAGCGTTACCGTCTTTAAGCCTCTTAAAAATTGCGAGATTGACGAAAGCAAACTTGAATGGAAAAAGGATTCAAAAGACGAAAAACTCGAAACCGCTACGGTTACATTGCAGAACGGTAAGCAGGTTGTTGTTTCCAGATTGCAAACGAATAACGAATATGCATACGACATTCCTGCCGATATGTGGCTCAAACACATCGACGATAAAACAGGCAATATCGAATATGTTATGCAGTTAAAGAATGTGTCCTCATCTATGGACGCTCACTTTATCTTCCTTAAAAGTCCTACCGTAACCTATGACGCAAACAGCCTAAAGGGCTTTGAGTACGAAATCAGCGAGACCGATAAAACAAATGTTTATGACTTTAAGCCTCAAACGATTGGTAACGGAGTAAAATTTATCGACCCTGTATCGTCCCATAACCCTGTTGCACCTAATGACAATTGGAAGTTTACGGGCTGGAAGTTGTTTGATGCCGACGGAGTTGTAAAGGATAATAATAGCGGTAACGATATAATTTTAAGCGGTACTAACGCTATCGCTTGTAATGTAGAACAGCCGAATGATCAGGAGTCCAAGTGTAAATTCATTGTTGTTGACGGCAAAAAGGCTCAAGATGCGTTTGATAGCGGTAAGGATGTTGTCGACAGCAAAAAGGCTGTCATCGGCAAGGAGTGGGCACTCAAGCCTGGTGTTACCTCTGTTTACGAAAAGGAGTCCGAGGCTCTTACATTGGTTGCTCAGTGGAGATTTAAGAATACCTTTATCCCAGAATATCAGAATACAGTTACTGATAAAGTATTTACTCAGGGCGAAATCGGCGGTACAATCAAACTTAAAAATACCGACAGCGAGAATTATACCGAAGGCGAAAACGGCACAAAGTCGTATTTTGCAGGTGTTGAGGAGCAGGTTGTTGCAACCGCTAAGGCAAATCATCTTTACACCTTTATCGGCTGGTATGACAGCGAGGACAATGTAGTTACCACAAATCCCGAGCTTGTCGTAAATCAGATTAAGGGCAAAATCGGCAAGTATCACGCTCGTTTCCAAAAGACAGGCGTAGCCGTAAACTTCTATTATTTAGAGTATAACGATACCACAAAATCTTACGAATATAAGGTTTACGATGGCGGTAAGTATACTCAGTATCTTGATAAAAATGATAAAGCAACGAAGCCGACAGATGACAGCAAAAAAGTAAAGACTTGGTATACCTCACGTACAAATCTCGGTGCGGATACAGCATTCGATTTTAACAAGCCTATTCCTAAGAGCATAGACCTTTATGCCGCCCCGACATTTACATTTAACTATCTTAATCAGTTCCAGTTTGCAGAGCCGTGGCGAATGATTACTTACGCTACCCTCAAATATGACGGAAAATATATAGATATGAAAAATGACCCGGATGTAACCGATTATAAGGTTTATATCCTAAAGGCTGAGTCCAAAGACGAGGCACAGCCTACTTCGAAAGATATTAAGGCTAATACAAATACTAAGGTTGTAAAAAAGGATGACCCGAACATTATGTTCGACGGTACAACGGGCGTAGTAAATGCTAATAAGTTTAACAGAATCGGCACTAAGTATAATAATCTGCACATTTTCGATATGAAAACTCCTGTGTGGGTAACCTTCGAGTTTACATACAGAGGCATTACATATACCGCTAATGTAAAGAACAGAAGCCTTTATAATAACATTGATATGTATATGGCTTCGGGCAATCCGTATTATACCGAGTACCGCGAGCAACAAAAGGCAGTGCTTAATGCTATTAAGGCAATGTACGATGCAACCGCAAAGTATAATATTACAGAAGCAACACCCTATCACTCCTCGGTTTCCGTATCAAACGATGTAAAGAATAGCGTTAGAGCTCCCGAGGCGGGTTACAAATTTAATTCGTCAACAACTATAAGAAATATCGAGCCGTGGGGCTTTAAGTATTCGTTCAGCGTAAATGGTAAGGCACTCAGCGAATATGACGATTACGGCGTGGTTGTTCTTTCGGATTATGAGCAAGCACCTGCCGATGCAAAAGAACTTGTAAATAACGAAAAGGCGGTTATGTATTCTAAGTCGGGTAATAACATTTACGGCGTTGACGGCGACGCAAATACGGCTGTCGCTTATCATGTAAACGGTATCACTATCGCAAACTATGATAAAAATACTTATGCCGTGTTCTTCGTAAAGGACAGCAGCGGCTATCATTATTCGTCGTTTATATCAAACAGTTATAAGGCAATCGCCGAAAAAGACACTTCCGAGAGTAGTGCGGTAAGCACGGCAATTCTGAATTATGCCCAAAAGTATAACGAATATGTGGACGCTATCAGCAATAAAAATAATTGATGAGGAGGAAAATGTTATGAAAAAGAAAAGTGAATTTGAACTTCCGAAAATCGAAGTAATAATGTTTTCCGTTTCATCTGAAGTTCAAACAGGTTGGATTCTTACACCCAGCGGTAAATGGGAAGAAGAGGACGATTGGATCGAACCTGAAGATAACATTTACTGATAATTAATAAAACTAAAACGCTTGACTGAATTTATTGTTTCAGCCAAGCGTTTTTATATGCCTTGATTTATGTTAATTTTTTGTTATCGAAAACAATAATGCCGCAGGCGAACCCACGGCATTATTTATTATTCTGTTGTTTGAATCAGTTTTATGTAACTGTCGATTATATCAGCCGCATTTTGTATACCCACTCTGGATGAATTGATAATCAAATCATAGTGGCGTGAGTCGCCCCACTTTTCCTTGCAATAGTAATTATGGTACTGCTTTCTCTGCTTATTTACCTTTTCTACCATTGCCTCGCCCTCAACCTCTGTTATACGATACAGTTTAGAGATTCTTGTAGCCTCGTAAACCAAATCGCCTGTTACAAAGATTGAAACCATATTTTCGTTGTCTTTGAGGATTGATGTAGCACATCTGCCGACTACAACAAAACTTTCGCCCGAATTTGCTTTTTCACGCAAAAAGTCAAATTGCATCTGGCTTATTGTTTCTTCGGGAGAATTGGTAAAGCCGTTTACGGTTCTGGAAAACAATCTGTTTCTCGGAATCTCGTCATATTTCTTCAGCTCGTCTAAGTCAAGATTTTTTTCCTTTGCGATTAGTTCAATCATTTCCTTATCATAGAGCGGAATACCGTATTTTTTCGCCAAAATTTCGCCGATTTTGTGACCGCCCGAGCCGTATTCACGACCGATTGCAATGATTCTTTGCTTAGCCATGTTGTCTCCTCCTTAAAAATTAAAAATATCTTACCTTAATTATAAGCATTGCTATTACTAAAACAATAATTGTTGCGGGAATTGCGGTCTTGCAGTATTTGCCCCAGCCTACCGGGTGTCCTGCTTTTGCCGCAACGGATGTACCTACTACATTTGCGCTTGCGCCGATTGGTGTAGCCGAGCCGCCTATGTCCGTACCGATTGACAGCGCATATGCGAGAACGCCGAGGTCTGCGCCGGGTGTTGTCACCGCAAGGCTCTTGATTACCGGCACCATTGTTGCCGCAAACGGAATGTTGTCAACTACCGCACTTGCCATAGCGCTTATCCACATAATGATAAATACCATAGCCAGGAAGTTGCCCTTGCAGAGTTTTTCGATAAACGATGCGATTACTTCCAGTACGCCTGTTTGCTCCAGTCCGCCTACTACTATAAACAGACCTATGAAGAAAAGAAGCGTTTTGTAGTCAACTCTCTTGAGTATGTGACCTACGTGCTTTGGCGATGTAATCAGCGTAAGCAGTGCGATAAATACGCCGATGAACGCAACGGTAAGACCCGATTGTGCGTGAGTTATAAGCAACACAACAGCGGTTAAAAAGATGATTGTCGAGATGATGAAATCACGCTTGTTTTCGATAGCCTCTTTAGGGTCAGGATAAGTTACTGCCTCTCCTGTACCCGAGCCTGCGTTTGCCGTAAGCTCTTTTTTGAATGCAAGCGAGAAGAAGACAACCATTACCACAAGTCCGACACCTGCGATGAGACCTGTGTTTGAAAGGAAGTCGCCGAAGCTGTAACCTAAGGCGGTACCTATGATAATGTTAGGCGGGTCACCGCACATTGTTGCCGAGCCGCCGAGATTTGCACAGAAAATTTCGCTCAGTATCATCGGCACGGGGTCGAATTTCAAAAGATGCGAAAGTTCTACGGTTACTGCGGCAAGGAACAGTATTACCGTAATACTGTCGATAAACATTGAAAGTACCGCACTCATAATCATAAATGTTACGAGTATGGGCATTACTTTGTACTTTACTGCCTTTGCTATGGTAAGGCACAGCCAGCGGAAAAATCCTGCTTTAGCCATTCCCTCTACCATTACCATCATTCCGGCGATAAATATTATTGTCGCCCAGTTAATTCCGCTTGATTCCTCGGTGGAATTTCCGCTGACATGCCAAAATTCTGCGGTAAATATGCTTTTGACATTCAGCGTGTCCATTATCGCAGACGGAGATCTCATACATATGCCGAACACTATGACGATTGTAGCGAGACCGCATCCGAGAGTAACCCATTGCCTCGGAATTTTGTCCATGATAATTAGCGCAAACATAAGAATAAAGATTATGATTGCAAAAATTTTTGCCGTCACCATTTTTGTTCTCCTCCTTATGGTGAAGTGTTTTCCGGACGGGTAAAAGTAACCCTTATCCAACAAGATAATTATATCACATTTTGCATAAAAGAGA
>ERZ1034952.2614-NODE-2614-length-13013-cov-6.919586_pt1 | contig 13013 bp, 7 predicted proteins | sample MGYA00520625_ERZ1034952 | MGnify/ENA primary metagenome ERZ1034952 (study PRJEB33766, sample SAMN09781773) | gut metagenome | biome: gut microbiome | host: Homo sapiens | place: Madagascar | study: EMG produced TPA metagenomics assembly of the PRJNA485056 data... | reverse complement strand
GTGAAAGCCGATGAAAACCGCTGCGGTCATATGCGAATACAATCCTTTTCACAGCGGACACCTCCACCAGCTGTCCGAGGCAAAGAAAAGGCTTGACTGTGATGCCGTTATCGGAATGATGAGCGGAAATTATGTTCAGCGCGGTGATGTGGCAGTATATCCAAAGCAGATACGTGCAAAAGCCGCGCTCTGCGGCGGCATTGATTTGGTTTTGGAGCTGCCGGCGGTGCTGACGCTTCAGTCAGCCGAACGATATGCCGCAAACGCGGTCGGAACGCTTAACGCGCTTGGCTGCGTCGATTATTTGGTCTTCGGCGCAGAATGTCCGGAAACTGATTTACTTATGAATATTGCAAATGTACTTGCATATGAGGACTCCGACTTTAAGCTTGCGCTGCGCCGCGAGCTTGACCGCGGCTTATCCTTTGCCGCCGCAAGGTCAAACGCCGTAAAAGAGATAATCGGCGGCGCATCTGCGGAAATTCTCAGCACTCCCAATAATATTCTTGCGGTGGAATACTGCAAAGCCTTAATACGGTCAGGCAGTACGATAAAACCATATGCCATTGCCCGAAAGGGCGTAAACCATGACGCCGGCGGTTCAAGCAACGGCTTTGCCTCTGCCTCAGAGATACGGCGGCGAATCCTTTGCGGAGAAGATATTTCGAAATTTGTCCCGGAATTTGCCGCAGATATTTACTCCGGCGTTAAACCGAGCTTCATTGCAGACATGGAGTGTTCTCTTGCTGCGGCTCTTTGCATGACCTCCGCGGATAAGCTTTCACAGGCACCGGATGTTTCAGAGGGACTGGAAAACGCAATCCTGCGCGCGGCTTTTGAAGCCGATACGCTTGACGGGATAATTGCAGGCGTTAAATCAAAAAGATACGCTTACAGCAGAATACGCAGAATTATACTTTGCAGCTATCTCGGTATCACAAAGGCAGACTCTGCGCTTACGCCGCAGTATATCAGAATTCTTGATTTTAATGAAAGAGGCAGAGAAATTCTCAGCAGTGCACGAAGCACAGCCGCACTGCCGCTTGCGAAAAACGGCAGACAAATAAAAGACAATCCCAAAGCGCTGGAGCTTTGGAAGCGTGAGCTTATACTGGACAGGATATATGATATATTCAGACACTAAAAAGCAGACATTGCAGTGATTGAAAAATCATAAATGCAAAGGGCGGTCACACAGAACCGCCCTTTAATTTTTTGCCGTGCAGCAGCTTTCGGCTGCCGCTTTTTACAGTAAATCTGATTTTATGTACTTTTTGGTTTCTTTTATTACCACACCGTTCAGCACAGCAAGTGCTATAAGGTTTGGGAATGCCATAAGTCCGTTGCATACATCCGCAATATTCCAGATGACCGAAACAGTCATATACGGAGCAATCAAAACAGCCAGCAGGAACAGTGTCCTGTATACATTCATAACAACCCTGTTCTTGTTTGACAAATACTCAAGGCATCTCTCTGAATAGTAGTTCCAGCCGAGAATTGTCGTAAAGGCAAAGAATACAAGGCACATCATAAGCACAAATGACGAAACTCCCGGAGCAAAAGGCAGACCTGTCTTGAATGCCTCCATTGTAACCTGTACGCCCTGCAGCTCAGTTATCTTCCATGCGCCGGTTATAACAACAGAAAGTCCTGTCATTGTGCAGATGATTATTGTATCTATAAATGTACCTGTCATAGATACCAGACCCTGACGGACAGGATTTTTTGTCTTTGCCGCTGCTGCCGCAATAGGCGCAGAACCAAGACCGGACTCATTTGAGAATATACCTCTTGCAACACCCTTCTGCATTGCTATTATCATGCTTCCGACTACACCGCCCGTTACAGCTCTGGGATTAAATGCGCCCTTAACTATTTCAACAACAGCACCCGGAATCGCACGATAGTTTATAACAAGCAGAACTATGCAGAACAGAACATATGCAATCGCCATAAACGGAACAATAACCTGTGTAACCGTAGCGATTCTTTTAAGACCGCCGATAACAACAAGCGCAACACAGATTGCCAGTATAAAGCTTGCAACAACAACATATATCGACTGCTGTGTTCCGAAGATTGATACCGTATGCTGCATATTGGGATCAAAGAAGGTTTCAACCGCACTTGTGATACCGTTTATCTGAGTGAATGTACCTATACCGAATATTCCGGCACATACTCCGAAAAACGCAAACAGCTTTGCAAGCCATTTCCATTTTTCGCCCATACCTTTTTCTATATAATAAAACGGTCCGCCAAGTGCATGTCCGTCCTCGTCCACCGTACGATACTTAACCGCAAGCAAGCCCTCTGCATATTTGGTTGCCATACCAAAGAACGCAGCAACCTCCATCCAGAATAACGCTCCCGGACCTCCCGCACAGACAGCAGTAGCAACACCGACAATATTACCCGTTCCTATCGTCGCGGACAACGCCGTACAAAGCGCGCCGAAACTTGATACCTCTCCGTGACCGCCTTCTTCATTTTTAACCATAAACTTTAACGCTTTTGGCAAATACCTTACCTGAAGCACACCCGACCGAACCGTCAGGCAGATTCCGACTGCAAGAATAAAAATAATCATCGGCAGTCCCCATATTACATCATTTATACTTAATATGATGTCGTTCAGTTTTTCCATTTAACTCTCTCCTTTCTCTGCAAAAAAATAGATATATAATTATATCATATGCAATAATATTACGCAAGTCATCACATTTTACAAATTTGTGACAATTTTTTACCTTGTATATTATTGCGGAATCAGGCAATAATATCCGCAGGTGATAATATGGAGCAAACAACTAAAATTACAAAAAATATTAAAGACAGCCGCCGTTATATAACCGAAAGATTTTGCGTTCCGCTGAATTTTGATTTTATTATCAGGGATTTTAAGGTTCGCTTTAAGGATGGCTGTGCAGACGGCTTTTTATGCTTTTATGACGGTATGAGCAATTCAACCTTTATTAACCGCGACATTATGCGCGGACTTTTGCAAAGCGGTGTGCCCGAAACCCTTTCCGCCCCGCGCGAAAGGGTTGTATATGAAATGATGACACCTTTCGGCGCTATGACCACCGTACAGGATTTTGCCGAAGCCGAGGAGGCAGTAACCTTCGGCAACTGCCTTATATTTGTTGACGGCTGCGAGTGCTGCTTTGCCGCAGATGTAAAGGATTGGGGCGGCAGAAGCGTAGGCGAGCCTATACAGGAGGCAAGCCTGTCAGGCCCTCAGGAGGCTTTTAATGAGGTTGTTATGACCAACCTTGCTCTGATAAGAAAAATCATGAAGACTCCGGATTTGGTTGCCGAAAATATAAAGGTTGGAAGCGAAAGCAACACCCCATGCGTGATGCTTTATCTTGAGGGCGTAACAAACTCCGGTTTGGTGGATGAGGTGCGCCGGCGGCTGACCGGTATTGATACCTCATTTGTGTTTTCTGCCGGAGATATAGAAATGCTTATTGAGGACAAAACCTTTTTCCCGATGACGCATACATTGAAAACCGAACGCCCCGACAGAGCAGCAGCAATGCTGTCTGAAGGAAAAATTGTTGTAATAGTCCACGGCAGTCCGTTTGTACTTGTTCTGCCGTCAACAATAACCGATCTTATTGAGGCATCAGAGGATAATTATGTCCGTGTACCCGAAGCAAATTTTATGCGTTTAATCCGCCTTGCCGGAATGGCGTTATCGCTTTTGCTGCCGGGCTTATTTGTTGCCGTTATGCTATATCACCATGAAATGATTCCGACAGACCTGCTTATCGCGATTGAGGCAAGCCGTGAAAAAGTCCCCTTTCCGCTTGCGGCAGAACTGATACTTATGGAACTTGCTTTTGAGCTGATAAAGGAGGCATCCGTCCGTGTGCCAAGCCCTGTCGGTTCGACACTTGGAATAATCGGCGGATTGATTCTCGGTCAGGCCGCTGTTGACGCCAATATTGTAAGTCCGATTCTTATTATAATAGTTTCGGTTGCCGGGCTCGGCTCATTTGCAACACCATCCGTAAGCCTTTCGCGCTCAATCTCGCTTATGCGTTTTATATTTATTTTTTTCGGTGCAGCAGCCGGTTTACTCGGAATAATATGCGCTTTGTTTATTTTACTCGGCCCATTATCCGCATCTGAAACCTTTGGCGTACCGTTTCTTTCTCCCATTGCTCCGAAGAACGGTGAATCTGTATGGGGCAGCTTGCTGGTAAAACCTATCTGGAAAAAGGAACGCCGTCTGAGAGAGCTTCACACTAAGAATCCGGTGAAACAGCCGCACATAAGCCGAAAATGGCTTGAAAATTCCAAAAAGGGGGAAAAGAAGTGACAAAATCTATAGGAAAATGGGAGCTGGCATGTGTTACCTTTAATATATGCATATACAAAATGTTTACCTCTTATCCATCGGTATTTGGAAGAATAAGCGCCAATGCCGGCTGGCTGACCGCCTTGTACACAGGCATAATCTTTCTTGCAATTACTGCAATTTTGCTGTTTGTATTCGGCAAATACAAGAAAAAGCTTTCCGGCGGAATGACCGGCAAGCTTTTGCGTGCTGCGTCAGCCGTATACTGGATATTCTCTGCTGCATACACCCTGCGTGAATTTACCGAAACGGCAAAAACAGTTTCATATACAAATACTCCTGTTATTATAATTGCATTCTTCTTTCTGCTGGGCGCTGTTGTTGCCGCAGCCTGCGGAGCAAAAGCGGTATACAGGCTTCATTCCCTTACAGAAGTCTTTATCGCTGTCGTCATGGCTGCCATCGCTCTGCTCGGATTCAAGTATGCAAATCTTGATTACCTTTTCCCTATTCTCGGAAACGGAGCGAAAGCTGTATTTGTAAACGGTCTTTCTTCACTGTTTCTTTATGCCGATATAATATTTATTATTCCGCTTGCATTTCACTGCCGTTCTGACGTGAAACCGTCAGCAGTGGTTTTATCCTCCTCCGCCGCTGCGGTTTTGCTTAATGTAATTCTTATGCTATCGGTATGTACCGCAAATTATTCAAATATCAGTATACCTATATATCCGCTTACCAAAATGGCATATTTCGGAAGATTCTGGTCAAGACTTGATTCGCTGTATTTAATAGCTTTTATATGCTCCGGTATGCTTTATCTTTCACTTGCGCTGCATATGATTTCACTTTGCATAGGCAAAAAACCATTCAAGTTTAAAATAAAACCCACCGCAGGAATTTTTATGTGTATAGCAGTATGCATTTGCCTTACCGGCTGCTATGACAGCCGTGAAGTTGAGGAGAGTGCATACTTGATTGCTTTGGGCATTGACCGCAGCGAAGATAATATGTATAATTACACCTTTCAGTTATCAAACCCTCTTGAGCTTGGAAATAATTCCGATTTCGGCGAAATGAATGATTCCGAAAATGATAATTCCGATAAGGAACAAAACAAAGGCGTAAATAATATTACCGTTTCTGCGGACGATTTTTATTCCGCACTCGACACACTCAGAAGCGGTCTTGGCAAAGAGCCTGAGCTTACACATCTTAAACTGATTGTTTTTTCCAAAGAGCTTGCTGCAGAAGGCTTAAGAAAGCATACCTCTCTTTTATATAAAGAAAGAGAAACACGTCCGGGTATAAAACTTTGTCTTGCGGATTCGGCAGAAGGATTTTTGACCGGCATAAAGCCGCAGCTTGAACAAAGCACCGCAAGATATTATGAATTGTTGTTTAATCCGAAAAATATACCGTATGCACCGATAACAGAACTGTGGGCATATGTTTCCGACAGCAGTTCTCCGGATTGTGCAGCGGTTATTCCCATTGCCGGCAACGGACAAATAATGGGGATGGGTATATTCAGCGGAGATAAAATGGTATCGGAGGCCGGAGCATATGACGCAATGATATACAAGCTTTTAACAGGAAAATCCAAAAACATTACCATTTCTGCCGGAAACTCCGCTTTTATGCTCAATTCTGCTGCCGCACCGCGAATAATCTTGGATTCCGACGGGAAATCAGCTTTGATAGAAAACAGACTTAACGCAAAGGTTATCTATGGTGATTTAAACGACAGCAATACTTTAAGAGAAAAACTTGACAGTGATATTAAAGATTTTTTAGCAAAATATATTTCCCATGAAGGCGCGGATATACTTGGTATTCGGCGCAAGCTAAAGAAAAACTCTGTCGATTTAACAGACTGGAATACAAAAACTGACAGCTTTCAACATGAGAATCTGGAAATTTATTCAAAAAACATTATAAAAATACAAGCTAATTGTCAAATAGAACTAAAATGAAAAATTTTTCCAAAAAACTGCTTGACATTTTTTCCCAACTCTGCTATAATAAAGTCATTGAAGGAGTGCACATACTTTCAAAATAACAAAAGAAAAAGGAGTAGCAAGAATTATGGCGCTGAAATCAACGGGAATTGTCAGAGAAGTGGACGGTTTAGGTCGTATTGTTATACCTATGGAACTACGCAAAACAATGCAAATCAAACCAAAGGATCCTTTGGAAATTTATTTTTTAAAGGACAGCGATATGATTATAATGAGCAAGTATGGCTCTGAAGCATCCGAGAATACTGCTTCATCTCTTAACTCAACGGGAATAGTTAGAGATGTTGACAGCCTTGGAAGAATAGTCATACCTAAAGAACTTCGCAAAATAATGCATATTGAACCAAAAGATCCGCTGGAGATTTATGTTGACGGTAGTTCTATAGCGTTGAAAAAGTACAAGCCAGCATGCATCTTCTGCGATGGGGCGGAAAATGTTGTTACATTAAACGACCACAAAATTTGCAAGGATTGTATAGACAAACTTGTAGAACTGTCTAAGAATCTTTAGGCAAACAAGAGTCGGGCTCGATTCTATAACTTTTAAAATAAAGGCTGCCGGTTGGCAGCCTTTATTTTTTGCCGTCTTATTTACTTTATAATAACTATTGTCGCAACAAATATTCCGTTGCTGTCAGCGCCTGTTACTGAAACAGAAGCGCCCTTTTCAATAGATTTTGCAGCGGATGAGCTTCCGTTGCTGTTTAAGAATGTTGTACTTGTGTTATAATATACGCTGTGATTGTTACCCTCAGTATCTGTTATGGTGATAACTTTAAAGGTTGTGTTTACACCCGCAACCGTACCGGAGAACTCACCCTTTTCATTTGTTGAAATTGAAGAAGCCGTAATTGATTTAACTTCATCACCGTCAAATAAACCGGAAACGGTCACGTTAGGACGCAAATCATATACAGTTGAGGTTGTACCTGCTATTGTAATGGTTGCATCAGAGCGCAGATAATAGGTTTTTGACTCACCGTCGATTGTAAGTGTAACTCTCGGACGTGTTGCAAGGATAATCTCACTCAACACTCCTGTAAACTTCTCCGAATTGCTTGTCGAACTGATTTTTACAACCTTGCCGTTGGTAAACTGCAGCTTAACGCTATCGCCTGCCGAAAGCTGACGATACTCCGCTGCCGCTCCGTCGCGTGTGATAGACGCACCTTTGTTTGAAACAACATATTTCTGTTCTTCATCCTTTGAATCCTTAACTGTCAGATAAACATGATCACTGTCATCAAAGTCAACGCTTACCAATGTTCCGGAAATATTCATGCTCTTTTCTATTGTTTCAAGGGCAATAATCTTTCCGTTTGCCACAGTAGCCTGAACAAGCTGACCTTTTTTGAAGTTACCGAACGCCGCAGACGCGCCGCTTATTGTATATTTGCAGTTATCATGAACATCATATGTTGCCGAATTTGTAACATCCTCTGAGTCAACAAGCGTAATCTTCTTTCCGTCAGCGGATTCATTCAGCTGAGAAATCATAGCAAATACCGAAGTTTTCTCAGCATCGCCTTTGGACGGATCACTGCCGAGAACAATAATTGACTGAAGATGATCGTTGATTTCAACGGCAGCTATGCTGTCACCCTCTGCAAGATTTGCTACTCTGCCGCGTTCTCCATCCTCTGTATAAACTACAGTATCCGAATTTGTTTTATAATTTCTTGACTTTCCGTTTATACTGAGGGTAACGGTATCACCCGAAACCTTGTCAACATTTGCCTCATAATAGCTTTTGTTGATTTTATCTTCTGTACGTGAAAGCAATGCAGCCATCTGAGCGCGTGTCAATGAGGTTGACGGCGAAAACTGCGGATTTCCCGCAGCGTCACTGTCCATACCGTTCATTACGCCTATGCTGCTTACATATTCCACACAATTTTTTGCCGTAAACGGAATGTTGCTCAAATCAGAATATGTCTGCTTTGACGGGCTGTATGCAGCAGCAGCCGAATACTGTCCGAGCAGCTTGGACATCAATATTGCCGCCTGATAACGCAAAAGCTCTGTATTTGCATTTGCGGATGACGCATATGTTGTCAAATCATCCTCTGTTATTATACCGTTATACAAAAGATAGCAAAGTTCTTTTGCATATGTAGTATTATATTTACTTACGGTTGTGCTGTATTTCTCCTTTGCTTTCTGAGAAACATCAGCATAGTCAGCTTCTTCCGCGCCCAGCATTCTGGACATAAGAAGCAGACATTCCAGCTTTGAAATTGCTCTTTTAGGTTTAAATGTTCCATCCTCATAACCTTTAATATAGCCTGATTCCGTCATCTGGTCTATATACGTTTTAGCCCATACCACGGAAGAATCGTTGTCAACATCCGAAAATCCCTTGGCAAAAACCGGAGCCGCAAGCGATGACAAAGTAAGCGAAACGCAAACGGCACATGTCAACAGTCTGTGCTTTTTCATAATAAATTATCCTCCTGTTTTAAATATAATGTATGTATGATGTCAAAAATATAATTATATTCTGTATACCTACTTTAGATGATACCATATATAAATTTGAAATTCAAGAGTTTATATAAAAATTTTATTTTTTATTAAACAAAAAATTTTCCATGACTGCCATAATGTTTGCCGTGTAATTTTTATTGCCTCGCACAAAATAAATGCGTAAAAAACAAAATATACAAGCTGAAAATCATAATAAAACATGAGGAGGAAAAAGTATATGTTAAAGAAAACAATCTCCCTGTTTACAGTTATCTGTCTTATCACAGGCATAATAGCAACCGGAGCATTTGCTTCCGGCTTTGCCGAAGGCGGCAGCGAAACGCTTCCGGCATCTGCGGACACAGGCGGAACAGCAGGAGATACCGGAACAATCCAACAGGGTTTAAGGACATTTGACGGCACAAACGCCGACGGTACACTTAACCCCGACACAAACATCAACACCAATCTGATAGAAAACAGTTCTAAGTACAATGGTATGACCTCAGATCCGGTAGCAGAGGAACCGGCGCTTTCAAGATACAGCACCTCAAAGGTAGCGCTTGCACCGGATATTTCAGGCACACAGTATGAGGAAGCAGCCGAGCTTTTGGGAGCACTCGGTATAATGGTCGGCGATGCCGAAAGCGGAGCCTTTCGTCCCAATGATAACATCATCCGAAGCGAAATGGCAAAGGTAGCGGTTTATGCCGTCGGCCTTGAGGACGTTGTTAAAAGTTCAAACGTTTCGACAAGATTCCCGGACGTAGCGTCCGATCACTGGGCAAACGGAGCAATAAACGTTGCCGATCAGCAGGGCATGGTAATCGGAGATACCGAGGGAACCTTCCGTCCCGATGATGCGGTGCTTCTTCAGGAGGCAGTAGCAATCATTGTCCGCGCTATGGGTTATGAACCGGCAGCAGAGGATAAGGGCGGATACCCGACAGGATATCTTTACTTGGCATCAACCAATCAGCTTTTAAGAGGTTTGTCTGGTTCGGCGGCTATGCCGGCAACCAGAGGTGATATTGCACAGCTGGTATTTAACGCTCTGACGGTAAATCTTATGGAACAGGTCGGATTCGGCACAAACACAAGCTATGAGGTTGTAGACAAGACTCTGCTTTATGACAAGCTGAATGTCGAAAAAGGCTACGGTCAGATTACAGGAACAAGAGAAACTGCTCTGGACGGAGGCAGCACCACCGACAGAGATCGTATATTGATTGACAAAAAGCAGTTTTTAGAGGGCGACACAAGCGCAACACAAATGTTAGGTTACAACGTCCTTTATTACGCAAGAATAGACAAAACAAGCGATGACAAAACACTGATTGATGTAAGAGCACAGGACAGCAAAAACAAAGCGATAAAGGTTGACGCAGACGATATTGTATCTGTCAGCGGCAATGACGGTGAAAACAGAACATTTGTTTACTGGGCAAATCCGGATGACAAAAACTCCAAAACCGCAAATATCGCCTCCGATGCAGTTTATATTTACAACGGTAAATATAAGACCGGCGTAACAACGGAACAAATGAAGCCAAAATCAGGTAATGTAATTCTGCTTGATTCCGACACAAACGGAATTTATGAAATAGTATTTGTAAATCACCTTACAAACCTCGTTGTTGATACGGTTTCGACCGTAACAAACCGCGTAACGGATAAATACCTCAACGGTTCGCTTGTATTTGATGATGAAGATACAACAACCCTGTATACTCTTGTTAAAAACGGCGAGCATATAGGTATAGGCGATCTTCGTGAATGGAATGTTATCTCTTATACAATAAGTGATGACAAAGAACTTGTAAAAGGATATGTATCAGATGCGGTTATCAACGGAATGATTACCGAATCAACAGACAAGGGCTTCCGTATAGGAAACAGCACCGACAGATACAAGAAGGCAGACAGCTATCCGAACGAAATCAAGCTGCGTGACAAAGGTAACTTCTATCTTGATATAGAAAACAAAATTGCCGCAGTAGACACCAACGCAAGCGTAAATTCCGACATTTCCGCAGCAGGAAACTACGCATATCTGGTCGGCGCAGTTATGAATGACGGCTTTGATGACACCGCACAGCTTAAACTTTTCACCAAAACAGGCGAAACCGTTATTATGAATACAACAAGCAAGCTCAGACTCAACGACGATTACGGCAAAACAGCCGAAGATGTTGTAAAATCACTGACTACCGGAACAAGCGGAGCCATAGGACAGGTTATTGTATTTGAGGCAAACAGCAACAATGCAATAACGGCTATAGAAACCGCTCTTGACAACACAGGAACAGGCGCACCGAATGTAGGACGCTTCACCATGAACGTTAGGAAAAACGACATGGTTTATAAGAGTTCTTCATCCAAGCTCGGCAGCGTAGGTATAAGCGACAGCACAATTATATTTGATATTCCTGCAGGTTCAGGCACGGATACCGATAAGTTTGCTGTAAGAAATAAATCGACCCTGACAAATAATTCGTCTTATGATGCAATAATCTATGATTTGCAGGAAAATTACAATGCGAACGTTGTTGTAATAACAAGCACAACAGGCGTAACAGCAGCAGAGTCCCCGATTCTTGTAGTTGATTATGTCAGCGCAACGCAAAACTCGGATTATGAGGACACCGACAGGGTTTACGGATGGCAGGACGGCAAAACAGTTGATATGATTGCGTCCGATAAGACAATTCTCAGAAAATCCTCCGGAACGCTTGAACAGGGCGATATAATTCAGTACCGCACCAACACCAAGGGCGAAATAGACGGAATCAGCGTTTTGTTTGACAGCAAGGCAAAGGATAATGAATTTGTCAACAAGATAAATGATGATCTGACAACTGTTTACGGACGCGTCACCAAAAAGTTCAGCGGAAGTATAAACATGACCGTCAACGGCACAGTTTATAACTACGCAACAGGAGATGCGCTTGTATATCTGTATGACTCAACGCGAAACAAGAATAATATTCAAATGGTTTCCGCGGGAGATATAGAGATATTTGAGGAAGGCAATGAATCAAGAGTATTCCTCAGAATATATCAGGATGTTGTAAAAGAAATTGTTATTGTAAAATAACAATGTTAAAGGGGACAGCCGATTTTGACTGTCCCCTTTTTAAACTATTCGCCTTTATTTTTCCAGATATGAATTTTGCCCGCTTTTTGCAGAGATAAAATTATATTCATTGTAACAGGGAAAAGTATTGCGCCCATTACACCAAACCACACAAAGCCGAGATATATGCATATTATTGCGACAATAGGCGGAAGTCCGAGCTGGTCGCCGACGATTTTCGGCTCTGCAAACTGTCTGATTGCCGTGACTATTACATATAATATAAACAAGCCAAGCGCAAGATAAAACCTTTGCTGGAACAAAGATATAACCGCCCAAGGCAGTACGATAGTACCTGTTCCCAGAACCGGCAATGCGTCTGCCACGGCTATTATGGCGGCAATACCAAACGGATTTTTAACTCTCAGTGCAAGCAAGCCGACCGATAACTCCACAAATGTTATCAGCATGAGTATCAGATACGCTCTTGCATAACCGGCAAGGGTTTTTCCGAGATAATCCTTTATATCCAAAATCATTAGCTTATTTTTTTCCGGTATCTGGCGCTTTACGAATTCCATTACATGGTCATAATCCATGCTGATGAAAAGCGTTGACAGTATCGTGAATACAAATGATATAAGCCACAGCGGCAGACGCGTTGACGTTGCCGCAAGGTATGAAAGCACATTTGTTGAAAATTTGAGCAAATATGATTGCAGATTATCAAGGATATTGCCCAGGATTTCACCGACCTGCTCCGCGGTTTCCGGAGAAAATCTCTTGGCAAAATCCAGAATTCCCTGATTGGCTGTACTGAAAAACGGACTTATATCCTCAGTATACATTGTCGGAAGATTAAGACAAAATTCCTTAACCCATGAGAAGCATGCACTGCCAAGCTTCCATACGAGTACACCTATAAGCAGATAACCTGCCACAACCACAACAAACGCGCAAAATCGTTTATTTATCTTTGTTTTTCGGGTTATAAGGCTTATAAGCGGTCTAAACATCAGCGTTAAAATCAATCCGAGCAGGAAAGGCATTATCCATTTTATTGCATACTCCAAGAATAAAAATGCAAGAAACAATACCAATGCAAGAAAGACAATGTTTATAATAAAATTTTTTCTTT
>ERZ1034952.2611-NODE-2611-length-13022-cov-5.126321_pt1 | contig 13022 bp, 5 predicted proteins | sample MGYA00520625_ERZ1034952 | MGnify/ENA primary metagenome ERZ1034952 (study PRJEB33766, sample SAMN09781773) | gut metagenome | biome: gut microbiome | host: Homo sapiens | place: Madagascar | study: EMG produced TPA metagenomics assembly of the PRJNA485056 data... | reverse complement strand
GAATTATATTTATGCTTCAATACGAAGAATTGAGACTGCGACTTATAAACCACGAAAAGACTCTTGATGACCTCTCCGAGGCTCTGGGTCTTGATAAGATGAAAGAAGAGATAGCGCAGCTTGAAAAAGAGCAGACTGTTGACGGCTTTTGGGATGATATAGCAAATTCTCAAAAGGTCGTTCAGCGCACAAGCAACCTCAAGAGCAAGGTAGCGGCTTATGAAAAGCTCAGGCAGGATTATGACGATGCGCTTGTTATGATTGAACTTTCAAATGAAGAAGAGGACGAGGGTATGCTCGATGAGTGCACCGAGAGCGTAGAAAAGTTTGAAAGTGATCTTGACACCATGACCCTTACAACCCTTTTGAGCGGTGAATATGATGCCAAAAATGCAATTCTTACCTTCCACGCCGGCGCAGGCGGAACCGAGGCGCAGGATTGGGCGCAGATGCTTTTCAGAATGTATTGCCGATGGGGCGAGCGTCACGGCTTTAAGGTTACTACGCTTGATTTCCTTGACGGCGACGAGGCAGGGCTCAAATCGGCAAGTATCCTCATAGAGGGAGAAAATGCCTACGGCTTTATGAAAAGTGAGACGGGCATACACCGCCTTGTAAGAGTTTCCCCGTTTGATGCGGCAGGCAGACGCCATACCTCTTTTGCTTCGGTTGAGGTAATGCCCGAAATCGATGATACGGTCGAGGTTGAAATAGCTCCGGAGGACATTAAAATGGATGTTTACCGTTCAAGCGGTGCAGGCGGTCAAAAGGTAAACAAAACCTCATCTGCCGTAAGACTTACTCATATCCCGACGGGAATTGTTGTAGCATGCCAGGTTGAGAGAAGTCAGCATCAGAACCGAGAGGTTGCCATGAGAATGTTAAAATCCAAGCTTCTTGAAATCAAGGAGCGCGAGCATCTTGACAAAATTTCGGATATTAAGGGCGACCAAAAAGAGATAGGCTGGGGCAATCAGATACGTTCGTATGTATTTATGCCGTACACACTTGTCAAGGATAACCGCACGGGCTACGAAATGGGTAACATCAATGCGGTTATGGACGGCGATATTGACGGTTTCATAAATGCGTATCTCAAAATGCAGTCTCAGAAAAAGCTTGAGGAATAAACGCTTTATCAGTGCGGTAAGGCGGTATATCAATATGTTATTAAAGCGCGGAGTGTGTAATTCTGCGCTTTTTTGTTTGTTCGTATTGTATAATCACTAAAACACAGACCGGCTTATAATACTATTTGTAATAATGTGTGCATTGAAAAAATATGTAGAATTTGTTATTATTTGTATGTAAAAACGGTTTTTCAGGGAAAGGATGATCTGTATGCAAAAAACATCAACCAGGATTTTGAGCGTTTTGCTGTCTGTCATTATGCTGTTGACTTTGGTTCCGTCTGCTCTTGTGAGCTATGCGGCAGGAGTCTCGCTTAACATTACGGACGAAAACGGTAATGACATTACCGAAATACAGCAGTTGACCGAGTATAAAACGCTTCAACTAAAGTATACCACGACAGGCGAATTGCCTGAGGGTACTACGGTAAAGTGGGAGAGTACCCTACCGCTTCTTGCCGATGTAGACGATAACGGCAAGGTTACGGCATATGATTCGTCAAAGACAGCTATAATTCAGCTTTGGCTTGATGAAAACGTGCGCGTGCTTCCTCTCGTAGGCGATAAAATGGCTGACGAGATTATGAAACAGCTTGAAAAGTCGGGTATTAATCTTGACAGTATGAACGATGACCTGATAGTTTCTATTGTCAGAGGCATTGCAGGTGATACTCTTGCGGACAGCCTTGCGTCTGCTCTTGCCAATATGAATGTCGAAATAACGGCTACTATATATGACGCAAGCGGAGCAAAGCTTGCAAGTGACAAAATTAAAATAAAGGTTCAAAAGAGCGTTATTGCGAACATCTTTCCTACCGGAACTCATATAACCAATAAAAAGAGCGTTCCTCTTACCGTTGCCGTGGGCAAAACGGTTCAGCTTTACGCGGCGGTAACACCGGTAAGGCTTAAGCACTCTGTAAAATGGGAGATGGGCGGCAACGTATTTGATACAAGCTCCGGCAAGCGTGCAACGATTTCCGATACGGGACTTGTCACATTTACTGCAGCAGGCTCGGTAACGGTTAGGGCATACGACGCGAGCAATGTAGCTTTTGTCGATACCATAACCTTTAATGTAGTTGAGCAGAAGGATCTCCCGGTTGAATCCTTTGATATTATAAGCGGCACAAAAACCGTAACAGATTCATCCGTATCCGTAAGTGAAGGCTCCACAACGCAGCTTGCAATTACAAATGTTGTTCCCGCAGGAGCATATACCGGCGACCTTACTTGGGAAATCGCCGATAAGTCGATTGCCGTGGTTGATGCCTCCGGTACGGTAACCGGCCTTGACGGCGGCGACGGACTCGTTGAATACAGTAAATCCACAACCCTTACCGCAACGGCGGGCGGCGTTTCCAAAAATGTTACAATAAAGGTGTCAAGAGCCGGTGTGGTCGGCAGTATCTCCTCTGTTGAAATTGAGGGTAACAGTGCCGTTCCCAATGATGCGCCGACTACCTTTAAGGCAAATGTGTTACCGTCAAGACTTAACACAAACTCGTCGGTAAAACGAGGGTGGGGTCTTACAAATCCCGATACAAAAGAAATAATATGGGCAACCGCCGAGGCACCCGCCGAGACAAAGCTTGCTACGCTTTCGTCCGACGGTGTATTCACCCCGAAATCGAGCGGTATTAGCGAAATACACGTAAGAGCAACTCTTAACGATAAAACCGTTGAGGACTCTCTTACCGTAACGGCGGGCAAGGCGATAACAGACTTCAGCATCAGCGGCAGCACAACGGTTAACGAGAGCAAGACCACGCAGCTTGCAATCGCGAATATAGCACCGTCTGATTACGATCAAGCCCTTCTCGGAACTGTCGTATGGACTTCTTCCGACCCGTCAATAGCCACTGTTGATGCAAACGGTCTTGTAAAAGGTCTTGATTCCGGCGGAACGGCCATTTGGAACACCAAAAAGGTCACAATAACCGCAACCATCGGAAGCGTGTCTAAATCCGTAGAGGTAACGGTACGCGGGAACTCAATAAGACACCTCACGGGAGTTACCATAACGGGAAATGATTATGTAATCAAGGATTTTCCGGTTACCTACACCGCTAAATTCTCTCCCGAGAGAATTTCGGTCGATAAGCAGCGTTGGGGTCTCACTAAGGACGACGGCTCGGCTCCCTGGACCTCCGACTGGAATATCGGCGACGTAAATCAGAAGAATGCGTATGCTTCGGTCGATTCAAACGGTGTCGTCACGGGTATTTCGGCAGGCGATACAACACTACATGCATTCGGCAGGAACGGCGTTACAAAGGTTGACGGCTCATACGTAGAAACTCAAAAGGATATAACGGTAGTTGAGGTTGAGCCGATAAGCATTGCGTTTACCGCGCCCACTAAGACCGATTATGTAGAGGGTAGCACAGAGCTCGATCTCACCGGTATGGAGGTTAAGCTTACATATAATCGTGCGGATATTGCCGAATATTACGGCGAAGAGGCGGCAAACGCCTATACCGACGATCAGCTTTCCGTTCCGGTAACGGATTATACGGTAAGCTCCGTCAACACTTCGATACTTGATTCGGTGCAGTATATTATAGTTAACGTAGTAAGAGCCGGCAAAACATATCACGCAATATTCCCGATAACCGTTCACTCTAAGGCGGTAACATCAATTGAGCTTGAAAATCCTAAAAAGGATTATCTCGAGGGCGATAAGACCCTTGATCTTTCGGGCCTTAAGGTTAAGGCAAATTACAGCAACGCCGAGTCCGAATACGTCACCGATTACACGGTCGACACATCGTCATTTGACCCGGAGCTTTACGACGTAGAGCAGAATATAACCGTTACATACACACATGCGGGGCGCAGCGCTTCGGCTACATTCCCCGTAATTGTATACGGTAAACCCGTTGTCAGCGTTGATAAAGGCGATTATAACGGCGGATGGACAAGCAAGGACGTAACCTTTACTCTTTCATCGACTCACGAGCTTGACGGAGTTAAGTATTACTTTAAAACCGATTCCGCAGGCGTAGAAGCACCATTGGAAGGCAACACGCTTACCGTAAATGTGAACAGCAGCGATACATATTATTTTAAAGCTGTAAATTCCAAGGGCATTGAGAGCGATTACACAGAGGGCTACACCGTTATGCGCGACGATATAAAGCCTTCGTTCACTCTTACTCCCGCCGTAACCGAGCTTACAAATAAGAGCTATGATGTTACAATAGGAAGTCTTAACGTAGGCGCTTCGGGAATAGCCTCCGTTACATTAAACGGTGAGGATATAACCGCTTCTCATGATTCGTTTACCGTTGCTGAGAACGGAACTTACAATGTAGTTGTAACTGCGGGGAACGGTCTTACGGCAGAAGAAAGTATCGTTATAAACAATATCGATAAAATTGCTCCCACCGTAAACAGCATAACCGTTTTACATAAGGACATAGGCGGTGTCGCAAGAGAGGTTTCCGGAAGCTTCTTCAGCAAGGCGGACACTTTATGCAGATTCTTTAACAAGACTGTTGAAATTACCGTTGATGCGTCGGATGAGGGCGTATCGGGAATAGACAAAATTGAATATCGCTTTGTAGATGGAAACGGTCAGCCGACCGGCTCCGACTGGAGCGTCTACGACAGCGGAAACAAACCGGCTAAAGACCCCGATTTCAAGGGCTTTATAGAGGCAAGAGCTACCGATAAGGCAGGCAATGTTTCCGCGATACTTCGTTCGGACGGCGTGGTTATAGACGGTACGGCTCCCACCGATGTTACCGTTTCCGCTGTATACGGCGGTGATAAGGAATATCAAGAGGGTGCTTGGAGCGCAACAGATGTAAATATAACTCTTTCCTCCGAGGCTTATTCGGGAATTTATAAATATTATTACCGTGTTGACGGCGGCGAATGGCAGGAGCTTTCGGGCAATACCTTTACCGCAACCGAAACAGGTGAGCATAAATACGAATTTAAGGCCGAGAGCTATGCGGCTCTTGAGAGCAACGTCACTGCGTTTACGGTTAAGATAGACCGTCAGGTACCTGTTATCCGCGTTTCGTTCGAGGGGACCTTCGGCAGATGGACGGGTGAAGGCGTTACATTCAACTTCTCTACCGAGGAAGCTTCTCTTTCCGGTATTAACTATTATTATGACAACGGAAACGGCTGGACTCTTATCGACAGCGGCGCGAGTATTGAGATAACCGATACAACCAACGCCGTTTACAGATTTAAAGCCGTTAACAATGCCGGCACCGAGAGTTATCCCTCTGACAGCTATCACGTAATGATAGATGCAAAGGTTCCCGAAATAACTCTTACTCCCGAGGTTACCGATGTTACTCCGAATCCTTATAAGATAAACATAAGCACCGAGGTAGGCGAGTCGGGACTTCGCGAGGTTACCTGCAACGGTCAGGATATAACCAATGAAGACTCTTACACCGTGTCACAGAACGGTACATACGTATTTACCGTAGTAGGCAAAAACGGCAGAGTTGCAACAAAGATATTTACGGTTACAAATATCGACGGCGATAAACCCGTGCTTACCGTATCTTCTTACGGTAAAACAGGCGAGTGGACAAGCGGCGACGTTACAATAGTTCTCTCGGCTACAAGCAATACCGGCGTTACATATTACTATGACGACGGATCGGGCTTTAAGGAGATGAACGGCAGCGTTCTCAATATTGCCGAAAACTGCAATAAGACTTATACATTTAAGGCTGTTAATAAAGCGGGCGTTGAGAGCGATGTGTCGGACGGTGTTGTCGTTATGATTGATAAGAACGTTCCGACGGACGTTACGGTGACGGCGGCTTGCGGTGAAGAAAATGTGGCTTCCGGTTCGCTTGTAAGGCAGAATGTGACATTTACTCTCAGCTCTTCGGCTTCGTCGGGCGTTAAATATCAGTATTCGCTTAACGGAGGCGAGTGGACAAATATTGAGGGCAACACTCTCACCACAAACGGCAGCGGAGCATATAATTACAAATTCCGCGCTGTCAGCGGCTCGGGTCTTGTCAGTGATAAGAGTGAATTTAACGTACAGGTTAAAATACGTTTGTTCGGCGATGTGAACGACGACGGCAAGGTTGACAGTACGGATTACAACCTTATCGTATATCATTCGCTCGGCATTGAAACTCTTACCGATGATCAGCTTGCTGCGGCGGACCTTAACGGAGACGGTGTTGTTGATCTCTCCGACGCTTCCGTGCTTGACCTCGTTATGGCAGGCAAATATAAAGCAGGCGAATAAAGTAAAGCAAGCCAAAAATAAAACGCTTATTCCGATTTTTCGGAATAAGCGTTTTTTGTTTAGTAAGCAGCCGGAGTTTTTATCAGAATTTGTTGTGAACCTTTTCGCAGAATGCATACATATCTTTAATATTAAGCTCCGTGCCGTCGTCGAGAACGACCTTGCCGCTCCAAAGTCCGTGAACCTGATGCGTTTTCATACCGAACAGGTTGAGCGGAAGCAGGTTTGTATAGTGGTCGTAGTACGGCTTCATAGTCAAATCAAGTCTGCCGTCCTCCGAAATAAAATGCCATTCATTCATCCATCCGGCATCATCTTCGGGGTCTTTCTCAAGATGCACCGCACCTATTTTATGGCATTTACCGTCGTAGAATATAGCTGTTTCGGTTGCATTTGACTCGTCGCCGAAGCCCCATGTAAGCTCGAAGCCGAAGAGCTTGCCGTCAAGATAAGTGCTGCCGTTTCCCCAGTACCACGTATTCGTGTGCGGCCACACACCGCGCCCCCAGTCAAGAACCGTAAAGGTTTTATCCTTTGTAAATGTGTATTTCTCGTTCCCGGCAACAACGGTGCCTTCTGTCGCAAGGCAGTTGAGCTTTTGAGTAAGGAAGAAGCATCCCTGTTCATTAAACGGGGTCGCTATTGTTATGCTTTCGTGCTCGGGAAGCTTATAGCAAGTAACGTCGAATTTAACCTTTTTGCCTGAAGCCGTGCCTTCAAAATAGAGGCGTCTCTCCGTTTCGCGAACGTCAAATATAAGCTTTGTTCCTCCGCGCTTATATTCGGTATAGTTCGGAACGTCGCCGTTTTTGCTGAGTCGGTTTTTGTGCGGCGTGAAAAGCTCAGTTGCCATACCGCTTATTTTTCTGCCGGTCTTGAGGTTAACAAGTCCGAAAGTGGCACAGGTGGCAAGCGATATATTAAAGAAATTGAGCTGTATCATTATATTTCCGTCGCTTATCTGGTAATAATCCCATTCCTTAAGGCGCATGGTATTTTCACGTTTTATCATTTCGGGATTATATCTGAAAAGGTTGTGCTTACAATAGCCGGGTCTTGCAAGGTTCCCGTCCGGCATAAGAAGGACGGTGCTTTCTTTTATTTCGGTCTGTTTGTTCATTTTATCCAAAATCTCCTCGCTTTATAAATTTTATATTATTATACTCCAATATAAATACAAATTCAATCTGCGTTTTTTTGTCGGAAATACACAAATACTGCTTGTGAGATTATAGACAACTGTTAAGCTGCTTGACATAATATGTAAAATGTGATTTTTTCGCAAAAAAAAGTTTATTTCTAAAATGATTTGTATTATACTATTTAAGTAAAGTTTTGTATGGAGGAATACTTATGGCAAAAAACAAAATGAAAAAAACCAACACCATACATTTCGGTATTCAGCGCAAGATTGTAGCCAATATGACGACCGAATCGTGGGCAAATGTTCCTCACGTTACATACAACTACGAGCCGGACGTCACCGAATTTATGATAGAATATAAAAGGTTAAATGAAGATTGTCCGCCTGAGAAAAAGGTCACTTTAAATACTCTTATGCTCAAAATAATAGTTGAGGGGCTCAAAGCAGATCCGATTATGAATTCTCATATCGAATTTGACCGCAAGCTTGTCAGGGGAGAAATACATACCTTTGAAAATATTGATATTTCTATGCCGATGGTATTACCGAACGGCGAGATGATGACAATAAATCTTCACAACTTTGAAAACAAAAACCTTGATGAGATGGTTGCGTATATCGCGGACGTAAACCGCCGTGTCGCAAACACAAATCTTGACGAGGTTATGTTTGATGTCTCTCTTGATAACACGCTTACAGCTTTAAAGCAGGGCAAAATCAAACAAACCCTTTATCGTCTTATCGGCTCAAAGACCGGTAAGCACAAGGTTAAGACCCTCAGCGGAAAGGAAAAGAGCAATTATTATAAAATTCCCGAAAAGGACAGGCTTACAAAGCACGATATCGAGCAGGGTACGATAACCGTTTCGAATATCGGCTCGGTTTACCGTGCGCAACGCGGTGAAACCTGCTTGCTTGAAATTGTTCCGCCGCAGGTTTGTGCCATAGCGGTCGGTGCCGTTCAGGATAAGCCCGTAGTTGTTGTAAATGAAGCGGGCGAAAAGGAAATAGCCATTCGTCAGGTTATGCCGCTTTGTATTGCTTTTGACCACAGAGCGCTTGATTTCGGCGAGATTGTTCCGTTTATCAAACGTCTTGATGAGATATTCGCGGCTCCCGAAATAATCCATACTTGGCGCAGCACCGGCATCAGCGAGGAGCATATGGCTGAAATAAAGGTTGAGCGTGAACAGCGCGAAGCAAAGTACGAGCAGAGCAAGGAACGTGAAAAAGCGCGCAAGGATGCAGAAAAGGCCGCCGAAAAAGCCCGCAGAGACGCCGAGAAGGCACGTAAGGATGCGGAAAAGGCAGAGCGTGACGCGGCGGAAAAAGCCGAGAAAGCTCGCAAGGACGCAGAAAAAGCCGAGCGTGAAGCGGTTGAAAAAGCTAAAAAAGCCGATGAAAAGGTGAAAAAAGAGGCTGAAAAGGCGCGCAAGGATGCAGAAAAGGCCGAGCGAAATGCCGCAGAAAAAGCCGAAAAGGCACGCCGAGAGGCAGAAAAAGCAAAAATAGAAGCCGTTGCCAAGGCGGAAAAAGCAAAACGCGATGCCGAGGAAAAGGCACGCAAGGAATCCGAAAAAGCCCGTAAAGAAGCCGAAAAAGCAAAAGCCAAAGCGGCAGAGGCAAAGGCAAAAGCCGAAAAGGCTCGTAAGGCAGCGGAAGAAATTAAGACCGATAAAGCCGAAAAGGCGGCACAGGAAGCCGAAAAAGAGGCGGAGGAAGCTGAAAAAGAGGCTGAAAAGGACGAGGCAATAGCCGAGCAAACCGAAAAAGAGGCAAATAATAAATAAAACGAGCCAATGGGGCTAAAGGAGAAAAACAATGGGTAAGGACATAACTTTGGTTGTTATGGCTGCCGGTATGGGCAGTCGTTTCGGCGGATTAAAGCAGCTTGAGCCGATAGGAAAAAACGGAGAGGTAATTCTTGATTTTTCGGTTTACGATGCGGTAAAGGCAGGCTTTAATAAGGTCGTTTTTGTTATCAAACACGCAATCGAGGATGATTTTAAACGTATCGTCGGCTCGCGTATAGAAAAAAAGGTTAAGGTTGAGTACGTTTTTCAGGAGACAGATGCTCTTCCGGAGGGCTTTACCTGCCCTGCAGACCGTCAAAAGCCGTGGGGAACCGCTCATGCAATTCTCTGCTGTAAGAATGTTGTAAAAGAGCCGTTTGCGGTTGTAAATGCCGATGATTATTACGGCAGAAGCGCATTTAAGAAGATTTACGACGAGCTGTCATCGGATTCCGAGGATTATTGTATGGTCGGCTTCAGACTCAAGAATACGCTTACGGAAAACGGTACCGTTTCAAGAGGCGTTTGTGTTACAGATAATAATGCCTTAGAGAGCGTCACCGAATATACAAAGATTCGCAGCGATTGCTCATTTACCGAGGATGACGGCAAGACTTGGAATGCGTTGTCGCCGGATACGGTCGTTTCCATGAACCTTTGGGGATTCCGTCCCGACGTATTCAAATACATAGAGGATGGGTTTGTTTCTTTTCTCAAAGAAAAGCTGAATGTGCCGAAATCCGAGTATTATCTCCCGTCCGTCGTATCTTCTCTTATCGAGAGCGGAACCAAAAAGGTTAATGTTCTCGTCGCCGAGGATAAGTGGTACGGCGTAACGTATAAGGAGGATAAGCCGGCAGTTGTAGCTTCGATAGGCGAGCTTATCGACAAAGGCTATTACGACGGAATATAAAAAAGAACAATAAAATTAACGGCTGTAAGATTTGCTCTTACAGCCGTTTTGTATTGCGTTTATTTATTCCTTCCAGAATTTTCGGTCGAGACTTCTGTATTGTACCGCCTCGGCTATATGCTTGGTGTCTATCACGTCGCTGCCGTCAAGGTCGGCTATTGTTCTTGCCACTCTCAGCACCTTGTCATAGGCTCTTGCCGAAAGACCCAATTTGTCGAAGGAGAGCCGCAGTATGTTGGCCGCTGCCGTGGTCATAATACAATATTTTCTTGTGAGTGCAGAATCCATTTTAGCGTTGCAGGTGACGCTTGTCCCCTTAAAACGGCGGCGCTGAATTTCTCTTGCCTTGTTGACTCTTGCCTTAATTTCGGAAGAGCATTCTTCGGAGCCTTCCTTTTGCGAGAGGGCGTCAAAATCAACCGGCGGAACCTCAATATGTATGTCAAGCCTGTCAAGCAGAGGGCCCGATACCCTTGACAGATATTTTTGCGGCGCGCCCTTCGGACAGGTGCATTTTCTTGTCGGATGTCCGAAGTAACCGCACGGACATGGGTTCATGGCGCATACAAGCATAACGCTGCAAGGATATGAAAATGTTGCGGCAACGCGCGCTATTGTTATTTTACCGTCCTCTATCGGCTGACGTAAAACTTCCATTGACGTTCTCGAAAACTCGGGCAACTCGTCAAGAAACAGTACGCCGTTATGCGCTAAGGATATTTCACCCGGGCGCGGTACCGTGCCGCCTCCGGAAAGTCCGGCAGGGGAGACGGTGTGGTGCGGCGAGCGGAAAGGACGCGCTTTTATAAGGGATATTCCCTTGGGCAAAACTCCCGCTACCGAGTATATGTTGGTTGTTTCAAGCGATTCTTCAAATGTCATATCGGGCAAGATTGACGGTATGCGTTTCGCGAGCATACTCTTGCCGGAGCCCGGAGGTCCTATCATCATAACATTGTGTCCGCCTGCGGCGGCAACTTCTAAGGCTCTTTTAGCTTCGTGCTGACCCTTGACGTCGGAGAAATCCGGCAGATTATCAGGCAGGCTGTAAGATTTGAAATCGGATTCGGAAACGGGTGTTATTTTTTCTCCGCCCGTGAGATGTGACAGCAACTGCCCGACATTCCTTACGGGATATACGGTTATGCCGCGCACAACAGCACCCTCGGCAGCGTTCGGAGCCGGTATATATATTTCCTTAACACCGCAACGCTGTGCTTTAATAACCATCGGCAAAACGCCGTTAATTCTGCGCACCTCGCCGTTTAACGACAGCTCTCCCAAAAAAGCCGAGCTGTCGGTATCGCAGGACAGCTGCCCCGTGGATTTAAGTATTGCTATCAGAATGGGCAGGTCGTAAATCGGCCCCTCTTTTTTTATGTCCGCCGGTGCGAGATTTATTGTAATGCGCGACGGCGGAAAGTCAAATCCGTTATTTTTAATGGCGGAGCGGACTCTTTCGCGGCTCTCGCTGACTGCCGTATCGGGAAGTCCTACAACGTCAAAGCGCGGCATACCGCCCGAAATATCCGCTTCGACGCCGGTCATATAGGCTTCCATGCCGAAAAGCCCGACGCTTATGATTTTAGCAAACATTTATATACCCCTTTTTGATACCGCGGTAATTACGGTATATAGTCGAATTCGAGATCGTAAATCGAAACGGTGTCACCCTCTTGAATTCCCTGCTTTACAAGCTCGTCGATTATTCCGCTCGACTTTAGAACCGTTTGAAAATACTGAAGCGACGCGTAGTCGTCAAGGTCGGTTTTTGAAAGTATCCTGTAAAGCCAGTCAGCCTCAACAGAATATACGCCGTCGTTCACGGTAACCTTAAAGCCGTTGTTCTTTTTGCTTTCAAGCACCGAAAGCGGTATTTCCTCCGCCTCATATTTTTTTACGGGCGGCAGGGTAGAGAGCTTTTCCGCAACAGCATTTATAAGCTCCTTTGTGCCGTATTTTATCGGTGCGACTATCGGGAAGTAGGGAAGTCCCTTTTTCTCAATGAAGCTCTTGAAATCCTCAAGCTGCTCGTCGGTTGCAAGGTCTATTTTGTTGCCGGCCACTATCTGCGGACATTTTGCAAGCTCGGGATTGAACTTTACAAGCTCCTCGTTTATCTTTTCAAAATCCTCTTTCGGGTCTCTTCCCTCGCTGCCGGCGACGTCAACTACGTGCACCAGCATACGGCAGCGTTCTATATGCTTTAAAAATTCGTGACCGAGACCCACACCGTCCGCAGCACCCTCTATAAGACCCGGAATATCCGCCATTACAAAGCTCTGCTCCGGACCCATGGTGACAACGCCGAGAACGGGTATTATAGTTGTGAAATGATAATCGCCTATAATGGGCTTCGCCTCACTCACCACAGACAAAAGCGAGGATTTACCTACATTCGGAAAGCCGATAAGACCAACGTCGGCAATGAGCTTCAGTTCAAGCGAAATATCCCACTCCTCGCCCGGAGCGCCGCTTTTCGCAAAGCGCGGAGTTTGGCGTGTCGAGGTGGCAAAATGAGAATTGCCCCATCCGCCCTTACCGCCCTTCGCCGCTATAAACGGCTCGTCGGTTGACATATCCGCCATAATCGTTCCGCTTGTTACTTCGCGTATTACCGTGCCGCGCGGAACACGTATTATAAGGTCCTGACCTTTTTTGCCGTTTTGCCTTGCGCCTCTGCCGTCCTCACCGCTCGGAGCCTTATATTTTCTTTTGTATCTGAAATCGGATAATGTGGCAAGACTGTCATCTGCCTGAAATACTATGTTGCCGCCTCTTCCGCCGTCGCCGCCGTCGGGAC
>ERZ1034952.2609-NODE-2609-length-13022-cov-11.784299_pt1 | contig 13022 bp, 9 predicted proteins | sample MGYA00520625_ERZ1034952 | MGnify/ENA primary metagenome ERZ1034952 (study PRJEB33766, sample SAMN09781773) | gut metagenome | biome: gut microbiome | host: Homo sapiens | place: Madagascar | study: EMG produced TPA metagenomics assembly of the PRJNA485056 data... | reverse complement strand
CTTTAAACTATGCCAGGTCAAGATATAACACTAACTAACTATTTATTTGAAATGAGCATTTTGATAGGTGAATTCACCTTCATAGTATCATTAATAATCGCAACATATTCTTACAACAAAAAGAAGAACATTTGGTGGAACATCGGAATAGCCACATTACATGGGGTCATATTATTTGTAATCATAAATATCATTGGATTGATTCAATTCTGCATAAGTAAAATGTACAAATATGGAGAATTCTTCACTCGTTATATTCTAACAACTGCAATCTATCTTATTCCTATATTTAATAAAAAAACAAATCTCAAAGCTAAGATTTGTATTTCATTATCAGTCTATTCAATGTTCTTCATAGCTGGTGAGCTAGGTAGTTGTTTTCCTGTTCTTTTAAGAGAATTGGAATATTCAAAGATATTGGATACTATAATTAGAAACGCTTTGACAGTATCAACTATAATATTTTCTATCTACATTAGACATTTCAGTCTGTCCAAGATAAAGAACATTCCTGTTCAGTCCATAATATATATTTGCGTTATATCGTTATTAGAAATAGGAATTTGTATCTATTGTTCCACCTTCAGCTTCAATCCAGAATTTGATTTCTCAGTAATAAAACTATTATTGTTCATCTTTGTAGAGGTAATAAATTATCTAACCTACTATATGATATTCACCATATGTATAAAGAATGAAAACATGGTACAACTTCAAGCAGAGAACTTCGAATTGACTAAGAACAATGAATTGATAACTGTTTCTGATGAGTACTTCAAAAAACTAAGAGCTATAAAACACGATGAAAGAAATCAATATAGCTATATGAAAATATTGATAGAACAAAAGAGATATGACGAACTAGAAACATTCTTCAATCAATATGGTGATGGAACATTAGAAGCTATATCATTTATAAGTTGTAACAATCCTATGATTTCATCCATATTGAATATGGAATATTCAAAAGCTAGAGCAAAAAATATAGAATTTGATACAAAAATAGCAGTTCCTGATAAAGTATCGATCCTATCCACTGATTTATCTTCCCTACTTACCAATGTGATAGATAACGCTATAGAAGCTTGTACCTATTACAAGATAGAAAAGCCTATAGTAACCATTAGGATAAGACAATACGAGAAGTTCTTCCTATTAGAAGTATCTAATCCTGTATCTAAAGAATTAACTTTAGAAGATATAAAGAACAACAAAACGACTAAAGAAGATAAAGCCGTCCATGGATTTGGATATAAAATCATCAGAGGAATAGTATCTAAATATCAAGGAACACTGAATAGAACCTGCGAAAACGGTCTTTTCACTCTCAAAGCAATGCTGAATTACCCTGATGAAGAATCTAAGGAGAATTAACAAATTATGAAAATAGGTATACTTGATGATAACCAATCAGTTATAGGAATCATAAGAAGTGCAGTAGAAGATATTCTTCAGAGCAACAAAATAGAAGGTCAAATATATACCTACACATCTTATAAGGATATGAATAAAGGCTTTGAATCTTCTCCTTTCGATTTAGTCTTCTTAGATATCAATATGCCTGATTGTGATGGAATCAACTATGCAGTATCAGTAAAGAACAACCATCCAAACACTGATATAGCATTCATATCATCAAAAGAAGAAAGAGTCTTCGACTCCTTCAAAGTAAATCCTATCGGATTCATCAGAAAAAGCAATTTTTTATTAGACATAAGCGAAATATTGAATAGATACTTAAATAAAAAGAGAATAGAGAAACATGAAGAAGCTCTATTCGTATCAAATGGAGCAAAGGTAAGCGTCAATCTATCAGAAATCTCCTATATAGAAGGTCAAGGAGTAAACCAAACACTTCATTTCTATAACAATACTAAGAACCCTATACAAATATCATCCAAGATGGAAATATTAGAGAATGACTTAGATTCCATGGGATTTATAAGAATCCATAAAGGATATATAGTCAATTTCATATTTATTAAATCTATAGAGAAAAATAATATTCTCCTTCTAAAAGATGGAATAATCTTACCAGTTAGTAGAAGAAAATCAGCCGAAGTAAAGGAAAAACTCTTATCAAACTGCGAAAAATACGGAATTTTATCCTTCTAACACACCTATAGCCCCTATAAATCAATCGAATGAGTTTTACCACTCATTCGATTTTTCATACCGCTTACATTTGTTATCAAACCACTTATTCGCTTTTTACTACCGCTTGCAAGAATTCTATTGTTTATAAGAAACCCCTTTCTAAAATTGCTGGTGAAAGGAGTGATAAAAATGAAATCACTAAGACGAGCCGGGTTAGTAGGAATGATGGCCTTAAGCCTTCTTTCCTTAGCTTCTTGTGGAACTTCCAATAACAATTTTGGAACATCTGATTCAGAAAAAGATGAAGATTCCACCATTCATTTTGTCGCTGTCTCAAAAACTGAATGGGATGCAGAAGTATCTGCTGGACAGCACAAATATAAGATGTCGATGGATATGACCAAAGACAACAAAGTAACATTTACTGCAACTTGCACTGGAAAAGGTTCTTCTGGCGGGCAAGGTGGTCCCGGAGGAGGAATGGGTCCTGGAGGAATGGGAGGAGGTCAACAACAGCAAACCTCTGAAACTTCTGAAACTCCTGAACAATTGGCAAGCTTCAACCAATCCTATGATGGAACTTGGTCTGAAGAAAAAGGTTACGGATATGTCATCAATCTCAACGATTCAGCAAAGACTGTAATCCATACAGATTATGAACAACTTCAAGGAAGACATCAGTTCTACTACAACTTCACCACAACTGAAGGTAGCAATGTCATTTTGTTCCAATTCAAAGATTCTGCTTTTAGAAAAACATTGGCTTCTGACTATAAAACTTGGGATGAAAGAGATAGCAAATACATTTTCTCTGGAACTACAACCGGAAACAACAATTCAGTAGCCACAGCTTACCTTTATGCTCATTCAGACAACAGTGCAATCATCAACACTGCCAACGGATCAGAAAGAAAAGTAATCATGGGATTGAAGTGGAAAGAAGAAAACAATGTCTTCACCTTGATTGACAAAGATAAATCGTATGTAGCAGATAATTCAGTCAACACATTGAATCCTGGAATGAGATTGGCTTATTCTTCCACCACTTACTTCTATTCAAAGAATGGGAATAACAATTCCATGACAAATGAAGACTTCGATGGAAAGACTTTATATCAATTCATAGGTTCTTATTCGATGCAAGGTCCTGATGGCGGTGAAAAGAAAGTCGAATTGAATTTGACTGACAACAGCAATTCAATGTACTTGTATACCAATGGATCATTGACCAAGAAGGGAACTTATTCATTCGCTGATGATAAGTTCACCTTAACATTTGAAGGTGAAGATGCAGTCGAAGTAACAAAGAATGATGCTGGAAACTATGTCTACTCATTCCAAATTTCAGTCTCTAGTTTCTTTGGAACTTCAACAGTAGATGTAGTGTTGACTTATACACCTTCAAAATAACATCTAAAGGAAATAAGTAAATATGTTCAATTTAGAAAACTATCAAGAAAGGATGAATAAGATAAAGAAAACAGTCTTTATCTCATTCTTCATATTCATGGTCTTGGCCTTGGCTATGGTCGTGTTATTAGTATGTTTCAATTTCATGGGTGTCATCCACATTCAAACATTAACCGGAACAAAATACGCTGATGGATTCGACTACCCTGGATGGCAAATTCTTTACTGGGGTGTAGGTCCAATGATAATCCAAGGATATCAAGAATACTCATTCAACATTTGGCTGACATTAGCCTTCGCTCTTCCATTCTTGGCTTTGATTATTTGTTCTATCCTTTACTTCCGTTGGAGAAAGATTAAAGGAACTAACACTAAAAAAGCTATCCTCGAATTCGTTATGGGCGGATTAGTAATAGTCGGATCCATCATGTTGTTCTGCTGTGATAAGTTTGCAATAGCAAATGCAAAAGCAGTAGAGAATTCCTATACATACTACTATTCAGAATATTTAATTCCTGCTTTAAATGGTGAAGTATCATACGGAATAACATTCTATCCAATCCTAATCTTATTAGTAGGATTGGTTACTGGAATATTCAAAATATTCAATGGACTTCTTCTCATTTATCAAAAGAAATATGCAAAAGCTTATAAGATGAAATTAAAGGAGGGTAAGTAAAACCCATGAAAAGAAAAACAAGTAAAATTGTCACATTGAGCACTATCGGCGGTGCCTTATTGGTCTTGATGACAGGTGTTCAAATTGCAGCTAGCATTCAATCCGCAAACCTCGATCTCTTATTCCCTGGAGATCAAATCATTACCGATAGCGGTGAAGGATTAGATGGGAACTACATCGATTATGAAGTGAAAAGCCAAGATGAAGCTTTGAAGAAAGCACAGGATATGACTCAGCTCACAGCTGAAGAAGGAATGACACTCATCAAGAATGATGACAACGCCTTACCTATGGCTTCTACTACCAAAGTAACAATCTTAGGATACTATTCCTGGCACAACAACATGTCTGGTGGTGAGGATCCTTCAAATACTACCGGAGCTATTTCTTTAGGAAAAGGATTAGCTAACAAGTTCCAAACCAATGAAGCAGTGACAAACTTATATGCTTCTGTCAACGATGACTTCGCTGATCCTGCATCTAAATTAGATACAGTCAAAGGAACATTCAGTGAATATGACACCGCAGTCGTAACTTTGAAGAGAAACTCTGGTGAAGGAAACGATCAGTCTTTGGATATTGGTGCTAGCGAGAATCATCGTACTGGTTTAACTATCAAGACCAATGAATTGAAATTGTTGGATTACGCATCCAAGAATTTCAAAAAGGTCATAGTCGTAATCAACTCAGCCAACACCATGGAATTGGGATTCTTGGATCCTAATGATCCTAACATGTCAGCTGATGGAATCTACACCGATCCTTATAACACCGGAGCTACATATGATCTTTCTAAGATCAAAGCTGCCATCTGGGCAGGATGCTGTGGATCTCAAGGTGGAACAGCCTTAGCAAACATCTTGGATGGAACAGTCAACCCTTCCGGTCACCTCGTAGATACATATGCCAGAGATTTGACCAAGGATCCTACCTATAAGAACTTTGGATCCTATAAGTACTCCAATTCAGCAGAATTGAATTCATATCAAGATGAGACATTCTTCGTGGAATATGAAGAAGGAATATATGTTGGATATAGATATTATGAAACTGCGGCTTATGAGGCAGACAAAGGAAACTATTCAGGATTCAACTATGACACCTCTGTAGTCTATCCTTTCGGATACGGACTATCCTACACTTCATTCTCCAATGAATATGAAGGTGCTCCTACATATGATGAGAAGAATGAAACTTATAGTTTCAAAGTCAAAGTTACAAACACTGGAAGTGTTGCTGGAAAAGGTGTTGCACAAATCTATGTAAATGCTCCTTACACAAAAGGCGGAATCGAAAAAGCTCATGTAGTCTTAGGTGGATTTGCTAAGACAAAGATGCTTCAGCCAGGTGAATCTGAGACTGTAGATATCGAAATCAAAGAAGATTACTTCACTTCTTATGACTACAAGAATGAAAAATGCTATGTCATGGATAGTGGATACTACAACTTCTATCTTTCTGATGATGCACATTCATGGGCAACTATCGATAACGAATCCGACACCGAAAAAGCCAAGCATCTTTATACCCGTTATGTCTCCGAGTCTAAGATTTACAAAGATGGAAAAGCCGGAAAGAGAGTGACCGATAAGAGTGTCGCAACCAACAAGGAAGATGATGAATTGAATTGGAAGTTCAAGGAATACAACGAAGGAAGTGTTGGAGATGGATATATCCACAACTTCACTCGTGCCAACTTCAAAGATTCATTCCCGACTTCTCCTACCGGAAATGACTTCGTGATGTCTGATGAGAGAGCAAAGAAACAAGTCGCAAAATATAATGTCTGGGATGAAGAAAACAATCCTATAACTGAGATGCCTGAAACCAACACCGACAAGACCAGCTATACCTTGGCTGATATGAGAGGAGTAGATTACGACGATCCTAAGTGGGACGATTATATGAATCAATTTACAGTAGATTCAATGGTAAATATGTTCTCCAATGGTGGATGGAACGAATTGGAAGATGCTGAAAACGGAGTTCCTAAGTCCTTCGATGCCGATTCACCTTACGGATACTATGCACACGCCTTGGATATCAAGAATGTCAACAAATGGTATTGTGGTGGTCCTATGGTAGCCGCAACATTCAACACAACCTTAGCTAGAGAATTGGGTGAATGCTTCGGTGAAGAATCCTACGGAAATAAATTAGCTGGTGGATCATTGATCACCGGTATCTATGGATACGGATTGAACACCCACCGTTCAGCTTTCGGTGGAAGAAACTACGAATACTATTCAGAAGATTCAGTCTTAGCCGGAAAGATGGCTGCTGCTGAAGCTGGTGGAGCTTCTGAGAAAGGTCTCGTAACCTTCATGAAGCACTATGCTTTGAATGAGCAAGAGACGAACAGACAAAAGAACGGATACTGTGCTTATGTCAACGAGCAAGCCTTCCGTGAAGTCTATAACAGAGGATGGGAAATATACATCAAAGAAGCTGAGATGGAAATTAACTACTACGACACAGATTCTAATGGAAAGTATGTGATGTCAACAAAGACCATGCCTGCCGCTACTGGAATCATGACATGCTACAACAGAATCGGTGCTAGATGGGGTGGTGCTTCTGATGCTTTGTTCGGAATCCTTAGAGACGAGTTCGGTTATACTGGAACTACTGTAACCGATGCTGGTGGACAGCCTAACACCTACATGACAACCGATTTGATGTTGAGAAAGGGTGGTGTCTTAACTCTTACCAACAACGGAACAAACGGATTATACGATACTGAAAGCGCTACTGCTATTTATTACCTCAAAGATGCCACCAAACATATTCTTTACAATAAAGCAAACTCTAATATTATGCAAGGAATTGCTCCTGGTGCACACGTTTCATACACTATATCTCCTTGGAAAATCTGGTTATACACCGGATGGGGAGTCATCGGTGGATTAGTCGCAGTAGATGCTGTATTCATCGCTTTGATATCCTTAGATAAGATTAAGATCAAAGAAAAAGAAGTCAAACTCAGTGCAAACGGAAGTAACGAAGAAGAATTCTAACAAATAATCATTTAATTTCCTCCCTAGTAAATAGTCTCGCCTATGCCTAAGCATAGACGAGATTTTTATATTGAATCGTGTGTCTTTAAGGGGTTAAACAATGATTAAAATCTACTCGACTATTTATTCTCTTCTCTTTCTTAATAAATAGATGGAACATCTGGAATTGAATTGATAGCATCTACCAATTGTTGTTTCATCTCTTTTATTTTCATAGGATTGACCTTAGGTAAATCTTTCTATAGTTACATAGAAAATGATAAGAGTATTTCTAACAAAAAAATAAAAGAATCAAATAGTTTTAAAATAAGGCTTATTATATTTGCTAGTGGAATGATGCATATGTATGAAAGATAGTTCAAGAATGAATTAAATTGTGACTTAAACGATTTATCTATAGAGATGTCTAAGATCATAAAAGAAACAGCTAAAGGTTTTATGTGGAAATAAAAAATCAGTGATAGGAATCACTAAATGCAATTAGTAACATCCTCGAATTATATAAATTGATTGTCTGGTGTGTGTTATATTTGTTTTAGCAATAGTCTCAAACATTCCATTTAGAAATCTATCAGATAATCAGTGTGGGTTGTATTTGTTTTAGCAACACTCTCAAACTCATTTTTTATAAAAAAAGCTTGACTTTTTGTGTGGGTTGTATTTATTTTAGCAACACTCTCAAACGTCTTGAGATACGATTCTAAACGTAGAACTGTGTGGGTTGTATTTGTTTTAGCAACACTCTCAAACAATAATCATTATTGTTATCTATGGCAGGCAGTGTGGGTTGTATTTGTTTTAGCAACACTCTCAAACAGAAGTAATTATATCACAGTGTCAATTAAGTGTGGGTTGTATTTGTTTTAGCAACACTCTCAAACTTCGTTCCTTATCAGCTTCCTTAAGACCAGTGTGGGTTGTATTTGTTTTAGCAACACTCTCAAACGGTTAGCTAGGAGGTATTTCCCTGATTTGAGTGTGGGTTGTATTTGTTTTAGCAACACTCTCAAACGGTTACAAAATCTTGCTAATGACGCTTTTGTGTGGGTTGTATTTGTTTTAGCAACACTCTCAAACGCTTAGATTGATATATTTCAGTATGTCACCGTGTGGGTTGTATTTGTTTTAGCAACACTCTCAAACAGAATATGATTATCAATTTGATAAATAATCGTGTGGGTTGTATTTGTTTTAGCAACACTCTCAAACATGCATATGGTTTATAATTAGAAACACTGGGTGTGGGTTGTATTTGTTTTAGCAACACTCTCAAACGCTATATGCGATTCCTTGATAAGCGATTCAGTGTGGGTTGTATTTGTTTTAGCAACACTCTCAAACGTTTCTTACTATATTCGACAGTTGGAGAATGTGTGGGTTGTATTTGTTTTAGCAACACTCTCAAACAGCTCTGTTGTTAGTTTCTTACTGCTGCAGTGTGGGTTGTATTTGTTTTAGCAACACTCTCAAACAAGGAGGCGCCTTTCAGCAATATTTGTGCGTGTGGGTTGTATTTGTTTTAGCAACACTCTCAAACATAAAGAGGCAACGAAACATTGAACGCACTGTGTGGGTTGTATTTGTTTTAGCAACACTCTCAAACGCGTTGACTTAGCAATATAAAATGCCCCCTGTGTGGGTTGTATTTGTTTTAGCAACACTCTCAAACAAATAGTCCAGCCTGTCGTTCTCCTTGACGTGTGGGTTGTATTTGTTTTAGCAACACTCTCAAACAATAAAAGCCGTGATTATTCACGGCTTAATGTGTGGGTTGTATTTGTTTTAGCAACACTCTCAAACTTAAGATTATAATCAATTTTTTTTTATAAGTGTGGGTTGTATTTGTTTTAGCAACACTCTCAAACAGCATTTAAGTATTCGAATTTCCAAGGTAGTGTGGGTTGTATTTGTTTTAGCAACACTCTCAAACACAGTCTCAAATTTAATTTGAGCGACTGCTGTGTGGGTTGTATTTGTTTTAGCAACACTCTCAAACGAAGGTCATATTAGTAAAGACATCGATTGGTGTGGGTTGTATTTGTTTTAGCAACACTCTCAAACAGTTCTGCTGCTAGTTTCTTGCTGCTGCATGTGTGGGTTGTATTTGTTTTAGCAACACTCTCAAACAAGGTAAAAATCTTGTATGTGAAGGAATGTGTGTGGGTTGTATTTGTTTTAGCAACACTCTCAAACAAGAAACCGCTTAAAATCAATATTTATTGGTGTGGGTTGTATTTGTTTTAGCAACACTCTCAAACAATAGTTACAATATACATATCATATTTGTTGTGTGGGTTGTATTTGTTTTAGCAACACTCTCAAACAGTCTAAAACTAATCTGGCATTACATATAAGTGTGGGTTGTATTTGTTTTAGCAACACTCTCAAACAATTCAGCAGTGAGTTTCTCGCCGCTGCATGTGTGGGTTGTATTTGTTTTAGCAACACTCTCAAACAGCTTGTCGAATATCTCACCAAGTGGTTTTGTGTGGGTTGTATTTGTTTTAGCAACACTCTCAAACACAAAGTTGATTTAAGTAAACTTAAATGTGTGTGGGTTGTATTTGTTTTAGCAACACTCTCAAACATAAAAGCCGTGATTATTCACGGCTTAATGTGTGGGTTGTATTTGTTTTAGCAACACTCTCAAACAAACGATGTAACGATTTGTAAATATTTAATGTGTGGGTTGTATTTGTTTTAGCAACACTCTCAAACAAGATGAAAGCAAAGAAACTGCATATGTTGTGTGGGTTGTATTTGTTTTAGCAACACTCTCAAACAAAGAAATAAGCAATTTGTAAAGTTGTGAGTGTGGGTTGTATTTGTTTTAGCAACACTCTCAAACAATCAGCCATTCTTCTTTGCACTTCAGTATGTGTGGGTTGTATTTGTTTTAGCAACACTCTCAAACTAACTGTTTATAATTCACTTAATGAAATGGTGTGGGTTGTATTTGTTTTAGCAACACTCTCAAACCTAATGATTCTTTCGTTGGTGTCGGTTCTGGTGTGGGTTGTATTTGTTTTAGCAACACTCTCAAACCCTCTTTTCGATAAGATTATAGCATAGTGGTGTGGGTTGTATTTGTTTTAGCAACACTCTCAAACAAAGTGAGAAAACAAGAGTATTACTCTAAGGTGTGGGTTGTATTTGTTTTAGCAACACTCTCAAACCCTTTGGGTCAACTTGCTCCTGTTGTATTGTGTGGGTTGTATTTGTTTTAGCAACACTCTCAAACAATATTGAAACTTTTGTGGTTGGTCTTGGTGTGTGGGTTGTATTTGTTTTAGCAACACTCTCAAACCTCAAACCTCAAATCCCGTTTAAAAGGCCGGGAAGAAAGCACCGCTAATACATCTAAAATTATACTCTTTTTATTCATCTTCTCCAATATGAATTTCAGCCAAATCTTCATCGATATCAACAATGAATTCATTGTTGATTTTATACTTGTTTCTATGAGATGAAATATTGACCATCTTTATTTCAAGACTATTCAATTCCTTATGGATACTTTCTATCTCGTTAGGAGTGAAGTAATCGTATAAATTCATAATAAAAAAAACTTTAAAACCTAATACATAAGATAGCTCTCTAATTTTAAAGACTAACTGATCAACTGGATTATCAGTAGTATCAGCTATTCTAAGATTAATAGCTTTTAAAAAGTTGACTAACGTTAATCCATCGTCAAAAATCAAAGGCAAATAGTAATCGTAACTAATACTATTAATGAATTCATTGATTTTGCTCAATAACACTTGATAACTTTCTCTCATCTCTGGAGGTTGTTTAGTACCAATTGATTTTTGTACTACTAAATTAATCTTCTTCTCATCAATTTGAACATTTAGAGGATTTTCTATAAGATAACAATCTTTATCTATAGATCCTTTCTTATCATTTGTATCTTCATACAAAAGATAATCGTCTCCGTTTTCTATTTGATTTTTCAATCCGATATAGAAGGTCCTATAAAAACTAACATTCTCTATAACTAAAGAATAAAACTTATTTGAATCAAGATTCAATTCCTGATCAAAATCTTTACTTCTTATAACAATCATAATTCAATAACCTTTTCATCTGTGCATATGACGTCAGTTTTAAATTCTCCAACTAAGAAACTCATACTTTGAAATTGTTTTTCCGTAACAGTAAGCATAGTAACAAATCCTTTAGGTGGAAGATGATTTTTCATTACTTTTTCCATAGCTTTAACGTTAGATTCATTTATTGACAGCTTTATATACACTGATTCTTGAAACATAATAAATCCAGATTGCTTTAAGAACTTTACAAACTGCCTATAGTTCTTTCTATCAGTAGCTGTTAAAACAGGAAGATCAAACATTAATATTGATCTCATATATCTATATAGTCCCATCTTTAAATGTAATTTGTAAAATCAAATTAGGATCTTTTGTTTTCAATGCTGTAAGGATACTTAAAACATAATCTCGAACTGCATTATTTAAAAGCATGTTTTTGTCATCAATTCTAACTTCACTAGTCAGCATATTCATAAATTGTCTTTTAAAATTGTCTGGAGTTAATTCATTTCTAACCAACATAATGTCCACAAACGGCCTTAAAGGTTCGACAAAATCACAAGCCAAATTATAATGATTGGTAGTTCCAATATGATGAATTCCAAAGGCATTTAGATAGCCAAAAGAAGCAATTTCTTTGCTGACTAGGCTTAAAAGTAATGAATATCCATAATTCAAATAAATATTTCTAACATCAGACTCCTTCCTTCTTTCAAAATCTAATCCGAATAACGAAAAGAAATAACTTTTTGCTGCTAGGCCTTCCCTATTTGTAGAATCGCCTCTATGAATATCATATTCATAGTCTTTAAGTAAATTAAAAGCTTTCTCATCTCCTTTAAGCTTTAAAACTTGTGCTTGATTATGAATCTTATATTTAATAATCTTGCTCCATACTTCATCACAAACAATTGGATTCCAATTAAACTGAAGCTTTATCTTGTTTGGAGTGTCATAACAGCCAGCATACGGCTCAATCTCTCCTTGAGGCATATGAGCGTCGTTACAAAAGACAACCCTGACCTTATGGTCCATCAATTTAGACATCAAAGCAGCTGTAATGCAAACTTGCTGATTCTCAATTATTAAAACTGATATCTCGTCCAAAAGAATCCTATATTCTTCTTCAGCTCTATAGACAAGATACTCCATAGAGGTTTCAAGCTTACAACGCTTGTTAATTTTTACTATTCGATATCCCACAAAAAGTACCTTTATTCAACCACATAAATCAAATTTTTAGTCAATCCTGTCGTCGACTCTTGAGCAATATGAGTACCATCTTTTAATGTTTTGGACATAGAAATTAAGCCCAAATTTTTGCTTAATCCAATCAAGCTTAAATCTGTTCCTTGAACACTCTTACAAGATAATAATTTAATTAATCCAATAAGGACCTTCCCTTGCTGAAGCGTGTTTAAATTACAAAACATTTCATATTTATCCTTTACTTTAGCAAATGAAGTTCCTATCGTTGGAATTCCTTTATACATTGCTTTAGCAAATACATTATTAGCTAAATATGAATAGAAACGTTTATTATCAAATTGAGTTAAAACAATTGCACCGCTCTTTAAATCACTAGTAGGATCTTCCTTCATTTGTTCTTCAAAAACATCAAATTTATGATTTTTCTTTTCTGCAGCAGAAGCATTTGTCCCATAAAAATTACTTATTTTTTTATAATATTTTTTCCATTCTAAAGGCAAATGTAATTCTGATAAATTAATAAGTACAAGATTATCATTAGTTCTTCCAGTAAAT